>Ga0194117_10000125_pt1 | contig 106320 bp, 111 predicted proteins | sample TA2MahsurfametaG_FD_160579 | JGI IMG/M metagenome (GOLD analysis project Ga0194117, IMG submission 160579) | Freshwater microbial communities from Lake Tanganyika, Tanzania - TA2015009 Mahale N1 surface | ecosystem: Environmental > Aquatic > Freshwater > Lake | place: Tanzania: Lake... | reverse complement strand
GATCAAAGGACTATACGTTGCGGACGGCTCACTCTTCCCCACGGCGATCGGCGTCAACCCAATGGTCACGATCCTCGCACTCGCCAAGCGCGTGGCACGCACCGTTGTTGCCGACTCAAAGTAGAGGTACCGACGCGAAGTAGGGCGATCAAGAAGAGGAGCTGGAGCGGGAGACGAGGCTCGAACTCGCGACATCTTGCTTGGAAGGCAAGTGCTCTACCAACTGAGCTACTCCCGCGCGCGACCCTCCGATGCTAGCAGGGGCTGGGCGCCGCGCAGGGCGCGAAGGCGATTGATGCGGTCGGCCAGGGGAGGGTGCGTGGCCATGAAGCCAGCCGCGCGTGACTCGAAGTGCTTCACTGGATTCACGATGTAGAAGTGTGCCGTGGCCTTGGTGGCAACCTCCAGCACCTCCCGGTCGCCACCGAGCTTCGTCAACGCGCGCTCCAGACCCTGCGGATTGCGGGTCAGCTCAACCCCCGACGCGTCGGCGAGGTACTCACGCTGTCGCGAGACCGCGAGTTGCACCAGACGCGCGGCGATCGGCGCGAGGATTGCAAGGAGGATCGTCAGGAAGAAGACGATGATCTGGATTCCGCCCCCGCCCCCACGATCATCGTCTCGTCGGCGGCCACCACCACCGAACATCGCAAAGCGAAGGAGCATGTCGCTGAGCAGGGCGAGCGAGCCGACGAGTGCAGCGACAAGTAGGCCATAGCGAATGTCAAAGTTGCGCACGTGCGAGAGCTCATGCGCGATAACGCCGCTCATCTCCTCGCGGTCGAGTTTCGCCATTAGCCCCCGAGTCACAGCGATGCTCGCGTGCTTCGGATCGCGCCCGGTCGCGAACGCGTTCAGGGCTGTGTCGTCGATGACGTAGATCTTCGGCTTCGGGATGTTCGCCGCAATGGAGAGTTCGGCGGTGATGTTGTCAAGTTGCAACTCCTCAGCGCCGGCGCTTGGGTTGAGTGGTTTCGCGCCGGCCGCGGCCAAGACGGCGCGATCACCACCGAACCACGCGCCTAGGGTTAAGAAGAAGCCGAGCCCGAAGGCGAACAGTGAATATGGCAGCGCTCCCTCGATGCCGCCGGTGAACGCCACGCCGGCTGCCGTTGCCAGCGCGGCGAAGATGCCGATGACGAGCAAGACTAGGAGCGCGGACTTGCGCCGGTTTGCCGCCGCGAGGTCATAGAAGGTTGCCATTCTGCTCCCCTACGCCGACGCGCTCAGGAGAGGCTGACCTTCGGGACGGCCTCCTCGGAGTCCGGCGCATCGAAGAAGTCGCGCTTGGCGAAGCCGAGGGCACCCGCGAAGAGGAGGCCAGGGAAGGTCTGCACCGAATTGTTATAGGAGAGGACCGAGGCGTTGTAGTGCTGGCGACTGAAGCCGATCTGGTTCTCCGTTGAGGTGAGCTGCTCCTGCAGCTGAATCACGTTCTCATTCGACTTCAGCGTGGGGTATGCCTCCACATTGGCGAAGAGGGTGCGCAACGAGCTGGTGAGCATGTTCTCCGCCTTTGCCTGTGCCGCGGTGTTTCCGGTTGCACCGGCGTTCACGGCGGCGGCGCGCGCGGCGGTCACACTCTCGAGGACGCCCTTCTCAAAGCCCATCTGTCCCTTCACCGCCTCAACAAGGTTAGGGATCAGGTCATAGCGTCGCTTCAACTGCACCTGAATCTGACCGAGCGCTTCATCCACACGGTTACGTGCGTTGACAAGCCCGTTATATGAGGAGATCACGAGCAGGAGAACGGCTCCAACGATGGCGATCGGGAGAATCAGTTCCACGAGTCCTCCTTATGTGAGTGGTGGGGCACGATTCCGTGCGCTTCGTTCATTGTACCGCGTGCACTTTCGCAGGGAGTGTTAAGAATCCCGCACGTTTCCCCCTAGGTTTGACGACCCCCCAGGGGGGAGGCGTAGGCTTCGCTGAGTTACTGGGTTGAGGCCTCAGCGGTCTCCCCTGGTGCAGGTGCAGCCCGGCAAACTGGACCCCTGCGTGAAAGGTCAAGACGCTTATGAACGTACTTCTGGTCGGTACCGGCACGGTCGGAGAGGCAATCGCCCACCTCGTGAAGGGTCGCAAGTGGCTCGGCAAGATGACCCTCGCCGACTATTCCCTCGATCGGGCGCGCACCGTGGCAGACGCCGTGGGTGCTGGATACGACGTGGCGCAGGTTGACGCGGGGAACGCGAAACAACTCAAGGAGCTGATCGTCGCCTCAAAGGCGGACCTCGTGCTCAACGCCGTGGATCCGCGCTTCGTGCCTGCGATCTTTGATGCGGCGCTCGAGGCTGGGGTGCACTACTTGGATATGGCCACGAGCCTCTCGGTACCAGACAAGCAGAACCCGTACACCGTCCCCGGCGAGATGCTCGGCGACTACCAGGTGGCGAAGAACGGACTCTGGGAAGCGAAGGGGAAGGTCGCGCTGATCGGCATGGGGATGGACCCAGGCCTCTCCAACATCTTCGCCGCGTACGCAAAGAAGTGGACGTTTGATGACGTAGACGCCGTCCATATCCGCGACGGCGGCGACTTGCGCATCGAGGGCTACCCCTTTGCAACCGTCTTCAGCCTCTGGACGGTGATTGAGGAGTGCTTGAATCCACCGATCGTCTGGCGCAACGGCAAGGTGGAGGTGCGCGCACCATTCAGCGAACCCGAGGACTTCGTCTTCCCTGAAGGGGTGGGCCCCGTGATGTGCGTCAACGTAGAGCACGAGGAGGTGGTGCAGCTGCCGCGCACGATGAAGGCAGATCTGATCACTTTCAAGTACGCGCTCGGCGCCGACTTTATTGAGACGCTGCAGCTCCTGCACCGCCTCGGCCTCGACGGGAAGGAGCCGATCAACGTCAAGGGGACGAAGGTTGCGCCGCGCGACGTAATCGGCGCACTTTCGCCAGATCCCGCAACGCTCGGCAAGAACATGGTGGGACGCGCCATCGTTGGTGCGCTCGTCAGCGGAACCAAGGATGGTCGACCGCGCGAAACCTTCCACTACCAGGTGTGCGATGCAGCAGAGACGATGGGTCGATACAACCTTCAACCGGTTGCATGGCAGACCGGAGTCATGCCAATCATGGCGATGGAGTTGATTGCCGAAGGTGTCTGGGGTGGCGCGGGCGTCAAGTCGCCAGACGCGTTCGATCCAGATCCGTTCCTTGACATCTGTGAGGACTATGACGTGACGGTGAAGCTTGAGCATCGCCTCCCCGGCCGCTCGATCCTGCCGCCGACGGCGCAGCCGCCAACGGGTGCGCAGTCAGTCACCGTCAAGGGTTCGTCAAGCCCAACGGACGTGGCCTACTCGGCCGCAGCAACCGCGGCGCTCTCGGCGCCCGGCGCCGAGCCAGTGGGAGACGGACGACCCGCTCGACCTCCGCGCTGACGCGCGGGTCGCGGGACTCGCGCTTAACCCGATGCGGCCATCAGCCGCTCGAGGAGCGGGATCGGTGGCGTGCCGTGTTGGAGCATCGCACGCAAGTGCGCCGGGCGACTGAACCCAGCGGTTGCGGGGCGGTTTCCCGGGAGTCCCACGTCACCTACTGACACGCCACTCGCTGCGGCGCGCGCACGATCTTCGAGCTCCCAGCAACCGACTGAACCAATGAAGTACGTGGGCAGTTGCGTTGCGGTGAGCCGAGCGCGGAGGTATTTCGCCTTCGCCTCCGACTCCTCCTGCCATGACTCCCCCACCATAAGGTTGATCGCCCAGGCCTCGTCGCGTCCTTCCGCATGGATGCCAATGTCAAGCAGTGCATTTGCCACGCACCGGAGATAGAACTTCCAGTGGACCAGCTCGAGCGCCTTATCGCCGTCGCCGAACCCCTCATCGAGCATCACCTGCGTCACATAGACAGCCCAACCCTCCGCGAAGACGCCCGAGCCGAAGGCGGCGCGAAGCGGGCGGTCGGTCTCGTTCGCCGCGGCAAGCTGCAGGTAGTGACCAGGGATCGCTTCGTGGATCGCAAGCAGAGCAAGCATCCGATCGTTATCTTCGCGCAGCATGGACTCCACCTGCGCCGGCGTGGCGTCATCTGGTGGTGGCGTCACATAGAAGAAACTCATCTCACCCTTGTCTAGCGGCCCTGGTGAGTCGAGGAACGCCCCGCCGTACGCGCGCATGAAGCGCGGTGTCCAGGTGATCTGTAGCGGCTCTTTGGGAAGGTCGATCAGCCCCGTGCGCTTGACGAACGCCTCACACCGCGCCGTCTCCTCACGGCAGCGATCGAGCAGGTCCGCCGCGGCACAGTGTTCACCACCGATCGCATGGAGAACTCGAGCGACAAGATCATGGGGCGTATCAGAAAGGTGTGCCGCTTGATTGCCAATCCATTGCGGTGCGATCTCGCGCGCAATGCTGATCATTCGCTCGCGTACCGCGCTGAACTCCGCTGTTGCGGCGGCAGCAACCGCGGCGCGGTCATGCGAACCGAACAGCGTGTGTCGAAGCGCACGCTCGTATCGAGCGGCACCGTACCGTCCCTCTCCCTCACTCCGAGGCAACACCTCACCCTTCAGCCGTTGGACAAACTGCACTGCTGCCGTACGCGCCACGTCCGCGGCAGCCCGCAACTCTTCGCCGTACGTCTCAACCCCCATCTCAGCAAGTTCGGCAATCCCTTCCGCCTGCGCGATCGCGGTCTCGGCGTGCAGCCGACTGATCGGACGTGCCAGCAGCGTCAGCTCCCCGCTTGGCGCGGGGGCACCGCGATGCCGTGGCGCTCCGTCGTCTGCGGAGACGCTCATTGCAGGCACACCAACGAGGGCGTCCACCGCCTCGTTCAGCAACTTGGGAAGCCCGTTCAGGCGTGCGGCAAGATCACGTGCGCGTTGCTCGCGACTTCCAAACGTGCGCGCGATCAGCGGGAAGAGTCCGCTGCCAACGGTCGCCACGATGTTCAGCGGGTCCCAGGCTGTCGTGCGAATCTCAGTACGCTCGAACCGAATCCCCGCCAGAGTGGCGAGCGCCAGGTCGCGATCGGCGCGATCGTCGTTGTCGAGCCCATCATCTGGGATACGCCGCAGGCGCGCAGTCTCTTCATCCACCCACGCGAGTACTCGCGCATCCGCTGCAGCGCCGAATTCGTCCCACTTCCCGTCATGATCGTGAATCCCAGTAGCCGTTGCGGCAACGGGGTGCAAGGCGGCGAAGCGAGCGAGAAACCCTGCTGCGTCGAGCCGATCAGAGTTCATCGCGGCAGGGTACCATCAGCCCATGGGTGCACAAGACACAACCGACGCCTTCTTTGAGCTGCTGAACGCGGACAGCCGCGACGAAGCGCTCAAACTCATGGAGGAGCGTGTGGAGATGCGCATCCATGTTGGCGAAGGGGTGCAGATGCTCAAAGGCCTTGAACGCGTTGGCGGCTGGTTCCTTCGCGCAGATAAGGGCTTGCGAATGATCCCAGGCGAGATCAAAGACACGGGTCATCAGGTGGAGTGCGACATCCTTGTGGTCCGACCTGGCGCAAAGAGCCACAAGCTCGACGCCACGATCAAGGTTGAAGCCGGGAAGATCACGTCAATTAATCTCTCCCCCGCAAAGGGGTAGCGTCAGCGTTCTCTAGCGGCGACTCTGCTACGGCGAGGGGGTCGGCGAGATCTCCACGTTCGGGAGAACGTTCGGAATCAGGAGTTGCTCTCCAATCTTTAGGTTGTCTGGATTCCCAACCTGAGGGTTGGCACCTAGGATCACCTGAATGCTCACCTTGTACTCCTGGCTGATCGCATAGAGGGTGTCGCCGCGCTTCACGACGTGGATCACAGGCTCGGGAGTCGGAGTTGGCGTAGGCGAAGCGCTCTCCGCTGGCGTGGCGGTTGCACTTGGAGAGGGATCTTGGCCGAACCCGCTCAACAGGGATTCAGACCAATTCACGATGGAGGGCGTTGCGAAGAGGAACACGCCGATCAACACCACAAAGGCAGCGAAACTGCGCAGGCTGCTAAGCGCGCGCGGAAGGCGAATCAACGCCTTTGGCAACTCGTCCTCCACGCTCCTCCGACGATGCAGTGGCAGGACACGCGCACGTTCATCATCCGCCTCCACGCCACTGAGAGCAGCGAGACCCGCCGTTGACCAGATCGTGCCATCTTCCACGTTTTGCTCCACATCGCCATCAGCACCTCGCGAGACTGCTGCGAGTTCCTCCGTGGAGAGCGGTGCCGCTGCTGCGAGTGGCTGGGCCGCCTCGCGTGCCGCCCACGCCACAAAGGCGGGACACGAGGTGAACGTGGCGCTGAGGCAGTTGCTCCCCTGATGTTCTAGTTCGATCGGTTGCGCGGGGCGCTCAGCGAAGCAGGCATGCGTGATGTGTGGGATGGGGAGGCGCTTGCTGGAATCGGTCGCAAGTGCAAGGAACGGACAAACCTGTGCGCTACTCATGCCGCCGATGTTACCCCTTCACGTACCCCCTCACGCCAGACGCGCTCCATCCGATCCGCAAGCGCGTCACTCCAGGCTGCAGCAAGCATCAGCTCCTCACGAGAGCCCGGCGCCGGAGGTGTGGCCCCTATGTCCAAGACGCTCACGTCAGGAAGTCCAATCACTTCAATGCGTGGCAGTCCAATGCGGCGATTGTGAAAGCGGAAGACGATTGGCACCACGGGGACGCCCGTGCGAATCCCAATGACGGCGGCGCCCGGACGAAACTCTGCGAATCGATCCGTGGGACCACTTGTGCCGCCCTCCGGCATCACGCCATAGTGCGCGCCAGCAGCAAAGACCGCGTTTGCGGCAGCGAGGTGTGTCTCAATGCCACTCGTACCCCTCCAGACCGGGAGGAGTCCGCCGAGCCTGCGCAGGATTCCCGCGCGGACCCGCCCTCGACCAACAATGAACGGCCCGAGCCCGAGCCACCAGATGCGCGGTTGTGCTGGCGCGGCAATGCCCAAGGCGAAGGCTTCGTAGTAACGACGGTGCGGTGCACCGAAGAGAATGCGTGGCCCAGAGTGCTCGAGACGATCGAGCCCATATCCGCGCACGCGCAGGCCAAAGACCCAACCGACTGACCGCATCGAGAAGCGCAGCAGCCGGTAGGCAGGACTCGCCTTCGCCCACGGCGCTCTTCCGAGCCAGGCGACTCCTTCCCCGCAGGCGGGCGGGGTGAGGGCATCGCGGCTGTAGCTGCTGTAAGCACGAACCTTCCGCTCATCCATCCCCGCAACCCTACACGCCGACCGCCGCGAGCGGACGGGCCCACCGCGCCACGAGTCGGCTACCTTTAGGAGGTAGGCGCGTCGGCGCCATGAGAGAGGAGGTTCTGATGGAGACACTCGAAGGAGTTCTCGTGTTTGCGCACTTACTCGGGATGGCGGCGATCGTTGGCGGCTACTTCGCCGGCATTCGCAACGTGCCAAAGCGACTCTCAGCGGGAATGGTGCACGGCACCCTGCTGCAGCTCCTCACGGGCGTCCTCCTCGTTGGGATTGCCGAGGCGATGGGTGATGAGCCAGTGAACCACGCCAAGGTTGGAATCAAGCTCGCGATTGTTGTAGTGCTCGCGCTGATCACCTGGCCGCGACGGCGCGACCAAGAGATTCCGGCAGGGACCTATCACGCAGCGGGAATTCTCGCGATCACCAATGTGGCGATCGCCGTGTTTGTTAGCTAGGAGGAAGTATGCGTAACATCATTCAGAGGATCCAGTCAGCGTTTACTCCCGTCACCGTGCACGCGCACTGCGACATCCCGTGCGGAATCTATGATCCGGCGGGCGCGGTGCTCGCCGCGAAGACCGTGGCACGCATGGTGGAACTAATCACGACCACGGAGATTGGCGGACCTGCCGATCATGCCGGTCGCAATAAGGTTGCTCGCTGCATCGCCGTAAAGGAGGAGCATGCAGAGCTGGTGAAGCGCGAGGTCCAGGTGATCTGGTCCGACTATTTCAAGCCGGAGCACCTGGCGAAGGTGCCAGATCTCCATGATCAGGTCTGGAAGCTCCTGAAGCTCGCCTCGAAGAACAAGCAGAATGTTGACGCAGGGGCCGCCGCAGAGTTGGTTGCGGCTACTGAAGCGTTCGCGAAGTCCTTCGCCGCCTCAAAGGCGTAGCGAGAAGAACACGTGGCGATGACCGCGCGCCGAATCTGGCGCGCGGTCGTTGCCGAACACTCCATGGCCCCGGCGCTCTTGCTGGGCGATTCGCTCTTGGTGCTACCCGCGGGCCCAAACGGCCTCCCCTGGCTGCGCCGCGCACCCCGCGTCGGGAGCATCGTGATCGCAGAACGCGATGGGCGACTCGACGTGAAGCGCGTCGCCCGCCCCCCGGAGGGCATCTCCCAGCATCAAGATGCACTCTGGCTCATCGGTGACAACGCAGCCGCCTCAAGCGACTCACGCCAGGGTGGGCCAGTACCGCTCCGCGCCGTTCGGGGTCTCGTCATCTTCCGCATCGGACCCGCGGGTCGACGCGGATTCGTGCGCTAACGTGCGTCCGCTGCGCCGCGTTCGCTAAAGAGAGTCGCGGATCTCTGCGAGCAGATCGAGGGGCTCAAGTTCCAGCGGGAGAAAGTGCTGCAGCAAGAGGCGCTGCGCACCCGCGTCGCGGAAGGCGCGCATCTGGTTCACCGCCTCATCTGGCGTCCCAGTGACCCAGCGCGGACGACGCGGCGCAAGGTACTCCTCTGGGTCCCCCGCCCCACCGATCCGCTCCATAAGGCGACGAACGCCAGCGAGATAGTCGGCGCGGCTTCGGCCAATGAGGAGTCCACTCATCGCCGATCGCACGAGCGTCGCCGGATCGCGTCCAACGGCGGCACAGGTTGTATCAAGTGCCGCAAACTTCTCTCGCGCGGTATGCGGCGACGAGGAGGTCAGGTTGAACTCGTCGGCGCGTGCGGCGGCGATGCGCATGCCACGCGGCGAACCCTCTCCGCCAGTGATCACCCACGGCACGGGACTCGGCTTCGGCCGGAAGAGTGCGTCGTTGACTTGATAGTGCGTTCCGTTAAACGACCAGCCGTCAGGTCCTGACCAGAGACCGCGCACGATACTGAGCTGCTCCTCCAACATCGCCGCCCGGACTGGCATCTCCGGGAATTGGAATCCGTGCCGGCGATGCTCGGACTCGTGCCAGCCAGCGCCAAGGCCTGCATGCACGCGACGTCCCGCCATCTCCTGCACGGTGGCAACAACCTTCGCGTACTCACCTGGAAAGCGGAAGGTCACTGGACTCACCAGCGTGCCAAGTGCGATCCGCGAAGTCTCGCGCGAGATTCCCGCGAGGACACTCCATGCATCGCTCGTTGCCTGGTCTGCAGGACCCGGGAAGGATTCATAGTGATCCGTGCGATAGAAGGCATCAAATCCGAGTGACTCAGCGCGCTTCGCAATTGCGAGTTGCTGCGCATAGGTCAGTCCCATCTGACCCTCAACAACGATGCCGATCTTCATGCGTGCAGCGTACCGCGAAGGGTTGCACATGGGTTCAACGAGTATGATTCGGTGCATGACTGTCGTCCATCGAACGCTCGGCCAGTTCTCGCTGCGTGTGGTGATTCTGGCACTCGTCCTTTCGCTGCTGGCGATCCCAGCAGTTGGCCCTGCCGCGGGGGAGGATGCTCCCTCAGCCTCGGCTGCCGCCCCATACCAGTGCACTCCATGGACCTCGCTGACGAAGCCCCCCGAGAGCATCTGGGTTCACATCCCCATCAAGAAGGGGCGGCGCTACAAGATGGGCGAACGGGTACAAGTCGATTTCAAGACCTACGTCGAACGAGTCGTCATCGACGAATGGGGACCGAATGAGACGCATCGTGCACAGCTCCTCGCCGCCGCGCAGATCGTCAAACAGTATGCATGGTGGTACATCACGCGCCCGAACAAGAAGTTGAAAGACAAGAACGGCGACTGTTTCGATATTGGCTCAACGGTCACCTTCCAGCTCTACCGAGAGAACGCCACACAGAAACAGGAGGAGTCAGACGCGGCGCGTGTGAAGAAGGGTCTCCCCGCTCGACTCCCCTTGATCCGATCTGCGATTGAAGCGATCTGGCCACTCTCGATCTGGCGCACCGCAGGTGGACGAAAGGGGTTCGCACACACCGGGTATCGCGCTGGGGCGTACCGCAAGGGATGCGACAAGTACTACACCGGATTCCACCTGTTCCAGCAGAATGCCCGACGGTGCGTGCGAGACGGCGAGACATTTGAGGCGCTGATCCGTCGCTTCTACGGGCCGAACATCGCGCTCTATCAGCCCCCGCCAAGCGAGGCCGATACAACATTGGTGGATTACGTCCTTGATCCGTTTGCCGAGCCGTGGACTCTTCCGGCTGGCTGGAGTGACGGGACGCTCACCGAGTTCCACGGAGACTTCGACGGCGACCTCTTCCCAGAGATCGCCACCCTCCGTGTCTGGAACACGACGGATCCAGCCACAGGTCTCCCCGTGACGAGCGCCGCGATGGGCTCCATTGAGCGACGAGAGGATGAGTACCGCTGGCGCGACGATATCTGGAGCGTGACTGATCTTGCCGCAGCTGGCATTGACGCAACACGCATGGAGGTCCTATCCGCAGATGTCAATGGTGATGGGAGCGACGATCTCGTGATCACGGCCCCTACGCCACCAGCAACCATCGCGGCCGGCGGCGGACAGAGTGGCATCTGGGTAGCGCTCTCTGAGAAACGCCGGTGGGTTGATAAACGCATTCAGCCGCCCGCGCTCGGTGCGCCACAGTTGATCGGCACCTCGTTGGCCGCTCTCGACCAAATCCAGCTCATCGTGTGGGATCGGAATGCAGATGGTCGGGATGAGGTTGCACTCCTCGCCCCTACCGTTGATGAGCGACTTGAGGTCTCTCTCCTCGCCACCCCGCGAACCGGCGGCACGCCAACACTGAGCTCTTGGTGGATCTCGGATGCACTCCTTGGCACGTATTCGATTGGGAGTGCCAGCGCCTCGCCAGAGCCGCTCGGCCCACAACGAGATCCGGCAGACGGACGCCGTGCGCTGCGCAGCAACTTGATCATCGAGGTGATGCTGGGCGGCCCGCAACGAACGATCGCAGTCTCTGGTGCCACGCCGAACGTCTCGCAGGCACGGTAACGTACGATACGCGTATGAGCGCCTGGTTCAGCATCGTGATCACCCCGGCCGCGGGAAGCCTCGCCGCGGTCACATCTGTGCTCGCCGCAGAGAAGATTGCGATCGAAGGAGTCGTTGGCAGCCCCGAGAGCGGTGACGGTGTGGTGCACCTTGCGGTGGCAGAGAGCGCGCTTGAACGAGCGCTCGCCGCGATTGGTGCGCTCGGGGTCGCCGTGCAGCTGGACAATGGTGCAGGAGCAGGGCCAAGTGGTGCAGACGGGCTGATCGGCGCAATCCTTCACGGCCCTCGGACCTAACGCGCGCGCATGGGCGCAGATGCGATCTCCATCACCTCATGGAATGTGAATGGCATCCGCGCACGCGTAGAACGTCTCGCAGCGCTCATGGAACGCGCAGGGCCAGACGTCCTCCTCCTGCAAGAGACGAAATGCAACCCGGAACAGGTACCCGCCGACCTCTTCGACGCGCACGGCTATCGGTGGGCTGCGATCGGGGCGGGGGGACGCAACGGTGTCTTGATCGCCTCACGCGCTGGACTTGACGAGCCGCTGCTCGGGCTCCCCGCCGCATCCGTCGCTGCAGCGAGCCCCATCCACGCGGACGATCCTGACCTCAGCGACGAGCCGCGCCTGATTGCCGCGCGGTGCGCAGGGATCCAGATCGCCAGCGTCTATGTGCCGAACGGCCGTGAGGTTGGGAGCGGATTCTGGCGCGCGAAGTTGCGCTGGATGGGGGCGCTCGCCCACTGGTCGCGCGAGGCACTCACCACGGGACCACTGATTCTCGGTGGGGACTTCAACGTTGCCCCACGAGATCACGATGTGTGGGATCCCGCCGCACTCGTTGGCGCAACACACGTCTCGCAGGAAGAGCGCGATGCGCATCAGGCAATCCTCGACACGGGACTCGTAGATTCGGCACTGCAGCTTACGCCGACTGGTGAGCAGCCCGCCTTCACGTGGTGGGACTATCGCGGGGGTGCGTTTCATCGCGGTCACGGCATGCGGATTGACCACCTTCTCGCCTCACCATCGGCGGGAGCGCTGCTCAAGTTCAGTGTGGATCGCGACGAGCGGAAGGGTGCGCTCCCTTCAGATCACGCACCAATCACGCTCACCATCAGGACAGGGTGATGGAAGCCATCAAGACGGAGCTACTCAACGCTCGCAACTCAGATGAGGCCGCAGCTGCGGTTCCACGCGCTGCCGCGCTGCTTCGCGAAGGAGAGCTCGTCGCCTTCCCCACGGAGACTGTCTACGGTCTCGGCGCTGACGCAACGAATCCAATCGCCGTTGCACGGATCTTTGCGGCGAAGGGCCGACCAACCTTTGACCCGCTGATCGTGCACATTGCTGATCGCTCCGACCTGCCTCGCGTCCTCTCCTCCAGTGCGCTCAGTGATCCGCGCGTGAGCGCGCTCGCAGATGCCTTCTGGCCAGGACCGCTCACGATCGTTGCCCCCGCATCCGGAGCGATCCCCGAGCTGGTGCGCACAGGCCTGCCGAGCGTTGGAGTGCGCCTCCCAGCGCACGAGACCGCGCGCGCACTGATCCGCGCAGCAGGCACACCAATCGCGGCGCCAAGCGCCAATCTCTTCGGCCAGCTCTCCCCGACGAGCGCCTCCCATGTGTTGGAGCAGTTGAGTGGGCGGATTGACGCGATCCTGGTCGCCGAACCATCGCGCGTCGGCGTTGAGTCGACCGTCGTCTCAACTCTCCCCGGTGAGCCAGCACGCCTCCTGCGTCCAGGAGGCGTACCACGCGAACTCGTTGAGGGTGTCCTCGCGCCGTTCGGTCTGCTTCTTGGGCCTGAGGCTGTGTCATCTTCGGGGGCCGCCCTCCCCGCGCCGGGCATGACGGCGTCGCACTACGCTCCACGTGCACACGTGCGCATCATCGATCCATCCTCGCCAGATCTAAGCAACCTCTCACGTGTCGCGCTCCTCGCGCCCGACAGGGCGACCCTCGCTCGCCTTGATGAGCTCGCCACTGGTCTCACCGTAGTTGAGCGCGCGGCGCTGAGTGAGAGGCTCGACCCTGTGCACGCGGCCTCCCAGCTCTTTGAGCTCCTCCATCAACTTGATGACGCACTCCGGGCCGGCGGAGGCGCGCACGACACGATCCTGACCACGCCGTATCCTGAGCGCGGACTCGGCGCTGCGATCGCTGACCGACTCCGACGCGCAAGCGCAGTACGTTGATCGGAGTGACATGACCGCCCCACGGAGCAACTGGCTTGCCAACACGTTGAGCGCTGAGGCGCTGCGCCGATTCCCGCAGTCGATCGCCGGTCAAGCCATCTTCGCCGTTGGGCTCTCACTGATGGTGAACGGTGGCATTGGACTCCCGTCGTGGGAGATCCTTCATCAAGGCCTCAGTTACAACCTTGGCATCACCATTGGCCAGGCGGCGCAGCTCAGCGGACTCTTTGTCATTCTTCTCTGGATCCCCATCCGGCAGGCGCCCGGCCTCGGGACACTCTCGAACATCGTGGTGATTGGCTTCGTGATGGATATCACCCTGAACACCATGCGCCTCCTTGGCGTTCCACCAAAAGAGGTTCTCAGCCAGGATCTTCCTGTCGCTCTTGCGCTGACCGTGGTGGGGACCGGACTCGTTGGGCTCGGTTCAGGGATCTATATCGGCAGCGGTAACGGTCCAGGGCCCAGGGACGGTCTCATGACCGGTTTCCACCGAGTGACCGGTCGACCGATCTGGCTTGTTCGCACGGTGATTGAAGTCGCTGTGGGCCTGGTTGGGATCGCACTTGGAGGAACGTTCGGCTTCGGGACGATCTGGTTCGCGTTCACGATCGGACCGCAGGTGCAGTTCTGGCTCGCGCGTGTAGACCCTACAGGACGCGCGAAGCGTCAGTCGCTCTCGAGCAGCCGCCGCTAACGGGGGAGGATTGCGTCAATCGCGATCGCCGCAAAGAGTACGGTGAGATAGGTGATTGAGAACCGATACAGGCGCGTCGCACCACGGATAAGCCCATCCCCGAGTACCTCGCTTCGCAAACGCCAGGCGCGCAGCAAGAAGACCGCTCCACAGGTAACGGCAACCGCGAGGTAGACCGCACCCATCCCCGCAACGAGCCAGAGCATCAGGCTCATGACAACGAGCAAGATGGTGTAGAGCCAGATCTGTCGCGCCGTCTCTGCCGGGCCAGCAGTTACGGGGAGCATCGGCACTCCCGCTGCCGCATAGTCTGGACCGATTCGGAGTGCGAGTGCCCAGAAGTGTGGTGGCGTCCAGTAAAAGACCAGCGCAAAGAGCAGGATCGGTGCGAGTGAAACATCACCAGTCACTGCCGCCCACCCGATCACCGGCGGCAATGCTCCCGCGGCGCCGCCAATGACAATGTTTTGAGGTGTCGAGCGCTTGAGGATCAGTGTGTAGATGAGCACATAGAAGCCAATCGCGAGGAGCGAGATGAACGCGGCCATCAGTGTGGTCGTTGCTGCAAGAAAGAGGAAGCTCGCCGCACCCAACACCGTTGCAAAGCGCAGCGCCGCTCCCGTGCTGATCTCGCCGGTGACGAGCGGACGCCCCGCAGTCCGCGACATCTGCTGATCAATATCTGCGTCCACAATGCAGTTGAACACATTGGCGCTCGCGGCACTCAGCGCTCCGCCGATCAACGTGCAGAGAATAAGCGTGAGCGGTGGCACCCCTTGCGCCGCAAGGAACATTGCGGGGACAGTGGTGATCAGGAGCAGCTCAACGATGCGCGGCTTCGTCAGCGCGATGTACGCGCTCAGCGTGCTCCGTGTCGCGTCACCCAGCGTGGTGGCTATCTCGCGATCAGCGGGAGTCGTGCTCGCGCGACGTGCCTCAAGGAGCGCGATCGCGGATGCGCCCACGGCCAAGATCCAGATCAGCGTGGCGAGTGCCACGTGCAGCGTCTGCGTCCATGCGGCGAGCTTGGTGAAGATTTGCAGCGCGCCAATCAGGCATTGGATCAGGAAGAGCCCGATCGCTGCCGTGAGGAATCGCGCAGTCAGACGCGGACTCCCAGGCTCGCGGCGTACGATCCAGAGGGCCGAAATCAGGATGATTCCCACGATCCCCGTTGCATAGCGGTGGACAATATGCGGCGTAGAGAGCTCTGTGACGGGAGGGAAGACGGTGCCCCCCATTAGTGGCCAGTCGGGGTAGAGCAGTCCGGTGTCCGTGCCTGTGACGTTCGAACCGAACATCAGCAGCGCATAAACTGAGCCTGCGGCGATGATGGGTGCAATGACCGCGCCTCGTGCCTCCAGGATGCCGCTCATTCGTTCTGGGTAGCCACTGCGGGCGAGGACCCAGACTTGCAGCCCAACAAACGCCATCGCGGTGGCAAGGTGTGCCGTCACTGACTGGCCCGAGTTGAACTCATGGACGGTCTGCCGACCGAGCCACGCTTGGAAGACGACCAGGACAAGCAGTGCAAGCGAGGCTCCCTGGAGTGAACGCCTCCCCTTCAGGGAGCGGAGGGCTAACGCGACGACGATCAGTGTGATCAGTCCAATCAACGCTGCAGCGGCGCGATGGATCCACTCCAGCCACGCCTTGTGGTCATCAAGTGGAGGGATGATCTGCCCGTAGCAGAGGGGCCAATCTGGGCAGCCCATTCCAGAGTCGGTGGCGCGGACAATCACCCCAATCACGACGAGCCCGATCGTTGCGCCGAGGAGCATGGCGAGAGAGCGTCGGAAGCCCTGCATTCCTCAATAATACGCGGCATCTCAAAAGCCTGCGGTAGAGTGAAGCGGTGAGACTTCTACACGTACTCCTCCTCATCGCGCTCCTCTCCGGATGCGCGGGTGCGCCCAGTACACCGTCACCTTCAACAACTGAACCGACGCGCAGCGGATGTGTTGGTGAATGGCCACTCGCAGGAAAGACGGTGAGCTCTGGGCCGATCCCCCTTCTTGCAAACAGCGATCTTGCCGTTGGAGAGAATCGACTCCTCCTCGGGCTCGTAGATGCTGAAGGCTTTCCGCTCGGCGGACCCGCGTGGTCAATCAAGGTGCAAACATTTGACATCACCAGCGACGGCTGCGTGCCACTCGCACCCGCCGCTGACCTCCCATTCGTCTGGTCAATTGACAAAGTGCGCGGATTCTTCATTGGCAGCGCAAACTTTCCTTCAGGGGCGCAAGAGATTGGGCTTTCAATCGTTGGCGCAGATGCAGACGGCACCCCCCTCTCCATCCGATTCACGACACGGATCGCGAGCGTCGGAACCGCCCTACGCCCAGGCACCGTCGCGCCAACGATCCCAACGCCGATCCAGAAGACGAGTGAGCATGGCCTTGCGGGGATCAGCACTGATCCGGATCCGCTCCCGCGGCTCTACAAGTACTCAGCAGCGGATTTGATCGCTGCGGGAACACCCTTCGTGATCGTCTTCGCCTCACCCGCCTTCTGTGTCTCGCAGGCATGTGGGCCAACGATCACTGTGGTGAAGAGGGCCGCGGCGCGGCACCCAGGTGCGCTGATCCTTCACGTAGAGCCATATCTGATGGAGTGGAACGGAAGCCGCGTAATCCCCACCTTGGACGCGAGTGGGCGACTCCAGCCGAATGATGTAGCAACGGCATGGCGGCTCCCTGTCGAGCCGTGGATCTACACCGTGGATACGGCCGGTGTGATCATCCACTCGTTTGAGGGAGTGATTGGCGATGCAGAGCTCGACGCTGCAATCCTGGAGATTGACGCCGACTAGCGGCCGCTACTCCCCGGCGCACCGATCGGCTCACCCGCGGCGCAGAGTGGACACTCGCTCGCCTCGTACGTTGGAAGGTCGAGGGTGAGCGCCGCGATCAGCGGGATGCTCTCGCGACCTGGGATCTCAATGCTTCGCAGATCTGGTGAACGGCTTGCCACCACCGCCGCGGCGATCGGGTGTGCGCCAGCGGCGAGAAGTGGCGGGAGGAGCGCCTGGAGCGAGCCGCCCGTGGTCAGAATGTCGTCAACCATCAAGACTCGTGAACGCGGTGGAATCTGAAATCCACGACGAAACTCTCGCCTAACGGTCCCCGCGTCGCCAGTCACCTCTTCGGCGAAGATGCCGCGCACACCGAGGAGTCGACCGATCTCATATGCAAGGAGCACACCGCCCGTGGTAGGCCCTGCCACCAGGTCGATGTCGACGGCGGCGGCCTGCGCCACGACGAGCGCCCGCTCAGCGAGCAGCGCGCACACTTCCGCAGCGGCATCGGGATGCTGCAGCAGCGCCCACTTCTCAAGATAGCGATCTCCATGCCGACCACTCTTGAGGAGAAAGTGTCCACGTTGAAGTGCTCCTGTCGCTAGGAAGAGTCCTTCAACACGTCGCGCACTCAGCGCCTCATCGTGTGAGGCAACGCGCGACTGCGGATAGTCGGCAGGGGGCTTGAGCGGTTCGCGAAGTGGAAGGAGTGGCTCGCCCATGGTCTGCAGCCTACTCGCTGTCGCGTTCGTTCGCGCCGCTTCGCGCGAGTCCCGCAAGTTCCGAGACGCTCGCAAGCCCACGTGCGGCGGCGGCACGACGCGCCGACTCAAGCACTGCGCGCGGCAGGCCGGGATCCGCCCACAACGCCGTCCCGAGGCTGACCGCCGCGGCGCCAGCGGCGAAGGCGTCGAGTGCATCAGCTGGTGAGCCGATCCCACCGCCGCCGATGATCGGAAGCGCTCCATGCACGGATACGACTGCGGCGAGCGCGCGTGGCCGAATGAGTGGACCGGAGAGCTCGCCCACACCTTCGGCGAGCGCCCCTCGCGTGCGGCCACGATTCGGCAGATACCCGAGCGGCGATCCGCTGACCGAAAGCGCCGTAACGCCCGCGTCCGCCGCCGCTTCAGCGAGCGCGCGCAGTGATGCTGCGTCGGGTGAGACCTTCACGATGAGCGGAAGCTCAGTGCTCTCTCTCGCCGCCTCAGTGAGTCGGACGGCCGCATCAAACGTGCTCTCCCATCGCGCTCCGTCCAGTGCATCACTTGGCGATGTCAGATCGAGCTCGTATGCGTCAATGCGCACCTGGTCGGCGCGTGACTCAAACCGCGCGATTAACGCGGCCAGTGACTTCTCGTACGTCGCAACGAGCGAGACGGCCACAGCGCAGGGAGCCGCACGCCATGCCGAGGCGTGTCGATCGATCACTTCATCAACGCCAGGATTCTCTCGACTGATCGCGTGAAGAAGTCCGCCTGGAACCTCAACCACGCGTGGCAGGCTTGGCCCGCTCCGCGGTGCTAGCGAGATGCCGCGCGTGACAAAGAGGCCCACATCTCGCAAGTCAATCAGCTCGCTCGCCTCTGCGCCGAATCCGAGCGGTCCACTCGCAATCACGATTGGCCGCTCAAGCCGCAACGGGTGAGCACTGCCGAGCACGAGATCCGTACGAACGCTCACCGCGCCGACTCGCGCCTCCATCAGCGCGCACCCCTAGTGCGCAACGTGCTGCCTGTCGGCGCAACCGCCGGGCCCTCTTTGCAGAGGCGCACGCTCCCTGCGGCGCTCTGGTACGTACACCCGCCGCAGACTCCACTTCCGCAACCGATCTCATGCGCCACGATCAGCTGCAACTGCGCCGCGCGTGCCTCGCCGCGCGGACGGGAGACGCGCGCGCTCGTGCGATCGCTGACTTGCGCTGCGCGCAGCAGTAGCGTGGTGGCACTGAGAAGTTCGCTGGATCCTGCAGCAACCACCTGGTCCGCCCACGCCGCATACGTTGTGACGAGGTCCGCAGCGCTCCCGTGGTGGCCAAGGCTTCCGTCTTCTGTTGCCACGTGGATCTCAACCGACTCAGGGAGCAGCGATGCGGGAGGGATCTCAGCGGCGGTATTCGATTCGAGCAGCATCGTCACGGTTCGCCCTGCAGCTGCGAGTGAGGTGGCGAGGAGTCGAACCCACGAGAACCCCTCAACGTCGGTAACGATCAGGACCTGCAGCGCGTCGGGATCCATTTCAATGGGCTGTCCGATCGGTCCGACGACAGAGAGCTGCGCACCGAGCGCGAGCTCCGCGAGTGAGTCGCGACCCCCATCGGCGCGCGGCTGCAGCGCAACCTGGACACTCCCAGCGATCACGTCGATCTGCGTCACTGGGGCAACGCGGCGAAGGCGGTAACCGCCCGCTTCGGCGTGGAGGAGGTGGAGTGCGTGCCCTGCACGCAGCGACGCGATCAGCTCAGGGAGTCGAAGGAGGAGTGCGCTACGCCCTGGTGCAAGCTCACCGACGGCGAGCAGTTGGGCGCGAACGGGCGCTGCGCCCATCGCGCGTTAGACCTTTGCGCCGTGATCACCCGCGGCGCCGAGTCCGGCAACGATCGCCCCCGTAGGACGCACTGCAAGGCCCGCCTTAGTGCGCAACACAGCCTCAATTCGGTCGTAGAGATCTGCTGGAGCCCACAGCTCCACCACCTCCGCGGTGGATGCGCGATCGAGGCTGCTGCGTTTGCGCGCGTCGATGGAGCGCACGCGGAACGAGAGGTCGCCCTCCAGGATCAACTGCGGCGCCTTCGCGCTCCCCGCAAGGAGGAGTGGGGCAACCACCTTGAGGGTGTTGCGATGTTCTCGTAGATAGCGACTGAGTCGATCCGCGGCATGCTCTACCGCCGTGAGTCGCTCGGAGCCCGCCGCCTCAGCGGCCTGCGCAAGCTTCCGTGTCAATTCTGGCGCGAGGGAGCTGCGCGTCTGGGAGGCACGCGCGCGCGTTGCCCGCGTCAGGGTGATCTTCTTCTTCAGCGGCGTTGCTGGACGCTTGGAAGGCATCAGCCGCGGTACTCAAGGTCGCGCGAGAGTCGCTCACGCAGGAACATGGAGTGGTGCCGCTCAAACATCCATTCGCCGGCGCGATGCCCGAGTGCCCGTGAAGATTCGTCGCGCTCGAGCAGATCAAGGGTGCCGTAGTCGGGCAGGTCAAAGAGGATCACGTTGTCAAAGTCCCAGCCGTGCGCAACGTTGTACCACCCAAGAAACTTGATTCCGAACTTCTCTTCATACGACTTCACAGTCTTCGGGAACAGCGTACGCATGAAAAACTTGAAGAAGGGGTCACGCCCCCGTCGAATCGAAAAGTACGTTGCGAGCACAGGCATTAGCGTGATTCTCCCACGCCGCCGTCCTCGCTGTCGCGAGCCGCTCGCTGCGCCTCGTCCTCGAGCTCCCCCACCGTCTTGCTCTTGCTCGCGAGCGGCGCACGACGACCACGACGATCAGCGGCCACAAGGCGTAGGAGAAAGATCGAAGTCTGGCCAACGAGGAGGAGCAAGATCACCACGCCGATCAGAAAGAGGGTGGCGACGGCCGGCCCCCAGTTCAGCACCGCGGAGAGGGGCGCCAGGACCATGAAGATAACGAGCGCCACCACCTGAATCCAGAAACATCCGAGGCCCGGTCCACGATCTGGGCTTAACGGTGCCCCCTTGTACTCGGGCATCTCAGGTGCAGGCGGGTTGCTCATCTCCTCATTCTGCCTTCCACGCGACTTCGCCGTTGAGCAGCGTGAGGAGCACCGCTCCAGTGAGGGACTTACCGAGGAGTGGCGTATTGATACTGCGCCCGATCAGCGTCTTCCGGCTCGGCACCCAGGTGGCGCCAAGGTCTACCACCACCAAGTTCGCTGGCCCACCCACCGCAAGACCACGCGCAAGCGCTGGTCGGTTCAACACTGCGGCGGGACCGGTCGTGAGCAGCGCCGCAACGAGCGAGAGTGGGAGCTCGCCAGCGGCGCGAGCCGCAAGGAGTGTGCTGAGGGCTGTCTCGATCCCCGCAATCCCATTTGCGGCGAGGCCGAACTCCACCTCCTTCCTTTCACGCGAGTGCGGCGCGTGATCGGTTGCGATTGCAGACGCGGTGCCATCACGAAGCGCAGCTCGGCACGCCGCCGCATCGCTCGCATCGCGCAAGGGTGGACAGACGCGCAGGTTTGTGTTGTACGCGTCAGCGGTCGGCGTCAGATTTGGCGCATGCCTGTCTTCATACTCCCACGCCCACCGTTGGTCTCCTGCAATCCATGCGTCTGTCAGCGAAAGGTGATGCGGCGTGACGTCACACGTAATCGGGAGCCCCTCCGCACGCGCCACGCGAACGGCATCGAGTGCTGCGCCTGTTGAAAGATGCGTGAGGTGAAGTCGCGCGCGCGGCTCGTCGCGAATCGCATCGCGCAAGAGGGCGATGTTGCGGCTCACCGCGCTGATCTCACCAACGGCGGGCCACGGTCGGAGACCGAGTGCAGTGGCGACAAGACCATCCGCCGCCTCTCCACCCTTGGTCAGTGCAGGATCTTCACAGTGTTCAATGAGCGGCAGATCGAGCGCGCCCGCTGTGATCAGCGCACTGCGAAAGAGCGCAGGATCCGCGATCGGGCTGCCGTCGTCACTGAAGGCAACGGCGCCGGCAGCGGCGAGCTCCGCCATTGGCGCGAGCGTACGACCAGCACGACCGAGGGTTGCGGCGGCAATCGGCATGAGGGTGACACCACGCGACGCAGTGGTTCGTGTCAGCTCTCTTAGGAGGGCAGGGTGATCGGCAGCTGGCTCACTGTTAGGCATCAGCGCCACCGCTCCGTATCCGCCGTGCGCGGCGGCCGCCTCACCGCTCGCGACATCCTCGGACGCGCCCGCCCCTGGCTGGCGGAAGTGCGCATGAAGGTCAACGAGTGCTGGAAGGACGAGACGCGTCGGATCTTTCGGCCCTGGTTCAGCCCCCTCAATGAATGCGCGACGCGCCTCAGCGACTCCGTCGCGCCACTCCAGTCGCGCCACCTTGCCGCTGTGCACTTCAATCGTGGCAACGCCCGCGCGTCTGCTCACAGGGTCAAGGACCCAGTGCTCTTTCAGTAGCGTTCGCTCTGCTCGCGGTCGACTCACGAGTTCACCTTCGCTGTCGCAGGTACAATCAACGGTGCGTCGCCGCGAACGGTGCGCCAGAGCGCCGCCATGCGCACGGGGATCCCTTCGGCAACCTGTTCCAAGATGAGACTTCGCGGACCGTCGGCAACGTCTGGGTCGATCTCCACCCCTTCGTTCATTGGGCCTGGATGAAGGACCACGCACCCGCGCGCGGCGTGTGCCGCGATGCGCTCTTCCGTCAGCCCCCACGCTTCGCGGTACGACTCCAACGAACTCACCTCGCCGTCGTCGAGGCGCTCACGTTGGATGCGCAGCGCCATCACCGCATCTGCACCTTCCAGGGCCTCAGCAAGCGACGCGCAGAGCGTCACGCCGCCACTTCTCGCCGCAGCCTCAGCGAACCCTCGAGTGAGCGCAGGCGGACCGGCGAGCCGTACCGCTGCACCGGCAGCGCGCAGCGTGTGGAGATTTGAGCGCACCACACGGCTGTGGAGAAGATCGCCGATGATCGCCACGCGGCGCCCCCTCAACGTGCCGTCCTCTGCACCGATGTTGCGGAGGAGCACCGAGAGATCAAGGAGTGCCTGCGTTGGATGCGCATGCCAGCCGTCTCCAGCATTGAGAACGGATCCGTCAAAGACGCGCGCGGCGAGCCACGGCGCTCCGGCCCGCTCATGGCGCAACACGATCACGTTGCTCCCCAGGGCGCGGAGCGTCTTCATCGTGTCAACGAGCGATTCACCCTTCCCTACGGATGAGCTGGCAACGGTCGCGCTGTTGACATTCGCGCCGAGCGCCTTCGCCGCGTTTTCAAACGAGATGCGCGTCCGCGTGGAGGCCTCGTAGAAGAGCGTGGTGACGCCTACACCTTTGAGCGCGTCCACTCGACCGGCGGGCGAGCGGAGAATGCGACGTGCGGCCTCGGTGGTGTCAAGCAGCAGCTTCAGATCACTCCACGAGAGGCCCGCAACGTCGAGCAGGTGTCGGTGGGGTGCTGCCGCGGCTGGCATTGGCGTCCCCCGCCCTTTCGCGCTCAGCCCTTCGCCTTGGCGGCCGCCTCATTGGCGGCAAGGTGTTCCGCGAGCAGCTCAACCTTGACGAGATCATCCCCATCAAACTCTTTCACGCAGACTCGGACCACCTCGTCGCTCGTTGTTGGAATATTCTTCCCCACGTGATCTGCGCGGATCGGCAGTTCACGATGTCCACGATCAATCAAGACCACAAGTCGAATCGCCTTCGGTCGGCCGTAATCAATCAGTGCATCAAGCCCTGCGCGAATCGTGCGGCCCGTATAGAGAACGTCATCAACCAAGATGATTGTCTTGTCGGTAATGTCACCCGGGATGCTCGTGCCACGGTGCACAGGGGCAACGGAGATGGTGGAGAGATCGTCACGATAGAAGCTGATGTCAAGCGTGCCGTATTCAACATCCACGCCCTCATGTTCTTTGATCGCCTGAACGATCACCTTGGCAAGAGGAACCCCACGGCGCTGGATGCCGACCACAACGAGCCCCTTCGTCCCCTCTTTCTCAATGATTTCGTGGGAGATGCGGGTGAGGGCGCGGCGGATCTCTTCCGCGCTCATGACCATGCGTGCCATCTCGGTCTCCTCTCTCCCGCCGGCCGATCTCTGCCGACCACGTTGCGGGTGCCGCCGCATGCTAGCAGGGGGCTAGGTGAGGGCTCGCCGCAGTTCCGCTGCCGCCTCCTCCGGAGCGATCGGCACCACCGGGATGCCTGAGGCCAACTCCAGCCCACCGATCGGTCGGAGGCGCGGATGGAGCTCCCAATGCCAGTGATAGGTGAGGTCGACACGCTCTCGGAGCGGCGCAGTGTGGAGGAGCAGGTTGTATGGCGGCATGCCGATCGCGCGGAGCGCCTTCACCGCCGCCTGCAACGTCTCAGCGAAGCCGCGCAGCGTCGCGGTGTCAACGTCGCCGAAATCTGATCCGTGGTTGTTCGGAATGATCCACATCTCAAAGGCGGAGCGGCTCGCGAACGGGGCGATCACTGCACCATACGGATCTCGATGGATCAATCGGCGTCCGCTCGCCACCTCATCGTGAATCATGTGGCAGAAGGCACACCCTCCTGCGCGAATGGAGAGTCGCGCAGCACCACCGATCTCTTCGGCAAGTCGATGCGGCACTTGTGGCAGATCGTACGATTCGAAGCAGAGGTGATCCGTCATCGCGCCAGCCTGGGCCGCCGCATTACGAACGAACTGAATGTAGGCGGTACTGCCCAGCTCTCGACCCGCGCGAATCCGATCGCGGATTGCCGCAAGGAAGTCCACGATCAGCGGCGTCGGCACCTGATCAAGTTCGCAGTGCTCGCCGCGCGGCGCAATCAGCGTTGACCATGACCCTGCGCGATCCACATCGCTCAGCGTCAGGAATCCCGCCTCTCCCGCTGACGCATCTGTTCGCGTCCCGACCGAGTGAAACGCTCCTTGACGCAGCATGCGACGCGAGATTCCGCTCGCGTCGCCCTGCTCACAGTTCCCACACGTCGCGTCACGCGCCCCAGAGAGGCGCTCTTCATGGAATCGATCTGGTTGATACTCGCGATCGACCACCGTCGCCGACCACCATCCGGTGATCTCGTCGCGTCGCAGCTCCCACATACCGCCGCCACTCATGCGCTCACACTCATCCCGCTGATCGTAGCGTCGTCAAGATACGCGCCGATCGCAGCCGCATATGCGCGTGCCGCCACTGCAGCAACCTCCTCAACTGAAGGTGCTGCAGCTCCAACCGAGTCACGATCGCCCGAAGCGACCGCCGCCCAGTCGCGCTCGAGCGCAATGGAGGTTGAGACCACCCCCGCATGCCCACACGGATTGATCAGTGAGAAGGCCTCAAGGTCGCGACCGATGTTAAGTGCCAGGCCGTGCCAGGCGACGCCGCGCTCCACGCGTACGCCTACCGCGCCGATCTTGCGCTCGCCAACCCAACAGCCCAGCGCACCACTGCGCCGCTCCGCTGCCACCCCGTAGTGCGCACACGCCGCGATCAGCGCATCCTCGAGCGCACCGATGTGCTGTCGCAGCGAAATCCCCGCCGCTCGCAAGTTCACGATGGGATACGCCACAAGGTGTCCAGGGCCGTGATACGTCACCTCGCCCCCACGCTCCACCCTTCGCAACGCAATACCGCGCGCTGCATACTCGGCCTCTGAAAGATGCAGATGGGCGAGCGTTGCATTCTTCCCTAGCGTCAGCACCGGCTCATGCTCAAGCGCCAAGAACGTATCCACGCCACTCCCATGCACACGGGCATCAACAAGACGGCGCTGCTCTGCGTGTGCGTGGTCATAGCCGAGCCTGCCGAGCCAGCGGTATGTGATCGGATGGCGTCCACTCTCCATGCCCTGAGCCTAGCCTCCCCCGCTCCCCATGCGCTATCCTCACCCCCCAACGCGGGAGTAGCTCAATTGGTATAACGTCTGCTGCATTGATTGGAGGCCATATGCCGGCGCTCATTTCGTCTCGTACAACGTTGGTGGTCCGATCGCTAATCCTTGCCCTAGTTCTCAGTGTGCCAAGTGCCGCACCTGCCTCAGCGATCCAAGGCGGGAACACTGTCTCTGCTTCAAGCGCACCATGGCTCGTTGCTGTGCTGAGTCGTGAGGCCAACGGCGATGAATACAGCTGCTCTGGAAGCGTAATCGCCGCCCGGTGGGTGCTCACGGCCGCCCACTGCGTGACCGATGGCTCCGACAACTCTCCTCTGTCTCCATCTGCAATCCGCGTGCTCCCTCCAGGAGTTAGCCCGGATTACGCGGGTGCGTGGGAGCAAGGTGTAGCGCCACTCGATGTCTATCCCAATGGGCTCTACACCTACTACACAGAGGGATTCTACCCATGGGCCGACATCGCCCTCATTGAACTTGAGCAACAGCTACAAGGATCGAGTGTCATTGCGCTCGATGCCCCGACGGCCGCAAACCCGAAACGGACCTCGGTACGAGCCTATGGCTGGGGTGTGACAAATAATCGTGGAACCTTGGCGGGCAGCTCTGCTCGATCGGTCTCTCTTAATGTTCTGGCGAATAGCGGTGACGCAACATGTCGAGAATGGACGGTGCAGAACGATGGCCAAGGCCCAGCTCTCATCTGTGCCGGCTCTAATTCACGCTCGGCCGGCGTTTGTAGTGGTGACTCTGGCGGACCACTCGTACGGACTGGTCAAGTCCCAACGCAAATCGGCGTCACTTCGTTCACTGGTGCAAGTGGCGAGTGTGCTACCTACGGTGAGCCTGGTCAGTTTGTTCGAATCTCATCCATGCGCTGGTGGATAGACAGCACCATCGGATCCGAGGAGTTCCTAGCAGACACCGAAGGCACGGAGATGTGGCCATATTATGCAAGCGCGGACTACCTACAGGACGTCATCGAGGTGGGGTCCAGCGGGAATGCACTGCTTTTAGGGGCGAAGCGTGACGGCGAAGGTTGGGATGACTCTAACGCGATACGCGTCTACGGAGATGTCGCTCGCCAGGACCTGAGTTTTGCATCTGCATATGCCGGTGAACATCAGGTCAATTTTTTTGATCAGTACGTCCAGGACGCAAGTGTGCTTTCCGACGGGCGACCAATCTGGTCGACAACGGAATGGACCGGAACCAATTGGATCCCAATCATCAATGTCACAAGTGCTGACGGCGGCGGTGAGACAGCTGACACATGGGACGCGGGTACCGGCCTCATGCAGAAAATTATTGGAAGTGACTACAAATCATGGTATATAAACGGTCGAATTATTCTTCCAACATCTGGCGGGGGCGCCATCGCGGTCTATGAAATATTCCTCAGGGATGACTTCGCAGATATCGTAGTCGTTGAATGGGATTCCAGTGGCTCTCTCACTTCTACATTCGGTGGGGACGGCTGGGTGCGTATAGGCCGTGCTGGCATCCAGGAAGAGCCATATGAAGCTCTCGTCATGACCGACGGGCGCTTGGCGATCCTAGGGCGGTATCAAAACAATTGTGCGATCTGGATGGTCAAGCGGGACGGGAGTCTCGACACGACTTGGGATAGTGATGGAAGGCGAACGTTTGGCTCACGGGGTTGTATTGCTCGCGCCGCCGAAGAGGATGGCGCGGGGGGAATTTTTGTTGTCGGTGCGGATGTTGCGCGTAGTTTGACCAGCAACTCTTCAGCATTTATCACGCACTTGAATCAGACGGGTGCGACTGACTCAACTTTTGGTACGTCAGGGTATGTATGGGTGCGCACCGCTGGAATTGATTACCTAATTGACATCTGTAAGACCGCTGACGGGATACTCGTTGCAGCAGGTCAAAGTTCCGCAAGTAGCCGCAGAAGTTACTCGTCAGGCGTAGGGAGCCTTGGGCTGGTGGCAATCGTCACAACAGCAGGTAAACCAACCTCAACGTTCGGGACGAAGGTATTCCGCGAGTTCGCCCTTGGTGGCCAAAACGATTACTTCGTGAGCACAGAGTGCATGTCCGATGGAGGCGTCATGATCGGCGGCCAGAGTGTGTTGGGTAAAGCAGATGACACTGAAGATCTCTGGTCGTTGATGATGAAGGTAAACGTCAAACCGTAAGTGCTCGACCGCGCGTCATCGGGTGATCAGTTCTGACAATCCGAAAGGCGCTGCTCTGCGTGTGCTTGGTCACAGCCGAGCCTGCCGAGCCAGCGGTATGTGATCGGATGACGTCAACTCTCCATGCCCTGAGCCTAGCCTCGCCCGCTCCCCATGCGCTATCCTCACCCCCCACGCGGGAGTAGCTCAGTTGGTAGAGCGTCTGCTTCCCAAGCAGAAGGTCGCGAGTTCGAGCCTCGTCTCCCGCTCCACTCCTCACACCCCACTACACTGCCGCCATGGCAAAAGATGGGAAGCATGATCTAGATCAGGCGACGATCGACACCATTGCCGTGCACGCTGGGGAGGGGGCCGACCCGACCACCCGTGCGCACAACCTCCCCATCTATCAGACGGCCACCTTCACGTTCGAGACGGCGGACGAGAAGGAGGAGGCGGTAGACGGCGCACTCGCCTGGGAGCCGAACCGCTACTTCTATACGCGCACCAATAACCCAACTACAGCGGCACTCGAAGCGAAGCTCGCGGCACTCGAAGGCGCGGAGAGCGCGATTGCGTCGGCGGCAGGCATGTCTGCGATCTCCGCCGGGCTGCTTGCGCACTTGAAGCACGGTGATCACCTGATCGTTGCGGATGACCTCTTCATCATCAGTCAGATTCTCTTCGCTGAGGACTTCCCGTCTCGCGGCATTGACGTCACCCCTGTTGAGATCACCAACCTTGAGGCGGTGAAGGCGGCGATGCGGCCAAACACGAAGATCATTTTCGCGGAGGTGCTCTCCAATCCGTGGATGAGGATCAGCGATGTGCCAGCGCTCGCAACGATTGCGCATGACGCGAACGCGCTTCTCGTCATTGACAACACCTTCTTGAGCTCGGTCACGATCCGCCCGCTTGAATTCGGCGCGGACCTCGTGTTGCAGACCACCACCAAGTGGATCTCCGGTCACGGTGACGCGCTGGGCGGCATCGCCGCCGGAAGCAAGGCGCTCGTTGATCCGATTCGTCGCCAGACCGACCTCCTCGGCGGCGCTGCGTCGCCGTTCAACTCCTGGCTCATTGCGCGCGGCGCGCGGACCCTTCCGCTACGAGTGGAGCGCGCCACAGCAAATGCAACGCAGCTGGCCGCCTTCTTGGAGGGTCACGAGAAGGTGGAGTGGGTGCGTCACCCGAGCCTCGCCTCACACCCTGATCGCGCGGTGGCGGATCGGATCCTTGGTGGGAAGTGGGGCGGCATGCTCTCCTTCAAGCCACGCGCCGCCGCCGGTGTCGATCCGCTCGACGCGATGCGCGCCTTCGCCGACAACATCGCACTCTTCGGCGTGGGGGTGAGCCTTGGAGAAGTCGACACGCTTGTCTATCCAATGCCGAAGCGCGGCGGAATCTTCCGCATCAGCGTGGGCATCGAAGGGTCGGACGACATCATCCGAGAGTTTGATCGCGCGCTTGCATTCGTGAAGTAGATGGGAGCGCAGCCTCCAGCCGACGCTATTCACCTCAGCTGGGAGGAGCTCGACAAGGCGGTCGAGCGACTCGCCGAAGAGATCCGTGCGCTGGCAGCGACGGAGCAACCTGAGGCGATCCTTGCGGTGAGTCGCGGCGGTCTCGTCCCCGGCGCAATGCTCGCCTATCGCATGGGGCTGCGCGACCTCCTTATGGCTGTTGCCGAACACTACGACGGGAGCGGCCGACGGCCAGAGGCCGCACTGATAAGAGTGCCGCCCGCGGATTCGCTTCGCGGTCGCAGGGTTCTCATCGTTGACGAAGTCTGGGAGAGCGGACGGACACTGCAGGAGGTCACCGCCGCCGCAGAGGCGGCGGGTGCCACCGTGCGCACCGCCGTCCTTCACTACAAGCCAGAGCACAGCGAAGTCGATCGTGCACCCGATCACTATGCTGGCACCGCAACGAGCTGGGTGATTTATCCATATAAGGGGGGCGAGTGAGCCGAACAAACAGAAGAGGCGTGCTGCTAATCGTGGCAGCGGCTGCGAACGCGCTCCTTTCGCTCCTCCTCCTCCTCGTTGGAATCGTATTGATTGGAGGACTCATCAACCTTGCGCTCGTTGCAAGCAACACAAGTTGGTCCCTCCTCGGTTCACGTGCGGCGGCGGAACTCGGCGAGGAGTTTGTTGCACTCCTGACACTGTTTGGAGCTGACCCTGGAGCACTACTTCAAGAGTTCGTCACAGCCCAAGGACTACCCTCGTTCGATCGCTTCGCGCGCGATCTTCTCGCGGCGCTCTTTGTCGGCGTTGCGCTCTTCATCCCAGCCGGCGTCGCTTCGGGACTCGCCGCGATGCGCATCTGGCGACTCACGCCAGCGGCAGATCGCGGCGTGCTTCAGCTCTACGCGGTTGTGGTCACACTCCTCGGGGCCATCGGGCTGCTCATTGCAGCTGCGCCGCATCCGATCTGGGGGTCAGTGCTCCTCATTGGCCTGATCAGCCTGTTGGCACTGCGTCGACCGCGAGCGGTGAAGCTCCCCTACGGCGCCTAGCTCGCCACGCGGCGAATCCGCAGCGCGAGGCGGACCAGCGGCCCGCGGATCGAATGAAGATCCAGATCGAGCGCCCCAGGGTATGCGTGCACGTCCCCGCCCCAACCCGCCTTGAAGTGCGCAATCCCGGGAGTGACGAGGCCCCACATGTCGTACCAGGCACTCCCCTGATCGATGGCACGCTCGATCGCAAACGCCTTAAGCGCGTATGGCGCGCGAACCTCATTGCCGCGATTCGTCGCTCCGCCGAAAAGTTCGGTGCTCCCACTCTCAGTGCGCACCACCAGAAGCGCACCGAGAAGTTCAGCGGCGCCTTCCGCGCTCGCCCCTTCGGCGATCAAGAGATCTGCGCGCGGACCGAATGCGCGCATCAGGTGGGCGAATGCTTCGCCACTTCGCGACTTACTCCCAGTCCGCTCGCTGATCGCGCTCATCACAGAACTCAGGGCAGGGAGCTCTTCAACGGTGCCGAGGCGCACCGTCACACCATCGGTCAGCGCCTGACGGGCGTACTGACGCCACTTGCTGCGCCAGCTCGCACGCACCGCGTCAACGCCTCCTGCGAGTGCGATGCGCCGACTCGAGCGTGGCTGGATTGGCGCGGCGAGGTGCAGCCGCGCGCCAATCTGCGCTGCTGCGTTGATCCACGGCGCGCGAAGGTTGGCGGTGAGCGCAGGGTCGGGCTGTACGACGTTGCTCTCTGGGTCAATGACGAGCGAACTTCCAGGCTCTAGGCGGACGAGCGTCACGCCGTCGGCGCGAAGCTCACGCAGCCCACGCAACAGTTCCACACGTAACGAATCGGCAACTGCTTCATCCGCGGATGCAACGAGTGGTGCGCGTGGCGCATAGGCGAGTCGTCCGAGTGGTCCAGGGAGGCGCTGCAGGAGGAGTTGCGCGCCGGCCCATCTGCCACTTGGATGGAGCGCCACGATCCGAGCCGCCCCCCAGCCGGTGAGCGCTTTCGACGTCGCCCAGGCGGCAGTCTGCGTGAACGGAAGTTCGGCGATCTCGCCAGCGGCGTAGGCCTGTTCGAGCCGCGCGCCCCACGCCTCTGGTGCTTCGCGCAGGATTACGATCTGGTCACTCATGCGGTAAGGGTACGCGCCCCGCTAGGCTTGTGCGCGTGACGCCAAGGCCGCCGCTCCCACCCGTCGCGATGGACCCAGAAGGGGTGGTCTTCGATATGGATGGCGTGCTCTGCGATAGCGAGCCGCTCTGGGCGGATGCGCGATACGCCGTTGCAGAGGCGCTCGGGAGCAGCATCACGATCGACGACTTCCACGCCTTTTACGGATCCAACACGTTGCAGTGGAGCGCAGGGATGGCGAAGCTCTTCAACCATCCAGATCCCGCGCACGTAGCGCGCCTCACCATTGACCACCTTCTGAACGCGTATAGAAACGGAGCCATCCGGCCGATCCCAAGCGGGATCGCCGCGCTGCGTCGCGCAGCGGCGCGTGGACCGGTTGCCGTTGCATCAGGAAGCCCGCGCGAAGTGATCGGCACCGTGCTGGAGATCCTCGGACTCAGCGACGTGGTCCGTGAGTACGTCAGTTGCGACGAGGTTGCGAGCGGCAAGCCGCACCCCGATGTGTACTTGGAAGCGTGCCGAAGAATCGGGACCAATCCCGCGCGATCGCTCGCCATCGAAGACTCCCTCGCCGGTGCGCGAGCGGGGAAGGCAGCGGGCATGACGGTTATCTTGGTTCCGCTTGAAGGCGCACCGACATCAGCCGGCGCTGACGCGTACGCGGACGTGATCCTTACGAGTCTCGATCAACTCCCTCTCACCGCGGGTAGCGCGTCGCGATCTGACTAGCTCTTTGCGATGCCCACCTTTGCGCCGAGCGCGTCGTTGGAAGGCTCGATCAAGTAACTGCCATCTTCAAAGATGATCACAGGAATTGACTTTGCTCCAGTGAGCTTCTCGATCATCTCCTTTGCGGCAGCATTCGCATCAACATCCACGTACGTGTAGGGGACGCCGTGCGCGTCGAGGTAGCCCTTGGAGCGCCTGCAGTCGCCGCACCAATCGGCGCCGTACATCGTGATCTTCTTTTCGTCTGCCATCACACCCTCACTCGCTGTGGCCAGCGGCGCCAGCCCTTGAGCGGATCGTAGCGCGTGCACAGGTTTGCATGAGAGCGCGTACGCTACGAGCATGGAAACTGCTCGTTTGCTCGCCTTCGCTACTCTCGTCGCTGCAGAGTGGGTTCGCGGGATCGGCCTGGTAGCCGCGGGGGCGCTCACCTACGGACTCCTCGGCGGCGTGATGCCGCCCCCTGGTGGCTTTGATCAACCGGTCGCGATCGCCTCCTTCATCACGATCGCACTCGGTGCCATCGATCTCCTCCTTGCTGCGCTCTTTGCAGCAACTGCGCTGCGCCTCCGCGCACTGAGCCTCCCTGCCGATCGCCCCGTTACCCTACTCGCAACGTGGAGCACCGCTCTCTCCCTTCTGCTGATCCTTGCGGGGAACCCCCTTGTGCCGCAGATCACGATGATCGCGCTCGCACTCGTTGCCGTTGCCTCTATGCTCCTCATACGTACCGGTATGGGCGGGAACGGCTAGACTCCCCCGCATGGTTGGACCGGTCTACCTAACGAAGGCGGGACGTGAGGCGCTCGAAGCCGAGCTGCACGACCTCGTCCACAATCAGCGCCCTGCCGTGATCGCGCGCATCAAGGCGGCGAAAGAGCTCGGCGACCTGCGTGAGAATGCCGACTACGAGATTGCGCGGAACGAACAGAGCTTCATTGAGGGGAAGGTCCTTGAGATCGAAGAGAAGCTGCGCAACGCCGAGCTGATCAGCGAGCATGCGAAGACGGACCAGGTCGGACTCGGCACCACGGTTGAGGTCACCGCGGAGCGAAAGACGCGCACCTACATGATCGTCGGCTCAACCGAGGCGGATCCGAGCGGCGATCCGCCGAAGATCTCGAATGTCAGCCCGCTCGGCGCATCACTGATTGGGAAGAAGATCGGCGAGAAGGTCCAGGTCACGCTCCCGAACGGCGAGCATGTGACGTATACGATCAAGAAGATTTCCTGAGCGCATCGCGATTCGCGTTCCAGACGCGACCGCTCTCATAGCGCTCCGCCTTCCAGATCGGCACATCCTGCTTGATTGAGTCGATCAACGCGCGACTGACGATGTAAGCGCGATCACGATGTGGTGACGCGACCACCGTCACGATGCTGACTGATCCAACTGGGACACTCCCGACCGCGTGCCAGACGCCGATCCCCCCTTCACCAGCAAGTCCATCGGCAATCAAGCGCTCGCAAATGTCATTGATCTCCGAGAGTGCATAGGGGTCCGCCGCCTCGTACTCGAGGCCCATGACGCGCTCTCCTGCGAACTGCGCCGCCGCAGCCTCCTCGCCTGGCGCTGGCGTGCCAGGAGTGATCCGTGTGCGTCCGACAAAGACCACGATCGCACCTTCGGAACTCGTGGCGATCTCGGAGATGAGCTGATCCACTGCGTCGTCTGGCAACGGCGCAGCGGTGATCTTGACCGATCGCCGGCCACGCGAACCGCCGCTCGCCGGAGGGAGGAGCGCGATGTCATCAGCTGGGCGCAGGCGAATCTGCGAGAGATCGGCATCGCGCGCCACCAGCACGCCGTTCAGGCCCAACCGTAGGTGCGGCCGTAGCGAATCGAGTTCAGGTCGCGTCGCGAAGAAGCGCTCGACGAGTTGTGCAGCGCTCGCCTGATCATCGAGGCCGATCTCGATCTGGTCGACACCCTCACGAGCTCGAAGCATCGCGAAGAGGCGGACGCGCACCTGCATTGCTAGACGAGAATTCCTGCGCCGAAGAAGAGGCCACTCGCAAGGATTGTTCCGGTGACCACCGCGCCGAGGTCGATGTAGAGGAGGCCGGTGGCTGACTCCATGGAGCGCGCGCGAGCTGTTCGCCAGCCGGCGTACGTGAGAAGTGCCGGGAAGATGAGTCCAATCATGAGCCGCAGGATAGCGAAGAAGTCCCAGCCCGCACCGAGTCCGCCAAGTCCCATCAACTGCCAGATCAGGAAGAGTACGATCTGCACGGCAACCCCTGCGCCGAGCGCGCGACTGAGCAGCAGGAGTGGCGATTCGGGAAGCTTCGGTGTCACCAGATACCAGTGCGCCAATATCATGGCGGCGAATGCACAGCCGGTGACATAGGTAAGGATGAGCAGTTGTGACGTCAGCGCGATCGCAATAAGTGGAGTTGTGGCCCAGCCGAACGCTCCGACGAGAATCGCGCCAACGCCAACCGCCACAGTGATCGCGCCGATGATGCGACCGTCACTCCCGCGCGCTATCCGCAGCGTCCAGAGCGTTGCGAGCGATGCCACGAGAACGAGGAGGAGCCGGCGTAGCGAATCAAGCTCGGGACCCGCCGCCTGAATCGGTGCCGCGGCCTCCGGTTGCGGAAGGGAGCCGTCCGCGAGCCAGGCGAGGAAGGCCCAGCCGCCCGCGGCGAACACGGTGAATCCACGATACCCACGCGTGGACTCTGCGCGGTGAGTAAGCAGCAGGAGCGCCGCCAGTGAGCCAACGGCGAGGGCCACAAGCACCACCCAGTTGATGAAGGCGAGGGACCGAGCAATGCTCTCGACGGACATGGGACGAGCGTATCACTGACCAGTGGCCCGACCATCTCGCAGTTGCTCCAAGGATCGGCGAGAATACGACGATGAGCGATGCGTCACGAGCCAAGCGCACACGTGTGCCGCTCCCTCCTGCACTGAGCACGCCTGAGGCAGTACAGGATGAGGCCGCACCTGTAGAGGCGGTGCGTGCGATCGCTGCACTACTCGGTCGCGCGGCACTCCCCAGATCGGCATCAGGCCCGACGTCGCGCCCGGCAGCACGTATGAAGACAGACGTGGAGCGCAAGGGAGAAGAGGACGCGACGCTGCGCGGCGATCGAGAAGTTCTGATCACAGGGAGTGTTGCAACGTTGAGCGATGACGCATACGAGGCGGTCCGAGATGCCCGCAAACGCCAACGTCGCGCGGTGCGTCGAGTGGAGGAGGTACTTGAACGCCTCTCCTCCGACGCGCCTGATGGACTCTCAACCTAGCGCGCAGCGCGCGCTTACTGAGGATCGGCGAGGACGAGAAGGCGAAGCTCCGTCATCTCTTCGATTGACCAACGGATCCCTTCGCGGCCGAGACCCGACTCTTTCACGCCGCCGTACGGCATGTTGTCGATACGATAGGTAGGGACATCATTCGCAATCACACCGCCAACCTCCAATTGGTCAAACGCGGTGCGCACATGGGCAAGGTCGTTGCTGAAGAGGCCGCACTGCAAGCCGAAGCGGCTCTCGTTGACTGACGCGATCACCTTGGCGAAGTCGCTGTAGCGCTCAAGGATCACCACAGGGGCAAAGGCTTCGTCACTGCAGATGCGTGCGCTGCGCGGCACGCTGGTGAGGATGGTTGGCGCGAAGAGGCGTGGCTCGCTCGCCTTCACCGGTGCACCACCCGAGACGACCCGCGCCCCCGCGGCGACCGCCTCGGCGATCCACTCTTGGGTGCGCTTCGCCGCGCCGTCATCAATGAGTGGTCCAACATCGGTTCCCTCATCGGCCGGGTCGCCCACCTTCAACTGTGCGGCGCCCGCAGCGAATCGCGACTCAAACGCTTCAGCGATTGACTCATGGAGGAAGATGCGCTGCACGCTGATGCAGACCTGTCCGGCGTAGGCGAAGGCACCGACGAGTGCGCGCTTCACCGCCCAGTCAAGATCGGCACTCGCATCCACAATGCAGGCGGCATTGCCACCAAGCTCGAGTAGGACGCGTCGCTTCCCTGCGCGCGCCTTCATCTTCCAGCCGATCTCGGGAGAGCCGGTAAACGAGAGGAGGCGGAAGCGCTCGTCGTCAACGAGTTTGTCCGCAACGTCGCGCGCGGTTGGGATGACACTGAGCGCACCTTCTGGGAGACCCGCCTCCGTCATGATCTCCGCAACCTTCAACATGATCAGCGGGTCCGCTGAAGGCGGCTTCAGGACGATGCTGCAACCAGCGGCGATCGCGGGCGCCACCTTGTGCGCAGCGAGGTTCAACGGGAAGTTGAAGGGACTGATACCGAGCACTGGGCCAACTGGGAAGCGACGCGTGATGCCGAGACGCCCTTTGCTGGACGGGGCAAGGTCAAGCGGGATCGTCTCACCGATCATTCGCTCCGCCTCTTCCGCGGCGAGGCGGAAGGTGAGCGCGCCACGATCAATCTCGGCGCGTGCGTCGCGAATCGGCTTCCCCGCCTCAGCGCAGAGGAGCCCCGCAAATTCTTCCCTGCGCGCGCTAATCCCAGCGGCGGTCTTGCGCAGGATCTCCGATCGCTCCCATGCACCGAGCGCACGCATTCGCTCAAATCCCACCTGCGCGCCAACCACGGCACGTTCCATCTGCTCGGGACTGGCAAGGAAGGTGCTTCCGACGGCGCGCCCATCAAACGGAGAGTGGATCTCGTGCGGGTGTGGCGACTCTTCCCACGAGCCCGCAATCAAGATCTTCTGTGGCTTCATGCGGTGAGTCTAGCGGAACCGACTCGCCACTTAGAGCGCTGCGCCGCGCGGATAACTCCCCAAGATGCGCAGTTCGCTCGTCACCGTCTCCAACTCCCGCAGCGCGCCTTGGAGTGCACGTTCGTCTATTCCAGCGTCCAGATCCATCCAGAAGATGTACTCCCAGTCGCCCCCTTGGCTCGGTCGCGACTCAAGTTTGCTCATGTTCACCCCGGCCGCCGCAAACTTTTGCAGCACGGCAAGCAGCGTCCCTGGTTCATTTCGGACGCCCACCAAGAGGGTGGTGCGCGACGCACCAGGGCGCGCGCTCAGCTCCGCGGCACTCCCTCTGGTGCGCAGCACCCAGAAACGCGTGCGGTTCGCTGGGTCACGCTCGATGCCACTCGCAAGTTCCACCAGACCGTGCAACCTCGCGGCACGAGGAGAGAGGACGGCGGCAGCATCGCGCTCGCTCCGATCACGGATAGACGCGCCCGCTCCCGCCGTGTTGTACGTAGAGAGGAGCTGCCACGCTCGCGTGCGCAGAAACGGCTCGGATTGCGCGAGTGCCTGGGCGTGACTGTAGACGCGCGTCACTTCGTCAATGGAGACTCCTGGGAGTGCAGCGAGGACAAGGTTAACTGGAACGACCGACTCCCCCACAATCTCCAGAGCCCCGTCGCGGACCAGATCGAGCGTTTCGCGGACCGTGCCGTTCACCAAGTTCTCAATCGGAAGGATGCCGAACTCGGCGCGTCCATTGAGGAGCGCCTCGCGAACCTCGCCGAAGGATCCAACGGAGAGACGTGTCGCTGACTCACCAAAGAAGGCGATGAGTGCATCCTCTGCAAACGCGCCCGGCTCACCTGAATACGCAACGCGTACGTTCTCGCCCATTAGCGCGAGCCAGGGACGTTGCGCTCGGACCGGCGCGCTACCGCGGCGTCACCCTTCAGCAGCGCATACTCCAACGAATCTGCGAGGGCGAGCGCGGATGCTGAGATGATGTTCTCGCCCACGCCCATGGTGGACCAGGCGTTGCCGCCAGCGACCGACTCGATCACCACGCGCGTCTTCGCGCCTGTGGCGGACTCGCCGTCGAGGATGCGCACCTTGTAGTCCACAAGATGTACCGCATCCAACTGCGGATAGAAGGCACCGAGCCCCTTGCGAAGCGCGCGGTCCAGCGCGTTCACGGGGCCGTTCCCATCGGAGGCGGTGTGCAGGTCCTCGTCGCCAACTTGTACCCGCACCGTAGCCTGCGCGCGAGATGCGCTCACCTCGCGCTGTTCCACGATCACCGTGAATTCCATGATCTTGAATGGCGCGGCATAGTCGGGCTTGTGGCGTTCAACGAGCAATTCAAAAGATGCTTCCGCACCTTCGTAACTCGCGCCGCCCGCCTCCATCTCCTTGACGAGCGCGGAGAGTCTCTTTGAGTCAAGGCCAGAGTGCGCGAGCTCAACGCCAAGCTCTGCGGCACGGCTCCCCGTGTTCGCCTTCCCGCCAAGCTCTGAGACAACCAGGCGACCTCGATTCCCAACCAGGGCGGGGTCAATGTGCTGATAGGCGCGTGGCGTCTTGACCTGGGCCGCGCCGTGCACGCCACCCTTGTGCGCGAACGCGGAACGCCCAACGTACGGCTGGTGATCATCTGGCGCCAGGTTCGCGATCTCTGCGACCTCGTGCGAGAGCGTGGAGAGATCGGTGAGCCGATCTGCACCCGCCACCTTGTGCTCGCTCTTGAGGGCCAGGTTTGCCATGAGGGAGACCATGTTCGCGTTCCCTGCACGCTCTCCGTATCCGTTGATGGTGGCCTGGACGTGACGCACACCCGCATCAACCGCCGCGAGGGCATTCGCAACAGCGAGCTCGGCATCGTTATGTGAGTGGATTCCCCAGACCACGTCTCGGGCACCCTTGTCCGCGGCCAACTTCGCGCGCACATCGCGCACGATCTCACTCATGCGGTTGGTCAGGGTTCCGCCGTTCGTATCGCAGAGCACCAGCGTCGACGCGCCCGCGTCGCGCGCCGCGCGCAGGGTATCCAGCGCGTAGGCGGAATCGGCCTCATACCCGTCAAAGAAGTGCTCCGCGTCGTACACCAGCTCGCGTCCTCGCTCAGCAACATAGCCAATGCTCTCGGCGATCATGGCGAGATTTTCTGCGCGCGTCGCCTCAATCACCTCATCCACGTGCAACGTCCAACTCTTCCCGAAGATGGTGACGATCGGAGTCTCCGCGTCCAGGAGTGCATTCAAGTTCGGGTCGCTCTCTGGCCGGTTGGATTTGTGGCGCGTGCTACCGAATGCGGCGAGCTTGGCCCGCTCCCAGCGAATCTTCTTCGCGGCCGCAAAGAACTCGATGTCCTTCGGATTTGAACCTGGCCAGCCCCCCTCGATCGCTGGCATGCCGAACTCATCGAGGGCACGGGCAATGCGCAGCTTGTCTTGGAGTGAGAGGACGAGACCTTCACGCTGCGCTCCATCGCGAAGGGTGGTGTCGTAGAGGAGGACCGGCTCCTTTTCACCGCCCGCTGCACCGCTCATCGCGCACCTCCCTTGGCGTTCAGCACCTGCTCGACAATGAGATCTGTTGCCTCGCGCGTGCCCACAAGCGTCAGGCCGGCCGCCTTCAGCGCCGCAGCATCTGCGCCGCCTGCAAGATCGGCGGTTCGTGCACCCGCGCGAATCGCGGCGGCGACTGCCGCCTCAACCGCGTCTGCGGCGTCGGCGTGACCGAGCGACTCGCGCAACATCATGGCGCCGGAGAGAATCGTGCCGATCGGATTCGCCAGATTCTTGCCGGCAATGTCCGGCGCCGAACCGTGGATCGGCTCGTAGAGCCCGAAGGTGCCGTGTGCGGTGCGCTTGGTGCCGAGCGACGCCGAGGGGAGCATCCCAAGCGAACCCGCGAGAACCGCCGCTTCGTCGGAGAGGATGTCGCCGAAGAGATTCTCGGTGACGATCACGTCGAGCGTCGCAGGCCAGGTGGCGAGGAGCATCGCCGTGGAGTCTACGAGGCGGTGCTCCAGCTTCACGTCGGGATACTCGGCGCCCACCTCGGTGACCACCTTGCGCCAGAGTCGGCTGGTGGCGAGGACGTTCGCCTTGTCGATGGATGCGAGGCGCTTACTGCGCGCGCGCGCAAGTTCGAAGGCGATCACTGCGATGCGGCGAATCTCATCCTCGTGATATGGGAGTGTGTCCACGGCGCGTCGACCGCTCGGCGTTACCTCTTCACCAGACGGCTTGCCGAAGTAGAGGCCGCCAGTCAGTTCACGCACCATCATCAGGTTGACGCCAACCAGTCGCTCCGACTTGAGTGGAGACGCGTCGTAAAGTTCTGGGAGGATGGTGACGGGGCGGAGGTTGGCAAATAGTTCGTAGCGCGTGCGCAGCGCAAAGAGCGCCTGTTCTGGTCGGACGCTTGCGTTCGGGTTGTCCCACTTTGGTCCGCCCACGGCGCCGAGAATGATGGCGTCTGCGCGATCCGCAACCTGCAGATCCTCTTCGCGAATCGCCACACCGTGTGCATCGATCGCGCACCCGCCCGCGGCGATCTCCTGCCACTGGATCCGGAATCCGAAGCGACTGCCTGCAGCATCGAGCACACGACGTGCCGCCGCAACGACGTCCGGCCCCACGCCATCCCCAGGGGCAGTGACGATCAGGTGGTCATACTCCCCGCTCCGCGCACGCTGCGCGAGAGTCTCCTGTTCAGTGAGGATGCTCACTGCATCGCCTCCCGCGAGCCCTTCGTGGGGGCACTCGGCGCGCCCGAGGAGATCGCCGCGAGCTTGTTCGCCGCGGTGATGTACGCCACGAGCGATGCATCAATGATGTTGGTGCTCAGCCCCTGTCCGCTAACGATCCGAGTGTCAGGGAGCGGCTTCCCCGCCGCGTCAACATCCACCGATCGGCGGCACTTCACCGAGACCTGTCCCTGCGCATCTTCACCTTCAGAGACGGCGCGAATCTCGTACTCCGACAGGTTTGGTCGCCACCCGAGTGACGGTTCGATCGCAAGGTCGATCGCCTCATAGAGTGCATCCACCGGGCCGTTGCCGGTGGCCTCGGCCTTCCGCCCCTCCCCGTTGACGCGCACCTCCACACGACCAGACGAGCCGCCGCCGCGCGAAGAGGCAACGCTCCAATCGAGCAGTTCAATCGTTGCGGCGCTCCCTGTGGCGGCACGCTTATCCACGAGTGCGATCAGGTCGGCGTCGGTGAGCTCCTTCTTGATGTCCGCCAGTGCGATCGCTTCGCGATAGAGCGCATCGAGCGCCTCGCCCGTGAGGTCGTGCCCGAGCTCGGTGAGCTTCGCCTGGAGTCCGCGTCGACCGGAGAGCTTGCCGATCGTTAGTGACGACCCGAGGAGGCCAACCGACTGCGGCGTCATGATCTCGTAGGTGAGCGGGTTCTTCAGCACGCCGTCCTGATGGATCCCCGATTCATGCGCGAACGCGTTTGCGCCAACGATCGCCTTGTTCGGTTGCACGGCGAATCCGGTGAGATAACTCACCAAGCGACTCGCAGCGGTGAGCTGTTCCGTCTGGACGTGGATGTCGTGCGATTCAAACTGACCCGGTCGCGTGCGCAGCGCCATGACAACCTCTTCGAGCGAGGCGTTCCCCGCGCGCTCGCCAAGTCCGTTGATCGTGACCTCCACTTGGCGCGCCCCTGCCTGGACGGCGGCAAGCGTATTCGCGGTGGCGAGGCCGAGGTCGTTATGGCAGTGCACGCTGATGGTGGCATCGCGACCGACGAGATCAACGACGCGCTTGGTGAGCGCAGCATACTCAGAGGGGATGGCGTAACCCACGGTGTCTGGGATGTTGACCGTGGAGGCACCTGCGCCCACCACCGCCTCGTACACCTGCATCAAGTAGTCGTAATCCGTGCGGCTCGCGTCTTCGGCGGAGAACTCCACTTCAGCATCGCGACCGAGTCGCTCACGCGCGTACTTCACCCACTTGACCGCCTCCGCAAGCGCCGCCTCGCGCGTGGTGCGCAACTTGTGTGTGAGGTGGATATCTGATGTTGCAATGAAGAGGTGCAAGTGCGGTCGGTCCGAAACCTTGATCGCATCAATCGCTCGCTGCGGGTCGCCGTCTTTACAGCGCGCGAGCGCAGCAATGCCGATCCCCTTGGTTGACTCGGCGATCTGACGCACCGCCTCAAAATCGCCTTCGGAGGCGGCGGGAAAGCCAGCCTCGATAACATCTACCTTGAGCTTGGCGAGCTGACGTGCAACCTCAAGCTTCTCTGCAACCGTGAGACCGGCGCCTGGCGCCTGTTCTCCGTCGCGCAGCGTCGTGTCGAAGATGCGAACCGCACCAGTGGCAACGCCGGGTCCAGGTGCGCCGTTCACTTGGCGGCGCCCTTCTCCGCAGCACCCTGTGCACCATCAATGTCGACCTCAACGGGATTGAGGAAGGTCATTTGGCGACGAAGCTCTCGGCCAACCTTCTCGATTGGGTGCCCGGAGTTTGCGGCGCGCAACTTCTTGTAGTTCGGTCGACCCGCCTCGTCCTCCGCGATCCAGCCCTTGGCGAACGTGCCGTCCTGGATCTCCTTGAGCACCTCTTTCATGCGCGCCTTGACCGACGCGTCAATGATGCGTGGTCCGGAGACATAGTCGCCGTACTCCGCAGTGTCGGAAATTGAGAAGCGCATGAAGTCGAGACCGCCGCGGTACATGAGATCTACGATCAACTTCAGCTCGTGCATCGTCTCAAAGTACGCAAGCTGCGGATCGTAGCCAGCTTCGACAAGCGTCTCCCACGCGCTCTTCACCAGCTCCGCGGTACCCCCGCAGAGCACCGCCTGCTCACCGAAGAGGTCGCTCTCCGTCTCGTCCTTGAATGTGGTCTCCATGATCCCCGCGCGCGTGCAGCCGAGACCGTTGGCGTACGCCATCGTGCGCGCACGCGCCGTCCCTGTTGCGTCCTGATGCACCGCAAAGAGTGCAGGGACACCGCCGCCAGAGACATAGACCGAGCGAACGAGGTGGCCTGGTCCCTTCGGCGCGACCATGCCAACGTCTATTCCTTCTGCTGGCGTGATGCGCTTGAAGTGGATGTTGAACCCGTGCGCGAAGAGGAGGAGCGCGCCCGGCTTGATGTTCGGCGCAATCTCTGCCTCGTACATCTTCTTCTGCGCCGTATCTGGGATCGCGATCATGATCACATCGGCGCGCTTCGCCGCCTCCGCGGCGGTCATCACCTCAAAGCCGTCCGCCTGTGCAACGGCGCGGCTCTTTGAGCCTTCGGGAAGTGCCACGGTCACGTTGAGCCCCGACTCCTTCAGGTTCTTCGCATGCGCATGGCCCTGGCTCCCATAGCCAACAACCGCAATCTGCTGCTTCTCGATGCTCGTGAACGGTGCTTCAGCGCTGTAGTACATCTTGAAACTCATCGCTTCACCTGCTCCTCAATTGCCCCGCTGCCGCGGGACATCACTACTGAGCCAGTTCGCACCAGCTCCTTGATTCCGAACTCCCGGAGGAGTTCGACCACACGATCCACCTCGCTGGGCTCACCCACGATCTCCACGATCACCGCATCGTCGCTCAGGTCCACCACCCGGCCGCGATGCATCTCGGCGATGCTCACGACCTCAGGGCGGCTCTTCCCGTTGACGCGGACCTTGATCAGGGCCAGTTCGTGCTCGACGATCGCCTCGTCGGTCACATCCTGCACCTTGAGGACATCAATCAGTTTGTAGAGCTGCTTCGTCGCCTGTTCCACGTGCACCTCGTCGCCGACGATCGTCAACGTCATGCGCGACGTATCGCTTCGCTCGGTCGCGGAGACGGCAAGTGATTCGATGTTGAAGTTGCGAGCACGCATCAGGCTCGCCACGCGATTCAGCACACCGGGACGGTTGTTCACGATCGCCACGATCAGATGGCGACGTGCGTCACCAGAACCCGGAAGGGCGCGGGCGGGGGCGGTGCCCGTTCCGCTGTTAGGCGCGCCGCTCACGCTGTGCCACCCTTCGCTGCGCTCGGATCGGTTGGGTCAACGCGCGGGCCGCTCGATCCCTCGGTGACATCTTCCCCATCGTCGCCCCACTTATCGATGAGATCGGAGAGGCCCTTCCCCGCCGGCATCATTGGATACACGTTCTGTCGCTCGGCGATCTCGAACCAGATCAGCGCCGGCCCGTCCGCCGCAAGTGCCGCGGCGACGGCGGCGTCGACCTGTTCGGGCTTGGAAACCTTCCACGCAGGGAGCCCGTACGCCTCGCAGAGCTTCAAATAGTCGGGTCCGGCGAGTTGTTCCGAGTGGTAGTTACCGGCATAGACAATCTCCTGCCACTGACGGATCATGCCGAGCTTCTTGTTGTCCATCAGCGCAATTTTCACGGGGATGCGCTCTTGCACGATCGTTGCCAGCTCCTGCAGCGTCATCTGGAACCCGCCATCGCCAGCGATCGCCCACGACGTCTTCTCTGGCGTGCCGATCGCCGCCCCCATCGCCGCGGGGAGTGCGAAGCCCATCGTGCCGAGGCCACCAGACGAGAGGTGCGAGTTCGGACGCTTGAAGCCGCCGTATCGCGCCACCCACATCTGATTTTGTCCCACATCGGCGGTCAGGTTTGCGTCGTAGCCGGACCCTGCGGCGATGCGCTCCACCACGAAGTCGGCGGAGAGTACGCCATCACGCCACCCACCGGAGCCGTGCCACGCGGAGCTCTCGCTCTCTTTCCGCCACGCAGCGAGCTCGGTGAAATACTCCGAACGAGAGGCGGCGTCCACAGATTTTGTCACTGGCAGGAGGGCCTCAAGGACGCGCTTTGCGTCGCCGACGATTGGAATGTCGGCGACCACGTTCTTGCCAATCTCGGCGGGATCGATATCGATGTGCACGATCGTTGCGGAGGGGGCAAATGTGCGCACGTTTCCGGTGACACGATCGTCATAGCGCATGCCGATCCCAATGAGCAGGTCTGACGACTGAATGGCGCGGTTCACATGCTTCCATCCATGCATCCCCATGTATCCGTATGCGAGAGGATCGCTCTCATCTACCGCGCCAATGCCAAGCAGCGTCCACGCAATGGGTATCTGCGCCTGACGCGCAAGTTCGAGCAGCTCGCGCTCTCCCTGTGCGATGAGCACGCCGTGGCCGGCAAGGATGAGGGGTCGCTTCGCGGCGGCGATCGCCCCTGCGAGTAATTTGATCTGCCGTGCGTTCCCCTCCATCTTTGGACGGTATCCAGGGAGGCCCGCTTCAACCTCCGCTGGCGTTGGATGCGGCGCACTCGTCTCCCCCATCAGCGCATCTTTGGTGATGTCCACATGCACGGGACCGGGCCGTCCGCTGCGCGCGATATGGAAGGCCTCTGCAATGACATGCGGGATCTCATCCGCGCGACGCACGAGATAGTTGTGCTTGGTCATCGGAAGCGTGATGCCCGTGATGTCAATCTCTTGGAAGGCGTCTTTCCCCAGCAGGACGCCAGGGACGTTTCCGGTGATTGCAACGACTGGAATGGAGTCCAGCATGGAGGTGCCGATTCCCGTCACAAGATTGGTCGCACCCGGACCCGACGTTCCAAGACAGACGCCGACCTTCCCAGATGCGCGTGCATACCCATCAGCGGCATGTGCCGCCGCCTGCTCATGGCGCACCAGGATGTGACGAAGCCCAGGGTGATCAGCGAGCACGTCATAGAGGGGAAGGATCACGCCGCCGGGATAGCCCCAGATGGAGGTGCTCCCTTGAAGGAGGAGTGCTTCGCAGAGTGCATCGGCGCCAATGCGTGGGCGTGGCCCGCCGCGTCGTTCAATGCGCGCATCACGAAGCATCTCTTTGCGCGCGCGCTCCGTGGCGAGTGCCGCGCTTGATCCCGCGCCTGGCACATGCTTCGCTTGCGTCATCTCAACTCCTCTCTACGAACAAGAAACCCCCGCCTCACTGGCGGGGGTCCTGAGTTCCCTTCGGTGCGTTCTTCGCGCGACCCGTTGGTCTCCTCAGCCCCGCCTGGGCTGAATAAGGAGCTCGACGAGCGCAATCTCGCTGCCGAGCGCCAGATCAAGGCGTACGAAACCGGCACCTGTGGATACAACCTGGAGTGCGCGATTCGTCTTCATTAGAGGTGCAGCCTACCAGAGGGGTGCATGGTGAGGCTAGTACGCGCCTCCACCGGCAGCAGAGAGGGCGGCGTGAAGACGCTCGCCGATCGCGCGGGCGCTGCGTGGGTCCGCCCCAGCGAGGAGCCGCTCCCCCACGCCGAAGCCTGCGGCCCCTGCGGCGACGAGTGCAGGGATCTCCTCGAGTGAGATGTTGGTGGGGATGATCCGTGAGGAGGGCTTCGTCGCGAGGTATGCGCGCAGGAAGGCAGGGGCGTCAATCGCCATCGCTGGGAAGAGCTTCACCTGCGATGCGCCCGAGCGTTCTGCAAGTGCGATCTCCGTGGGGGTGAATGCGCCGGGGAGCCAGTCAACGCCCGCCGCAGCGCACGTGCCACCCGTCGCTGGATCCGTGATCGGCGAAACGACGATCCGAGCGCCCGCGTCGCAGGCCCGCTGAGCAGTCTTCGCGTCAAAGACGGTCCCCACGCCAACCGCAAGCTGCGGATGAGAACGCGCAAGACGGGCGATCGTGTCGTATGCCGCTCGCTCGGAACCGTCCCCGCGGAGGAGCAGCTCGAGCGCTGGAACACCATGTTCCATGCAGGCATCAGCCCACGCGTCCACCACACCGCCATCCAAGGGACTCACTGCGGGGAGTAGTCGAGTAATTGCAAGGACGGCCAGCGGGTCGGGGGTGCGCGGTGCCGTGGTCATTGGCAGATTCTCGCACGCCACTGCCACACTGGGGCGCCGCACCGCTCTGGTACGCTCGATGCATGGCGAAAACGATCGTCCAAAAGATCTGGGATCAGCATGTGGTAAGTCAAGACGAGGGGGCACCCGCCATCCTCGCGATCGACCTGCACCTGATCCACGAGGTGACCAGCCCGCAGGCATTCACCGGACTACGAGCGCGCGGACTGACGGTGCGTCGACCTGACAAGACGGTCGCCACTGCCGACCACTCCATCCCGACCACGCCACGCAACCTGCCGATCGCCGACGAGATGGCAGCAGCGCAGGTCAAGCAACTCGAGACCAACTGCAACGAGTTTGGGATTCCCCTCCACGGCTGGGAGTCCCCGAATCAGGGGATCGTTCACGTCATTGGGCCTGAACTCGGACTCACCCAGCCTGGCGCGACGATCGTCTGCGGTGATTCGCACACCGCCACACACGGTGCGTTTGGTGCGCTCGCGTTTGGTATCGGCACGAGCGAGGTTGAGATGGTGCTCGCCACACAGTGTCTGCTCCAGCGCACGCCCAAGACCTACCTCGTTCGCGTTGACGGAAAGCTGCAGAAGGGCGTCTCCGCAAAGGACATCATCCTCGCGCTGATCGCGCGCATCGGCGTCGGCGGCGGCACCGGTCACGTCTTTGAATATGCCGGCGAAGCGATCCGTTCGCTCTCGATGGAAGAGCGCATGACGATCTGCAACATGAGCATCGAGGGTGGCGCGCGCGCCGGCCTGGTGGCACCCGATGAGACCACCTTCGCCTACCTGAAGGGCCGACCACACGCGCCTCAGGGTGCGGCGTGGGACGAGGCGGTGGCGCGCTGGAAGCAGCTGCCGAGCGACCCTGGCGCAACGTATGACAAAGAGATCGTGATCGATGCGAACACGCTTGAGCCGATGGTCACCTATGGAACGAACCCTGGAATGGGCCTGCCGATCAGCGGCAGTGTTCCAGACCCATCCACGGAGAGCGATCCCGCGAGCGCGCGTGCACTGACGCGCGCACTCGAGTACATGGATCTCACCGCGGGACAGAGCATCTTGAATCAACCGGTGAACACCGTCTTCATTGGAAGCTGCACCAACGGCCGCATCAGCGATCTGCGCACCGCCGCGAACGTCTTCAAGGGGAAGCGGGTGGCGAGCGGCGTGCGCGTCATGGTAGTGCCTGGCTCCGCTGACGTGAAGCGCCAGGCGGAACGCGAAGGGCTCGACACGATCTTCCGCGACGCTGGCGCCGATTGGCGCGAAGCGGGCTGCTCCATGTGCATCGCCATGAATGGCGATCAGCTAGCACCGGGCGAATACGCGATCAGCACCTCCAATCGCAACTTCGAAGGTCGCCAAGGGAAGGGGGGGCGCACCTTCCTCGCTTCACCACTCACCGCCGCCGCAACGGCGCTGAATGGTCGCATCACCGACCCGCGGACACTCGCCTGATGGCAGCGCCAAAGGTCGAGCGCTTCAGCAGCGCCCTCATTCCGCTCCCTGCGGAGAATGTGGACACGGATCAGATCGTCCCCGCGCGCTACTTGAAGGTGGTCGTCAAGTCTGGACTCGCCGACGCCCTCTTCCACGATTGGCGCTTCAACGAAGACGGCAGCAAGAAGACGCCGCCGTTCGTCCTTGATGACCCACGCTTCGCGGGGCGCAGCATCCTTGTCGCGGGCGACAACTTCGGCACCGGTTCAAGCCGCGAACACGCGCCGTGGGCGCTCGATGCGTTTGGCATCAAGGCGATCATCTCCACGAGCTTCGCGGACATCTTCAAGAACAACGCCCTCAAGAACGGCATCTTGCCGATCGTTGTGGATGCGGCGCTGCATGCACAACTCATGGAGTCCGCGCGCGGTGGTGACGCGGCGCAGGCGAGCGTTGACCTTGCGAGCGCAACGCTGACCACGCCGAGCGGCGCGGCCGTGAAGTTCGCCATCGATCCGTTCGCCCAGAAGATGCTCCTCGCGGGGCTCGACGAGCTCGACTTCGTCCGCTCCAAGTCGGCCGACATCGAGGCGCATGAGCGTGCGCACCCTGGCACCGTGAACACCAAGGCGCCGCAGGCGGCGAAGTGAGCGCAAAGAACCCTTACGACCGACCGAGTGACCCGGCGAAACGGCACTCCGCCGCCATGACCGACGGCCCAGATCGCGCACCAGCGCGCGCGATGCTGAAGGCGATCGGATTCACCGACGAAGATCTCGCCAAGCCGATCATTGGCGTGGCAACCACCTGGATCGAGACGATGCCGTGCAACTTCAACCAGCGTGAACTCGCGGACGCGGTGAAGCGTGGCATCCGTCGAGCGGGTGGCACGCCCATGGAGTTCGGCACGATCTCCGTCTCCGACGGCGTGGCGATGGGCACCGAAGGGATGAAGGCGTCACTGATCTCACGCGATCTGATCGCCGACTCCATTGAGCTCGTCGCCGCCGGACACAGCTTCGACGGCATCGTCTGCCTCACCGGTTGTGACAAGACGAGCCCTGGCGCCGCGATGGCGCTCGGTCGCCTCAACATCCCTGGGCTGATCCTCTACAACGGCACGATCCTCCCCGGCTCCTTCAACGGGAAGGACGTAACCGTCCAGAGCGTCTTTGAGGCGGTCGGTGCGTACCGCGCAGGGAAGATCAGCGCCGAAGAGCTCTGGGCGCTCGAGAACGCCGCCTGCCCAGGACCTGGCGCGTGCGGCGGACAGTTCACCGCAAACACGATGAGCATGGCGATGGAGGTGCTCGGCCTCTCCCCCGCTGGCCTCAACGGCATCCCAGCGCCCGACCCAGACAAGTTCGCAGCGGCGGAACGCTCCGGCGAGATCGCTGTTCACCTGGTGCGTGACGATGTGCGGCCACGCGCACTCGTCACGGAGCGCGCACTCGAGAATGCGATTCGCGCGGTCGGTGCAACCGCAGGCTCAACGAACGCCGTGCTACACCTCCTCGCGATTGCACGCGAGTTTGATCTCCCTCTTGAGATTGAAGCCTTTGAGCGACTCGGCGAGTCAACGCCAGTGATCGGCAATCTCATCCCTGGCGGCAGCTACGCCGCACTCGACCTCTATAAGGCTGGAGGTATCGCCCTTGTCTTGCGCGAGCTCGTCTCGGCAAATCTGCTGCACGTCAATGAACGCACGGTTGATGGACGAACCATCGGTGAGATCGCTGCAAGCGCGGTAGAGACGCCAGGCCAGAAGGTGATCTTCCCAATCAGCGCACCGATGTCGCCGAACGGTGGACTCACCGTGCTGCGCGGTTCACTCGCACCAGAAGGGGCGATCGTCAAACTCGCGGGACACTCACGACGGCACCACAGTGGTCCCGCGCGCGTCTTCAATGGCGAAGAGGCCGCTTTCGCGGCGATCCGCGCGAACAGTGTCAAGGCGGGCGACGTGGTCGTGATTCGCTACGAAGGTCCCGTTGGCGGGCCAGGGATGCGCGAGATGCTTGCCGTCACCGCCGCACTCGTTGGCCAAGGGCTTGGCGATCAGGTGGCACTCATCACCGACGGTCGCTTCTCAGGCGCAACGCACGGATTCATGGTCGCGCACATTGCACCAGAAGCGGCGCTCGGCGGACCGATTGGCCTCATTGAAGAGGGCGACACGATCACCATCGATGTTGCGGCCCACGAACTGCGACTGGAAGTTGACCCTGCAACGCTCGCCAAGCGCCGTGCGGCGTGGCGAGCACCGGCGCCACGATACAGAAGCGGGGTCTGGGCCAAGTACGCGGCACTGGTGAGCAGCGCCTCAGATGGCGCGATCACCACAGGGAAGCGACTGAAGCGCGCACTTGACTCCGCAGCAGAGCAGTAGGAGGCGACGTGGCCCCGAAGAGAGCAGTTGATCCTCGGGACCCTCGACGCGGTCTCCGTGGTCTCGACGTCCCGGTCATCCCTGGGAGCGAGCCACCAGATCCTGAGCGCGCCGCCGAACAGGAGCGACGCGGGCTCTTCGGCGTGAAACTGATCGTGGGCGGGCTCGTGGGTACCGCCATCATCTTCACGATCCTCGACATCATCGCCCAGCGAATCGGGGCGTAGCCTCAGCGCAGAAAGGTTGGCATGAGCAGCTCACAGTTCGCCGCAACCGCCGCTGAACGGTTTCCAAAGGGACTCCCCTCCGCCACCGTTGATGCGGCACTGATGAAGAAGATTGGCGCGGAGGCAGCGGACGATCTGGTGCAGCTGATCCGTGCCGAAAGCGTCAACCCGCCGGGGAACGAGACGCGTGCGGCGAAGGTGCTCATTGAGCTGCTGAAGCGCGAAGGCCTTGAGCCAGAGTTCTACGAGCCGCTCCCTGATCGAGGCAATGTCAATGTCCGACTGCGAGGGAGCGCCTCCGCCGCGAATCCGAAACTCGATCCACGCGACAAAGAGCGTGGCGCACTTCTCCTCTTCGCCCACCTTGACGTGGTCCCCGCCAACCAAGACGGCTGGACGGTGAACCCGTTTGAAGGCGTCGTTAAGGACGGCTACGTCTGGGGGCGTGGCGCCGTCGATATGAAGGGGGCGCTCGCGGTGCAGGTGGGCGTGATTCGACTCCTCTGTGCGCGCGCACGGGCCGCGGGGCTCAACCCCGCGAAAGATCCGATCCCTGGCCTGAAGCGCGACATCATCCTCACCGCCACTGCTGACGAAGAGACTGGCGGTGAAGACGGGATCGCGCTGGTGCTTCGCGATCGGAGACACTGGCTGGACGCTGCGGTCGGGCTCACAGAGGCTGGTGGCATGACGATCACCGCCGCGGGTCGTCGCATCTATCCGCTTCAGGTTGCTGAGAAGGGCTTCGCTCGCTTCAACATCACTGTCAGCGGTCGCTGGGGGCACGCCTCCATGCCAGATAGTGACAATGCACTACTCCGTGCCGCACAGATCGTTGAGCGCGTCTCCGTCCCTGGTCCTGTGCAGTTCGTCAAAGAGAACGAGGCCCTGATTGGCGCGCTCCGCGCCGCTCTCCCTGAGGCTGCCGTCGCTCGGCTGGAGCGCCTCCTGGCGGAAGAGACCTTCAGCGACGCAGCACCACTGAACAGCGAAGCGCCGACCGCTGGCTGTGCCCCTGAGCTGCTCCGCGCGCTGCGCGCCGTCCTCCGCGACACCTTCGCGCCAACGATCATCGCCTCAGGGATCCGCTCCAACGTCCTCCCCGGTTCCGCAACGCTGACGGTCGACAGCCGAATCCTTCCTGGAACAACACGCGAGCAGGCGCAGGCGAACATGCTGGAGCGGATCGGTGCGGATCTTGCACCGTTTGTGAAAGCTGATCTCACAGAGTTTGGCGCTGCAGTGAGCAACCCAATAGATCATCAGATTCTCGGCATTGTATCGGCAGCAATTCGTGCGCGAGATTCGGAGGCCATCTTGATGCCAGCGGTTGCGCCGTACGCCACCGACGCAAAGATCACCGTGCCCGCCGGTATTCCAACCTACGGTTTCTCTCCATACCTGCTTGACCCAAAGGAGCGATTCATGGAGCGCTTCCACGGCGTTGACGAGCGCGTCTCACAGGAGGCGCTCGCCTGGGGCGTTGAGGTCCTCTACGACGTCACGATGGGGTACGCGGGGGAGTAACCGGCGCGCGCGTCGCCAGCGCGGCAACTGCTGCCGCTACAAGTCCACGTTCGGCAGCGGGGAGTCTGCGCACCAGGCCAACGAACTGCTCGGCACGTCCGCGATCGATCGCCGTGAGCATCAACTCCCCCGCCGCGGCGAGTAGGTGCACACGCCTGCGCCTGTCCTCCGCTGGGATCACGCGCAGCAGCTTCCGTGTCACGAGCCCCGCAACTAGCCGACTCGTGGCGGAGTGCGATCGGCGTAGATCCGCAGCGATCTCGGCGATGTTGCGCGCGCGGCCATCTGCAAGGAGATAAAGCACCGCAACCTGGGCGAGTGAGAGATCGGTCGGAGCCAACTGCTGAGCCGTAGAGAGGACGAGCTCACGCCAAAGCCTGCGAATCGAGATGATGCGACCCCCGATCTCCCCGAGACTCTGCCGCCGCCGCGCCACCTCGTCGATGCCGCTGCTGAGTGGTGCGCGCCCAACACCAGCGATTCGGCTCCGGAGTTCACCCGCAGCACGAGAGAGGTCGGGTAATCGGCGCCGCTTATTTGTATGCATATACGCATACAATACACCCTTCCCCTGGGTGACCCCTCTACGATGCGCGCATGTCCCCGATCACGACTTGGATCTTCCCTGGGCAGGGCTCGCAGGCGGTCGGCATGGGTCGCGAAGCTCTTGCCACCTCCCCAGCCGCACGAGCCGTCTTGGCCGAAGCGGAAGCGGCGCTCGGCGAGAAGATCGGCACGCTGATTGCGGATGGTCCGGCAGACGCCCTCGAGCGAACCGAGCAGGCGCAGCCGGCGATCCTGATCATCTCCATCGCACTTCTTGAAGCGGCGCGTGAGCGAGCCGCAGCGCGTGGCGAACCGCTAGAGACGCCGATCTTCGCCGCAGGTCACTCCGCCGGTCAGTACGCCGCCGCCGTTGCGGCGGGTGCGCTCAGCATCCGTGACGCAGTGAAGCTTGCGCGGATGCGCGGCCAACTGATGCAGTCATCAGGTGGCGGACGCCCTGGCGCAATGGCCGCAATCCTCGGGCTCCCTGAATCCGAAGAGTCGCGCATCGTCGCCGAAGGTGCGGCGCGCGGCGTCCTCGTCCTTGCGAATCGAAACTCACCAGGACAGATCGTACTCTCTGGTGAGGTTGCCGCCATTGACCACGCCATTGCGGCGGCATCTGCCGCCGGTGCGAAGCGCGCCGTGCGACTGCAAGTCAGCATCGCCAGCCACTCCCCACTCATGGAGGAGGCGGCGGCCGGAATGCGCGCGGCACTCGAATCCGTCACCGTCCACGACCCGAAGATCACGATGCTCGCCAATGCGAACGCGGCACCGATTCGCACCGCTGCAGAGCTTCGTCGCGAACTCTCTGATCACTTAACGACTGGCGTCGACTGGATCGCCGCGATCAGCGCCGCTGCCGCCGCTGGGACGGAACGCTACGTAGAGATTGGTTACGGCCGCGTCCTCAGTGGGCTCGTGAAGCGCATCCCGTTGGCAGCCGGCGCAGAGATCGTCTCGATCGATGATCTTCCGCTTACCGCAGCGGTTGTGCCGTAAGGAGGCGAGATGCGAGAGGCAGATCACACCCGTCGCGTCGTCATCACTGGCCTCGGCATCGTCTCGCCAATCGGCAACGACCCAGCGAGCGTCTGGACGTCGTTGACGGAGATGAAGAGTGGCCTTGGGCGCATCACGCACTGGGATCCAACGTCATATTCGCCATATGTGGTCGCCGGTGAGATCAAAGACTTCGACGCTTCCACCTGGCTCGATCCCAAGTCCGTCCGCCGCACGGGACCTGAGATCCACTGGGGGGTGGCCGCCGCCAAGCAGGCACTGAAGGACGCAGGCCTAGAGATCACCGACGCGAATCGCGAAGAGGTCGGTGTTGTCTTCGGTTCTGGCGCTGGTGGGCAAGAGCTCTTCATTGACAACCAGATGGCATGGAAAGAGCGAGGGCCTCGCATCGTTTCGCCAACGTTCATTGCGCACGGCCTAGTTGACAGCACCTCAGGGATGATCTCGATCGAGACGGGTGCGGTCGGTCACAACATGGCCGTCGTCTCCGCCTGTGCCACGGGGACGCACGCGCTGGGAGAAGCGACTGAAGCGATCAAGCGCGGCGACGTCACCGCCGTCATCTCAGGCTCCACGGAGAATCCATTGATCGAGGTGGCGCATATCGGCTTCATGAACATGCGCGGCCTCGGCGCACCGCGCGACGGCGAAGGTCCTGCGAGTGCGTCGCGACCTTTTGATGTGGATCGCGCCGGCTTCGTCTTGGGCGAAGGTGCGGGCGCGTTCATCGTGGAAGACCTTGAGTTTGCCAAGGCGCGCGGCGCGACGATCTACGCAGAGGTGGTTGGCTACGGCTCATCAGCCGACGCCCATGACATGATCCAGCCCGTTGAAGGTGGCGCGGGCGCTGCGCGCTCCATCAAGTGGGCGCTGCAACGTGCCAAGGTTGACTCCTCCGAGATCGACATGATCAACCCGCATGGGACGAGCACGCCGGTGGGCGATGCCCGCGAAGCGCTCGCCTTCCATAGCGCACTCGGGGCACGCGCGGCACAGATCCCAATCTCCGCCACGAAGTCGCTGACCGGACACCTGATGGGCGCAGCCGGCGCCGTCGAGGCGATCTTCACCGCCCTCTCCCTCCACCATCAGACGATCCCAGGGACGCTGAACACGCGAAACGTTGAACCTGGGTGCAACCTGACGGTCGCCCTCGAAACGCGCCAGGCACCCCTGCGCGCCGCCATCAGCAATAACATCGGGCTCGGCGGACATAACGGCGCCGTGGTGTTGCGACGCTGGAGCGGCAAGTAGGAGGCGAAATGGCAGAGCAGAGCGCACCACGAAGCGACGCCCAGCGCGCCGTCATCACCGGCTACGGCGCGATCACGCCGATCGGCAACAGCGCCGCAAGCTACTGGTCGGCGCTGACTGCGGGTACGTCTGGCGCAGGTCGCATCACGCACTTTGATCCATCAACGAATGAGATCCAGATCGCCGCAGAAGTGAAGGACTTCGACCCAACGAAGACGATGGAGATGAAGATGGCGCGTCGCATGAGCCGCTTCGTGCAGTTTGCGGTTGCAGCCGCAACCGAAGCTATGAAGCACGCCGGCCTTGCCAACATCCACGAGTGGGAGCCGGAGCGACGCGATCGCGTCGCCACCGTCATCAACACGGGCGGCGGTGGCATTGAGCAGGTCACTATGGGGGCGGACGCTTTCCGAGAGAAGGGTGGACGCTTCGTTAGCGCCTTCGCAATTCCTGCGCTCAGCCCGAGCATGGGCGCGTGTATGGTCAGCATGAAGTACGGCCTCACCGGTGCCGCAATCACGCAGGCCGCCGCGTGTGCCACCGGCGTCCTCGCCTTTCAAGATGCACTGCGACTGATCCGCAGCGGCGAAGCAGACGTTGTCATTGCCGGCGGCGTAGAGGCGCCGCTCCTTCCAATGGCATTTGCAGCGCTCGGCAACATGGGTGCTCTGAGCAAGCGCAACGACGAGCCAACGCGAGCCAGCCGACCTTTTGACAAGAATCGGGACGGATTCCTATTCGGCGAAGGTGGCGCCGTGTTCGTTGTTGAATCACTTGCGCATGCACGGGCCCGTAGCGCCACCATCCACGCCGAGCTACTCGGTGCCGGAGCCACCGCCGACGCCTTCCACATCTCCGCACCTGAGCCAACCGGCCGCGGCGCCGCGGCCTCCATGACTAAGGCGATCAAGGATGGCGGCGCGCAGGTCACCGATATCAGCTACATCGTGGCGCACGGCACCAGCACGCCACTCAATGACCTGACCGAGACAAAGGCGATCAAGCGCGCACTCGGCGATCACGCTTACAAGATTCCGATCAGCTCACCAAAGAGCATGGTCGGCCACTTGCTCGGTGGCGCCGGTGCTGTTGCCGGTCTCGCAGCCATCAAGGCGATCGAAACTGGCACCATCCCACCAACGATCAACCTCGAGACGCCAGACCCCGACTGCGATCTTGACTACGTCCCAAACACTGCGCGTACCAATCAACCGGTTGACCGAGTTCTGATCAACGGCTTCGGCTTCGGTGGACAGAACGCCTCTGCACTCTTCGGAAAGGTGCGAGGCTAGCTCCGACTGCGCAATCGCTGAGCAATCTTCCGCAAAAGTTCACGAACTCCCAAGCCAAGCATTTTGATGGCCAGCAGCACAAGCGTGTGTACCCCAAGGCGCGCAGAACGTACCGCTGCCGCAAGGTGCCTCGCTTGATCTTGAGGCATGGTCTTTCTTGGGGTGCCAAATCCATCCATAACGCCTGGCACAAAGCCTTCATGAACAGCGGTCCTAGATGAAGTCAGTCCAAGCGCATGCAGCTGGCCATATAACGCGTGCGCAAGGATGCTCGAGCGCCGTTCGTCTTCATTGCTAGGAGATTGGCTTACTTGATTGAACCTTTTTCTGTCGACGATAAGTTCATCTAAGTCGCCAAGAATGTTTGCTCCAGATTTTTGAAGCTCTTTAACGATCCGCGTTGACTCGGCAACGCAGAGGTCAGCATACTTTGCTGGAACTCGGCCGGTATTAGAACCGTCAGACTGAACACCATGCTCAATTTGGGGGACCGCACCGCGGGTCACCGCGATGTACCTAAGTTCGGGTGGCACCCCATGCTCTTTGGCCAACAAGTTGAAACGCCGAATCCCCTCCACAGTCACTCCATCAAGTGACACATTCCGCACATGTCGACTTGAACCGAGAGAGCCCTCTTCCGCACCGATGAGTGACTCCATATTGCGCAGGAGACGGTCAGGGTCTGCATCATCTATGCAGATAGCGGTGATGGCGCGCTGACCGAAGACTTCCCCCCAACGCTGAACTAGCTCATCGTGCCGGTGCTGATGCCAGAATCTCGAGCCATAAGAGTTGGTGCTTGGCGAAAATATCAGCTCCAGCCATTCAGCGAAGGAATATGTCGCACCTTCTATGACATTCTGCTTCCAACGAGATGGCAGTATTCTGTCGAGCGACCGCAGCGCAATAACAATTTGATACTCGGCACCAGGCAACTCCTGGGAGATGGTCCTAATTTGTGCTGGAGTGGCCGCTGCGAACCATTCGCTTGAGACGACTATAGTGGACTCAATCGAATCCTTTATCTCCTTCAGGAGCTGCTTCCAGGCCGACGCCGGCACCTGTCGACCCGTAGTCCGATCTCTTCGTCTCGTTACCCACATCGCTGCAGCCGAGGACTGCGTCCCACTGCCAGCATATCGAATCCCCATTCGCTTAAGTTCGTCACGGTGGTGATGCAGGGCGTCTTGCAACGTCGTAGACCCAGTTTTCGGGGGACCAATATGGATAACCACTCGTTGAGTCATTAGTTCACTATACGGTACGTCGTAATCATTTGACGACGTTTCGAAGTTCAGGAAGCAACGCGCCGATCTCCATGACGGCGCGTTCGTTGATTGGGTTCGCAATGACAATGATCTCGTCTGCGCCGGCGGCGGCGAACTTCGCAAGCTGAGCAACAATTTCACTCGCACTCCCCTCCACGGGAGGGAGCTCCTCTCCGAGCGGACGCTCCATTGACGCAGGATCCATGCGTACCAGCACGCAGACGCTTCGGCGAAGGCTGCGTGGGTCGCGCCCGACTGCACGTGCTGCCTCGTCAATCTCTTGGATTAGCGCGCCGAGCTTTGCCGGGTTATTCCCGTAACTCGCATACCAGGTGTTCCATGCCGCCACATCGCGCAGTGTCGCCGCGAGCATTCGCGGCCCGTTGCTCCCGATCATCAACGGAATTGGCGTGACGAGTTGCGGCAAGAGAACCGAGTCGCTCACCGAGAAGTACTCGCCAGCAAACGTCACGCGCTCGCCGCGCACAAGCGGCGCGATGATCTGAAACGCTTCACAGAAGCGACTCACCCGATGGTCGTATGGCAGGCCAAATGCCGTGTAATCCGGCTCGTTCCACCCCGCGCCGAGGCCGAACATCAGTCGCCCACCTGAGATCTCTTGCACCGCAGCCGCCTGCTTCGCCAGCACCGCAGGCGGGTGAAAGGATGCGCACGCAACGAGTGGTCCAAGCTCAACGCGCGATGTGACGGCGGCAACCGCTGCAAGTGTCGACCAGCACTCATGCGGTCCACGCTCGGGCCGGCCGTCGTTCCGGTAGAGAAGGTGATCACCCACCCAGAGCGAATCGAAGCCGCTCTCCTCTGCGGCAACAGCGATCGCTCGCAGCTCGGGCCAGCGCACGACGCGTTCAACCTCGGGGAGCTGGATGCCGATTCGAAGAGCCCCTCGCGTCATTTCAGGACCCCATACGATCAGAAATCAGCAGTCATCAGGATCCACGCCGCGGGCTGTCAGCCACGCGACGCCACGCAGTAAAGCTTCTCACAGAGCCCGCATGAGGAAGTTTGAGCCATGGGTAGGGATGAATTTCGGCGAGACTGGCATATTTTTTGAACGACGGGACGGGGGCATAAGTCACAGCGACTGGATGTTCTGCCACAAATTGATACGGATCACCGAGATACATCTCGAGATCACGCCTCTGGCTTAGCTCAAAAAGTGTTTGAAGATAAAACCCAATGCGCCTTGCACTCAATTGCAGCTTTCTCAACGCAGGCTCATTAAATACGAACACCGCAGGTAGCTCGGGATGTGCTGTGAGTGCAGGATCATGTGCCCCAAGCGAATCAATAGTTAAAAGCACGTGTGTTGCAGAGGTACGCCGCTCTACAGCGAGTGGTCCGGCAGTGCGCTGCGGATCCGGATCGTGGTCGATTAGTGGATCTCGGTCAACTTCAACAAGCGGGACTTCTCGTGGAAAGTCCTCAATCGGACAATTAGACTGGAGTGGGCAGCGAGAGCAGATCCCTGGGGCCCGTTTTTCTACCTGCCACTTTGCAAATCCGTATCGATTACCTGTCCCTGCTCCAACTGTCCACTGCCAGCCGAGAAGATTTGCAGCCCGTGATCCATCTATCAGCTCACGATGCATACGCTCCTGTCCGAGCACCCAGCCAACGTTATTTCGGACGGTCCAATGCGAGGCGAGCCACATGCGCGTCTGATTGACCAGCCAGCCATCGCCTTCTAATTCATGGAGAACTTCATCAATACATCGCATGTGCCTATTCCATCCGTCGCCACCTGTGTCCTCATTCGCCTCGTAACGCAGGTTGCTGAATAGCCTGGTTCCGATCCGTGCATAGAGATGACGCGCATACTCTTGCCACCAGAGCTCATCACGATACTTTTCGCGATCTTTCGCGGGGGCGCCACTAACCGCCTCGTAAACTTGACCGAGTGTGAGCATATTGTGGCGAATATAGGGTGACAATACGCTCGCCCCACGCCGATCTCGCGGCAGCACCTGAGAGCGCTGGTCGGCGTACCCCCGAATGTCGAGGCTTGCTAGCGCACGATCTGCCGCATGCTGACCCCCTTGAATTGGGCTAAGTCCGAGCGACCCTGAGTAGAGCCCCTGGAAGTGTTCGGCGATCTGACTAAGTGGATCGCCCCTTACCTCAAGCCGTTTGAGTGACGTGGGGCTCACCACGGGACCACCTGCCGCTCTTCCCAGAGCAGCCCGGTTAGCCTCGCTTGGTCATCGCTGCTGCTAGGGTCGAAAGGACGGGTTGCAAGCCAGATCGCCGTTGATGCACCCTCCGCAGCCGAGAGCGGTGCGTCGGGGCCGCCCATATCCGTCCGCGAGTGGTTCGGACAGACCGCATCAACAAGGAATCCGCGCGCACCATGCGAAGTTTCGTGGGCAAGGTTGCGAACCAGCGCGTTGACCCCAGCTTTGCTTACACGATACGGCGCTAATCCTCCTGCGGTCCCCGGCCCTGACATCCGTCCAAGACACGCCGAAAAGATGATTACGCGACCACTTCGCGCGTCCGCCATTGATTTGCCAAGAATATTGACAGCGCAAAACACCGAATCCAAGTTGATCGACATGACGCGGCGCCACTCCTCGTAGTTAGTCCTGAGTGTCTTTGCGAACTTTTCGCTCATCACCCCGTGCGCGAGTATCAGCGTGTTTGGTGGTCCGAAATCCTCTAGTATCTCGGTAAAAGTCGCGCGAGCGGCCGCGAGGTCCTCGAGATCTACGCGTCGATATTCACACTTGAGCTCGGCAGCTGCAGCTTTTAGCCGATCTTCGTCTTTTGCGAGAAGCAGGATCGTTCTTCCGAGCGCACGCAACGCCTTCGCACATTCAAAGCCGAGTCCTCGAGATCCGCCGGTCACCAGCGTGTAACTCATCTGGCACTCCTGTCCCTGCTAGCAGTGTGCACTCCTGCAAGTCACGCCGCTAGCTGATCAAAATTCCACAAGCGAGGGTGAAGCCGAAGGCTCCCTGCAAGATGATCGTCCCCACATTCGCGCGCACCAGAGTGCGCGATTTATACTCACGGAACAAAGTGAACGTCGAACGAACCGCCAGAGGAAGGGTGAGCAGCGCGAGCAGCGCCGTTGGAGCAAGCGCCCCAAGAGCAACAAGCGCGAGTAGCGTTCCAAAGGCAATGACAATCAGTGCGACGTAACCCCATCGTGCAGCGCTTAAGCCCATCGTCACCACAAGATGCGTCTTACCTGCTATCGCATCACTTGGCGCGTCGGGAAATTCGTTTATCCAGAGTATTGCCGTGGTTAGGAGGCCGATCGGGACCCCGAGGAGCGCCGCGATCGGATCCAATGAACCAGTCAGCGCCGCCGCAGCGCCAACTGAAAGGAGGGGGCCGAAGGCTAACCCGATCAAAAGCTCTCCAAGGCCGCGTCGAGCGATCAAGCGAAGAGGTGGTGCGGTGTATGTCCACGCGGCAAGCGCCCCGACAAATCCGAGAGGGAGCACAACGGGAGAGCCGAGGGAGGCGATCCCGAGCCCACATGCAAACGCAATGGCGATCGCTCCCACAGCGATCTTCATCAGACCCCGCTCGGTAATCAAGCCAAGCTCAATGGCTCGACTACCTCCTGAGTAAGGAAGGAAGTAATCATGGTTGATCTTGTCCGCCCCACTCTGCCAGTCGTACATGTCATTCCACGTGTTCGCTGCAATATGCACGGAGGCGGCACCGACAAGGGCAAGAAGGAATGCAGGCCACGCAAATTCTCCTACTTGTGCCACGTATGCTCCGACAATTAACACTGGGAAGATGCTCGCGGAGAGGAATGGGGCACGAGTCACAACCAAGGCGCTGAACACTTTTGTAAAGAGACTGATCTTCGGTTCAACGCGCGCTATCTCGCTCTGGGGCAGCGGAGTCGTGACGCCGCAGTAGCCGATCTGAAGTCCACCTCTTTTTGTTGGGGTGATGCGAATCTTCGCAGGAAATCTACTCCCGTCCTTTCTGATGAACACCGACTCACCTTCAAACTTGCCAGTTGAGCTGGCCGTACTCAACCATCCGGGCACATTTTGTAGAACCGTGAGGCCTGGCGAGAAGATTGAGACGCGTGCCTTTCCAATAAGTTCACTCGCCGAATACCCAAAGATCTCCTCCGCGCCCGTGTTAAAAGTTTCAATGCGACCTTCCATGTCGCAGGTGATCGTGCTCTTCAAGTTTGTTGTGGTTGCGACTGATGGCTCTTTCATGCGGGACCCCTCCTGAAATGTTACGCCGGTGCGCGGCATACTGGATCAGCCGTCGATTGAATCCTAGCGCGAGACGCTCCCGCGTTGATGGGGCGCCCGGACGTGGTCTACAGTCGCGCGCGGCTGCCGCACATGCGCTACTCACTTCGTCAAACTGACACCTTTAGTCTCCGCAGCCTCAGCGAATTTGCCACCACGCTCACGCTGGAGAAGCCCATCGCCGCGGCGGCGAACACGGGGTCGAGACCGATGCCGAAGGCGGGGAGGGCGAGACCAGCGGCGAGTGGGACGAGAAGCAGGTTGTAGCCGAAGGCCCAGGCGAGGTTCTGGCGGATCGTCCGAGTGGTTGCGCGGGCGAGATCGACGAGAGCGACGACGGCGCTCGGACTGCCACTGGAGAGGGTTGCCGAGGCAGCGTCGCTTGCGACGTCGGTGCCTCCGCCCATGGCAATACCTACGTCTGCTGCCGCGAGCATCGGCGCATCGTTGATCCCATCACCGACTGCACCCACGCTCCCCTCGCGTTCACGGATCTTCGTCAACGACTCCGCCTTTCCGCTTGGCAGCGCGCCACCGATCGCACGTTCGGGCGCAATGCTGAGCTGCCTCGCGACCGCATCCACAACTTCTTGTCGATCGCCAGAGACGATCCACGAGCTCACTCCGCGACGTGCAAGTGCGCCGATCGCCTCTGCCGCTTCGGGACGGATGCGGTCGGCGAGACTGATCACCCCCGCGGCTCGCTCATCGACCAACACGTAGAGCGGCGTGCGGCCAGCCTGCGCTTCGGCCGCCGCGATTATGTCAAGGTGTGCCGAGGCGGCGCGGTCGACGTTCTCGGCTAGGTTTCGATTCCCCACCACGACACGTCGACCGTCCACAGTTGCGCGAAGGCCACGACCTGCTTCGATGACGATTTGCTCGGCGATCGCGAGCGTTAGGTTGCGCGCGCGCGCTGCGGCGACCACGCCACGCGCCAGTGGATGCTCTGACCGCGCCTCGGCCGACGCTACGAGCGCAAGCAGGGCTTCGTCTCGGTCGGCAAACTCACCGCCCTCCAGCGGACGGATGCTCGCGAGCGCAAGATCGCCGGTAGTGAGCGTGCCGGTCTTGTCCCAGACAACCGCCTTTATCTTCCCGGCACTCTCCAAAAGTGCTGCGTCGCGGACAAGGATCCCCGCCTCCGCGCCGCGTCCCATGCCGACGATCACAGCGGTCGGCGTGGCGAGACCCATCGCGCAGGGGCAGGCTACGACGAGGACGGCGATTGCGGTGGCAACCGCGCGCACGAGTTTTGGCTCTGCGCCGAGGAGATACCAGCCGACGAAGGTCAGGATCGCAATGAGGATGATCGTAGGGACGAAGATCTCGGAGATGCGGTCGGCGAGTCGGGCGATCGCCGGCTTTGACGCCTGGGCGCGCTCCACGGCCGCCACGATGCGAGCGAGCGTGGTACCTTCCCCGACGGCGGTTGCGCGGATCACCAGTGTCGCGTCCGTGATGAGTGCGCCCGCAACGACGCGACTCCCCTCGCCGCGCTCCACGGGGGACGATTCGCCAGTGAGAAGTGATTCGTCCACCGAGGCTCGACCAGACACGATCACGCCGTCCACGGGGATGCGAGCGCCGGGACGGACGAGCAACAGGTCTCCCGCGATCACGCTGGTTCGCGGCACTGCTCGGCCTTCGGTTGCATCTGCACTGGTGAGCAGCTCCGCGCTTTCGGGTCGAAGCGCGAGCAGGCTCCGCACCGCACTCGTTGATGCATCTTTGGCACGCGCTTCGAGCCATCGCCCCAGCGCAACAAAACCAAGAATAAGCGCCGCGGCATCCCAGGTCGCGTGAGCAGGAATCCCGATGCGCATCAGCTGATCATGGAAGAGGGTGATCACCACCGACCATGCCCACGCAGAGGTTGTGCCGAGACTGACAAGTGTCTCCATCGTGAGACTCCCATGTCGGAGTGCACGAAGCGCACGTGAGTGGAATCTCCATCCCACGCCAAACTGCACGATCGTGGTTGGAAGGATCAAGATCCAGTTGATGCGCTCCATGGAGATCAGGAACCAGGGCTGAAGCATGATCGCCATGGCGGCGAGGCCAAACAGCGTCGCTCCAATGCCGTCGCGCAGCAGCGCACGCTTCTCGCGCTCGCGTGCCGAAATGCGTGTCGACTCCATCGCCTCGCGTGCCGCTTCGCGCTCACCCTCATCCGCACGCCCCGCAAGCTCAAGTGCAGCAGTGGGCACTTCATAGCCCGCGTTGGCGATGATCTGCGCGAGATCTGCCGCACCTGTCAGCTCCGGGAGGTAGCGAATCGTTGCGCTCTCGGTGGCGAGATTCACGCTCACCTCGCTGACGCCGTCCGCCTTGCGCAGAAAGCGATCGATGCGATTGACACACGAGGCGCAGGTCATGCCTACGATCGGGAGGGCGATTTCGACCGTCTCGCTCGTCCGCTCGCTCGTGGGTGCGATGTTCTGCTGCATACTCCTGGGGAGTATAGCGCGACGCAGCGCGGTAGGCTCGCGCCATGAGGCGGGAGGCGAGCGGTGCGGCACGCATGACCAACTGGCGCAGTCCGTGGGGGGTGCTCCCGGTGCTGCTCTTGAACGGGCGCATCCGCGCGATCGCCCTTGACCCCCAGGCCTCGTGGCTCATGGCTGGGCCGACCCATGATCCACGTCCGCCCGGGCCGATTCGGACTTCGGCTGAGGTTTCGCGACTGCTCCAAAGGGCGCTTGCCGGCCAGGCCCCTGCTCGAGAAATCCTCGCCGCCTGCGACCTCACCAGTGCGACGCCGTTTGAGCGCAGGGTGTACCTGGCGCTCTCGAAGGTGCGCCGAGGGAGTGTTGTCAGTTACGGAGAGCTTGCCGCTGCTGCTGGTTCGCCGCGCGCTGCGCGTGCGGTCGGTTCGGCACTCGGCAAGAATCCAATCCCAATCCTGCTCCCTTGCCATCGCGTTGTCGCGTCCAACGGCATTGGTGGATACGGAGGATCTGCGACCAGAGGGTGGCGTCCCGCTGGTCAGGATCCTGTTGGGTTCAAGCGCGCGCTACTCGCGAGCGAAGGGGTGCTGATTCGCTGATCGTTACGCGTGCAGAGTGGAGCCGTAGATCCCTAGCACCACGCGCGCCCGTGGCATCTCATGGAAGATGAGTCCGATCTCTCCCTGGTTTAGGAGTCCTTCGATCAGCTTCGCCTCACGTTCTGGAAGACCGACCCAGGCGTCACCATCAGGCGTCTTGATCCTCACCATCAGATCTTCATCGCCTGGGAGCGCATACGTTCGACGAATCTCATGAATCGGCACATACGGACGAGCCTTCGCCATGCGACGAAGTTGCGCGGCCGTCGCCTGCTTCTGTTGCTGGGCGGGCGGATTGACTGCTGGAGCGTCGCTCATCCTGGGACCACGTACAGGTCGCGCCGCGTGTTGTTGAGTTGATCGACCGCCGTCTCCCCGCAGAGCACGATGTCTTCGATGCGCGCGCCATTAACGCCCTCAACGTAGATCCCCGGCTCAATGCTGAACGCGTGCCCGGGTACGAGCAGCGTTGCGTTCCCTTTCACGATGTACGGATCTTCATGCTCTTCCAGGCCGATCCCGTGACCGGTGCGATGGAAGAAGCGCTCGCCGAGTCCCGCTCCGTCGATGACGGCGCGCGCCGCCGCGTCGACCGACTCGCAGCTGACGCCGGGCTTGACGTGATCTGTTGCCGCCTGGTGCGCGCGCTTCAAAATTTCGTAGCGGTGCAAGAAGTCATCCGTTGGCGGTACTGCGTTGCCAGCCCCCGTCACCCAAATCGTACGCGTGGTGTCAGAGCCGTAGCCACCGAACTGGCCGCCAATGTCCAGCACAATCGCGTCGCCCGCCTCGATGACCTTTGACGAAGCCTCGTGATGGGGAGATGCAGAGTTCTTCCCTGAACCCACAATGGCAAAGGATGCAACCTCATGTCCGGCGCCAGTGAGTCGCTCACGAACCTCGCGCGCAACGTCATTCTCCGTCCGGCCCACGAGCCTCCCACTTGTGATCGCCGTGACAACGCTATCCACTGCGCGACCAGCAGCACGAAGGAGTGCCGCCTCTTCCGCCGACTTGACTGTTCGCAACCGACCGATCACCTCTGATGCAAGGCGCAGCACTGGGCGTGATGAGCCTGTGGTGAGCGCGCTCTCAATGCGCACCACGAATGTTGCCCAGAGCCGATCGGAGAGCGCAACGCTGAGCGGCGCGCTCCCGCCGCGCGCGCCTGCGCGAACGGCACGTGCAACGAGTGCAATCGGATCATCTGTTTCGCCATACGGAACGGTGGCAACGGAGCCGCCGCGCATCGCCGGCGCGTCGCCCGCCATGCCGGCCTCTAAGCGCGGCACGATCAGCGTTGCCTCGCCACGGGCTGGGACCACCAGCATCGTCAGTCGCTCGAGCGCGGGAGCCGCATATCCCGTGAGATAGCGCATGTCCGCGCCGAAACCAATCAACGCAGCGTCCAGACCCGCGTCGTTGACCGCATCTCGTGCGGCGGCAAGGCGCGCGGCGTATGCGGCGAGTCCGATGAGTCGCGCCTCGAGCGCGTGTCCGGCACCAAGTCCGGGCGTTGCAGCGTCGTACGCCGCGCTGATCTCCGCGCTTCGATCACTCATGATGCAACGCCTCCCCCGCTCCTTGGCGCCTCCAGGCTCCCCACGGCGGGGAGCGGCAGGTCCAGTAACTCTGCGAGGATCGCATGTCCGCGCTCAAAGAGTGCGCGATACGGCATCACGCGCAGCGCCCCCGCCCCTAACAGCGCGGTCCGGAGTTCTGGATCGTCATGTTGGGCCAGGGCGAGCGTTCGGCCGACTCGTGCCGCAGACCGAACGGCGTCCACTGGCTCAAATCCACGAGTTGTGGCGTCAATGGCGATCAGGTCTCCGTTGCGGAGCGGTTCGAGCGACGCCAGTTCGTCAACGCTCTTCAGCGTCACCACATCTGCGCCGAGCGTACGACCTTGGCCGGCGAGCCGCGTTGCCCAGATCAGATCATCGGCGAGGATATAGAGGCGTGGCGCCACGCGCGCCGCTTCGCTCAAGAGACGGTCCAGGTCTCCCCGGCGGCGAGGAGCTTCTGCAGGTCAGCTGGTCCCTTCGCGGCGCGCGCCGCCTTGGCGCTCTCAACCTGCTCAACGAGAAGCTGATCATGCGTTGGTCGTGGCACGCGACGGAAGACGCCGACAGGGACAGGGAAGTCTGGCCACCACATGCGACTCAGGATCTGCGTGCGCGTGGCGTCTGAATCGGACTCATCGTGCACCCAGAGATCGGCAAGAGTGATGCCGTTCTCGCCGATCGTCACAACCTCTGGCTGCAAACCGTTCAGGCGAATCCCCTTCTTCTTTTCGGCGCCGAAGAGCATCGGCTCGCCGTGCTTGAGCACGAGCATGCGGTCCTCTTTCACGGACTTGTCGGTGAAGTCGCGCCACGCGCCGTCGTTGAAGATGTTGCAGTTCTGCAGCACCTCCAAGAATGCGGCGCCGCTATGTTCTCCAGCGCGATGCATCATCTCCTGCAGGTGCTCTGAGTGCGTATCAACAGATCGAGCGATGAAGCTCGCCTCTGCGGCTGCAACAAGGTTGAGCGGGATGATCGGCGTCTCGATGGTGCCCATCGGCGTGGACTTCGTCTTCTTGCCGATCGGCGACGTTGGCGACGCCTGGCCCTTGGTGAGACCGTAGATGCGGTTGTTGAACATGATCATCTTCATGTCCACGTTGCGGCGCATGGCATGGATCAGGTGGTTGCCGCCAATGGAGAGTGCGTCGCCATCGCCCGTGATCACCCAGACCATCAGGTCTGGCCGTGCTGCCTTGAGACCGGTGGCAATCGTGGCGGCGCGTCCGTGAATGGTGTGGAAGCCGAAGGTGTTCATGTAGTACGGAAGTCGGCCAGAGCAACCGATCCCGGAGATGAAGACGATCTTCTCCTTGGCCACGCCAAAGTCAGGCATGGTCTTCTGTGTCTGGGCCAGGATGGAGTAGTCGCCGCACCCAGGGCACCAGCGCACATCCTGATCGGACTCAAAGTCCTTCTTGGTCAGGACTGGGAGTTCGCTCTGAGTCACTGGCCCACCTCCACACTTTCACCGAGCAGCGATTCGGCCTTCGCTTCGATCTCTCCGATCTGGAACGGCTTGCCGCGCACAAGATTGAAGCCAACGATGTCTACCAGGTACTTGGCACGCAGCAGAATGCGCAACTGGCCAAGATTCAACTCCGGCAGCAGCACGCGCTTGAAGTTGCCCAGGATGCCCGCAAGGTCTTCAGGCAACGGATTGAGATAGCGCAGATGGGCGTGGCTGACTCGCTTGCCGCGTTCTCGTAGTCGCTCAACCGCCGAACGGATGGAACCGTAGGTGGAGCCCCAGCCGAGGATCAACAGATCTCCGCTCGAATCACCCCACACCTCTGTTGCCGGAATGTCGCGAGCGATGCGCGCCACCTTCTCCGCGCGCAACAGCATCATGCGGTGGTGATTGTCTGGGTCGTAACTCACCGTGCCAAGTTCGTCGAGCTTCTCAAGTCCGCCGATGCGATGCTCAAGACCCTTGGTGCCAGGAACCGCCCACGGTCGCGCAAGCGTCTCAGGGTCGCGCTGATACGGACGGAAGGTTCCAGTGGACTCTGGTGCGTTCTTCACGGCGATCGAAGGCATCTCGCCAATCTGTGGAATCTTCCACGGCTCCGCACCGGTCGCAAGGAAGGCATCGCTGAGATAGACAACGGGCGTCATGTGCTTGAGCGCAATGCGCCACGCTTCAATTGCCATCGTGAAGCATTCGGCCGGTGTGGCTGGCGCAATCACTGGGATCGGCGAATCGGAATTCCTGCCGAACATGCTCATCAACAGGTCGCCCTGCTCGGTCTTGGTTGGCATTCCCGTTGATGGACCGGCGCGCTGCACATCAACCACCACGAGCGGAAGTTCCACCATGACCGCAAGGCCGAGCATCTCCGCCTTCAGCGCCATACCTGGGCCCGACGTTGTGGTCATGCCCAGCGCACCACCGTATGCCGCGCCAACGGCCGCACCGATCGCTGCAATCTCATCTTCGGACTGCACCGTCTTGATGCCAAGGTGCTTGTAGCCCGAGAGCTGGTGCAAGATGTCTGAAGCCGGTGTGATCGGATAGCTTGCCAGGAAGAGGTCTCGCTCGGCGAGTTTCGCTGCGGTGACGAACCCGAGCGCCGTCGCCTCGTTGCCGGTGATGTTGCGATAGGTTCCAGGCTTCAGCTTTGCAGCGGGGACCCGATAGTGCGTATGGAAGATCTCCGTGGTCTCACCGAACGCATAGCCAGCATGCAACGCTCGACGGTTCGCTTCGGCGATCGCCTCTTTCCCTGAAAACTTCTCAGCAATCCACTTCTCGGTTGCCGCCATGGAGCGTTCATAGAGCCAGAACATCACTCCGAGCGCAAAGAAGTTCTTGGTGAGCTCCACCTGCTTGCTGCTGAGGCCGAGCCCTTCACAGGCGCCGGCAACCATTGTGGACATGGGGATCTCGAATAGGTTGTATCCCTTCAGCGAACCGTCATGAAGTGGATCCGCCGCATATCCGGCCTTGCGTAGGTTGATGTCGTTGAAGGCATCCGTGTTGACGATGATGCCGCCGCCCGGAACGAGGTCGCCGAGATTCACGCTCAATGCGGCTGGATTCATGGCCACCAACACGTCGGGTCGGTCGCCCGGCGTGTGGATGTCGCCAGACGAGAAGCTGATCTGGAAGCCAGAGACGCCAGGAAGCGAGCCGGCGGGTGCACGAATCTCGGCTGGAAAGTCTGGAAGCGTTGAGACGTCATTGCCGAAGAGTGCGGTGGTGGCGGTGAACTGACTTCCGGTCAACTGCATTCCGTCGCCAGAATCGCCGGCGAATCGAATCGTGACTCGGTCGAGTTGGGTGACGTTCTCGGGGCTGTTCGTGCCGCTCTTGGGGCTCGTCACGCTGCCAACTCCTCCATGTGTTTGTCGCTGAAGTTCACCGTGGCTGTGGGTCTCAGCGCGACCGCCGGCCGCTGCTCCGAGAGCGTACCGCATCCGGGTAAGAGGCCTTAAGTTCGGCGAGCAGGCGCTTCTCATCCCACTTGACGAGGAAGTGCCAGAGCAGATAGGCGGTCACACCGAGCGTCCAAGCGAGCGCGAGCCAGATAAGTGCGGGGTCTAGTCCCCCGACCGCGACCTGGGTGAGCCCCTCCTCCATGCCCGCCCCCCAAAGGAGGAGTGCCGCGACTGAGTACCCGATCGTCATCACGCTCCCATACCCGCTGAGTCGCGCGAACGAGAGGAATGAGAGCTTTGGCGCATCGGGCGGATAGAAATAGGCGGCCTCAAGCCGATGCGCGGCGAGCACTGCACGGCCGAAGCGCGCATTGATGCTCTTCTCAATAAATTCGGCGTGTCTGCGCGCGAACACGGTGTAGTAGAAGGTGTACCCCGCTTCAAGAAACGCGAACGGCACGATGAAGGTGAGTAGGAATCCGATCGGCGCACCGGCACTGAGGCCAGAGAGGGCGAGGATCGCGAGTGAGACCACTCCCCAGACGGTGATCTGTCGGAAGAAGAGCACCGAGTACGCACCGAGCATCCCGCGCATGCGCTCAAGCTGTTGTTCGAGGAGGCGGAGTTCGGCCCGATCACGGTCGTTCATCATGGGCACTATAGTAGGGGGGTGAAACTCAAGTCGCTCCTCTTCGGTCTCGCCGGAGTCGTGCTTGCGGGTGCGTGCGCAGCGGAGCCTGCGCCAAGTGCCAGCCTCCTCTACACAGCAACCCGCACATGGTCGAACGGCATGGAGGAGCGTGTTGAGGTGTACGCGGACGGGCGAACGATCATGACGCACGGTGATTACGAGGAGCGCATCACCCTTCCAGCCGACCAGATGGCCGAACTTGCTACGGCAGCAGCCGCCCCACTAGATCCTGGGAGCAACAGTGACGATCCAATCCTTGGCGTGATCCTCGGATCGGAGGCTGAGGTTCGTCCAGCGGCCCTTACGCCTGGATCGATCGCTGAACTGCTCAACAAACTGCTCGACTCGCACACGCTGCACGAATAGCGTCGCGCGCGAGCGAGGCCCTACTTCGCACGCGCGCTGATCAGGATCAAGTGTCGTCCGAGTGGTTCAGGCACGATCTCGGTAAACCTTCCGCCGAGCATCTCACTCGTTGCCTGCTCCAAGGTTGATGGATCGAGGTTCGGCGGCGCAAGGTCAATCAGTGCGAGTCGGCCACCCTTCGCGAGCCAACTATGTGCAACTTCAACCTGCTGCGCGCGCTGTTCGGCTGCGAGTTGACTGAGGACGAATGGGAGTAGGACGAGCCCTGCCGGTTCGCCCTCTGGCCCTTCAAAGAGGTTGCGCGGATGAAGGTGCGCCTTCAGTCCGTGCGCGAGGAGTCGTTGTCGCGCACGTGTGAGCCGATCTTCACGGGCGTCGTAGGCGCTCACCTCGCCGCGCGATGCGAGGAGCACCGTCCAGAATCCGATCCCTGCACCAAGCTCCACGGCGCGTCCTCTGTATGGGAGTGAATCGAGCCAGAGCACGGCTCGATCGATCTCGCCCTGCCATGTTGCGCCGGCAAGAGGGCCGCGATCGAATGGCGTGCGGTTGAGATACCAGGCCTCTAGCGCATCCGGCTCTTCGGGCGGCGGGAGCAACCCGAGTCGTACGGAGACCGCGCCAGACGGATCGCCACTTGATGGCGGCCTGCTTCCTGCGGGGCGTGGCAGTGCGCTCGGTAGCGGAATGCCAGAGGGTGGCGTACCGCCATCGGCGCGGCGCCGCATCCCCTCTTTGAGTTTTGCTTTCAGGTATGGCTGAGCCGGTGCCCGTTCAAGACAAGCGGCGCACAGAAGGGTCCAGCGTTCTAGTGAGTCTTCCGTGCGCGGCGCAACTGCGCTGCCGCACCATGAACATGAGAATGGCGTGATCGCGCTCAGCGCGTCCGCCTCAGCGTGGCTTCGCTGCGTCGACTGCGGCTCGTGCCGCCGCCTTGTCCTTGAACCAGTTGGCGTCAATCTGGATGTACGGCGCCCATTGTGCGGGGACAGATTCTGCCGGGAATATGGAGTTCACGGGGCACTCGGGCTCACAGGCGCCACAGTCAATGCACTCATCTGGATCAATGAACAACTTGCGATCCGTTCCAACCTCAAAGTGAATGCAGTCAACTGGGCAGACAGAGACGCATGACTGGTCTAGAACATCAACACACGGTTCCGCAATCACATATGCCATCGTTCCGTCTCCTCCTCCATTGGGCCGTTCTCGACAGCCAACCTATGCGCCCGAAGGTACCACTTCACATGCCAGATGGCTGGAAGCCCGCGTCAAGGAAACGCGCCGGTTCATCTTGGAAGTCGAGGAGGCAGCCCTTCCCGCAGAAGTAGAAGCGTTCGCCACTCCCCTCCGTCACACCCTGATGTCGCCCCGGCTGCGTCGCGTTCAAAAGTTCGCTGAGTTGAATCAGCGCGGTGAGGGCGTTCGGTGCTACCTGCACCTCCATCCCGCAGACTGGGTCAACGGCAACGCTCACTTCACTCCTCCCCTCGTTCGTTCACTGTGCACCGCTTCGCGTCGCCGAATCTCGGCGAGCTCTCGTGCCAACTTCTCAGAATTGTAGCGTGAAGCGGGTCGCTCCTCTGCGCGCATCCACGCGGCGAGGACCGCGAACACCGCCAGGAGGAAGAGGGCATCACCAACGAGCCACATGATGGATCCAGCGAGCTGTTGATCCTCCAGCGGCGTCGGTCCCCACGTACGTTTCAGGGTCTCGTAGTGCGGATAGAGCGCACGAGGGGCCCACATGATCGCCACACCGAGGAAGCTGTTCTGCGGCATCTGCGTGATCAGATAGAAGAGTGCAGCGGGGCGCGAGAGGCGGTGTCGCACGGGGTCGAGCGAGAAGACTGGGGCCCAGAAGAGGAGCGCGCTACTCAGATAGAGCAGGTGCTCAAGGTGATGAAGGAGCGGGTTGTCGAGGGCGGCATCAAAGAGTGGCGAGAGATGCGTTGCCCACATCACAAACACCAGCAGCAGCCAGGCAACGATCGGATGACTGATCACGCCGATGAGGCGACTCTGAAGCAGTGCAAGGATCCGCGCGCGCCAACGAGGCGAGGCAAGCCGAAGGACCAGCGTGACCGGAGCAGCGCGCAGCAGAAGGATCGGCACAGGGAATAGGAGGATGAGGTGCTGCACCATGTGCACGCTGAAGAGCGTCGTATCGTATCGCTCGATTACCGATTGCAATGCGATCAGCAGGAAGAGAGCGGCGCCAACGATCGAGACGCTCCGCGAACGTGGCACAGGATTCTGCGGGTGCTGCTGTTGTACGCGGCGCACTCCGAGGAACCAGAGCACCAGCCCGGCGACAACCAGCAGACTGATGATCGGTGGGGAGTACCAGTACGCAGCGGCGGCAAGGCTCGGCTCTGGCGGGAGGGGCCCGTGCGTCGGAATGTGGCTGAGGGCGTTCACCCCCCTATCTTCGGCTACCCGCAGGTTTTGCGGTGGCGGCTACAATGAACGCATGAGATACGCCCTTGCCTTTGGACTCCTCTTCGTCGTCATTGGCACGCTCTACCTTGTCCTCTCGGGTGATGCGGGAGGCGCATTCATGTTGGTTGCACTTGGCGTGGCGATGAGCACCATGACCGCGGTGCTCGTCCACGCAATGAACTCCGAAGCCTAGGGGCACACATTGGACGCGCTCCGCTCGCTCCTTGAGTGGGTCGTCTCTCTCCTTGGACCGTTCGTCGCCCCTGACTGGGGCGCGCTGATCCAGCTCCTCCCGATCATCGTCCTCCTCGTCGTCGCGGGATTCTACGCGTGGGTCTTCTTCCGCTTCCGACGCGCTGGTTCACGCCAGATCGGCATGCCCGCGCTTCCAATGCGCTCCGCACCGGCAGGGATCCACCTCCCTGGCCCGAGCCTCGCGCCGCTCCTCATCTCCGTTGCGTCGGCGGCACTCTTCTTCTCCGTCGCGCTCGGTGGCGTTGCGCTCGCCGTCTCTGCAGGCGCGATGCTCCTCGCACTTGTTGCATGGGGTCGTGAAGCGGTACGCGAATATGATGCGATCGGCACAGGAGACCACAGCGCGCTTGCGATATCCGCGCAGAGCAGCAGGGCGGCGTCCGGCCCACCCGCAGGTGTGCACCTTCCACCACCCTCACTCCTCCCATTCCTTGTAAGCCTCGCCACGGGCGTGCTCCTCTTCGGCGCAGCGATCGGTCTCCCCTTCGTTTTCCTTGGCGCGTTGATGACGGCGTTCGCACTGATCGGATGGCTCCTCGATTCAGGGCGTGAGTACCGCGCCGTTGCGGAGGCCGACAGCACCGGACACTTGGTGAACCCAACGCCAAAGAGCGCACCGCGCTTCAGCCTGCTGCTCTTCTCGCTGCTCTTCGTGATGGTTGGCGGCGCGCAGGCTGGAGTGATCTTCACGGAGTCGGAGAGCCCCGCCACATCTCCAGGAGCAAGCGGCGCCCCCACAGAGAGCGGCGCGCCAACCGAGAGCGGCGCACCATCGGCGGGCCCAGACGACGGCATCACGTTGATCACTGCAATGGGAGTGAAGTTTGAGCAGACGCTGTTCGAACTCCCTGCAGATACGGCGAGCCAACTGCGCTTTCACAACATGGACCTTGGCATTCCACACAACATTGCGATCCATGAGGGGAGTGCCGACGCCGTTGGACCTGAGCTCTGGCAGGGCGAGATCTTCAATGGCGATGAGACAGTTCTCTATGAGGTCCCCGCCTTTCCAGCGGGGAGCTACTCGTTCGTCTGCACCGTGCATCCAAACATGGTCGGCGATGTCGTGGTGAAGTGAGGGCTCGCGCGCTCACGCTTGCCCTGATCGCCGCTCTCTCTTTCGCAGGTTGCCAGACTTCTGGTGAGCTGCTCGGACGAAGGATCCAGATCCAGAGCGAAGCTCTTCTCTCTGAGCCGAGCAACAGCGTCAGCATCGGAGACCTGGCGCAAGGAGATCAACGAGTACTGCTCAACTTCTGGGGGAGTTGGTGCGTTCCGTGTCGTGAGGAGATTCCGCTCTTCGCTGAATACGAGGCGAACGGGAAGAGCGACGGGGTGCTCGTCGGCGTCCTCTACAAGGATGCGGCCGGCCCTGGCGCCGCGGCGGCCACCGAGCTCGGTGCAACCTGGCCCACACTTCTGGATGAAGACGGCAGCATTGCCGCGCAGATCCCCGTGAACGCGGCACCGCTCACGCTTCTTCTGGATGCGTCAGGAGAGGTCCTCGATTATCGCGTCGGACCCTTTGTCTCCGTCGAGGAGATCGAGATCTTTGTTTCACAGAGCCGACCTCAAAAATGAAGGCATCAAAGTGACGCGATCACGCTTTACTTCACAACCACCACTTTGCAGGGCAGGGTTTTCTTGAGTTGATCCGTGCTCATCCCCCGCAGTCGTTCCGCGAGTCCAGGCTTCGCAGCTTCGGCGGGTAGCATAAGGACCGAACCCACGAATATTCGCGTGGCCTCTCGAATACCATCACCGCCTGTCCGTGTCGGAAACCATCCCCCAGCTTTGATACCTGCAAGTCTTGCAGCTTCCAGGTAGTCGGCGAGCGAATTCCGTCCCTCTCTCCGAGCCAACCAATCGTCAATTAATCCATCTCGTGGTGGTCGTAAAGCATCATCACCCCGTAAGTCACCGTGCGGACCCATGAACCCCTCAGCGCCCCGATCAATCAGTACGAGGGTTCTCTTCTTGCTGCGCGCGAGAATCGCTCCGCGAAGAAATGCTTTGCGATCCTTTCCTCGTCCGATCGCGACGAGTATGTTTCCTGGTTCAACCTCTTCCTTCGTAGTTTGAGATCGCGAGAGCGCGGTAACCAGCGAACGTACTGAGGCCGAGGAGCGCCGCGGTGGCGGCGGCGTGGTGGGTGGCACGGTGGGGACACGACTCAGATCCTTGAATAGCAAACGGACTACCGCTTTGTCGTCGGTGACGAAGCCAACGAACTTCTTTCCCCTAGTCGCGGCGCCACCACGACCGAAGCGCTTGCTATCGCCAATTTCATAGCTGATGAAGGCAAGAGCTTCAGGTCCATCAGTCAAGAGGAACCACTGATTGGCCAGTTCGCGAAGCGCGGGGGGTACCTGTCGGTATTTCAACCCCTTCAGTCCCGTGTCGCTCGGTTTTGGTCCAACCGCGAAGACCGTAATCTTCGTATCAGCCTTGAGCAGCGCAACATATCTGCTCGCTTCTGCCTCCAGTTTGGCTGACGTTTGAAACCCGGTGAATAAACGATTGCCGCGAGCAGCTTTTTCAATCTCTCGTGTCGTGTTGAGCATCTCGCGGGCGTCATAGAGGAAACGCGTGACATCAGGCACCCGACCAAGAGCCTCACTCAATCTTCGGCCAATCTCAAAGATTCCAGATTCGCCGCTATTCTCCGGATAGGTCCAGTCCATTGACATCGCTCCTGCCCAGGATCCCCCGCTCTTTTTACGCATTATCTCTCCGCAATGTTACTTGGAGCATTCGCATCCGGCGAATGAGGGTTGGTTGCGGGGGATGGATTCGAACCACCGACCTTCGGGTTATGAGCCCGACGAGCTGCCACTGCTCCACCCCGCCTGCGGAGTATCGGCAGTTGTCGGTCTAACGTCAAATGCCTCGCTCATTGTGCGCGTGCCGACGAAGAAACTCGCCGATCGGGAGTCGTGCGCCGAAGCCCTCACCTAATCCGTGGGCGAACCCGACCGCCTCTCCGTCCGACTCTTCCCAGCAGAGGTGGAAGGGTCGACCGAAGGCGGTTGCTGGAAAGTCCACAAGGCCACGATCGATGTCACGTAGCTCAACGCCACGCGCCGCGATGCGGTCAACGCTCGCCTGCATCTGGTCGACGAGCGCGCGAATGCGGGCCTCGATGAGCGAGCTTGTCAGGAAGGCGTCTTGAGTCGCCTGGTCGGCGCCGGCCGCCTGAAGATCGCTCTGCTCAGAGCCGCCAGGGCGCGCGCCCGCACGTTCGAGTCGACGAAGGACGAGCAGCTGCTGCTTGAGCATCTCTAGGGTTGCGCGCTGTTCCCGCAGCAGGACGATCAGGGGGCGCAGTTCTCCCAGCGCCTGCGTTGCGGCCTCGAGCGACCAGTCCCGCCTCATGGTGATGATTCTCCCACGAAGTCAACCCAGCCACCAGCGTGCCGTGCGAGAATCTGGGCGGGCCGGTAGCTCAGCGGTAGAGCAGGGGTCTTTTAAACCCTTGGTCGCGGGTTCGATCCCCGCCCGGCTCACCACGTGTCAGCGTGAACTTATGCGCGGGATCGCAGGCGCTCAACTCCGTAGTAGATCAGCGCCACCACGTAGCCAGCAAGGATGACCCCGCCCATCAGCGTGAGCACCGACGCGTATCCGTACTTGATGACGTTGAAGAATGGATACGGATAGACCGAGGCCACCGCGCCATGGACCAAGGTGTACGCAAGGTACGCGATTGGAATGATGAACACGGCAAACGTATCGCTGAACGGGAAGCGACCACGTGGCCCCGCCACCAACCAGACCACGATGGTGACCACAGGCGTGATGTAGTGCTGCAAGAGATTGGAGACCGCATACCAACTCTGTGGGTTTGATGTTCCCGCGAGAAGCAGGTGGTAGAGCACCATCGTCATCGTGATCATGAGTAGCCCCGTGTTGCGCAGTCGCTTGAAGATCCGCCCAGTTCGCTCTGGATTGAGGTAGAGGGCGGTCAGCGTGAGCGCCACCGCAATGTTGGACCAGGTCGTGAAGTAGCCGTGGGAGTCGAACACTCGCCCAACCGCACCCGCGAGACCATCGGCACTTCCGCCGAACATGTTGCTGCTCGGGTCGTATGGTTCGGTGCGTGGCACCAGCTCAAAGATGTTGGCGACTTGGGCAATGCCATAACCGAGCCATGCGACGAACGCGTTGAACCCGAAGAGTCGTCTTGCACGAGCACTCATTCGCGGGATCTTACTTCTTTACGACCCTCTTGCGCAGCCATGCTCCAAAACGCTCGCGTTGTGCATAGGCAACCGCCACCGCGCAGAGCAGGACGAAGTTGAGCGTCCATGCGCCAGCGGATGAGAGGAAGCCAAGCTGTTCGCCGATCTCGCCCGGGATGGCGAGCCCTGGAATCGTGAGGCCGAAGAGGCCGGCGCGGAAGAGCGGGGCCTTCGGTGAGGTCAGCGCGCTCACTGACGTTGCTGCGGGTGCGCCGCTTGCGTCCTCTCCGCCGATCAAGAGCGCTTTGGTGCCAATGACGGTCCCGCTCGCATTGGTGCGGAGTTGGTCTGCAGGAAGATCTACTTCAGGGACGTTCTTCCACGTGGTGATTCCCGTGGTAGCGGTCGGTGCTGTCCAGTACACGCTCCCCACGACGGCCCCATCTTGTACGCCGCCCGCGACATAGAGTGTGCCGTTCGCGCTCCACAGCGCGGCACCCTCGCGAGGCGATGGAAGATTGGCGTCGCCTGAGGTGGCAGTCCACTTGTAAATGCTGCCGATCGGTGCGTCGCCCTGTTCGTCAACGGCATCCGTTGATGAGGACCCGCCACTATGCCCGCCACCGCCAGCCGTCTTCTCGACCGCAATGTATCCGTGGAGTGAGACACCGGTGTAACCGCTCGCGTCGCGCCCGCCCCAGATCCAGACCGAGTCGCCCACGAGCGCGGCGGCGGCGTTTGCCCGTGGCTCAGGTAGTGGTGCCATCTCTTCCCACGGTCCGAGGCTTCCACTCGACTGGAGCGTCGCCTTCCAAACCTTGCTCTGTGGTTCGTAAAACTCATTCGCACCACCGAAGACGATCAGGCCATCGCTCACGGTAATCACGGTGGCACCGTTACGCGGCGCTGGCAGTTCGAGTGCGTCGGCGAGCATCCACGCATCGATCGTTCCTGTCGCGGGATCAGGTGCCCCCGTGAAAACGGTGGCGGTTGCACTCTCCGTGTCTGACGTACCGCCGATGACGTAGGCGGTGCCGGCGAGATACGCGGTCGCACTCAACGCGCGCGGTGCAGGGAGCGGTGCTACCGCGGCCCAGTTGGAGAGCCCTTCAGGGCCGATCTCTGCCGCTGAAACACCTGGCGTGTTGGCGTACTCATCGAGCGCGCCGCTGACACGACCGCCGACGTAATAGAGGTGTGTACCAACCTGGAGGAGGCTTCCGCCTTCACCGGCACCTGGCAGCGCAACAGGCGCACCGCTCTCCCATGGGATCAGGGCGCCCGCCGGTGCGGGGCACGGAAGATCCTTATTCTCGCCGGGGCAAATGTTCACGATTGAGGCGGCGTTTAGCCCGATGTCAATGGTTGGCGATGTCACGATGTAATAGGCGCGATCAGGGATGTAGCCGAGCATGACGATGATCAACAGTGTCCAGAGGACGGCGCGGAATGACGCCCAGCCCCAGCCAGCAGCATCGAAGATCCCGAAGAGCGCACGGCGCGGCGCGGGCGCTGGCGCGAGCTGCTGCTGGCCGATGGGTGCTGGCAGGCTGCTCACTTCACCACCAGATCGCCAACCATGTTCGGGTGCACCGTGCAGATGAATGAGTAGTTCCCTGCAGGGAGTGCTGGCACGTCATACGTTTGCGTTGCGACCCCAGGGAAGATTGCGCCCTGCCAGAGCTCCTTCCCAACGGCGCTCGCCGTACCTTCGTGGATTGCAACGTTGTGCGGGATGCCCGCATCTTGATTGTCGAAGATGATCTTGAAGTTCTTGTTTGCCTCGACTTCGAGCAGCGTGAGGTCGAACTTCACGCCCATGGCAACGATCGTATAACTCCCGCCCGCGCCACCCGCGGTATCAGTTGGCATCGGCGTCGGCCCGCCACCCGATGGCGACGGGGACGGTGAAACTGCGAATGCATCCTTCCAGCATGCGGGAACGGGCGTTGCATCGGCGGCCGGTTCGTACGCCGCATCGCGCCAGCCAGTAACTTCCACCATTTCGCCGGTTGCAGGGTCTTGCACCTTGATCACATCGTCTTTCGTGGCGCGCATCCAAGCGATCAGCTCTTCAATCTCTCGGTAGTTCAGCGGGCCGCCATTGCTGTCCGCCCAGACACCCATCAGTGAGTTTGCATCGCCACAGATGTAGCGGCCACCTACGGTCAACACGTTGTAAAGGTACGCGGGCGAGAGGTGCGCGAGGAGTTTCCCTTGGTCATTGAGCACTGGACCAATGCCACCCTGCCCCTGTTCTCCATGGCATCGTGCACAGTTCGCCTCATAGAGGTTGTAGCCGCGCTTGACCGTGTCGAGATAGATCTCTTCGCGCGCCGCCTCCATGCGCGAGGAGCCTTCAACGCCTGGGAGGCCCTGGTCATAGAAGGCGTAGACAAGGACGAAGAGGGTGACCACGACAATACCGAGGAGCGCGGTCATACGCGCGGAGCCGCTCTGGCTCACGATCTTCGCCACGCGCTCTGCGGTGAGCCCATGAGTTTGGATCGGGGCAGGGCTGGAGAGACGCGGCGTTGGCGGCGTCAGCTTCTCGACGGGCGTTGGCAGGTCGCGCTGCTCATCGTTCATTTAAATGCACCCCGTGGCGGCGCGTGGTGCCTCAAGTCCAGGTCGGCCGAGTGCAACTGGTGGCGTGCCGAGCGTGATCTTCCCCGTGTCGAGCGTGAGGAGCCCATCTTCGTCCACCTGCAACGCGAAGCGATCCATGCCGCGTGGCGCAGGACCGATGCCATCCGCCTTCGTGCCGACCCGATCGAAGCGGCTGCCATGACATGCGCACTCAAGCCAGTACGTCTTGATGCAGGGGTTCGGCTTGCAGCCGAGGTGCGGGCAGCGCTGATACAGGGCGCGAACGTTCAGTGCGGTGCCGTCGCCAGTCGGATCTTCGCCGACCGTGAATTCGGGTCGCGTTGGATCCACAAGCATGATGTAGGCGCGCGCCTCTTGAACGTACACCGGATATCCCTCACTGAACGGAAGTGCCGCGTTTTGATTCTTCAACGAGTCAAACGTCCCGACGGAAACCTTCCCGCCGAATCCGCCCTCAAGATTCGGCCACAGGAACGAGAGGGTTCCCGCCGTAACCTCAAGGAGCCAGAGTCCGAAGCCAGCACCGATCGTGGTGCGCAGTAGTCGACGGCGTGAGATCCCCTTCACCTCTTCGTGACGCAGCGCCTTGATCGTCTGCGACGTGAGGGCCTTCGGCTTATCTGCGGGTTCGACGCCGTAATGACTCACTGCGCGCCTCCCATCAAAGGCTGAAGAAGAATCCGTTCACCCACGGCAACACAAAGGAGTAGCCAGGGCCACGGAAGAAGATTCCGATGAATGTGACGGCGAGCCCAAGCGCCCAGAGGATCGAGAAGAGTGAAACCTCAAGCTTCCGATCCGAAGGGCGCGTGCTGTGGATGTTGCGGCGATCGAGATACGGGATCAGCGCGCTGCCGACGAGGATGGCCGCTGGAGTCAGCGCACCAGCAACGGTTGGATGGAAGTAGGCGAGCAGCTCTTGGAGACCGAGGAAGTACCACGGCGCCTTTGCCACCGCGGGGGTGACATTTGGATTTGCGAGCTCTTCGAGCGGCGCATTGATGAAGAGGCCGAGCAGCAACAGGAAGATGCTCATTGCTACGGCGGAAAGGAATTCAATCGTGAGCAGGTGTGGCCACGTCATCACCGTGTCGTCTGGCTCCTTCTGGACGCGGACCACCGCGTCCTGCTTCACCAGCGCAAGGAGTCTGTATGGTCGCGCCGCCATTGGCACGCGCTGCTTGTCAATCTCCGTTCGGCGCGAAGGATCGACCGGCGCGACTGGGGCTTGGCGCTGCTCGTCGCTCATCGTCGCCCCCCGCTCACAGTGGCCCGCTGATGCCGCCATCCTTGCGGATACGCCAGAAGTGGACTGCGAGGAAGACTGCCGCAAGGAGCGGAAAGACCATCACGTGCAGCACGTAGAAGCGCAGCAGCGTGTTCTGTCCAACCTCAAGTCCTCCGAGGAGGAGCAGCTTGGATGGCGTGTTGAGCAGCGGCGCATATCCGGCCATGTTGGAACCGATCGTGATTGCCCAATACGCGATCTGGTCCCACGGCAGGAGGTAGCCAGTAAAGCTGAGCATCATCGTCAAGAAGAGAAGCACCACGCCGACGACCCAGTTGAACTCGCGCGGAGGCTTGTACGCGCCGTGATAGAAGACGCGCATCATGTGGAGGAAGACGAAGAAGACCATCAGGTGCGCACCCCAGCGATGGATGTTACGCGTGATCTGTCCGAACGGCACCAGCGTCTGGATCTTCAAGATGTCTGAATAGGCTTGTGTGGCCGACGGCGCGTAGAAGAACATGAGATAGACGCCGGTCACAGTGAGCACGAGGAAGAGGAAGAAGCTGAGGCCACCGAGGCAGAAGGTGTAGGCGAACTTCACCGCGTGTTGACGCACGCGTACCGGGTGAAGATGGAGAAAGACATTGTTCATGACGGCGTAGGCACGGCTGCGCTCGTCGTTCGGGTAGGAGTTTCGGAAGATGGAGCGCCACGCGGAGGATCGGCGTACCGCCTGATCGACCTTCGCGAGTAGGCTCACTGTGCCCCCCCTCCTGCGCCGGCCACGCCGGCAAGCTGACCATCTCGGTAGGACTCCTTATAGAGGCGCCCATCCGAGCTGATCTCCTGTAGTTCGAACTTCTCCATCGTAATGGCGTCGAACGGACAGCGCTTGACGCAGAGGGCGCAACGAATGCAGCGCTCCTCGTCCAGAATCATCGCCCCGCCGTTCTCCCAGCCGTATGCCTCTGAGAGTTCGGGGAGGGCCCCTTCGGCCTTCAGCTGATTGATGTCCACCATGTGGATCACCCCTTCGGGGCAGACATCGGCACATGCGCCGCAGAGGACGCAGCGCATGGGGTCGAACCAGATGTTGTAGTTGCACATGAGACAGCGCGTGCTCTCGGCGATCGCCTGCTGCGCGCCGTAACCGAGCTCGACCTGCGTGGTGAAGTTCACGGTCGCGTCCGTGGAGGGGAGTCGCTCGGCGAGCGGGAGCACGGGGATGTGCTGACGCGGGATTCGATCGTAGAACTCTGGCATGTCGTGGCGCCAGGAGCTGGTGATTCGCACATTCGCATCGACCTGAACATGCACGGCGCCAGATAGGTAGCGATCGATCGCATAGGCGCACTTCTTGGCGTGGCCCGCCGCTTCAATCATCGTTGCGGGACCGGTGACGAAGTCTCCGCACGCCCAGACGCCACGAATGTTGGTTGCGTACGTTGCTGGGTCAACCTTTACGCGACCACGCGCGACCTCGAAGCTGCTCTGGACCGGGAGGAAGGTGAGGTCTGCAGCCTGCGAGACGGCGGGGATGACGTTGTCCGCCTTCAAGATGTACTCAGAGCCCTCAATTGGAACGGGGCTGCGTCGACCAGATGCGTCTGGTTCACCGAGTCGATTCTTGATCATGCGCACGCCAGTGATCTTGCCGTTCTCACCGATCAACTCAAGTGGTGAGACGAGAAAGGCCATGTCCACGCCCTCTCGTTCCGTCTCGCCAAGCTCCTCTTCGTCAACGACAAGCTCAGAGCGGGTGCGGCGATAAGCGATCGTGACGTGTTCGGCACCGTGACGGAGCGAGGTGCGCGCGCAGTCCATGGCGGTGTACCCGCCGCCGATGACCACCACGTCGCGGCCAACGCTGAGCGGTTCGCCAAGGTTGGCGCTCTTCATGAAGTCAACGCCATAGACGAGACCCTCAAGATCGCTCCCTGGGATGTCGAGGGCGACCGGATCCATGGCCCCCGCGCAGATGGCAATCGCGTTGAAGTCCTTCTGCAGCTGCTCAAAGGTGATGTCGCGTCCGATCTGCGTGTTGTAGACAAACGTCACGCCGAGCTTTTCAATGAGCCGGACGTCGGTCTCAATTGCTTCGCGTGGCAGGCGGAAAGCGGGAACCCCAATGAGCATCGTGCCGCCGCCGTACGGGAGGCTGTCGTACACGGTGACCTGATAGCCCTTCACCGCGAGCTCGCGCGCTACTGAGAGGCCGGCGGGGCCCGCGCCAATCACTGCAACGCGCTCAACCCGCGGCGTGATCTGCGGCGCAACGTCTGGGATGCCGGACGCGGCGTGCCACTCAACAAGGAATCGCTTCATGGCGCGGATAGCGAGCGGGCGGTCGATGTCGCCTCGGCGGCAGGCTCGCTCGCAGGGGGCGGAGCAGACGTAGGAGCACATCGCGGCGATCGGATTCGGCTCGCGGGAGAGGAGGTATCCCTCTTCGAACTTCCCTTCGGCGGCGAGATTCAGGTAGCCGCGGCAATTGGTGCCAACGGGGCATGCCTCTTGGCACTCAATGTTGCATTGAAGCCAGGAGGCATCGACTGGTTGAACCAGAAAGTCCTGCGTCTCGAGGGTCACGATCAACCTTTCTTGCCGACGGTGGGACCGCGTTTCTATAGTGAAATTCTAGCAGGGGCGCCTCGTGGACGCCTTCGACGGGAAGGGGCAGATCAGGCTCGTCGCGCCTCGATCTCCGCGAGCACTTCCGCCGCATGACCGGTCGGCGTGACACTCCCCCAGACCCGTGCCACCCTCCCCTGAGGGTTGATCAGGAAAGTAACGCGATGCGTCCCCGTAAAGGTGCGATCCCCCACCGTGCGCTCCCCCCAAACCCCATACGCCTCGGCCACGTGATGGCCGACGTCGGCAAGGATGGGGAAGTTGAGTTGGAACTTGTCGCGGAAGGCGGCCTTGCTCGCCTCATCATCCGGGCTCACTCCCCAGACGATCGCGCCAGCCTCCTGTAGCGCGCGCTCCGCGTCTCGAAACTCACAGGCTTCAATCGTGCATCCAGGAGTGTCGTCTTTTGGATAGAAGTAGAGGGCGAGCCAACTACCAGCAGCGGCGCTCAGTGAATGCTCAACCCCATCAGCGTCGCGCAGTTGAAAGGGCGGAGCCACGTCTCCAACATCTGGCCGCGCGTCGAGTGGACTCATGCGGCGAGTGTAAGGCGTTCAATCAGCACGCGCACAATGCTCACGAGTAGACCCCCCGCGCTCAACAGGATGATCAGCAGATCCGCACGACCGAAGGTTGAGGGTCGTGATGTGCTCGCAGGGCGGGCTCGCGACGGGAGGCGGACACCGCGCACCTCAAGTGCGATCGCCAGCCGAGGGATCGCACGAATCGCCGCATCAAAGAGATCGGCGAGCAAGAGTGGGTCGCTTCCACGGTGTGAGAGGCGTCGAATCGCTCGCCGCTCCCTCGCCTCGCGCATCAGCGTCGGAAGTGTGGCCGCGCTTGCGAGCAGGGTGAGCGTGGGTGCGAATGGCGCGCGCAGATGTTGGAGTGCGCCGTCGGCGAGGCGCAGTGGCTCAAAGGGACGGAGAAGTACCAGGCTCCCCGCCGCAAACGCGACCAGTCGAAGCCCCGCGCCGAAGGCCGCCTCTGCGCTTGAGCCGCCGATCAGGTTTGCGATCACCAACCCTGCGATCGCTGGTGCGAGCGCAAGCGCGAGTCTCAGCGTCGCAAGAAACTGTACGCCCGAGCTCCAGGCAACGATCAGCGCAGGGAGTGCGATCGCACCTTGCGCAACCGCGGTGGCTGGACTGATCACGGAGAGGGCAAACCAGAAGAGCGCAAGGCCGAAGCGCGTCAACGGATTTGAGACACCAATCAGGCGCTTCACCGGTATCGGGCCAAGCAGCTCGCTCGCGAGTTGCACGCCTCGTCCAATCACCGACGGTTCGCCGCCGTTCGCTTCCCCGCTCGTCCCCGTTGGGTGGTGGACGGTGCGGAGCAGATCTGGCGGCACCGCACGTGCAGCTCGCTCGTCATGCGTTGCAACAAGGAGTGAGCAACCGGCGCGCGCCTGATCAACCAACAGAGTCATCACGCGTGCGGCCGACGCATCGTCCAAGCCGAGCGTCGGCTCATCAACGAGCAAGGCGGTTGGACCCTGCGATGCCGTGAGTACGAGCGCGAGTCGGCGACGCTCACCATCGGAGCAGCGAGATGCGGGACGACTCATCAGATCCGCAACGCCAAGTTCCCTGGCAAACGCTTCGGCGCGCGCCACGTCCCCAGGCGCCAGCATCTGCGCGAGCGATCTCGCACCGAGGAGAAGACCCGGGTCCTGTGGGACGTAGCGGACCACCTGATCCGCAACGTGTCGTTCACCGCCATCGAGCGGGAGAACTCCTGCAGCGAGCGCGAGGAGTGCTGACTTGCCGGTCCCTGTTTCGCCGTGCAGCAGCGCCAACTCCCCTGCGTGCATCGTGATGCTCACGGGAGGCACGTTCGGACGATCTGCACTCGCTGCAGCGAAGAGTTGCAGGACCACGACGCTCTTTGCCGAACCTGACCCAACTGGTGCAGTCGGCTCGCTGAGCGCTTCGGCGCGATGCGCTGTGGCGCGCGGAACCACGCGCCCCTCTCCAAGGTGAATCGTGTGGTTGGCAAACGAAAGACGCTCGAGCTCGTGGGCAACGAGCACGCGCGTCGCCTGGAGCGTTGCGATCTGCGTGACAAGCGCGGCGGCTCGCGTCTCGTCAAGACCGGCGAGTGGTTCGTCGGCAATCAGGAGCGCGGGGTCAGTAACCAGTGCACTCGCCGCCGCAGCGAGCGCTCGCTCCCCTCCACTCAGGCGATCCACATCACTCTCGCCCGCGCGCTCCGGAAGTCCAGCGGCGCTGATTGCGGCGTGCACCTTCGCATGGATCGACGCGGCGGGAACTCCGCGACTCTCCAGCGCGAGCGCCACATCATCTGTGAGTCGAGGGAGCGCATGGCGCGGCGCCGGCCCCGCCAGGATCACGCCGATCTGCTCAAGGAGCGTTGCGGGTGGGCCCGGTTCACGCGCTACAGCCGCTGCAACCAGGTCAAACCCGCCCACGCGAAGCGTCCCCTGCAGCTCGCCAGGTACGAGTGTGCCGAGAAGTCCGGCACATGCGGCGGCGAGCGTGCTCTTTCCGGCACCAGATGCGCCGCTGATCAGCAGCGTTTCGCCGCCTCGGACGTGCAGCGAGTACCCGCGTAGGTCGAGCGTCGGCGCGGCAACACCCGCCGGTCGCCAGACCAGATCGGCGATCTCGATCTCAGGGAGCGACCTCACCGTGGACGACACCGCCGCAGGTGCCGTCCGCGACTCACGCACCAATCGCGTCAAGTGCGCCGCTGCGTCGCAAGGCGCGATGCAGCAGCAGCGCACCACCGCCACCGAGTAGCGCGCTGCTCACGACCATCGCCGCCGCCAACAGCACGGCGTAGCTTGCATCAACCCCTGCAAAGTAGAGCGGTAGATCATGCAACGCCATGCCAACACCGGAGGCCGCACCAGCGGCAACGACCACGGACCAACCCCAGACGCGATACCCGAAGAGAAGGAAGATGACTTCTGCACCGAGCCCTTGGGCCGCTCCGGAGAAGAGCGCATCAATGGACCACTGGCTTGCAAGGAGGAACGAGACCGACGCGGCGATCAGCTCACCGAAGAGTGCGGCGCCGCGTCGCTTGATGATCAGGCCCGCGAGCGGACCGGCGATCACCCAGGTCCCCGCGAGCAGCAGGTACTGCAGTGGGAGGACGAGTGCAAAGAGCGGTGTGAGCGCACCCCAGAGAAGATTCCACCCGGCGAAGAGTGCGCCGCAGCTGATCCCGATCACCGAGAGTGACACAAGATCCATCAGGCTCCACCGTGTGTTCATCTGCTCCTCCTTACTCCATCGGCGCATGATCACGCAGGCTTGGCCCTTCGCTGATCAGCAGTGAACCGTCATACACCTCAACAAACGGCGCGCCGAGACTCTCGTTGGAGAGTCCGCGCGTACTCCCTTCGTGTAGTTGCTCGCGCTGCAGCGGCCAGCGCAAGCGCTCGGTGCTGACCGTCGCGCCGCCACCCCATGGGATCAGCGAGATGACGGTCCCAGCAGTGGCATCCGATGCAAATCGCGCGGGTGCGGTCAAGAGGCGAATGCGACTCGTCGCGTCAAGCAGCGAGCAGTCAAGAGCGCGTGCACGCGGATGCGCAAGGAGTGCGATCGTGCCGAGCGAGTGATCGCTGCGACCGCCGCTCGCGCCGAGCGCGCCGAGGATCTCCACGCGTGACGCACCTTCATCGCATGCGGCGAGCAGTGCGAGTTCCGTATCCGTTGCATCTTTGTCGTGCGGTGAACGCGCAACGCGGACACCCTGCGCGGCGAACGCGTCCACCTCTTCTGCGCGCAGTGTGTCGAAGTCGCCAACGATCAGATGGAGGGTGAGGCCGAGTGGCGCCGCGGCGCGCGCGCCGCCATCGACGCCAATCACGAGTTCGGCGTCAGACCAGCCTGGCCACGCGGCGTCGAGCGCGGCGCGAGTCGGGTGGTCGCCTCCGGCAAGGATCAGTGCGCGCAGATGCCCTCACTCTCTATCGCACAGGGCTCCTGCGTCTCCCTTCGCCAGCATGACCCGGATCAGGTTCGTAGGGTCACGGGTTCTCCCGTTTCTCAGCGCCCTTTGGCGCTCCCCTGTCGCGATGCGGTGAGTCTAGCGCGTTCGCGCCGCGAGGTACGCGTCAACCCACGCCGCGACGGACTCAGCGTGCTCGTGGGCATCTGCCTCTGCAAGGAATCGCTCCGGATCAAAGAAGGGTGACCGCACCCCGATCGCCCGAAGTCCCGCCGCGCGTGCCATGCGAACGTCATCGAGCGTGTCGCCGAGGTACGCGGCTTGCTCTGGAGTCGAACCGTGGCCGAGTGCGGCGAGTCCACGGCGCAGCGGCTCCGGGTGCGGCTTCTGCTCCGTGATGTCATCGCCGTAGACCACAGAACCGAGTAGGTCGGCGACACCTGTTCGCTTCAGCTGCCCGGAGACGACCTCCCGGTCTCCCGCCGTCACCACGCCGATCGGTATTCCCGCCGCAACGAGTCGCTCAAGAGCAGCGCGCGCACCAGGGAGGAGATCCGCTTCGTGACCGCGATACGCGCCGTGCCAGATCGCGGCCGCCCCTTCTACCAACGGCTCAGGAACACCAAGCGACGCGTACATGCGACGCCAGTTCGGTGAGTAGTGAAGGCCGTAGAGTTCGCGGCTCAGCGGGGGGAGGCCGATCGACTTGATCACCTCCACGTTCGCCTCATATACGTGCTCGGCGGTATCGATCAGCGTTCCGTCCCAATCGAAGAGGATCGCCTTCATTGGCTCATCGTACGACGCGCGTAGAATCGAGGAATGAACGACCGCGCCGCCGCCCCAATCCCCGCCGGAGCTGGAGAGCCGCGCAGCCTGATCACGAGTTTTCCTGGGGGCCTCCGTGTTCGCGCCACCTGGGGGAGCAGCGGCCAGGCGGCCGCCGTCTTCGCTCTCTCCGAAGCGGGAGCAACGCTCGTCGATCACGGCACGCTCGGCGCAGGCGCGGAGTCAGACCCTGATCGACTCTGCCGTATGGAGATGCGCGTGGAGCATCCGAGTGGCGCGTGGGCGGTGCGACTCGCATCCGCAATCTACGACGAGCCGCGCGCGCTGCACTGGGACGAAGGCGAACTCTTTGTGGTGGGTTACGGCTTCACCGTCTATGCCTTTGGATCGCGCACGGGGAAACTCGCCTGGCTCCATCAGACCGGCACTCCAGTGGTTGCAGTCGCGGCGTCGCCTCGCTTCGATCACGTCATTGTTCAGAGTGAGGTGGAGACGTGGGCAATCCGCGCCGACGGTGAGGTGAAGTGGCGCCTTGCCCACACGGATGTGGTCGGCGCCGCCGAGCTGCTCGGCGGACAGTTGATCCTCACCAGCATTGCAGGTGCAACGCAGTCCATTGATCCCGCCACGGGACGGGCGCTCGGATGAGCGCGCTACTGCTCGCAATCGGCGCCGGACTGATCGCACTCTCAGTGTGGGCGAGTCGTCGCGGTGGCACGCGCGCTCGCTCCGCGCGACTGATGGCGGGCCTTGCCCCAGTCTCGCCAGAAGAAGCGCTGCTCGTCGGTGAAGGCCGCTACCTCGCCGTGCAGGGGAGCATCGATGCCGCTGAAGCGTTTGACGATGAGAATCATCGTCCTCTGGTCTATCGTCGCGAGCGCGTCCTCGTGCGCGAAGGCGACACCTGGCGTGAACTGGAGCGCGCGGTGCGCAGCGTGCAGTTCTTCATCACAAGCCCTAGCGCGTCCATTGAGATTGATGCCAACTCGCTCGGCGACGGCCTTGTCGTGATCGAACGCCAGTGGGAGGGGAGCGTTCTTGAGCTCGTCGCATCAGGTCGAACCTTCACCGATGATGCAACGTCCGCACTCGTCACAGCCCTTGCGACGAGCGCGCCAACACTCACCGCGCGCGTCGTCCTGGAGCAGATCAGCACGCTGGATCGCGGGACGGTGGTGGGGCTTCTCCGCAACGGGAGGCTGACCGCAGCGGGGGCGGGGCAACCGCTCGTCCTCACCACCCTCGATCGTCGTGATGCGCTTCGAATCCTTGGGAGCGAAGCGCGCGGCAGCCTAGCGATAAGCCTCATCACCCTTGCCGCGCTGGTCGCTGGTGTGCTCACCGTCGGCATCGCAATCGTTGGACTTCTCGGCGAGATCTCGGCGAGCGTGAACGCCACCATGTCACCCTCCCTGAGCCAGACGGTGAGCCCTGAGAGCGGCGATGCGCGAAACGGTGGAGTTGCGACGGGGCCAGGCGGACTTCTCGGACTGGTGGGCGCCCTCCTCCTCCCGCTCCTGATCGGCGCAGGGATCGCACTCGTTGCGCGCGCTGGAGCGCGCTGGCGAAGTGCGCGCACTAGGATCAGCGAGTAGGAGGGCCCATGAAGCCATACGACGTTGCCGCAATCCGCGCACGATTCCCCTCACTCGCCAACACGCTCTCGGACGGCCGGCCGATCGCGTTCCTCGATGGGCCCGCAGGCACACAAGTTCCACAGGCGGTGATTGATGCGTATGCCGATTTCTTCCTTCGCGCAAATGCCAACAGCGGCGGCTACTTCAGCACCTCGCGCGCTCAGAGCGAGGTGGACGAGGAGGCGCATCGCGCCGCGGAAGATCTTCTCAATGCACCGCGAGAGGCCGTGAAGTTCGGCGCGAACATGTCCACGCTCAACTTCCAGCTCTCACGCTCGCTCGCGCGCGAGCTTCAGGCGGGTGATGAGATCGTGGTGACGCAGCTCGATCACGATGCGAACTACAGTCCGTGGCGCCTGCTTGCCGAAGATCACGGGCTCATCTTGAAGGTGATCCGCCTCAACCCTGCTGACGGCACCCTTGACATGGACCACTACGCCTCACTCATCGGTCCGCGCACGAAGATCGTTGCCGTTGGCATGTCTTCCAATGCGCTCGGCACGATCAATCCCTCGAAGAAGATGGTGGATGCGGCGCATGCCGTTGGCGCGATCACGGTGCTTGATGCGGTGTGCAGCGCGCCGCACTACCCCATTGACGTACAGGCGCTCGATACCGACTTCCTCCTCTGCTCGCCGTACAAGTTCTACGGGCCGCACGCTGGACTCCTATACGGGAAGCTGCCGCTCCTTGAGCGCTTCGGCCGATACAAGGTGCGCCCCGCGCACGATCTCTGGGAGACGGGAACGCCCGCCTTTGAGGCGATGGCGGGTGTGACGGCAGCGATCAATCACCTCGCCTGGATCGGGAGAGAGTTCGGCGACCCAGCTGATCACGCGCCGCTCAACGGACGGCGCGGCGAGATTCGTGCGGGCCTGAAGGCGATCACACGCTATGAGACGGACCTGGTGCGACAACTCCTCGACGGGTTGGATCAGATTGGTGGCGTGAAGGTGCGCGGCATCACAGACCGCGCCCGGCTACACGAGCGCACCTCGATCGTCTCGTTCACGATGGACTTCGCCTCACCAGACGAAGCGGCGGAACACCTGGCGGGCGATGGGATCCAGGTCTGGAGCGGCGACTTCTACGCGCCGAATGCCATTGACGCGCTCGGCCTGACCGAGCACGGTGGCGTGCTCCGCACCGGTCTGATGTCATACAACACGGTCGATGAGGTGACGCGACTCCTCGCTTCGCTCGCGCAGCTCGCCGCCACAAAGCCGGCCACCGCACGCGCGTAATCACCATGCGCGCGCCGCTCATCGTGATCACCGTCGCCGATCACGATGCCGACCTTGATCCCGCGCGCGTTGCACTGGTGAACGCGCGATACGCCGATGGAATTCGCCGCGCCGGAGGGTTACCGATCCTGATCTCCGCGAACGCAACCGCAACACAGCGTGCGACCGCCTTCGCCAACATGGAGGGGCTTCTCCTCTCTGGCGGTGCGGACGTTCATCCAAGTCGCTACAACGAGGCGATCGATGGCGCCGTGGAGATGGATGAGGCGCGCGATGCGCTGGAGTGGGAGGCGATCGCCGCTGCTGATGCGCGCGCACTTCCGATCTTTGGCATCTGTCGCGGGATGCAACTGCTAAATGTGAATCGCGGCGGCAGCCTGTTGCAACATGTCGAAGGGCAGGTTGGCGCACCGTATCCCGCAACGCCAGCGCTGACCCACCCGCTCAACGTGCAAGACGGGACGCGTCTCGCGCAGATCCTCGGTGAAATGCGCGCACCACTCGCCGTCAACAGCTATCACCATCAGGCGGTGACGCCAGAGCGGCTGGCTCCTGGACTCCACGCCTCCGCGTTCGCCGAGTCGCCGCGTGGGATTCTGGTGGAAGGGCTGGAGGCACTGGGGGATCGATTTGTCCTCGGCGTGCAGTGTCACCCTGAGCGGACGGAGAGCTCACCCGCGGACCTTGAACGTGTCTGGACTGCCTTCGTGCAGGCGGCCGCCCGCACGCCTGGTGCGGCAGGAGGTGGTGTGGCACAGTCTGGGACATGACCCAGACTCAGGCCCAGCCCGATCGCGAAGACTTCACGAAGAGCGACCGCACCGCACGACTCCTGCGCACGCTGAAATTCGTGGAGGCGGTTGGTGAGGCGGGCATCCGGCCGAACGACCTCGCGAAGAAGCTCGGCGTCAGTCGCCGCACCGCCTACCGCGATCTGAAGGCGCTCGAACGCGAGGTCGATGTCCCGATCTGGAATGAGCACGGACGATGGGGCGTCTTGGAGAGCGGACTACTCCCCGCGCTGCGATTCAGTCGCGACGAAGCCATTGCGATCGTCTTGGCGGCACGCCTCCTGGCGAAGTTTGCCACTGGCTACGACCCTGAGTTGGGTGCCGCGCTGATGAAGCTCGGTGGCATGTTGGAAGAACCGCTCCGCTCCGCCGTTGAACGCACGGTGTCGCAGATCAGCCAGCTACGTGATCAGCCTGAGGCGCAGACCAGGCTGCGCGTCCTCTCCAATGCCTGGGTGAACGGTCGCGTCGTGGAGTTTGAATACGCCGCTGCATGGAGTAGCCCAGGCACGACGCGAACCGCACGCGTACATCCGTACCTCATTGAACCATCCGCCGCGACGCTCGCAACATATTTGATTGGTTTCGACGAGACGCGCAACGCGATGCGCACCTTCCGCGTTGATCGCATCAAGGATCCACGCATGACGATCGCGACGTTCACTCGGCCCCAAGAGGTGGAACTCGAGCGCACCCTCGCCGCCGCGTGGGACATCGTTGCGGATCAACCACTTGAGGAGATTGTGTTGCGCTTCACCCCAGAGGCCGCGCCACGCGCATCGGAGACGCGATGGCATCCGTCACAGGTCAGCGAACGTGAGGCGGATGGCTCCCTCCTCTGGCGCGCACGCGTCTCGGGCTTGCTTGAGATTCGCGCCTGGATCCTCAGTTGGGGCGATGGAGTGGAGGTGCTGAAGCCGCCAACACTTCGCGATGATGTTGCACGTATCCTCGCCACCGCAGCCGCGCGATACCGCAACGCATGAGCGTCGCCGGCAGCGGGGGGAACGGCGCCGGAAGTGAGGCGGCGCGCTTCAAAGCGGTCAACCTCATCAGTGACCCGATTCACGGCTACATCGAGCTGACCAAGCGCCTCACCCCAGATGGTGCGGCGGCGCTCGGCTACCTCGCGGAAGAGGCCGCCGAAGAGGATCTGCTCGACACGCCGTGGCTACAGCGACTGCGCCGCATCAGCCAGTTGCAGAGTGCACGCTGGGTCTTCCCGACCGCCGAGCACAGCCGCTTCTCGCACGGGCTCGGTGTGATGCATGAGGCGGGACTCTGGGCGCGGCAGCTGTATGGCTCACTCGCCGATCAGCTGCGCGCGAGCGGTGAGGACATCCCGAGCGAGGGCCTTGTGGTGGAGACGATGCGCGTGGCGGGGCTGCTCCACGATGTCGGTCACGGCCCATTTGCCCACTTCTTTGATCATGAAGTCTTAGAGAAGTTCGCCGCCCCAGATGACGCGAGGCGTGCGCCGGGGAAGCGACTTGCGCACGAAGATCTCTCCGCGCTCATCATCGAGCACGAAGTTGGTGCGATTATCAGCAGGCTCCGTCGCGCGCCGGGCGAACACGCCGAGCGCGATCGATTCAGCGACGGCGAGTCGATTGACCCAACCTGGGTGAGCTTCCTCATCTCCAAGCCGCCAATTGAAGACAAGACGGTGCCGCGCTGGCTGCGCATCTTGCAACCGCTCCTCTCTGGTGTCTTCACCGTTGACAACCTCGACTACGTCCGTCGCGATTCGTACATGACCGGCGTGCAGATTGGCGCCGTGGATGTGGAGCGCCTGCGTCGCTACAGCTTCATCGGCCCGCGCGGTCTCACCCTCTATGAACCTGCGGTCGGCGCGTTGGAGAGCTTCTTGAACGCGCGGCACTTCATGTATCAGCAGGTCTACCTGCATCGCACCGTGCGCGGCATTGACCTGGATATGAAGGAGGCGTTCGCCCCCGGCATTCGCGCCATCTTCGGCGACACGTCACCTGCAGAAGATCTCGCCGCGTATCTTGAACTCGACGAGTACACGCTCCTCCACCAGGCGGCGCGCTGGGCGCGCGGCAAGGATCTCTCTCCGTCACCGAAGCCAGGTGACGGCACGGTCACGCAGGCGGTTGCCGAGGCGTGGCGCGCGATCCTCTTCCGCAATCCGCGCTGGCAGTTGGAGGAAGAGCTACGCGCCGAGTTCGGTGACGAGGGCATCCCCGCCGACCTACTCGCGCAACTCGGTACGCCAATCCCCGGTCAGGTTGCGATTGACCTCGCCACCTGCGATCCGCGCCACGTGGAAGGCGACGCCGCGGACCGCCTCCTCGCCGTAGAGGGGCGCGAAGGACGAGAGGCGCGCCCGATCTCAGAACTCTTGACGAAGCTTCCGCTCTATAGCGTGATCGCGCGGCGCTACCGCCGTCGGTAAGGACCCGCGCGCCGCTAGCGGTTGGCGCGCAACCAGGCGAGCAGCAAGAACATCGAACGGCAGTCGGCGGCGTTGTACTCCGCACCAGCACGGAAGTAGTCGTAGTCGGCGAGTCGCTTCCCTTCGGCTGCGGCGCGCGCATCCGCCGTATACGCAGCGGCCATCGCCCCCATCCCATCCGCAGGGCCGTCTCCCCATGAGACATCGATGAGTCCAGCTGCGCGCATGGACTTTGCGATCTCCTTCAGCCCATAACCGTACGCACCACGCACGCTCACTGGCACGCGGTAGACAAGCTCCTCAAACGCATCGAACCAACCGAGATCCTCGGGAAGCGACCATGTTGGGTGTCGACTCACCGCAGAATCTGCGGCGGTAAAGAGGAGGTTTCGCTCCGCTGGCGACCAGTGGACGATGCGCGTCTCGGCCCACGTGACGTTGAGCGATTCTCGCCACGCGTTCATGTATGCGAGCCACGCATCCAGCACGGCACGCTCAGATGCCGCGTTGAGTCGATCGCCACTCCACTGTCCGAATGATGGGAACCAGCTCAGATCCTCACTGCGTGGGGTGAAGAGTCGCTCACCCGCGGCAGCACCTGCCGCTGCGGCAGCAGCGATCTCACTCGCCGTTGGTTCTCGTCCGTCAATTGAGATGTGACAGCCGATCTGGAAGATGCAGGTCGCACCGCCGACAAGAGGGAGTGCTGTGAAGTCGTCGTTCAGGTTCCCCGAGTTCTCAAAGTCCACGTAAAACTCGATGCGCGCTGGCCTGCGCCAGTGTTCATCATCGCGCAGCTGAATCTTCGCGGGGAGAACCTTCTCCGCCGCGGGAGCGGTTGCTGGTACGGCGTTTGCGGCGAGCACCGCCGCCAATCGGCGCGGACGTGCATCACCAGTCACCCCAAGACGTTCAGGGGTGAGCCTAGGTTCGTCGCGTCGCATGATTCCAGATGCCACAGCCGCATCGCGGAGATCCGAGCCAACCCCTGGCAGGTAGGTAAGCTCGCCGATCTCTTGCGCAATTATTCGTTTCGCGTCACTCCACGGCTGATCCTGGTCGGCGTTCATGTTTGGATAGAGCTCCAGTCGCGTCGGCCGCGGCAGAGCCTCCCACGAAGCGCCATCACGTCGAACGGAGCGGATCCACTCCAGTGCGCGGCCAACCTCAATCGCAAGTGGCGTCTCATCGTCGCGCGTGCTCTCACGATCAACGGGGACGCGTGCAAGTCGGTCAAGCGCGCCGCTGCCGCGACCCTTGCTACTCACCCAGGTGCGACCGAGCAGGAATGCATCGGGCGGACAGTAGCCCTGCAGGCGCGCCACCGCAGCCGTATAAACGAGCACTTGGCCCGCGTAATGGCGTTGCGAACTTCCTGCGTATCCGCTCACGGAAAGATCGAGCGTGGAGAACTTCACGTCGACCACCACGTAATGCCAGGGCGGCGCCTCGCCACCTTCGGGTGCGAGCCCAGGAGCGGGCCGCGACGCCTCCTCCGTGCTGAGCGTCCCTGGGAAGAGTCGCTCGAGCACATCGCTACGAACAAGAAGATCGATCGCGCCGTAGGTCAGGTCTTCTGGATTGCGGACGACCGCCTGTTGGATCAGCTCAACCCCTTCACTCATCGCCGCGAAGGTGGCTTCGGCGGCGGCGAGGGTCCGCGTCGCCTGCCACCCATCTGAAACTAGTCGGTGTGAGTTGACCTTCGGCTCAAGGATCTCAAAGATGCGCTCTTCAAATCGGTTCCCTTGCGCAAAGAGGAGTTCGCGCAGGTCGTACGGGCTCGGCGGCTTCGCGTCGGCTCCTGCATCACGCGCAAACCCCTTGCTGGTGCCGTGCTCTTCTAGCCAGTCGAGCAGTGGATCTCGACGCAGCCAGTTTCGGGTCTTCGATGCAGAGACCCACTCGCGCCAGGCGGTGCGATCCGTTGGAATTGGATTGCGCATCTCACCAGCATCACTCGTCGTGATCGCACGCCGTCCTGTGACTGGTGGGGGTGCAGTGAGGTACCGGCGTAGATCGTCCATCAGCGCGTCGCCTCGCCGCGCGAGATTAGTCCAACGCCACCAAGGAGCAGCGCCGCACCCGCGAAGAGCGCGGTATCAGCCGCCTCCCCGAGGAGGCCAACGCCGAGAATCGCCGCAACAAGCGGTTGAAGGAAGAGTGCGGCGGCGGCAACGCGAGGTGGTGCGGCCGCATAGCCGCGATACCAGAGCGACCAGCCGATCGCAGTTGCACCAACGGCAAGGTATGCAATCGCCCCAAGCGCCGCGGGCGTGGTGGCGGCGGCAAGATCAAATCCGCCAACGATCGCTTCAATCAGCGCAACGGGTGCAATGAAGGCGAGCGCGAGTGCCGCAGTGAGGCCGATCGCTCGACTCGCGCCGATCGCCGCAACGAGCGGTCGCCCCAGCGACGAGTAGAGCGCCCACGATGCCCCCGCGCCAATGAGTGCGAGCATGCCGAGGATTCGCGAAGCGTCCGTTGGACCTAGCTCAGTCGACCCACGCAGAGCAAGAAGCAGAACGCCGGCAAGTGCGAGCGCAATTCCACCCCACGCGCGGAGAGGAATTGCGACGCCGTCAAGCGCTCGTCCGAAGAGCAAGACGAAGATCGGTGTGGCCATGGTCACCACTGAACCCTCAACACCGGAGGTGAGCGCCGTCCCGCCGAACTGCAGCAACATGCTCGTTGCGGCAACGAGTGCCGCGATCCAAGCGGCGCGATGTGGAACTTCACCCCAACCTGTACTGACGCCGCACAGACGTCCAAACGCGAGCAGCACCGCAACGCCGAGTGCGAGTCGAACCAGCGTAAGTGTCGCGGGCGGGATCGCCTCAAAGGTTGCCGCGGAAATGACGTAGAGCCCACCCCACAGTGCTGCGGCGGTTGCGAGGGAGGCGGCGGGCGCACGGCTGCCTCTGGTGTGCGCTGCGCTCCCGTCACTCATCCGCGCCAGTGTAGCCGAGCGGCACCAGTCGTAGCGGTACCATAGAGCGATGAACATGCGATTAGACGAGCAGCTCGGCTCGCCCTACTTCTCGCCATCAGGCGACGCGCGCGCGCCATATGAGACACACGGCACCACATTCCTCCAGTATCTTGCGCGACGTGCCGCAAAGTGCCGCATCCTCTCCCCGCTCGGCACGCTGCTCAAAGAAGAGCGACCGGGTGGCGCAGAGTTTTCCGGCGCACTCGCCTGCTTCGCCTATTACGCGGTCGCCGCGTCCACAACGTACGGGAGCGGATACCGTCAACCAGAGTTCACCAACGAGCAGATCCTCGAGGAGCGCGACCCTGAAACCGGCGCGCTCATCAGCGCCATCAACTCCGGTGGGGGCCGCGAGATCGCGGCGAAGATTCGCGCCACCGTGCCGAAGATCGGCGTCTACGATGCGAGCGAACGCATCTTGGGCACGACCGTGGGGATCCGCGGACTTGGCATGCCGGCCCCATCAACCTTCGCGTTCGAGGTGGACGCACCCGGACGCCGTGCCGGCCTCGCCGCCTGGCGCGGCACCGCCCGCGGCACCATCACCACGGAGCTCGCCCCTTCGCTGCGTGGGAGTCGAATTCGCGCCTACGGCGCCCTCGACCTTCACGGGAGCGATGGGAGTCGCGGCCGCGCAGAGATCACTCGCGAGGGTCTCGTGCGCATCCAGATCAGCGACCCGCGCGGTGGCGTACTCCGCCTCAACGCACCGCTCAAGTAGCCGCCAGGCATGCGAGAATCTATGACATGTTGAAGGCATCGCGACCGGCACCACTCGACCCTGCGGCGATCGCCGCCGTACGCCGCCCCTTCGACGAGGCAGACATGTTCCCGCCGCGGGTCTACCACGATCAGGAGATCTTCGACTGGGAGTCGCAGGAGATCTTCCGCCACGAGTGGCGCTGCGTCGGCCGCGAAGAGGAGACGCCGAACGTTGGCTCGTATCGCCTCCTCGAGTTCGCCGGCGAACAGGTCATCATCTCGCGCGGCGAAGACAACAAGTTGCACGCCTTCATCAATGCCTGCCGACACCGCGGCGCAACGCTGATCGAGGGGCCGCAGGACGGAAAGCCAGATTGCGGTGAGGCGAAGAAGATCGTCTGCCCGTATCACGCCTGGGTCTACGGCCCAGATGGGAAGCTGCTGAAGGCGAAGCACACCGACGACCTGAAGCGATTCGATCCTCGCGAGTACGACCTTGTGCCGCTCCGCTGCGAGACATGGCAGGGCTTCGTCTTCCTGACGCTCGACAAGGCGGCTGAGCCGCTCCTCACCTACCTCGACGATCTCGTTGAGGTCTTTGCGCGTTTCGAGTTCGCGCCGCTCCGCCTCGCCAAGCGCGAGGTGTACGACGTTGCCGCAAACTGGAAGATCTTGGTGGAGAACTACTCCGAGTGCTATCACTGCCCAGGCGTACACCCGCAACTCAACGCGCTGACACCGTACGACCTTGGTGAAGACATCCCGGCGCGTGGACTTTGGAAGGGCGGCTGGCAGCCGCTCGTTGGCGAAGCGCTCACCATGGGACTCGACAAGGGCTCCCACGAGCGACCGTGGCTGAAGGGCATGACAGAGGTTGATGCAAAGCGCATTCAGTACTTCGCCGTCTGGCCAAACCTGCTCCTCTCGCTGCACCCTGACTACCTGATGGTGCACATGATCGAACCACTCAGCCCAGGTCGATCACGCGTGGTCTGCGACTGGTTCGTGCACCCCGACACCATGAAGCTCCCAACCTACGACTTCTCCGATGCGCACGGCTTCTGGGACATGACGAATCGACAGGACTGGCACGTCTGTGAACTGCAGCAGCGCGGCACCGCATCAGCGATGCTTCCGCCCGGTCGATACAGCGAACTTGAGGCGAGCGTCCAGGCGTTCGACCTGATGGTTGCCGATCGCTACGCGGCAGACGGGAAGCGCACCCCACGCGGCTGGGCGGCGGGACTTGCGCCGGGTGACATGGAAGGGATCGACTTCAGCGACCGTCAGGCGGCACGCGCCGCGATCGCCGCAAAGCTCAACGCCTCAGCCGAGCCTTCACTCACCCGCACCAAGCAGTCGTGAGCGCACCGCGCGGCGCGGAAGATCCGCGTGCAGCTCGACTCATCGAACCCACGGCAAGCGCCCACACGCTCAGCGCGCACGAGTACCTATCTTCCGGCGTCTATGAGAAAGAGTGCGAATCAATTTTCTCCCGGACCTGGCAGGTGGTCGCTCGAACAGCTGACCTGACTCGGCACGGCGACTTCGTTCCCGCAACCATCTTGGATCAACCGATCGTAATCGTCCGAGATCACAACGGAGCGATCTCGGGATTCCACAATGTCTGTCGACATCGCGCCGGACAGGTTGCCCTCTCAAAAGGAAACCGGAAGAGTCTGCAGTGCCGATACCACGGATGGACGTACGGACTTGACGGTACGTTGAAGGCCTGTCCCGAGATGGAGCTCACCGAAGACTTCAAGAAGGAGGACTTTGGCCTGATCCCTGTCCGCACCGCCGTCTTCGGACCGTTCGTCTTTGCCAACTTGGATGCGGCCGCACCTTCTCTGGAGGAGGTGCTCGGCGCAATTCCCGAAGAGATCGCCGCCGCAGGTTTCCCCATGGAGCAGATGCAGCTTGTGGAGCGCCGCGAGTATATTGTGGAGTGCAACTGGAAGGTCTACGTCGACAATTACCTCGAGGGATATCACATTCCAATCGCACACCCCGATCTCTTCAAGGAGCTGGACTACGACGCGTACAAGGTCGAGCCATTTCGCTACTACTCAAAGTCACATGCCCCGATTCGCGAACTGAGAGAGGGCGAAGTCCACGGTGTAGATCGCCGCTTCATCCGCTCTGCGGACGGCGAGGGTGATGCGCTCTACTACTGGGTCTTCCCGAATATGATGCTCAACCTCTACCCAGACAATCTTTCGCTCAACCTCGTGATCCCGCTCGGCGTGGAGAAGACTCTGACCGTGTTTGAGTGGTACTTTGCGTCGCCAGGTACGGGACCAGGTTGGGAATCAATGCAACAAGGGATTGCCTTTAGTGACCAGATCCAACAGGAGGACATCGTGCTCTGCGAGCAGGTGCAGCGCGGCCTGAAGTCGCGCACCTACACCACTGGTCGGTTCTCTACGCTGCGCGAGAATGGTGTTCACCACTTCCAGTCACTGGTGCGGGAGTTTCTCGCGAAGAGGTAGCCGGCGGGTTCCCGCCAAGATTCAACCGAGGGTGCGCGCTAGGCGATCTCTTCGATCGGCTCCCCAGCTGGACTCGCTGGCCCTTGTTCACGCCCAACGATCTTGAAGCGCTGATCCGGAAGTTTCATCGGCGCACGTTCGAGTGCGGCGCGCGCAAGCATCTCGCCAACCGCAGGAGCCTGCTTGTAGCCGTGACCTGATCCCCCGCCAGCGATCCAGACACGCGAATTCTCCGGATGATGATCAAGGACGTAGTGCCATGTCAGCGTGCGCTCGTGCTGGCAGGCGCGACTCTCGTTGAGCGGCGCGTCAAGCAGCGCGGGAAATCGGATCCCCGCGCGCTGTCGCGCAACCTGCAGAGACTCTTCCGCCGCCTCATTCGGCCACTTCGCATCCGGGTTGAACGATCCCGCGTCAAAATCGGGGCCGACCTTTGCGCCGTGTCCGCTCTCGTTGGGAATCCCCCAGACTCCGATCCCTGCGTCAATCCATGTTGGGATCTCGCCAACGCCCATCCCCTTTGCCTTGAAGTACGCAACATCTCTGCGGACGGGTGTGATCTCTGCAGGCGTATCAGCGCCCACGAGATCGGGGAAGAGTCCAGGGAGTGACGAACCTGCCGCCCAGACCACCGCACCCGCAGAAATCGGCGTTCCGCTCGCGTCGAGTGCGCTCCCGTCCTTGGCTGGCCGCGCGCGTCCCTGCACCAACGTGCCGCCCGCCTGCGTGAAAGCGCGTGCGACGGCACGTACGCCGTTCGCTGCACGCAAGAAACCTGCGGTGGGTTCGAAGAGGACAGAGGCGAGCGCGGCGGGGCTCATCGCTGGCCAGCGCTTCGCCGCCTCATCAGCGCTGATTCGCTCGTGCGGCACGCCAGCGGCGCGCAGTCGCTTCTCGGACTCCGCCTCCCAGAGGCCAAGGTCGGAGACGCACCAGGCAACGCCGCTCTCCACAAAGAGCTCTTCGCCACTCATGGCGCTGAGCGCCTTCCATGCGGCGAGCGATTTGCGTGCCCAGTTCAGGAGCAGTTCGTCTTCGCCGTGCGAGTGTCGGAAGATGCGGCTGTAATCGCCAGAAGTTGAATCGCGATGTCCAGGCTCAGCTGCCTCCATCAGCGTGACGCGAGCGCCAAGCTTCCGCGCGAGCAGTGCGGTCCAGCTGCCCCATGCCCCGCCACCAACCACGAGAAGGTCTGGGCTTCCGCCCATCGTGCCGCGCGCCGGCACGGCTACTTCTTTGCGCCGAGGGTTCGGAATCGCGAGAGGAACTCCTTGGTGCGCGGATCGTGTGGCGCATCAATCACCTGCTCTGGTGGTCCAACCTCGGCGAACTCACCCTGGTCCATGTAGTAGACGCGATCCGCCGCCTCGTGCGCAAAGTCCATCTCGTGTGTCACCACGATCATGGTGCGCCCTTCGTGGGCGAGATCGGCCATCACCTTCAAGACTTCGCCAACCAGTGTTGGATCGAGCGCGCTTGTTGGTTCGTCAAAGAGGAGCACCTTCGGCTGCATGGTCAATGCACGTGCAATTGCCACGCGTTGTCGCTGTCCGCCGGAGAGTCGCGAAGGGTATTCGTCGCGCTTCTCGCTCAGTCCAACCTTCGCCAGATACTGCTCTGCAATCTCTTCAGCCTCCTTGCGCTTCATCCCCTTCACATGGACCGGCGCCTCCACGCAGTTCTCGATGACGCTCAGGTGCGGGAAGAGGTTGAACTCCTGGAAGACCATCCCCGCTCGCAGCCGCAAGTCACGGATGCGCGCCTGGCGTTCCTTCCCCTCCTTGCGGAACGGGTCGGCGCTGACAGTGACGCCGTCGATCTCCACCACGCCATCCGTTGGATCTTCAAGGAAGTTGAGGCTGCGCAGGAAGGTGCTCTTCCCGGAACCGGAGCGACCGAGGATGCAGACCGTCTCTCCCGGCCAGACGGTGATGGAGGCTCCGCGCAGCACATGGTTCTCGCCGAACCACTTGGCAATGTCCGTCGCCTTCAACACCGGCTCGGCACTCGCCTTCACCAAGACGCCTGGCTTCTCTGCCGGATGCAGCTGATGCACGTGCCTCTGTTCGGCGCTCACGTTGACGCTCATCCCTTGCTCTCCTTGTTGCGATCACCCGCAGCGAGTCGCCTCTCAATGCGATTCTGAAAGCCACTGAAGATGATCGTGAGTGCCCAATAGATCATTGCGGCAATGATGAATGTCTGGAGCGTCTTGAACTCCTTCTGTCCCACATTGCGTGCTCGCCACACGATCTCCTGCAGCGCAACCGTTGATGCGAGTGCCGAGTCTTTCAACATGGCGACGAAGTCGTTGCCGATCGCTGGGACGATGATGCGAAACGCCTGAGGGGCGACGATGCGCAGGAAGGCGGTGCGCGACGACATGCCGAGCGCCGCCGCCGCTTCACGCTGTCCGAGCGGAACTGCTTGGATCCCGGCGCGGAAGATCTCTGTCATGTAGGCGCCGTAGTTCATGCCGAGCGCGCCTATCGCACAATAGATTGGGTCGAAGATGAGCCCAACCTGCGGCAGCGCCAGGTACCAGACGAGCAGTTGCAAGATCAGCGGCGTGCCGCGGAAGAAGCTGACGTAGAAGGAGGCGATCGCGTTGATGATGGCGTTCGATGAGAGCCGGCCGAGTGCGCCGATCGCGGCGAGTAGTGTTGCAAGAACGATCGAAGCCGCCGAGACGATCAGCGTGATCCAGATGCCCTCGAGGATGAAGGGGGTGGCCCGTGCAATGAAGTCAATCTCAACGTTGAGCGAGATGAGGACGAAGCCGGCGAGCAGGGCGATGAGGATCCCCCAGCCGAGCCGAAAACGCAGTTGCCAGCGCGAGGCGCGGCGGGCTTCGTCGACGGCGACGGCCTGCGCGAGTGCTCGTGCATCCTGCTCCAATCGCCCCTCCCCTGCACTCACTCACTAATCCGATTCGCTGAATCGTTCTGTTGATGGATTCGGGGGAGCCGCGAGTTGCCTCGCGACTCCCCCAGTGTGTCAACCGGCGCCGCGCGCCGAGTCACGCTTTACGGCTTGCTGATGTCGCGACCGACGTGCTCCAACGCGAAGCCAGTGAGCGTTCCATCTTCATGCATCGCCGCCACGATCTTGTTCAGTGCGGCAAGCATCGACTTCGTCGATGGACCGCTCTTGTCGAGCGCAAACGAGATCTGACCCGCGAAGTTTGGATCCTCGTTCAGGAAGCGCAGCTTCCCGTCCGACTCTTCGATCGCGTTCTCAATGAACTCACGGCTCTGTGCCATGGCGTCCCAGTCGTTCGTGCGACCAGCCAGGTAGGCCTCGATGCAGTTGTAGTCCGTTGGATACGTCTTCAACTTCGCGCCTGCTGGGCTTGCGTTGTACTGGATGACGACGGCGCTATCTGCGAACCCGCCCTCAATCCACGTCGCGTGGGTTGTAGACTCACCTGCGCAAATCGTCGCGCCAGCCAAATCGGCAACGGTAGTCGCCGCCGAGTCAGTTGGGACGAGCACGTAGCCCGACTCGTAGAAGTACGGGTCGGCAAAGTCCACCACGAGTGCGCGCTCTTCCGTCTGGGTCATGGAGCCGATGGAGATATCCCATCGTCCGCCCCAGTTGCCAGCGGTGATTGCGGACCAGTCAGGCGTTGCCCACTCAACCTCAACGCCGAGTCGCTTGGCGACTTCGCGTGACGTGTCAGAGTCGAAACCAACGTACTCACCACTCGCGTCAAGCTCGGAATATGGTGGGTAGGCAGGGTCTGTGGCCATGACGATCTTCCCCGCGTCGCAGACCTTCCAGAGAAGAGTACCGGTGACGTCTTCACCGAGGGCGAGCGCCTCCGCGCAGTAGGAGCCTTCAGGGAAGCGAGCCTCCGTGCTCGCCACAGGCTCGGTTGCACCGCCGCAGGCGCTCGCCACGATGGCGGCTCCAGCGAACAGCGCAAGGAGTGCTGACTTGATTCGCATCTCGTGCACCTCATCTACATCCGGCCCGAGCACCCTGCGGGCGCCCGTGCACCGTCTGCCAATCATCGCACCACACGCTCGTGGGGGCTAGCCCAGTTGCGGAGCGTGCCGCGTGCGGGAGAGCCCGCTGTCCTACGATGCAGCCGTGAGCAGGCGCGCCGCTCCCGGGGAGATCCAGGGTGTCCTTGGGCCGATCGCGCCCACAGACCTCGGCTTCACCCTCCCCCACGAACACACCAAGGTGACCCTCTGGCACATCCAGGGCCGCTGGGATTACTGGGAGCTGATCGGCGAAGAGCCTCGGATCAACGAGGAGCTGGGCGCATATGTTGCCGCGGGGGGCGGGGCGCTCGTGGACCTGACCCTGGACGGCATCGGTCGAGACCTCCCCCGACTCGCGCGTCTCGCAACGGCGACGGGGCTCCACATCATTGGCGGATCCGGCTGGTATCGCACGGCGTACTACCCGCCTGAGGCGCGCATCGACACTCGCACCACCGACGACCTTGCGGACGAGATTGTCCGTGAGTTTTCAGACGGCATCCAAGGACCAGATGGACCGATTCGACCTGGGATCATCGGCGAGATCGGCACGGATAAACCGTGGGTCACGGCGCAAGAGGAGCGCGTCTTCCGCGCCGCAGCGCGCGCCGCGCAACGCACCGGTGCTGCAGTCACCACGCATGCGGCTCAGAGCGCGGTGGGGCTTGCACAACTCGCGATTCTCGAAGACGAAGGGCTTGATCCGGCGCGTGTGGTGATCGGACACACCGACTCATGGCCGCGCATCGAGTACTGGCGCGAGATTGTGAAGCGCGGCGCAACGTTAGAGGCCGACTTTCTTGGCATGAACTTCACGCCACTCGAACGCGCCGGTGAACCGAAGGTGATTGAACTCATCAAGACACTGCTCAACGAGGGGTATGAGAAGCAGATCATGTTGAGCCAAGATGTCTGTCACGACTCGCAGCTTCTCTCTTATGGAGGGAACGGATACACGTATCTGCAGAAGACGTTCTTGCCGCGCCTGCTCGCAGCTGGCGTCAATCAGATGACCATTGACCAGATCACGGTCAAGAATCCTGCGCGCGTCCTGACGCTGGTGAAGCCGAGCGCGTAACGCGCTACTTGCGCGCTGCCACAAGGACGCCACCGAAGAGGATCAGAGCGCCCACGAGCTGCCCGGGTGTGGGGATCTCCCCGAAGATGACCACCCCCGCGACGAGCGTCATCAGCGGCTGCACAAAGAGGAGCACCGATCCGACCACGCTCGGGAGGTGTGGGATGGAGGCGTTGATCAGCGGGTAGCCGAGCACCTGCGACATCAGCGCAAGCAGGAGGAGCCAGCCGAGTCCGGCGCCCACGTCGGGCGGGAGCAGCGAGCCCGTGAGCAGTGCCAGCACGAGCGACGTGCCGATCATCCCGATCGCCGAGTCGCGCAGCATCGTGAACGGCCCAACGGCGCTCGATGCGGTGGAGATGCGC
>Ga0194117_10000118_pt1 | contig 108664 bp, 106 predicted proteins | sample TA2MahsurfametaG_FD_160579 | JGI IMG/M metagenome (GOLD analysis project Ga0194117, IMG submission 160579) | Freshwater microbial communities from Lake Tanganyika, Tanzania - TA2015009 Mahale N1 surface | ecosystem: Environmental > Aquatic > Freshwater > Lake | place: Tanzania: Lake... | reverse complement strand
TTATGAACTCAGTTGGTGTGTTTGGACCATTACTAGCTACAACACTTGCTTTAAATTCCTCTCCTGAAGTGGCACTTCGAATCTGCTCCGTATTAATCTTTATTGGTGGTGCAGCCCTTTCACTCTCGCCACAACTTAAGCGTTGGAAGCCTGAAAAGAAAACATCCAATGATCTAGCAGTTTGGCGCACCCCAGCTATGCGATTGTTAATGCTTGAGGGTGTATTTATTGGTTTAGGTTGGGGAGCATTTGATATTGCTATTCCAGCTTTCACCACTTTAGAGAGTATTCCGCAGCGCACTGGAGTCATCTTTGCAATTATGGCAGCTGGAACTGTGATCGGTGGGCTAGTTGCTGGAATGGTCTCCCGACATACATCCTCATTGGCTGCCTTTAATAAACTCTATTTGTTTTGGTTTATCTTCTCACTGCCACTTGCCTTAACATATCCTGATTGGTCAATGATTATCGTAACCGCTGCCATGAGTTTAGTAGCAGGTGGTTCTCAAGTTTTTTATTTGGAGATTAGTGAGGCAGTTAGACCTAAGGGAACTGCAGTTGCTGCATTGGGCTGGTTGTGGACAGTTGAGGGAACCTTTGCGGCTATCGGAACAGCACTTGGTGGATTTATATCTGAACACTATTCACCAAGATACTGCCTGGCACTTACCACTGTATGTGTTGGCATCGGCTATATAGTAATTCGGATGGGCTCTGGCTTATTAAAAGCAGCAGATCGAACTCCGACGGAGCAGGAGGACACCGAAGCTATGGAGGCAAATCTAGACACGAACAAATAAGTTAGTGAGCCGCTAAATCCCAACTCCTACCTACTCCAATATTGACATCAAGTGGAACCTTTAGTTTAAAGGCCGAGGACATTTGTTCTTTGATTATTGCTGATAATTTTTCTTGTTCACCAGGTGAGACCTCTAGGATTAATTCATCATGGACTTGTAGTAAAAGTCGAGATTTTAGGTTGAGTTCTTTAATCTTTTTATCAACTTTTAACATTGCGATTTTAATAATGTCAGCAGCACTTCCCTGAATTGGCGCATTAAGAGCTGCACGTTCAGCAATCTCACGACGTTGTCTGTTTTCATGATTTAGATCTGGCAGATATCTTCTTCTTCCCAAAATAGTTTGGGTGTAACCTTTTTCTCGAGCTTCTATAACTACTGTTTTTAGATACTCTCGAATTCCACCAAATCTTTCGAAGTATTTTGACATCAACTCAGTTGCTGAATTCGGGTCAATATCTAATTGTTGAGCCAAACCAAATGAGGATAAACCGTAGGCCAACCCATATGACATTGCCTTGATCGTTCGTCGCATCTCAGCATCTACCGCATCAGATTTAACGCCAAAAACTTGAGAGGCTACTGTTGAATGAAGATCCTCTCCTGATTCAAAAGCTGCGATCAAGGCTTCGTCATCAGATAGGTGGGCCATAATTCGCATTTCGATTTGGCTGTAATCTGCTGTAATCAAATTGTTAAATGGCTCCTGAGCAATAAAACAATCTCGGATCTTTCTGCCCTCATCCGTTCTAATTGGAATATTCTGTAAGTTCGGCTCAGTTGAAGACAATCTGCCAGTTGCGGCAACAGTTTGCTGAAAAGTAGTGTGAATTCGTCCATCACTTGCCACCGCAGAAAGGAGTCCATCAATTGTGGTGAGCAGTTTTGTGGTTTCGCGAATCCGCAGCAGGTGCTTAAGTAATGGATGTTTGGTTTTGATGGACAACCACTCCAAACTCTCCGCATCAGTGGTGTATCCAGTCTTAATTTTCTTTGTTTTCGGCAGTTTCAATTCATCAAAGAGAATTACCTGAAGCTGCTTAGGCGAACTGACATTGAATTCATGTCCTACCACCTGATAAGCCAGGTTTGTCTCATCTGAGACAATTTTTGTAAAGTTGGTAGACAGTTGACTCAACTTTGGTTTATCAACCCCGATACCCACTCGCTCAACTTCAGCAAGCAAGATCAAAGTAGGTTGCTCAATTTGAATATACAGATCCTTCATGCTTTTGGAGTTAATCTCACTGGTCAGTTCTGCTTCCAATGAATAAATCCAAGCAGCAGATCGTGGATCAAATTGTGAAAAAAGTTGATCATTGAGCTTAGTAACACCTAGCCTGTGCTGGGCAAGATCAATTAAATCCAAATTTCTACTTCCTGGATTTGCCAAGTAAGCCAGAAGCTCGACATCAGCAACTAAACCATTAAGTTCAAATTTCTTAATCAAGCTCTTTGCCGAATGAACAATCTTTGGAAGATTAGGATTGGAAATCCAACTACTAACTCTTGAATCCTCAACGTAATAAATTTGACTGGCTGAGGTTGCAATTGCATAACCTTGTAATTCTTCATCGATTAGGTTGAGAGAAACAGCTATAGGTTTGGTCTGATCTTTGAGCATCTCATCAAGTTCGCTAGGCGTTACTTTGGCAACAGTTATCTCATGGGTTTGTCCTTCAACTGAATCTGTTTGTGGAAGAGCCTTCAAACGATCCTTTAAAGCCCTGATCTCCATCTTTTCAAAGAAGTTAGCCATTAATTTTGATTCAAAACCAGGCCAAGCTAAATCTTCTATTTGCGTATTGATTTGAAGAGTATCTAACAAACTAGTTAATTCGCGATTTAATTGCACAGTTTTAAGGTTGTCTCTCAATGATTGTCCGACTTTGCCCGGAATCTGCTCAGCATTAGCAATCAGCTGCTCAAGTGTTCCGTAATCTGCTATCCATTTGGTTGCAGTTTTCTCACCTACGCCAGGAATTGAGGGCAAGTTATCACTTGGGTCTCCTCTTAAAGCAGCAAAGTCAGGGTATTGCTTTGGTGTTAGGCCGTATTTTTCATACACAGCACTCGGTGTCATACGAGACATCTCTGTAACGCCTTTTTTTGGATACAAAATAGTTACATTTTCATTGACTAATTGAAAGGAGTCTCTATCACCAGTGCATATAAAAACTTCAAATTTTTTATCTTGAGCTTGCTTTGATAATGAAGCAATAATGTCGTCTGCTTCATAACCTTCTTGTTCAAAATGCTTAATACCGAAGCAATCAATCATCTCACTTAACAATGACATTTGAGATCGAAACTCATCTGGTGTGCTAACTCGATTGGCCTTATATTCAGGAAATTTTTCAGTTCTAAATGTTTTTCTCGAAACATCAAAAGCTACTGCAAGGTGGGTTGGCTGCTCCTCCTTAATCAAGTTAATAAGCATGGAAGCGAATCCATAAATCACGTTTGTGGGTTGACCCATGCTAGTTTTGAAATTATCAACAGGTAGGGCATGAAAGGCCCGATATGCCATTGAATGTCCATCAATAAGCAGCAGCCGGTTTGAACTAGAACGCATATTGGGATTCTAATTGCCATCTCAGGTTAAACTTGTCGACATGACTGACTATTTAGATGTGATTCGCAAACGTGGATATGGTGCCCTAGATAAGAAGATGGGTATTGAGATTATTGAAGCCTCCCCAGAGAGGTTAGTTGGCACAATGCCAGTTGAAGGAAACACCCAACCACTTGGACTCTTGCATGGTGGTGCGAATGTGGTACTCGCTGAGAGTTTAGGTTCAATAGGTACACAACTACACGCCGGAGCAAATAGAAAAATAGTCGGTGTTGATATAAACGCTACTCATCACAAGTCTGCACTCTCAGGGGTAGTAACAGCTGTGGCGAAAGCAGTTACGCTCGGTAAAACACTGTGTTGTTATGAGGTTGAGATTACTAATGAAAAGGGTGAGCGTACATGTAGTGCGAGAATTACCTGTTTAATTCTTGCAGAGAGATAATTACCTATCTGGTGCAGATTCAGGAGATATAACCGCCTGTGCAACCTGTTTCATAGAAATCCTTCTATCCATCGCAGTTTTTTGAATCCAGGTAAAACTCTCTGGCTCAGATAAATTCATAGCCTTCATCAATATACCCTTGGCTCTATCAATAATTTTTCGAGTTTCAAGTCGGTCATACAAATCTGCAACCTCTGCTTCCAAAGATTTCATTTGGGAATGTCTACTGATTGCAATTTCAATTGCGGGTACTAGGTCTGAGATTAAGAATGGCTTGACCAAATAAGCCATGACGCCAGCATCTCGAGCTCTTTCTACTAGCTCACGCTGACTAAATGCGGTCAACATCAAAACTGGTGCAATATTAATTATTTGCTCTGCTGCCGTTATGCCATCCATTATTGGCATCTTCACATCTAGTATGACTAAATCTGGTTTGTGTAACTTTGCTAAATCAACTGCTACTGCGCCATTTTCGGCCTGAGCAACAACCTCATAACCAGCCTCTGTTAACATCTCTACTAAATCAAGCCGAATAATGGTTTCATCTTCAGCCACAACAATTCGGATCTTCTTCTGTGTGCTCATGTGCCTCGAGTCGGATTCGAACCGACACTATACGGTTTTTGAGACCGTCCTCTCTACCGTTGGAGTACCGAGGCCAATTAGATGATGCAGTTTATCGTTGATATCTTTGAAAACTAAATTACTTTCGATAAGCAGGGGCAACCCCACCTACAGCATCACCAATCTTGTGAACTCTCATCGCATTTATTGAACCAGGAATTCCTGGTGGTGAACCGGCGACGATTAACACTAGGTCTCCAATATTTACCCGTTTTGAGTTAATAAGAATTGTATCTACCTGCATCACCATTTCATCAGTGTGATTAACCACCGGGGTCAACATGGATTCAACACCCCATGACAAAGCTAGACGGTTATATGTTCCATTCTCGGGTGTGAGGGCGAGCATAGGAATAGGTGATCGAAGGCGTGACATTCGTCGAGCTGAATCACCACTTTGTGTGAAAGCTACTAAGAATTTGGCACCAACTGTCAGGCCAACCTCTGTTGCTGCTTTGGTAATTGCTCCTCCCTTTGTTGCTGGTGAGTGCTTAAGTGGAGGAATTTGATCTAATGCAATTTTTTCAGTTCGTTCAATAATTCGAGACATTATCTTTACTGATTCAATTGGAAACTCGCCAATACTTGTCTCGCCAGACAACATCAACGCATCAGCTCCATCTAAAACTGCATTTGCACAATCTGTAGCCTCAGCTCGAGTTGGTTGAGAGTTGGTTATCATCGAATCTAACATTTGGGTAGCAACTATCACTGGCTTTGCAGATTCTCTAGCCATTGTGATGCATTGTTTTTGAACCATCGGCACATCCTCTATTGGTAACTCAACACCTAGGTCCCCTCTTGCCACCATAATGCCATCAAAGGCATCCACAATCTCTTGTAGATTTGCTACCGCCTGCGGTTTTTCGATTTTTGCAATCACCGGAATTCGAACGCCAATCTCATCCATAATTCGATGAACATCCTTAACATCAGCAGCACTTCTTACGAATGAAAGGGCAATAAAATCTGCACCTGCTGTCAGACCCCACTTCAAATCCGCAATATCCTTTTCAGATAGGGCTGTAACTGAAACTGCAACTCCAGGCAAATTCAAGCCTTTATTGTTACTGACGCTACCTGGCTGGATCACCTTTGTGACAACATCATTACCATTAACCTCAACTACTTGAACAGTTACCCTGCCATCGTCAATCATTATCTTGTCGCCAACCCGACAATCTTTAGTTAATCCTAGGTATGTAGTGCTTACTCTTTCCCTTGTGCCCTCGATCGCATCTGTTGTTATTGTGAATAGCTCACCCTTAGCCAAATCATGCGGCCCAGTTTTAAATCTGCCTAGTCGTATTTTGGGGCCTTGTAGATCCACAAGAATTGCAATCGCCTTACCGGAATCTTTTGCAATTTTTCTAACATTATCTAACCGCAATTGGTGCTCTTCATAGCTACCATGAGAGAGATTAAGTCTTGCCATATTCATTCCTGCTGCTATGAGTTCAGTAATCTTTTCAACTGATTCAACTGCAGGACCGATAGTGCAAACTATTTTAGCTCGTCGCATGGTAAAAACCTTAAACCATCATCGGACGAGCTGTTGGTTCAATCGGGTAAGGTAATTGCGTGTTTCCAGTTAAGTAGCGGTCTACAGCTGATGCTGCTGAACGTCCTTCTGCAATCGCCCAAACTATCAGCGATTGTCCTCGACCTGCATCGCCGCAAACAAATACTCCCTCAGAACTAGTCGCGTAGTTATGGTCACGTTTGATATTACCTCGTTCATCCAATTGCACTTCTAGTTGGGTTAACAAATCACTTTTTTCTGGACCAGTAAAACCCAAGGCCAGAAGCACTAGATCTGCAGGAATTTGTTTTTCACTATTTGGCACCTCTTGAAACTTTCCATCTACCAATAAAGTTTCGACTAATTTCAATCCAACGAGATTTCCCAAATTATCTTTTACAAACTCTTTAGTCGAAACGGAGTAAACGCGCTCACCCGCCTCTTCGTGAGCACTACTAACCCGATAAATCATTGGGTAGGTTGGCCAAGGTTGATCGCTAGGTCGCTCCTGTGTTGGTCTCGGTAAAATTTCAAGCTGGGTTACAGTTTTAGCTCCCTGTCGTATTGCAGTTCCTAAACAATCTGCTCCCGTATCACCACCACCTAAAATCACCACATTTTTGTCTGCAGCATTTATAGCTGGAGTCTGATCTAACTCACCAAGTGCTTGTCGATTACCCCATGGCAAATACTCCATGGCTTGGTAAACACCTTTTGCTTCCCGCCCTGGAATTGTTAAATCTCGCCAATTTGTAGCACCAATTGCAATTACAACTGCATCATATCTGCTTCTTAGAGTTGAGCCTGTTATATCTTTGCCAACATTAACACCAGTTCTAAATCGTGTTCCTTCTTGCTCCATTTGATAGAGCCTGCGGTCAACAATTGATTTTTCCATTTTAAACTCTGGAATTCCATAGCGAAGCAATCCACCAATTTTCTCCGCTCTTTCATAAACTGCAACTGTATGCCCAGCCCGAGTTAGCTGTTGTGCGGCCGCTAATCCTGCCGGACCAGAGCCAATAATCGCCACAGTTTTGCCTGAAAGTCGATCAGGAATCAGTGGCACAATACGTTTTTCTAAAAATGCTTCTTCAATCGTTCTTAACTCAACCTGTTTGATAGTTACCGCTTCATCATTAATTGCAACTACACATGCAGTCTCACATGGAGCAGGACACAATCTGCCGGTGAACTCTGGAAAGTTATTTGTTGCATGTAATCGATCAATTGCTTCAGGCTTTTCACCACGCCAGATCAAATCGTTCCACTCTGGAATTAAATTCCCCAATGGACATCCTTGATGACAAAACGGAATTCCACAATCCATGCAGCGTCCAGCCTGCTTTTGTAAATCTGAAAACTCTTGATTTTGATAAACCTCTTTCCAGTCTTGAATTCTCACATCAACTGGTCTGCGCTTTGGCAACTGACGTGGTGTCTGTAAAAAACCTTTTGGATCAGCCACTTACCACCTCCATTACCGCACTATCAATTGGCATCCCCTCTCGCTGGGCTTTTGCCATTACTTCTAGCACTCTCGCGTAATCTCTTGGCATAACCAAAGTAAATCTGGATTTACTTTTATCCCAGTCTGCTAGTAAATCTTTTGCAACCATTGACCCAGTTTCTACAAAGAAATTTGACACACTTGCTTTTACAAACGGCTCATCCTTAGCTGGCAGATTCAATAGATCAACCATCTCAGTGTTAACTTGGGACTCATCTAAATCTAGGACAAAAGCCATTCCGCCAGACATGCCTGCAGCAAAATTTCGCCCAACCCCACCTAGAATAATCGCAGTGCCGCCAGTCATGTATTCGCATCCATGATCACCAACACCCTCAACAATTGCATTTGCCCCTGAATTCCGAACACAAAATCTCTCACCCACCACTCCGGATATCATAATTTCACCAGATGTAGCACCGTAACCAATTACATTTCCAGCTATAACATTTAGATTTGATTTAAATTTTGCCCGCTCATCTGGCCTAATAATTACTCGACCGCCAGATAACCCTTTTGCAACATAATCGTTGCTATCACCATATAGACGCAATGTTAGCCCTGATGGAATAAAGGCTCCGAAAGACTGTCCAGCAGATCCATGAAATGTGATATCGATTGTATTTGCTGGTAAACCACTGCCGCCAAATTTTCTAGTTATCTCACTTCCGAGCATGGTGCCAACGGTTCTATTGACATTTCTAATTGGCATCTCCAGCCGGATATTTTTTTTCTCATCCATTGCAGCTTTAGATAGAGAAATTAATTGGTTATCAAGTGCTTCATTCAGCCCATGATCTTGCTTAGCCACATTCCTGCGTGGTGAATTCTCAGTGGGTGCCACAAGAATTGGTGAAAGATCCAAGCCACTGGCCTTCCAGTGATCTGTAGCAGCTTTGGTATCTAGTAACTCAACCTGTCCAATTGCATCCTCTAGTTTTTCTAAACCAAGTTGTGCCAAAATCTCTCTTACCTCTTGGGCGATATACTCAAAAAATGTTTCCACAAACTCTGGTTTTCCATTAAATTTCTTACGTAACTCCGGGTTCTGAGTAGCGACCCCCACAGGACAGGTATCTAGATGGCAAACTCGCATCATCACACACCCTGATACCACCAATGGTGCGGTTGCAAATCCAAACTCCTCTGCTCCAAGTAATGCAGCAATAACAACATCTCGACCAGTCTTCATCTGACCATCTACTTGCACAACTATTCGATCTCTTAAACCATTGAGAATTAAGGTTTGTTGCGTCTCTGCTAATCCCAACTCCCAGGGAGCCCCAGCATGTTTTAATGAGGTTAAAGGTGATGCACCAGTTCCACCATCATGTCCTGAAATTAAAACAACATCAGCATGTGCCTTGCTTACTCCAGCTGCAACTGTTCCAACTCCAAATTCGGCAACTAATTTGACATGAATACGCGCTTGATTATTCGCATTTTTTAAATCATGAATCAATTGCGCTAAATCCTCAATTGAGTAAATATCGTGATGGGGTGGTGGCGATATCAATCCAACTCCAGGGGTTGAGTACCGCACTTTTGCAATCCATGGGTACACCTTGTTACCAGGTAGTTGACCACCCTCACCTGGTTTGGCACCTTGTGCCATTTTTATCTGAATATCATCAGCATTTACTAAATACTCACTAGTTACGCCAAACCTACCGCTAGCAACCTGTTTAATTGCCGAGCGTTTCAAATCTCCATTTGAATCTGGTGTATTCCTACTTGGGTCTTCCCCACCTTCACCAGTGTTTGATTTACCACCAATGCGATTCATCGCTATTGCCAAAGTTTCATGGGCTTCTTGCGATATAGAACCGTATGACATTGCACCAGTTGCAAATCGCTTTAGGATCTCACTTATTGGCTCAACTTGTTCAATTGGGATTGGCTTTCTATGACTTTCTTTAAATTTAAATAACCCCCGAAGTGTCATTAATCTACGAGATTGTTCATCGACCCTAGTGGTATAGCGTTTGAAAATATCAAATCTCTTTGATCTTGTTGCATGCTGCAAGGTAAAGACAGTCTCTGGATCAAATAGGTGTGGTTCACCATCTCTGCGCCATTGATACTCGCCACCAATTTGTAGTTTCTTAGCTCCTGGAATTTCTCCACCAGGTGGGTATGCAACGTGATGACGTTTAATTGTTTCCTGTGCGATTATCTCTATCCCTACCCCACCTAATCTTGATGTTGTTCCAACAAAATACTCATCTATTACCTCTTTAGATAAACCAGTTGCTTCGAATAACTGCGCGCCGGTGTAAGAGGCGATGGTGGAAACACCCATTTTAGACATCACTTTTAATACGCCTTTTCCAAGTGATTTAATTAAATTTCTCACAGCCTTTTCTGGAGTAAGTCCTGTGAGTACTCCCTGACGAACCAAATCCTCTGCACTTTCCATGGCAAGATATGGATTAACAGCTGCCGCACCAAATCCAATTATTAGTGCTACATGGTGAACCTCTCTAACCTCACCGCTTTCCACAACTAAACCAACTTTGGTTCGAGTTTTTTCCCTAATTAAGTGATGGTGAACCGCCGAAGTTAAAAGTAATGATGGGATAGGGGCATTTTCAGCATCGCCATCTCGATCAGATAAAACTATGATTCGAGCGCCATTTTCAATTGCAGCAGAGATCTCAGCTCTTATCTCATCAATTCTTGCAACCAGGGATTTTCCACCACCTGAAATTGCAAACAAACCACGCACCACATGAGTTGCAAAACCAGGTTGATCACCATCGGCGTTGACATGAATAATCTTTGCTAATTCATCATTATCGATTACTGGAAATTGCAGCGAAATCTGGCGACAGGAGGCAGGTCCTGGATCGAGCAGGTTGTGCTCTGGACCGATTGAACCTCCTAGTGAGGTCACTAGCTCCTCCCTGATTGCATCTAATGGCGGATTAGTAACCTGCGCAAAAAGTTGAGCAAAGTAATCAAAAAGCAATCGAGGTTTTTCAGAGAGAGCAGCAATTGGTGTATCTGTTCCCATTGAGCCCAACGGCTCAGTGCCACTCTTTGCCATTGGGGTAATGATTAGCCGCAACTCTTCCTCGGTGTAACCAAATGCTCTTTGTCGTCGCACTACCGATGAGTGTGGATAAACAATATGTTCACGGGCTGGCAGATCACTTAAACGGACTAAACCTGCATGCAACCAATCAGAATAAGGAAATGCGCTTGCTAAGCTATCTTTAATCTCATCATCTTCAATGATGCGTGATGACTCAAGATCAACCAGAAACATTTTGCCTGGCTGCAATCTGCCTTTTCTAACAATGGTCTCAGGTTTAAAATCTAAAACACCAACCTCGCTAGCTAAAACCACCAATCCATCATCGGTAACCCAAAACCTAGAAGGTCTTAAACCATTTCTATCAAGCACCGCTCCTACTTGCTTACCATCGGTGAATGTTACGCATGCCGGTCCATCCCAAGGCTCCATAAGTGATGAATGGAAGGCATAGAAATCCGTTCGCACCTTTGACATAGATTGATGATTTTCCCAAGCCTCTGGAATCATCATCAAAACTGAGTGCGGCAAACTTCTGCCACCTAAATATAGAAGTTCTAATACTTCATCAAATGAGGCCGAATCGCTTCCAGAACTTTCCACGATTGGGAACAAACGTTTCAAATCACCTGGAATAAGTTTGCTTTCAAGTAAAGTTTCTCTTGCTCTCATCCAATTGCGATTACCCTTAACAGTATTAATTTCGCCGTTATGTGCGATATACCGATATGGATGTGCCAGCGGCCAAGAGGGAAAAGTATTTGTTGAAAATCTAGAGTGAACAAGAGCCATAGCCGATTCAACAAGTGGATTGGTCAAATCCGGAAAAAACTCATCAAGTTGGCCAGTAGTCAACATTCCTTTGTAAACAATGGTTCTAGATGAAAGTGAGCAAACATAAATAGACATACTGTGCTCAATTCGTTTTCGAAAACAAAATGCCATTCTCTCTAAAACAATATCTGACTCACCTTTTGCTCCTACTAGAAATATTTGTTTGAAATCAGGCATAACTGAGAGGGCTGTTTTACCGATGGAGCTAGATTCAGTTGGCAGATCGCGCCACCCAAGAATTGATAATCCCTCTTCACTGGCAATCTGGGATATTTTCTCAATGTTGAGTGTGGTATTTCTTTGAACAAACATGATTCCAGTTGCATACTTACCAATTTTTGGTAACTCAAATGAAACTACAGATCGGTAAAATTTGTCTGGTAATTGGATAAGAATTCCAGCCCCATCACCACTATCTGGTTCTGCCCCAGATGCTCCCCGATGCTCTAAGTTACGCAGTGCAGTTAATGCTTTGCTAACAATCTCATGTGTGGGAGTCTTCTTTAGAGTTGCAACCATGGCCACGCCACATGCATCATGTTCATTTGCAGGGTCATATAACCCACGAACACCTGGATTAGCGGTAAAAATATTTTCTGCTGCCAATGAAATCAGTCGCTCCCAATAAGGGTCGGGACGACAGTGGCCCAACTTCAAGTAAATCTGTGGGTAAAGGATATCAGGGTTGTTAAACCCCAGTCAGACCCACTAGCCACCCAATTCCTGCGGTAATAATCACACCGAGCGAGCCGCCAGCAAAAATTCGTAACATCGTCTTTGGTAATGGTGATGATGCAATCTTTGCAGATGTAAAACCAGCAGCGATTAAGCCAATTGCAGTCAATAACAATATCAACGCCACCTGATTAGTAGATGAAAAAAGTGCTCCTAACAATGGCACTGTCCCGCCAGCAGCAAAAGCAATGGCAGAGGCAATACCTGCCTGAACTGGCCTGGCCCTTGTATGATCAAAGTGTCCGAGTTCATCTCTTAAATGCGCCTCCAGCGCATTTTGTTTATGCATTGCAGTGGCAACTTGAGTTGCTAAATCCTTTGACAATCCACGCTTAACATATATACCAACTAGTTCCTCAAACTCACCCTTAGGATCTAACTTCAATTGTTGAATCTCTATTTCCCGATCAGACTTTTCAATATCATTTTGAGATTTAACAGAAACATACTCGCCAACTGCCATCGACATTGCACCCGCCGCTATGCCGGCAAGACCTGCTGTGACTAAGAAATCACTTTTATTAGCAGCAGCAATGCCAATCATCAAACTTGCAGTTGAAACCAATCCGTCATTTGACCCTAAGACTGCTGCGCGCAGCCAACCTGCTCGGTTAGCTCGGTGCTCCAAATTTCTTAACTGAATTTCTTCTAAACCCATGGGTTAATACTAACTTGCAACCGCCTGATCTTTGGTATTGCCACGGTTCTTACTTTTCACCAGATATGCACTTGAAGCAACAATGACGATTAAACTCACCCAAACATTTAAGCGCAGCCCAAGGATTAGATTGGACTCATCAATCCTAAGTGTTTCTATCCACGATCTTCCAAGAGTGTATGCCAGCACATAAAGGGCGAATATGTCACCTTTCCTTGTCACTAATTTTTTGATGGAACCTGGCAGTTTGATTAGTAGATAAGCGACTAACAGGCACCAAATCAATTCATACAAAAATGTAGGATGGAAAGTTTCAAAGGTTTCATATCCAGTAGGTCTATTTGGAGCATCAATCTCCAATCCCCAAGGCAGAGAGGTAGGCCTTCCAAATAATTCCTGATTAAAGTAATTACCAACTCGGCCAATTGCCTGTGCTAGAACAACACCTGGAGCTAAGCAATCTAATAGTTGCGAGTAGGTTAAAGAGGTTTTGTGGGTTCTACAATATAAATATGCACCAAATGCGCCAAGTGAAATCGCACCCCAAATTCCTAGTCCGCCTTGCCAAATACGAAGAGCATCAATTGGATTTGCGCCATTCCCAAAATACTTCTCAGGTGAGGTGATCACATGATAAATCCGACCCCCAATTATGCCAAAAGGCACCGCCCAGATGGCCACCTCTGATACATCATCTGCATTTCCGCCAACTTTGGCGTAGCGAACCCTGCCTAACCAAATAGCTACTGCAATTCCAATGAGAATGCCCAATGCATAAAAATGAATCGTTAAGGGCCCAGCCGAAATGGTGGATTGTGATGGGCTAGGGATTAACAGCTGCATTCAGCTCTTACGAATTAGTTAACGCCGCCAGCGGCTAGCGCAGCTCTAAATTTACCTAAATTGCCGTACTCGCCATTATCTCTGTTTAACTCTTTACCATTAATAAATATTGTTGGTGTCGAGTTCACATCTGCCTTAGCCGATTCGGCCGCCACATTACTGGTCCAACGAACATATTTGCCATCGCTCACACAAGATTCAAAACTTGATGAAGTGATGCCGATAGATTTACCTAACTGAGTTAGATACTCCTTAGACCACTTTCCGGTATTGTGTTGATCTGCTTGATTTTGATACAAAGCCAGGTTCATATCTACAAACTCATTTTCATCAGCAGCACAAGCTGCGGCATTTGCTGCCAGAACTGACTCAGGACCTAGAAATGTCATTGGGTGAAAAACTACCTTGGCTTTCTTTTGGGCAATTACCTCGTTCAAATACCCGCCATTAATAATTTCAAAATACTTGCAGGCTCCACACTGATAATCAAGGTAAACATCAATTACCGGAGTCTTTTCAGGATTCAAAACAATGCCATAGCCATCGGCTTCAGAGACGGTGGCAGGAATTGCTGCGGTCGAAGTAGATCTGTTGCTGATCAGTGAGAAGACAACACCAACCACCACAATAAAGGAGATCATCCCAATCACTAAATTACGAGTGCCTTTATCTCCTGAATTACTTGATCCCATTGTTAACTTCTCCTATTTTTCCATTCCTAATTTACCCTTTGGGAAATAGTAAAGGTAAACACCTAATAACATGAAACCTATATCTCTTAGTATGCTCGAAAGGTATTTTGTGTCCTCTGGATCGACCTGTCCTCCACCACCAAAACATCCACAGTCAATACTCAGACCTCGAGCCCACGCTTGGGCAATAGCCACAACAAAGGCAAACATCGTCAGGGCTCCAAGCAAACCAAGTATTGAGACCCACACTCCCACAATAAGTAGTAATCCCATTCCAATTTCAATCCAAGGTAGGACGTATCCTAAGAAATTAGCTAACCCAACTGGCAGTAGCTCATATGCCCTGACAGACATGGCAGATTTTTGTAGGTTACCAATTTTTAAACCACCAGCTACCAATAGAACTCCACCAAGTCCTAATCTTGCAAGCAAGGTTATCCAGGGCTGATACATCTTAAATTTATCTAGCATCCCGAACCCCCTCTGATAAAGCATTTGCCAATTGCTTAATTTGTTTTAACCCTTTTCGACCCGACCCATGCTCTTGAATTATTTTTATAAAAGCCGATCCCACAATAACTCCATCTGCATACTGTGCCACCTCTTTAGCTTGCCCTTTATTTGATACTCCTAAACCTACCGCAACCGGAGTGGTGGTTATCTTTCTAATCCGTTCAACTAATGACTTAGCGTTTCCTGAGACTGCATCACGTGCGCCGGTAACTCCCATCAAACTTGCTGCATAGACAAATCCTGAACAGTTTTCACATACCTTCTTCAACCGTTCATCTGTTGTACTAGGGGCAACTACGTAGATGTTGTCGATGGAGTTTTTCTGTGATTCTTGCCTCCAATCACTTGATTCTTCAAGTGTTAGATCTGGTGTGATCACGCCACTTCCACCCATCTTTGAAACCATCTGTGCAAAATTTGCGCAACCATATTTTTCAATTGGGCTCCAATAACTCATCACCATAGCAGGTACATCTAATTGAGCAGTGGCTTGAAGTAACTCAAAGACCTGTTTCACTCCTGCTCCATTTTTTATTGCCTGCTCAGATGCTGCCTGGATGACTGGACCATCCATTACTGGATCTGAGTATGGGAAACCAACTTCGATCGCATCAACACCACCGGCAACCATATTTTTGATGATTTTTATCGAGTCACCTTGATTAGGAAAGCCAGCTGGTAGATAACCGATTAGCGCTGCTCGATTTTCAATTCTTGCCTTATCAAACATCTGCCTTAACAAATTACTCATTTACTTGGCAGCCCAAAGTATTCAGCTGCTGTTTGAACATCTTTGTCGCCACGACCTGACAAATTAATTAAAATTATTGAGTCTCTTCCTAACTCATTGCCGATTTCCAATGCACCTGCCAGTGCATGCGCCGTCTCGATGGCAGGGATGATCCCCTCTGATTTACACAACAAGGAAAAGGCATACATAGCCTGATCATCAGTAATTGAACGGTATTCAGCTCGACCAATATCATTTAAGTATGCATGCTCAGGTCCAACACCTGGATAATCCAAACCAGCAGAGATTGAATGAGATTCAATTGTTTGACCATCGGAATCCTGTAATACATATGAACGAGTTCCATGCAACACACCAGGTTTTCCACCAGAGATTGTTGATGCATGCAGGCCAGTCTCTAACCCCTTGCCACCTGCTTCTAAACCAATCAAGCGCACTGATTTATCCTCAATAAATGGATGGAAAATTCCAATTGCATTTGAACCACCACCCACACATGCAAGAACTGCGTCGGGTAACTTTCCCGTCAAGGAAATAATCTGTTCTTTAGCCTCAACACCAATGATTCTTTGAAAATCTCTCACCATCGTGGGAAATGGGTGCGGGCCTGCAACTGTGCCAAGCAGGTAATGAGTTGTTGCAACATTTGTGACCCAATCCCGCATTGCCTCATTAATTGCATCCTTTAAGGTTTTAGATCCTTGAGTGACCGGAACAACTGTTGCACCTAGTAATTTCATTCTGGCAACATTTAAGGCCTGGCGTTTTGTATCCGCCTCGCCCATATAAACGACGCACTCAAGTCCAAACAATGCTGCGGCAGTAGCTGATGCAACGCCATGCTGCCCAGCACCAGTCTCTGCAATGATTCTCTTCTTACCCATTCTTTTGGTTAACAACGCTTGACCCAAAACATTATTAATTTTGTGGCTACCTGTGTGGTTTAAATCCTCACGCTTTAAAAATATGCGAGCTCCACCTGCATACTCAGAAAATCTTGTAGCCTCTGTCAAAATACTTGGTCGGCCTGTGTAGCTCTTATGTAGTTCAGCAAGCTCGGCCTGAAATTTCGGATCAGCCTGAGCCGATGCATGAGCGGCTGACAATTCATCTAATGCTGCTATCAAAGCCTCCGGCACAAATCGCCCACCGTAAGGACCAAAGTGTCCAACTAGGGTTGGATCCAAGTTTTCTAGTTTTTTGTCAGATGCCATGAGGTTAGTTTATTAGGAAGTTAGCGACTTAGAAGTTCTTTAATCGTATGAACTGGATTACCCGCTCTAACTAAACTCTCTCCAATTAATACCGCATTTGCGCCTAATTGTTCAACCAATTCAACCTGAGCTCGACTGCTAATTCCTGATTCAGCAACCTTGATCACACTCTTTGGCAACTGGGGAAGTATTCTCTGAAATACTTGATCACTTACCTCTAAAGTTTTTAGATTTCTTGAATTCACGCCAATAATTCTTGCATTAATCGCTAATGCTTTTTCTGCCTCTTGCAAATCATGTACCTCGACTAGAGCATCCATTCCTAGCTCGATAGAGAGTTGATAAAAATCCTCAAGTTGTGATTTGGAAAGTCCAGCAACTATTAACAAAATCAAATCAGCACCTAAAATTCTAGATTCATAAATCTGGAACTCAGTCACAATGAAATCCTTGCGAAGCACCGGTAACTTTATTGTTGATCGAACTGAGATTAGATCAGCAATACTGCCTTTAAATCTGCGCTCCTCAGTTAAAACACTAATTAGATCTGCACCACCCTCTTGGTACTTGGCAGAAAGAGATTGTGGATCTTCTATTACAGCTAACTCCCCCTTGCTAGGGGAGGCTCGTTTGACCTCGGCAATTAATCTCATGCCAGGTTTGCTCAAAGACTGATACGCCCCTCTTAAAACAGGTGCATCTTGTAGTTGATCTTGCAATTGCTTTATCGGCCTTGCTCTCTTTTCAACATCCTCAAGCACACCTTCAATTATCGAAGTTAGAACATTTGACTCACTCATCAGTGGGATCTATCCCTTGGGACAAAGAATTCCATTTATTCTTTGGATTTTTTTCATACTTACTCATTACATTCTTCTTGCTCAAACGAATTATTAAGAATCCTGCAACCACGACTACTAGTAAGCTGGCAAGTATAGAACCCTTCATTTTGAGCCAACCATGGCATTTGCAGTTGCGATCGCACCTAGCACCGCTGCAGCTTTATTAACACACTCTTGATTTTCAGATTCTGGATCTGAATCAGCAACAATGCCGGCACCCGCTTGCACATATGCAACATCATCCTTGATTACAGCAGTTCTGATCGAAATGCAGGTATCAATATTCCCCGTGAAATCTAAATATCCAATGGTTCCACCATAAACACCTCGTCGGGTTGGTTCATTATCCTCAATTATTTGCATAGCTCTTGGTTTAGGCGCTCCTGATAAAGTGCCAGCTGGAAAGACTGAGAACAAAGCCTCTATCGCAGTTGATTTAGCCTTTAGTTTTCCAACTACAGTGGAGACTATATGCATAACATGCGAGTATTTTTCAATCTGCATAAATTGAGTCACCTCAACTGTTCCTGGTTTACACACTCTGCCAAGATCATTTCTACCTAGATCAACCAACATTAAATGCTCAGCTCTTTCCTTAGGATCTCTGAGCAGTTCATCTGCAATCAATTTATCCTGTAATTCATCTTTACCACGGGCCCTAGTTCCAGCAATAGGGTGAATTATTACATCTTCACCATTTACTTTAACCAAAGCCTCTGGGCTGGAGCCGACAATTGAGAGTCCTTCATTAAACCGAAAGAGGTACATATATGGGCTCGGGTTTTGATCACGCAATACGCGATACAAATCAAAAGGTGTAGCAACTGCGGGCATTGAAAAGCGCTGAGATAAAACTACTTGGAAGGCTTCGCCAGACTTGATCTCTTCTTTGATTAATTTAACTTTTGATATATATCCTTCATCCGTAGTGTTGCGAGTAAACTCAGGTGATACTGAATTTTGTTGGATTGGGAAATGATCCTGATCAGGCTTTGTTAAATCACTTTCCATCGCATCTAGGCGTTTTAAAGCAGTTTCATAGGCGAGGTCAACCCGCTCAGAGCTGCCATCCCAGTTGATTGCGTTAGCTATCAAGGTTATCTCACCCAGATGGTGATCATAAACTGCAAGATCTGATGTGAGCATCATTGCAATCTCTGGAATTAAAACATCACTTTTAGAATGATTAGGTAGTTTTTCAAGTCGGCGAACAATCTCATAACTTAAATAACCAACCAGGCCACCAGTAAGTGGAGGCAGTCCATCAATTTTTGGTGACTTTAAATGTGCCGTCGAGATCTTTAGTGCCTCAAGTGGGTCTATTCCTGTTGGGGCACCCGCTGGCATAACTCCAATCCAAGTGGCTACCCCATTAGCTTCAGTTAATGTGGCTTGACTGTTTACACCGATAAAAGAGTAACGAGCCCATATACCGGATTCAGCAGACTCTAAAAGAAATGTGCCTGTTCGATGTTCGGTTAGTTTGTGGTAAATAGATAGTGGAGTTTGATTCTTATCAATTATTTTCCTGGCGACAGGGATAACATTAAAATCACGAGCATACTCACGGAATTTCTCAAGGGTTATACCAACCTTATTCACTCGCCTATTCTGCCGTAAACAATCCCGACCTGGTGCAACTTATTTATAACAGGCGCGTAAGGCTGAAGTTAGGTCAAGAGCACCGGTATATAACGCTTTGCCCACGACCACACCATTAATGCCCATCTGACGAAGCTAGCTAAAGCTTTTTCTAAGCTGACCTGATTTGCTATACCACCAGATAACTGCACATCCACCTTAATGTTGGAGATTAAGTGATTTATTAGCTCATAATTTTCACCATTTGAATAAGCAGCATCTAAATCCACTAGATGAATCCACTTACACCCTGATGCGATAAATGAATCAATCACCTGCTTTGGGGTACCGGAATAGTTTTCCCCACCTGAGCCACTTTGGATAACTTGGCCAGCTTTTATATCGACAGCTGGCAGAAACTCACTTGGCTTTATAAAACACTTAAACTACTAAACAATCTGGGCCTAATACAGTCTTGAGATCGGCACTTAAACTTGGTGAGGATGTAACTTTTAAAGCTTCATCTAATTTGAGAATAGTTTTTTTCTCACCATCGATTAGGCGTAAGTGAACCTCTCGTCCTCCTGGATGTGATTTTAAGATTTCACTCATGCGATCAATTATGGGAGGTGTGCATCGAGAAGCTTGCATTGAAATAATCAACGGGCCGGTTGGAACTTGCTTTAGATCTGGCAAAGTCAGATCTAAAGCTGAGATTCGAGGTGGCTCTTCTCGTTTATCAACGCGACCACGAATTGCCACAATTCGATCCTCCAATAAATTTACTCCGTGCGTGGCATAGGAGTTGGAGAAGAACAAGACATCAACTGCTCCTTCTAAATCTTCCACGGTCACAATCGCCCATGGTGTTCCTTGCTTTGAAACCTTTCGCTGAATCTGGGTAATCAATCCACCAATATTTACTATTTGATCATGAGGAGCCTCAGATAATTGGCTAATTGAGAAATCCGCAACAGATTTCAAAACATGTTCTACGCCCAGAAGAGGATGATCTGAAACGTACAAACCCAGCATCTCTCGCTCATAACTGAGCAACATCATTTTTTCCCACTCACTTTTTGGAATATCAAGATCGATACCACTAATACTTGAGCTAGATGTATCGGCGCCGAAGAGGTCAAACTGGCCGATTGCCTCGGCGCGCTTGCTCTCAGTAACTGCATCTAACGCCTCCAAGTAGACCATCATTAGGCCGCGCCGTGTATGGCTTAAAGAATCAAAAGCGCCTGCTTTGATCAAGGATTCGATGGTTTTTTTATTACAGACAGAGGAATCAACTTTTACTAAAAAATCTCCAAAACTTAGATACTTACCCTTATTTTTGCGAGTTTCAATTATCGAGGCGACAACATTTTCACCAACATTCCTGATTGCAGTCAGGCCATAGCGAATATCACGACCTCGCGGGGTATAACCAGAATCTGATTCATTTACATCGGGTGGCAAAACTTTGATCCCCATGCGGCGACATTCATTTAGATACGACGCACTCTTATCTTTATCATCGCGAACACTAGTTAGTAGCGCTGCCATGTACTCGGTTGGAAAATTTGCTTTTAAGTAAGCAGTCCAAAAAGAAAGCAAGCCATACCCTGCACTGTGAGCTCTGTTGAACGCATAATCAGAGAATGGGATAAGTGTTTGCCAAAGTTTTTCAATAGCATCCTCTGAAAAACCATTGGATTTCATGCCATCTTCAAAATGAACTCTTTCTTTATCAAGAATCTTCTTGTCTTTTTTACCCATTGCTTTACGCAATAAATCTGCTCTACCCAATGTGAATCCTGCGACCTTACGTGCTATGGCAAGCACCTGTTCTTGGTAGACAATCAGTCCATAGGTATCCTTCAAAATCTCATTTAAAGGTTTATCTAATTCAGGATGAATCGCAATTGGAATCTTCCGGCCATTTTTGTAATCGGCATATTTATTATGAGAGTCTTCACCCATAGGACCTGGTCGATACAACGCTATAACCGCGGCAATGTCCTCAAAACTATCAGGTGCCATAGATCTTAGAAGTGATCTAATTGGTGCACTATCTAATTGAAACACCCCTAACGTGTCGCCTTTTGATAATAGTTCAAAGGTCTTTTGATCTTTTAATGGAAGCGTTTCTAGCACTATTGTTTTGCCTAAATTTTTTTCAATATTTATTAAGCAATCATCAAGGACTGATAAATTTCTAAGTCCAAGAAAATCCATCTTAAGTAATCCAGTTGCTTCACAAGCACCCATATCAAACTGGGTAATAATTGCCCCATCCGATTCACGGCGATGGATCGGAATAACATCAAGTAATGGTTCTCTGCTTAAAATCACTCCGGCTGCATGCACTCCCCATTGCCGTTTGAGTCCCTCTATTCCCAGTGCAGTATCTACAATTCGTTTTGAATCTGGATCTGATTCATAAATGTTTCGAAACTCAGATGCCTCGGCATATCTGTCATCATCCATATTAAATATTCCGCTAAGCGAAATATCTTTACCCATAACTGAAGGAGGAAGCGATTTGGTTAATCGTTCACCTAGTGCATAAGGAAAGCCCAATACTCTGGTTGAATCTTTTATAGCTTGCTTGGATTTAATAGTTCCATAAGTGATTATCTGGGCAACTCGATCATCGCCATATTTATCGGTGGCGTATGCGATCATCTCTGAACGCCTTCGTTCATCAAAATCCAAATCAATATCAGGCATTGATATTCGCTCTGGATTTAAAAATCTCTCAAACAACAATCCAAACTCAATTGGATCTAATCCGGTAATTCCTAATGCATATGAGACTAACGAGCCAGCGGCTGATCCTCTACCTGGACCTACGCGTATTCCAACTTTTCGTGCGTGGTTGCAAAGATCTGCAACAACCAAGAAGTAGCCAGGAAATCCCATCTTGATCATTACATCTAATTCAAAGTTCAACCGTTCTTGATAACTAGCACTGATCTGGCCATTTAATCTTTCAGATAAACCCTTGTTGGCCTCTTTAATCAACCAGCTATCTTCGCTCTCGCCGGCGGGTACCCGAAATTGTGGAAGTAAGTTTTCTCCTTCGCGCATCGTGGTATTGCAACGTTGCGCTATCAAGAGTGTGTTATCGCAGGCCTCAGGTAAGTCTTTAAATAATTTACGCATTTGGCTGGCTGATTTCAAGTAAAACTCAGAGTTTTCAAATTTAAATCGTTTTGGGTCAGCTAATGTGGACCCAGATTGAATGCAGAGCATCACTTCATGCGCAGCTGCATCCTTGTAATTGGTGTAGTGCAAATCATTTGTTGCCAACAAAGGCAGTTTCAATTCCTTGCCGAGTTTGATTAGATCTGTTAGTACGCGTTTTTCAATATCAATTGAGTGGTCCATCACCTCTAGAAAGTAATTTTCAGCACCGAAGATATCTCGCATCTTCGCTGCTGCATTTAACGCCTCTTTGTATCCGCCCATTCGCAATCGAGTTTGGATCTCACCGGCAGGACAACCTGTAGTTGCAATGATTCCTTTTGAGTATTTAGCTAGCAACTCTTGATCCATACGTGGCTTGTAGTAAAAACCTTCTAACGAAGCTAGCGATGAGAGTTTAAATAGATTGGATAAGCCTTGATTGTTTTCCGCTAACAAGGTCATGTGGGTGTATGCGCCACCTCCTGAAACATCATCCTCGCCACCTTCAGCCCATTTAACCCGGCGCTTATCAAATCTTGACTCTGGTGCAACATAAGCTTCAATTCCAATTATTGGTTTAACCCCAGCCGCCTTTGCCAACTTATGGAATTCAAATGCGCCAAATACATTGCCATGATCAGTAATTGCAATTGCTGGCATATTTTGTTTGGCAGCTTCTGAAACTAACTCTGATATTTTGGCAGCGCCATCTAGCATCGAGTATTCAGTGTGCACATGAAGATGCACAAAATTCTCGGCTGTTTCTTGGGCTCCGATTGGATTAGGCATGGGTGGCGAGATTACTACTGTGCGATATCTCTAGCGGGAAATATCTGAAAGTACCTCTAATGAGCGTGTCAGGTCGGCTGGGTATTCGCAGGAGAAGGCAAGTCGTCGACTATCGGCTGGGTGATTAAAAGCAAGTTGCTTGGCATGTAACCAAGGTCGGGAGATCTCTAATCGTTTTGCCAATGCAGGATCTGAGCCGTAGGTCAGATCTCCCACCAAGGGGTGGTGCAGCGCAGATAGATGAACCCTGATCTGATGTGTTCGTCCAGTTTCTAACTCAATCTCTAGCAATGTTACAGCTGGAAAAACCTCTAATGTTTTGTAATGAGTAATACTTGGCTTTCCATTTGCCACCACTGCAAATCGATAATCCTCCCTTGGGTGACGATCTATTGGCGCATCAATTGTGCCAACTGTTGGATCTAAATGCCCTTGTGCTAAAGCATGATAAACCTTGGCAACAGTTCTATTTCTGAATTGGTCCTTTAAGTTGCTATATGCAATTTCATTTTTAGCAACCACCATTAATCCTGAGGTTCCTACATCCAGACGATGAACCACACCTTGACGTTCAGCTGCACCTGATGTGGCAAGTTGGTAGCCGGCTGCAAAAATAGCACCGACCACAGTTGCACCTTGCCAGCCAGGACTTGGGTGTGCTGCAATCCCAACTGGCTTATTAATAACTATTAGGTACTCATCATCATAAACAACATCTAATCCGTCAATTGGTGTGGCTACTAGCTCACCTTCTTTTTTAGTTGCGGGAAGTAAAATCTCTAACTGATCATCGGAATTGACCCGATCAGATTTGCCCACTGCTTTGCCATCAATTGTTACTTCGCCAGACTCGATTAGACCAACGATCACGTTGCGAGAAAGACCTAATAAGCGTGAGAGTGCAGCATCAACACGTTCTTGATTCAACCCCTCTGGAATTGAGATGGTGCGCAGCTGCCGCTCACTCATTTAGAGCCCTCATTTTTGCTAAACGGTATATTTTTCCAACTTAGGTAGGTAATAAATATCGCTGAACTAACCACTGCCATATCGGCAATATTAAACACTGGCCAGTTTGGCAGTTGAATCCAATCAACTACTTTTCCTTGCAACGCCCCTGGACTTCTAAAGATTCGGTCAGATAAGTTTCCAAAAATACCGCCAAGTGCCAACCCCAATGCACCTGCCCAGCCAGTAGAAGTTACTTTTCTTGCGTAGTAAAAAATTGCTGCCGCAACAATCATTGCGAAGGTCGATAAAAAAATAGTGCCACTGCTGGCAAGGCTAAAAGCTGCGCCAGAGTTATAAACTAATTTCAGCTGTAAGAAACTTCCAAGTATCTGTTTTGACTGACTTGATAAGTATTCAATCGCCAATGTCTTGGTTAGATAATCCAGGGCAAACACTAGGAAGGCGACTGAGGCCAACCACCTTCGCTGAGTTAAATTCAGCGTCGCTCCTCCTTTTGCTTACAAACCATGCACAGTGTTGCCCGTGGGAATACTTGTAATCTGGCTTTGCCAACGAAATTTCCACACTCTTCACACTTGCCATAAGTTTTATTCTCTATTCGCTCTAATGCGCGTTCAGTTTGTTGAACCATATCTCTAGCGTTATACACCAACGACATTTCATGTTCTCGTTCAAAGGTCTTAGCCCCCGCATCTGCCTGATCATCACCTGCGCCAACACCTGCAGCTTCTACCAAGTCCTCCATCTCAGCTTCGGCAATTTCCAATTCCCGTCTAAGTCGCAGTAAATCCTTGGACAGTTCAGATTTAATACTTTTTAATTCCGCTGCGGTCCAAGCATTTTCACCTGATTGCACTATCAAGGGTGCAGGAGCACTTTTAATGGGTTTCAGCGCCGCTGCTTTCTTAGATTTTAATACCGGCTTTGGTGGCGGCAACATAACAAGGCGACGCTCTTCAACCGCTGGTTGCGCATTTGCATTTGGCATTGTTGAGGTAACTGAAATTGTTGTAGAAGAACCAGAGGTAGAGGTTTGTAGCTTGGCTGGAAAGGGCTTACCTGGAGCTTTTTTAAAATTAGATTTCTTAGCTAAAGAGGGCTTAACAATATTTGGTGATCGTTTTGCAGCCTTTTTCGATGCACTTTTTTTAGCTACCGGCTTTTTTGCTACTTTCTTTAAAACCTTTTTAGATGGTGATTTAACACTCTTGCTTGGTGTTTTTTTTGATTTTTTCTTGATAGCCACGATACCTCCTGGAGGGGAAAGGTTATGGCTTGGCTCAATTAATTACCAACCGCCACCCCCATTGGCCATGGTCAGCCAAAGAAAGGGATTGCTCCCACGTTAGAATGCGGGGTGGATATGAACAAGAAGCGCCGGATACAAAGCTTATCTGCGCAGATTGATTTGCCTGCCGTTGAAATGGGCATTCTTGATTTTTGGACGCAAAATCAGATTTTTGAAAAATCAGTGCAAAACCGAAATGGTGCTCCACGATGGAGTTTTTATGAAGGACCACCCACTGCAAATGGAAAACCTGGTACTCATCACATTGAGGCCCGAGTTTTCAAAGATTTATACCCTCGATTTCAAACCATGAAAGGTAAGCAGGTAATTCGAAACGCAGGCTGGGATTGTCATGGTCTGCCCGTAGAGATTGCCGTCGAGAAAGAGTTAGGTTTTTCCGGCAAAGCCGATATTGAAAAGTTTGGTGTCTCCGCCTTTAATGAAAAGTGTCGTGAATCGGTTCAACGACATGTTAATGAGTTTACCGATATGACACGTCGAATGGGTTTCTGGGTTGATTTTGATCAAGCATATTGGACTATGTCACCGGAATACATTGAAAGCGTTTGGTGGTCACTTCAACAAATTTGGAAAAAGGGTTTACTCGTCCAGGATCATCGGGTCGCACCTTACTGTCCAAGATGTGGAACTGGATTATCAGACCATGAATTAGCTCAAGGTTATGAAACTATCAAGGATCCATCTGTTTATGTAAGGTTTCCTGCAACCTCTGGCAAGTTAGCTGAACTTAAAGCAAGTTTGTTGGTCTGGACTACTACGCCATGGACCTTAGTCTCCAACACCGCAGTAGCTGTGAATCCAAAGGTTGAGTATCAGGTTATTGAAATTAAAGTTGACGACAAACCTGAGAGATTGGTAGTTGCGCAAGAGTTAGCCGCGGTACTAGGGGAAGATCAAAAGGTAATTGCCACTTTTTCCGGCAAAGATCTAGAAGGTACTAAGTACAGCCGTCCATTTAATTTTGTTGAAATTAATGATGCACATTTTGTAGTGCTTGCGGATTATGTAACGGTGGAAGATGGCACTGGCTTGGTCCACCAATCCCCAGCATTTGGTGCTGATGATTTAGAGATATGTCGCAAGTACAACTTGCCAGTGGTTAATCCGATTAACCCTGATGGCCATTTTCAAAAGGATGTAGCACTAGTTGGTGGAGTTTTTTTCAAGGACGCAGATAAAGCATTGATTAAAGATTTAAAGAGTCGCAATTTAATGTTTAAGAACTCACAGTTTGAGCACTCGTACCCGCACTGCTGGCGCTGCCACACCGCATTGATGTATTACGCACAACCATCTTGGTATATAAGAACGACTGCAATCAAAAAAGAGTTGCTGCGCGAGAATGCAAATACAAACTGGTACCCAGAGACAATTAAAACTGGCAGATTTGGCGATTGGTTAAATAACAATATCGATTGGGCGGTATCCCGAAGTCGTTACTGGGGAACGCCACTTCCAATCTGGAGATGTGAAAATAAGCATGAAATTTGTGTTGGCTCACTTGCTGAATTAGGTGAACTGTCAGGGCAACAAATGAGTAAATTAGATCCGCACAGACCATTTGTTGATGAGATTAACTTCCCATGTGCTAAATGTTCAAAGATGATGAGCCGAACTCCTGAAGTTATTGATTGTTGGTATGACTCGGGTGCGATGCCATTTGCCCAGTGGGGATATCCTCATCAAGCTGGCTCGGTAGAAAAGTTTAAGGCTGCACACCCTGCAGACTTTATTTGTGAGGCGATCGATCAAACCAGGGGTTGGTTTTACACCTTGATGACAATAGGTACATTAGTTTTTGATCAGTCGCCATACAAAACAGTTTTATGCCTTGGTCATATTCTTGATAAAGATGGTCGCAAAATGAGCAAGCATCTAGGAAATGTTGTAGAGCCAATGCCATTGATGAATCAGCATGGTGCCGATGCGGTTCGTTGGTATATGTTGGCAGCAGGTTCTCCATGGAGTGCAAGGCGAGTTGGCCACGATGCCATTTCCGATGTAGTAAGGAAAACTTTACTTACTTATTGGAACACCATCTCCTTCTTCACCCTCTACGCAAATGCGGCTGAATTTTCAGTTTCAAACTTGCCTAAGGATTTAACCCTCATGGATAAGTGGATAATTTCAGAGTTAAGTAATCTAATTCTCGGTGTAGATGCTGCATTAGAAGATTTTGACTCTCAACAGGCAGGATTACTGCTCTCCTCTTTTATAGATGATCTTTCTAATTGGTATGTGAGAAGATCAAGGCGAAGATTTTGGGATGGCGACCCAGTTGCATTAAATACCCTCTATTTTTGCCTGAAGAATTTAACCCTATTGCTGGCTCCGATGGTTCCTTTTATTTCCGAGCATGTTTGGCAATCACTTATAAAAGTGGCTGAAGCTGACCAAGTTGACTCTGTTCACTTGGCATCCTTCCCAGATGCAAATAAGAATTTAATAGATGACCAACTATCTAGGGCAGTTGCACTTTCGCGTCGATTGGTTGAGTTGGGTAGATCAGCTCGTGCTGAATCTGGAGTTAAGATCCGCCAGCCACTATCTCGCGCCTTAGTATCAGCTCCAGGTTGGGATGAGATCTCTCAGGAGATCAAAGATCACATATCCGAAGAGCTCAACATCCTAAAGCTTGATGGAATTGCCCTAGCCCAAGGGGATTTGGTTGATGTTTCAGTAAAGGCAAATTTTAGAAGCTTAGGTAACAAATTCGGAGCAGATGTTCAGGCTATCGCCAAGGCAATTTCAACCACAAATCACGGACAGCTTGTTAAAGAGCTTCGTAAACATAAAACTATAAAGTTACCTGTAAAAATAAGTTCAGGTGATTCGGCTGAGATTGATATTGAAGATCTTGTGATTACTGAGACACCAAGGAGTGGCTGGTCAGTTGCCGCTCATGGTAGTGAAAGTTTGGCACTTGATCTGACCTTGACGCCAGAATTGATTCAGTCAGGTTTAGTTCGAGAGGTGATTCGGGCAATTCAGGAGGAGCGCAAGCGAATTGGCTTAGATGTGAGTGATCGCATAACGGTTAATTGGAATGCCACAGACCAAACAGCTTCGGCAATTACTTCAGCTATAGCTGAGATTGGTACTGAAGTTTTAGCTACAAAGTTTAATCGGATTAGTAATGAGGGTAAATTTGATAATGATTTAGGACTCTGGCTTAATTTGCAGAAAAACTAAAGTACGACAACTAGTCGCATTAACAACTGCACAACAAAAAACACCACTATGAAAGATAGATCTAACGCAATACCGCCAAGCCTTAAGGGTGGAACAAATTGCCGAACATAACTAAGAGGTTTATCAGTTACAGAGTAGATCAACTCTGCTAACGCCAACACCACACCTCTTGGTCTAAAATCAGGCTTAAATATTCGAATGTAATCAAGAATTAAACGACCAATGAGTGCAATTAAAAAAAGATTTAATAACCAATAAATTGCATTTTGTATGGAAGACATAAGTTAAAACGCTGGTTAGCTTTGATTAAAAAAACTTGCCTGCGCTGCTGAATTCTTATCCTCAACACTTACCGAAACATTTGGCGGGGTAAGTAAAAACACCTTTGGAGTTACACGTTCGATACTGCCATGATGTCCAAAAACCAATCCAGATGCAAAATCAACTAACCTCTTACGTTCACTCTCCTCCATGTCACTTAGGTTCATGATCACTGGCTTACCCTGGCGGTAATGTTCACCAATTAATCTTGCCTCGCTATATGTTCGTGGCGTCAAAGAAATAATGTGATCCATGGTCTTATTACTGTCAGTGTGAGGTAAAAGCTCAACATTTGATTTTGCACCAACCTTAGAGGTTGATCTAACTAAACGAGGTGCACGCTCTGTGGTCTGGTTGTTGCCATGGTCAATCTCTTCCTCATCCATCAGACCGAGGTAACCGGCAACCCGCTTAAATGCACTAGCCATGGCTCAAATCTATTTGATCAGGGATCGATTACCGAGTATTGAACTGCCAATTCTTAGATGTGTCGCTCCATATGAAATCGCTGTTTCATAGTCGCCACTCATGCCAGCTGAGAGATATTTGGCCTCTTTAAAACGGGATTTAAAATCTTGATCTATCTGCTGTAAACGAGCAAGGGCAGGCTCTGGCGGTTGGTCCACCGGGGCCACAGCCATTAATCCCATTATTGAAATGTTTGGCAGCAGCGAAATTTGCTCAGCAAGATCGATTAATTTTTTTGGGTCTACTCCACCTCGAGATTCAACTGGTTCATCTAGTGATACTTGAATAAAAATTTTCATCTCTTTTTCGTTAGAGCACTCAGATATTTTTTGGGCATAGCGGTACCGATCCACAGAGTGAATCACTGATGCCCAACTACATATTGATTTCAACTTATTGCTTTGAATTCCCCCCTGAAAATGCCAGGTGATATCGGACGGCAACAGCTCTACCTTCTTAGCTGCCTCTTGGTCACGGTTTTCACCAAACTCTCTTAAACCTAATTCATAAAGAATCTGTAAATCTAAAGTTGGAAATGTTTTAGTAACTGCAATCAAGGTAATTTCAGCCGGCGCTCGACCTGCTTTAATAGCAGCTGATGAGATTTTCTCTCTTACATCAGATAGGTTTTTAGATATCTCATCGATTCGATTCAAAGGCTAATCACCCCCACCTGCCGGCCGAGTTCTCCGCTGGCGCGGTGTGAAAAGTAATCAGGTAACTCCTTGGTGCAAAGATGCAGATTACTTAAACCAACCTCGGGCAATTGTTCGACCAATCCTGCATACAGATCTAAATAATTTACTTTCACAGCTGTTGCTGGATTAGATTTGGAAATTTGTGCATACAACTCTGGTCCAACCTCATAACAGCTTGCGCAAATATGTGGACCAACCACTGCCCTAATTTGTCCTGCCCCGAGTGCTTTCATCTGATCAAAAGCGTATCTCGACACTTTATTTACCAATCCCTTTCGACCAACATGAACTGCGGCGACAACATTTTCAGAGTACATCAATAGGGGTAGGCAATCTGCAACCCGAACAGCCAAGGCCAGATCCTTATTGGCAGTAACTAATCCATCAGCTTCTGGCACCTGAGTTGGCTCATTAACTACAACAACCTGGTTGCCATGAACCTGATTCATTATCTGGATTGGCTTACCAATCAACTTTGTTAATTGCGCAAGATTTTGATGGGGGCTTGGGTCTGCTAGCGAGCCAAAATTCCTAGAGGTAAAAAGCAGTCGAGCCACTTTGGCTACTACCGCATGAAATCAGGTATATCGATCTCATCTTCTGCAACTAGGTCTTCAAATGTAATGCGCTTGCGAGGACGCTCTGACTGCCCAACATTTAAATCAAGTGCAACCGCTAATGGATCATTAGCTGCAATTGGATCTGCCTCACCATTTAAGGCAGCGGCATCAATCACTGGTGTCACAACCCGCTTTGGTTGGCCACCCTCAAAGCCAGCTGCAATCACAGTTACTCGAACCTCATCACCTAAGGCATCATCAATTACAGTTCCATAAATAATGTTGGCATCAGGGTGGGCTGACTTTGCCACCAATTCAGCCGCCTCGGAGATTTCAAATAAACCAAGATCTGATCCACCTGCAATTGATAACAAGACTCCGTGAGCACCATCAATTGAGGCCTCTAACAATGGACTAGATATCGCCAACTCAGCTGCTCGAATAGAGCGAGCCTCACCTCGCGCAGAGCCAATTCCCATCAGCGCCGATCCAGCACCGTCCATGACACTTTTAACATCTGCAAAATCTAGATTTATCAGACCAGGAGTTGTTATCAAATCGGTAATTCCCTGAACTCCTGATAACAAAACTTGGTCGGCAGTTTTAAAAGCTTCAAGTGCCGAGATTGAGCGATCTGATATTGCCAACAATCGATCATTAGGAATTACGATTAAGGTATCAACCTCACCTCGCAAATTTTCGATACCTTCATCTGCTTGTGCAGTTCTGCGCTTTCCTTCAAATGTAAATGGTTTAGTAACAACACCAACTGTGAGAGCACCCAAATCTTTAGCAACCTTGGCAACTATTGGAGCACCACCGGTACCAGTGCCGCCACCTTCGCCAGCAGTTACAAACACCATATCTGCACCACGTAATACTTCTTCAATCTCATCAATATGATCTAAGGCTGCTTGGCGACCAATCTCTGGTGCAGCACCTGCGCCTAAACCTCTTGTTAACTTTCTACCAATATCTAATTTCACATCTGCATCTGACATCAGCAATGCTTGTGCGTCAGTATTTATTGCAATGAACTCCACACCTTTTAATCCGACATCGATCATTCGGTTAACAGCATTTACACCGCCGCCGCCGATACCAACTACTTTGATAACAGCAAGGTAATTCTGCGGTGTCGCCACTTTTGCCTCTTCCCTAGCCCTAAATCTCAACTTGAGAGTTAAGGTTATACGTTTCTGATTGTGTAAAACTAGGCACTACTGGCAGTGCAATCAAACACCGACACGACATTTACTACGGTAAATATTCTGGTCAAATTTCTAGAAAAACATCCAATAAATCAATCAATTAAATTGCTTGGTAAATACAGCTATTTCACGATGGGGGCATTGGGCTGAGATAAATCAACCTGCGAAATATCCTTATTTTCCGGCAATTCTAGAAGCGCTGCCAATACTTCAAATTTTTGATCTATTTGATCAATCATGCCCCAATTTATGCGAAGTGGCCGGGCATCAATTGTGGTGTTCATTAAAATCAGGCCACTACTAGTGATCGATATTTGGTCTAGATTTTCAATTAGATAGGCTAAATCAGCCGGCATCTGGCGCAGCAACATCGCCACATTTGCAAGATCGGTTTTTGAGTTATTGGCGCTAGATATCAGGGGAAGTTGGTCTTGATATTTTTTTTGATTATCTGAGGTTGGGGTGAATAAAACACCTTGCGCATCAAAGTTGACAATCTTGTTTTGCTCAATAAGTGCTCTGGCAATTGCACTCCGCTCCATTATCTGGATCTTGATTCCTCCCTTAATCCAATCTCGAGAAACCTCCACATTTGCAATCCAATCTGATTGAGATAAAACCCGTTCGATGGATCGCAGATTTACCCTAGCTAGTTGCTGACCCACTGTAGGAGCGATTGATTGAGAATTTAACTTGGCTAAGAGCAAAGATTTTTCAGGACTTCCCTCGATTTTGACCTCTTTAACTGTCAAAGCTGATGACCAGCCAAGCAAGTAAGCCAAACCAGCAGTGCAGATCAAGAGTGCTAATGTAACAACTGCTCGTTTGTATCTTTTTTTAAATCCCTCTGACATAAATTAGGTTAACGATTTGCCAAAGCTTGCAAAATTGGCTCACCCAGTGAACTTACATCACCAGCTCCTAGGGTAAGGATTACATCCCCCGGTTTTGCCATCACTGAAACCTCATTAACTACCTCAACCATGGAGGGTTCAAATTTCACCTTAGTTGAACTCATCTGCTTGGAGATCAACAGAGAGGAGATTCCAGGCAACGGTTTTTCACTTGCTGCATATACCTCAAGTAAAAATGTGAAATCTGCCAACTGCAAAGAGGTTGAGAACTGTTGGGCAAATGCCGCCGTTCTGGAGTATCTATGTGGTTGAAAGATCACAAGCACCCTGCCTGCTTGGGCCAAATTTCGAGCAGTTGTTAATGTGACCTTTATTTCTGTTGGGTGATGGCCATAATCATCAACCACCTTTACGCCATCTACTTCGCCCTTTAATTCAAATCTACGTTTTGTACCTGTAAAGCTACTTAACCCATCAAACAGCTTGGTCTCTGCTGCTCCTAGAGCAGTGGCAGCGGCAAAAGCAGCTAGAGCGTTTAACAAATTGTGCTCTCCTGCAACCGCTAATTTCAATTCACCGATTCGACGACCCGTACTAGAAACCACCGCCGATGAACTTTTGGGTGCTAGGTGAAGTTTATCTACCTTAAAATCATTGTTTGCACCTTTGCCGTAAAGGTGAATTGTTAAATCATCTCTTTTAATTTGCTTTAGTAAACGATTTACGCCGGCATCATCTCCGCATGCCACTAGAAAGCCACCCTGCTTGATTGAGCCTACGAATTGTTCAAATACGGCAAAAACTTCATCTTCATTTGCAAAGTGGTCCACATGATCTAGCTCAATGTTGGTAATAATTGCACCAGTTGGCCGATAAGCTAAAAATGAGCCGTCAGATTCATCTGCTTCTGCGACAAATATTGAGCCACTTCCACTATGTGCATTGGTGCCTGCAGTGTTAATAGTGCCACCAATTGCAAATGATGGGTCCAAGCCAGCGGTTTGTAGCGCCACCGTTAGCATCGCAGTTGTTGTGGTTTTGCCATGAGTGCCAGCAACCGCCACTGAGGTTGATTCTGACATCAGCCATGCCAAAGCTCTAGCCCTAGCAATTACTGGTAGACCTTTCGCCTTGGCAGCAATTAACTCGGAATTGCTCTCACTAATGGCAGAGGAAACAATAACTATCTGGGCACTTCCTAAATTTTCAGCTGCATGGCCGATAAAAATTTTGGCACCTAAGGCAGAAAGTGAGGTAAGCATCGCTGAATCAGCCTTATCAGAGCCTGAGATTGAAAAGCCTTTTGCCAACATGATTCGAGCAATTCCACTCATTCCAGCTCCACCTACACCAATGAAGTGAATGTTTAACTTAGCCAACTGGGCTATTGAGTAATCAATATGATCGCTCATTTATTACCATCAATCTGCTTGATAATTGCGCTACCAATTACCTCACTTGCCGAAAATTGATCCCTACTAACAGGTTTGTAATTTCTGGCTTTTGACCATATTTCATCCCAATTACTAATCAGCCAATCTGCGTTGAATTTGTCATCAGCTACTAACTCAGCAGCCCCAGCAGATTGCAGATCAAATGCATTGGCAGATTGCTCACCGTTACCAATTGGAAGTGGAATCAAAATTGCAAACTTTCCTACCGCAGCCAACTCAGCGCAGGTCAGAGCCCCACTTCTAGCAATTACCAAGTCTGCTGCATGGTATGCCGATGACATATCATCTATATAAGAAAGTGGCAGATAATTCTCAGTAGAGGTCGGTAAGGCATTGCTGCGACCAACTGAGTGGACTACCTGCAAACCTTTCTCTGTAAATACCGATAGGGATTGCAAGATCGCCTCATTGATATGTCTAGACCCTTGCGATCCCCCAAATACCAGAATTGTTGGCTTGGATATAGATAAATTCCACTTTTCTAATTGAGCATTTCTAATTTTTAATGATTCATCAGCTGAAAGGTGGGCAGCAGCAATAATCTCCGCTTTGATTGGCATACCACTGAGCTCAGCCGTTCGCCACCTACCTAATTTTTTTAAGGTCCGTGGAAATGCAATAAATATCTGATCGGAAAAAACTGCTCCCAGTCGATTTGCCCAGCCCGGGATGGCATTTGCTTCATGAATAAATATTGGTTTGCGTAGCAGCGCTGCGGCTAGATAGATAGGTGGACAGGCGTACCCGCCAAATCCGATAACTAAATCAGCATCTCGACATATTTTTATAGCTTTAAAGGTGGCAATAATTATCTGAAAAGGCCAAATCAAAGTTATTGGAGTAAATTGACGTGGCATCAAAACTTTAGGAATATGAATGAGATCAAAACCTGCTTTTGGTACAAGCTGATTCTCTAAGCCGCTCTTTGTGCCAACAAAGGTTAAACTCCAGGTGGGCTTAGCGTTTTTCAACCAGGTAGCTACCGCTAATGCTGGCTCAACATGACCAGCAGTGCCGCCACCAGCAAACAATATTTTTGTACTCACTGGCTTAATTTTCGCATCCGACTTTGCTTTATGCCCTCTGAAACCTCTGGTGTTCGCCGAGCAACACCTAATACAAAGCCAAGTGCAATCAAATTAGCCAATAGTGAAGATCCGCCATAGGAGATAAGTGGCAAAGTAACGCCAATAACCGGTAGTAGTGAGGTCACCGAACCTATATTGACTGCAATCTGAGCAATAAACCAACAAGCTATTCCAGCACAGGCGTATCTAGAGAAATTATCCTTAGTTCTTAGCGCAACTCTTAAAATTGAGTAAATCAAAGCGGCATACAGTGCTAGGACCATCAGTGTTCCCAGAAGCCCTAACTCCTCGCCAATTACTGAGAAGATAAAATCAGTATGGGCAGCAGCTAAATTAGACCACTTTTGTTTACTAGCTCCTAAACCACTTCCCCAAACTCCACCACTTGCAAGACCCATGATGCTGTGCGCTGGTTGCCAGCCGGCAAATTTATAAACTCGCTCATCAAAAGGATCAAATAAAGCAACAAATCTATTCATTCGATAGGTGCTGCTTAAAACAAAAGCCCCGCCCACTATTACTGAGCCTATTCCCACTCCAATGAAATACTTAAGTGGTGCACCGGAGATAAAAAGTATTCCAATAAAGATTATTAAAACCAATAACGCTGTTCCTAGGTCTCGCTCTAAAATTATAAGAATTTCAACTAAAAACAAGCCTGGCAGCAACATCTTGCCAGTTGAACCAAGTGCGGCCACATCACCAATTTTTCTAAGCTGCAGAGCGCACCAAAGAATCAAAAGCAACTTAGCAAACTCCGATGGTTGGAGCGTAAAGCCTGCAATCTCAATCCAACTTCGGTTTCCACTTATGTTTTTACCAAGCCCTGGTATAAATGGAAGAAGTAAAATTATGATCGAAATGCTCAGTGCATATCTAGCTATCTTTGGCCAGACACTTCCATGAACTCGAAATGCCCAAAAGAAGGCAAAAGAGCCAATGACAAGAAAGGTTAATTGCCGAATAAATATTGTGTAGGCATTCCCATTCTCCTCTAAAGATATAACTGTTGAGGCAGATAAGACCATGATGAGCCCTAGGCCAGATAAAAATACTGTGCTCCAGATAATTAGGTAATAGGGAAGCTCTGGCCTAATTAATAAACCAGATCCTCTGTTAGTAATTGATGAATTACTCAAGCTTGCACCACTGCCCTAACTGCGTTGGCAAAAGCCTGGCCACGATCTGCGTAGGATTCAAATTGATCCATCGATGCACAAGCTGGCGCTAACAAAACTGTATCTCCTGCCTTGGCAATCTCAACCGCCTGCTTTACTACATCAAGCATCAATTGGTTGCCGTCACTTTTTAAATCAATTCGGAAAATCTTTGTCTTAGGTGAATGCTTTAAAACTGCTTGAGCAATCATCTCTCTATCTTGGCCAATCAATATAACTGATTTGATTCGATCGGCTGTATTAAAAACCAATTCATCCATGCTGGCACCTTTAGCAAGTCCACCAGCTATCCAAATTATGTTGAAGTAAGAGTGCAGGGATGCAATAGCTGCATGCGGGTTGGTCGCCTTTGAGTCATCTACCCAGCTGATCTCATTCTTGGAAAGTACTAACTCCATTCGATGATGATCTGTTTCAAAACTCTTTAGCCCTGCCTTGACTGCCAAGTAGTTGATACCAATCGATAGTGAAAGTGCTGCTGCGGCAAGAGCATTTAAAACATTGTGGGGAACTGTTGGAGAGATATCTATGAGTTCCGCAATTTCTCCAGCCTCAGTGTCAGATGCTGAAAATGCCCGATCAACCAATAGGTTTTCAACCACACCAAGTTCGCCAGGCAGTGGGGTACCTAGCGAAAACCAGGTAATTGAGTCTCTACTAACTCGCTTAGATAGCTCTTTGTCCGATTTATTGACTATCAATTTTTTGCCTTGCTCTAACAACTTAAGTTTCGCCGCTGCATAACTGTCAAAACTTCCATGCCAATCTATATGATCTTCGGCAATATTTAACAAAGCAACTGATTCATACTTAGGTAGATCACTCCATTGGATTTGAAAAGATGAAAGCTCTAATGCCAAATAATCATATGGCTTATCATGCACGACCGCCTCTATTACGGTGCGACCAACATTGCCGCAGACAGCACCATTTATTTGTGCACTCTTAAAAATAGATTCAACCATTTGAATTGTGGTGGTTTTTCCATTTGTGCCGGTCAAGCCCACCCAAACCTGCTTTGGTGCAAGCACCTGCTTAACCTGCCATGCAAAATCAACCTCACCGATTATAGATATCTTTTTCTGCCTTAATTTGTTTATTACTGGGTGATCCATACGCCAACCAGGTGAGATCACTGCCATGTCAATCAGATCTGGAATCTGATTAATTACATCTGAGCCAGGCTTAACCTTTTCATCAAATAAAATTGGTATCGCACCAAATTTCTTAAGGACTTTTTCTACTGCGCAACCTGTGACGCCAGCGCCAACTACTAAACACTTTTTTCCAGCTAATTCAGATACAAAACTCATATTAGGATGCAACCCATTGGGCGTAAAACAGACCCAAGCCAGCTGCTACACCTAAGCTTGCGATAATCCAGAACCTAATAACAATCGTCACCTCACCCCAACCCATTAACTCAAAGTGGTGTTGCAACGGGGCCATTTTAAAGATTCGTTTTCCACCTGAAATTTTGAAGTATGCCACCTGCAAGATGACTGAGGCGGTTATTAGCACAAAAACAAATCCAAGCATTACTAGTAGTAACTGAGTCCTCAATGTGATTGCAATACCAGCTAGTGCACCGCCTAAAGCTAAGGATCCAACATCGCCCATAAATATCTTGGCAGGTGATGCGTTCCACCACAAAAAACCACCACAAGCACCAGCAAGTGCCGTGGCAAGAACTGCAAGATCTAATGGATCTCTAACCTGATAACACTTTAAGCCAGGAGCAACTTCACAACTTTGTCCAAATTCCCAAACACCAATCAAAATAAAGGATGTAAAGACCATAACAGCTGCACCAGTGGCTAATCCATCCAATCCATCAGTTAAATTGACACCATTACTTGTGCTTAGCACCATCAAAATTACCCAAATAATTACTAAAACTACTCCCAATTTAATTGATGTATCTCTTACAGTTGAGAGGTTTAATGAGATTGGAGTTAATCCATTTTTATCGGGAAACTGCAATCCAGCATAGGCAAATGATCCAGCCACCACCGCTTGGCCAAAAAGTTTCTGCTTGGCACTCAAACCCATAGATCTTTGTTTTGCTACTTTGAGCCAATCATCTAAAAAGCCAACAAAACCAAGTCCGATAACTAGTGCAATGACTAGAAGTGCAGAGGTTGTTGGTGGCACTCCCGTAATAAGGTGGCTCATAAAATAACCAACCAGTGCTGAGGCAATTAATGAAAGGCCACCCATGGTAGGTGTGCCACGTTTTACATGGTGGGTTGTTGGCCCATCATCTCGAATAATCTGACCGTATCCTTTTTTCATCAAAATCTTGATCAAGGCTGGGGTCGCCAGAAAAGCAAATAAGGCAGAAATTGCACCAGCTAGCAATATTCCTCTCATTGGCTCACCCCATTCAATTTGTCTTTAATCAAATTTGCCAACTCTTCAAATCTTTCCGAACGTGAGGCCTTCAATAAAATCACATCCCCCGCTGAAACATTGTTCACTAACTTTAAAACAGCCTCGGCATTTAAGCAGTTATGTTGCTGCATATTTTGATCAGAATTTTGATTTTGGCCATCTTGGTAGAGCGTGGTAGTAACTGAAACTAGGTGATCAATACCGATCTGCCGCGAAAAGGTTGTAACTCCTTTATGCCCCTCTATCTCAAGCTCCCCTAGCTCATGCATTTTCCCAAGTATTGCCCAACTAGATCCACCACTTTCCTGGCTCAATAAACTCAAAGTTCTAATCGCAGCTTTCATGCTCTCTGGATTTGCATTGTAGTAATCATGAATCAGGTGCACACCATTAATCTCTTCAATCTGCATGCGCCATTTACTAGCCAAGGTTGCGGTAATCAAACCCTCTGCGATCATCTCATTAGATATACCTAGGGCATGTGCGGCAGCAGCTGCTGCTAGCGCATTTGGAATTTGATGTTCACCTAAAACCTGCAAACTAACTGCAGTTCTGCCACCTGGGGTCACTAAATCAAAGTGTGCATACCCACCATGAATTTCAATATCAGCTGCACGTACTGCTTGATTTGGTCCAAACAAGATTTTTCTCAAATCAAGTAAGTCGGCCATCTTGGGTGTGTACTGATCATAGGTTCCTAAAATTGCAGTTGATTTTGGTGGCAAACTTTTTATCAGCTCAGATTTAGTTTTAGCAATCGCCTCAACAGATCCAAACTCACCAAGATGGGCGGTGCCAACTACTAAAACTACCCCTACATTAGGTTTAGCAACCTTGGTCAATCTTGCGATGTCGCCAATATGACGTGCGCCCATCTCCAATACACAATACTTTGTGGATTGATCACATTTAAGAAGTGATAAGGGCACTCCAATATCGGTGTTGAAGTTTCCAGCGGTAGCAACAGTTTGACCAGCTAGGGATAAAATAGATTTCAAAAATTCTTTGGTGGTGGTTTTTCCTTGCGAGCCGGTGATTCCAACAATTTTAAGCTCAGTCAGGCTATCTCTAAGGTAGGTTGCCAAATCAATTAATGCTTGGCCAACATCTGCAACTAAAATATGTGCAGTTGATACCGGCTTACTAACTAGGGCAAACTTAGCACCGAGGGAAATCGCCTCCATCACATAATCATGACCATCTACCTTTGAACCCACAAAAGCGGCAAAAAAATTATCTGGGCCCACATCTTTTGAGTTAATTACTGGCGTTTGATCAATTATCTGTTTTGGATCAATACCATTTAGTGAGCCTGAGACTACCTCTGCAAACTCTTCGGCCAGGATTTTAATCATTTAATCGCCAATCGTTTGATTGACTCGGCCAACTCAGATCGATCATCAAATGGTGTGATAACTCCATTTACCTCTTGGCCACTCTCATGACCTTTACCCATAAGTAAAATGACATCCTCTGGTTTGGCATTTTTGACTGCACAATCAATTGCTAATTTTCGATCAGGCTCAATAACTCCTCTTTCATTTATCAACAATCCCGCTGTCATCTGCTGCAAAATTTCACCTGCTGACTCACTTCGTGGATTATCGCTGGTAAAAATTGCAAAATCAGAGCCTGCTAACAAAGCCTTACCCATCAGGGATCGTTTACTACTATCTCGATCTCCACCACACCCTAATATTCCAATTAATCTGCCTGTGGTTGATTTTCTTACTGTAGTAATTGCTCGCTCAACCGCATCAGGGGTATGGGCGTAATCAACCAGCGCTCTAAAGCTTTGACCCACATCAACTGTTTCCAACCGGCCCGGCACACTGTGCAATTTCTCAATTGCAGTTGAGATTTGGTCTGCCGGCATACCTGCAGCACTTACCATCGCCACCGCCATCAACAAATTGTCAAGATTGTAATCACCAAGTAAGGCAAAGCTTGCTTGGATAATCTCACCACTTGAAGAGTTAATTTTTATTTTATATCCACTTGAAGTTAACTGAGCATCTGATAAGTACCAAGTAGCAGCTGGCTTTGTACGAGATACAGTCATTACTGGTAGATCTATTTGCTTAGCTAGCCTTTTTCCGTACTGGTCATCAATATTAATCACCGCAACCTGAGCATAATCTTTGGTGAAAAGTTTTGCCTTTGCCAAAAAGTACTGTTCCATCGTTTTGTGGTAATCCAAATGATCTTGGGTCAGATTAGAAAAACCTGCAACCTGATAGTTAGCACCCATGATACGACCTTGATCAATTGCATGACTGCTTACCTCCATCACTAAATGAGTAACTTTTTCTTCAACCATAGTGGCCACTATTGCCTGTAGCTCATCTGCCTCTGGCGTCGTACGTGATAATGAAATTTTCTTATCTAAGACTTCAACTCCAAGAGTGCCAATTAATCCAGATTTTATGGAGTTAAACTGCCACATTTGATTTATTAAATTAACAGTAGTTGTTTTCCCATTAGTTCCAGTGATTCCTAGGGCAGTTAAGGAATTAAAAGGTTGTGAATATAGCCAGGCTGAAATTGGACCCACCAATACTCTTGGCTCTGGATGAGTAAAAAGTGGAATATCTGCTTGAACTTCCTGATCGCTTAATACAGCCACTGCGCCATTTTTTATTGCTTGATCTAAGTACTTAATGCCATGGGTTTTCGCGCCAGCAAATGCAATAAATAAATCCCCAGGTATTACTTTTTGAGCATTTATTGAGACCCCAGTAATCTCTACAGATTTATTGAATATCTTTGGATTAAACTCAGTCAAAGATTTCTTGTTAACTGTGTTAGGTCGAAATCCCATAACTAAGCACCGCTCTTATCAGTATTTTTACTAGCTGATTTTAGTGCCGCTTCAGTTAAATTAAAGGTGGTCTTAGGAGCTGTAGTTGGCGCAACGGCTTTACTTTGGAGCACAAAACTCATTACCTTTTTAAATACTGGTCCAGCTAACACACCTCCCCAGTGCATTCCCTTCGGATCTTGAATGGTTACGTTAATTACATACTTTGGTTGATCAGCAGGTGCAAAACCAATAAATGATGCGGTGTATCCGCTGTAGCATTTACAAGCAGTGTTATATCTATTTGCGGTACCAGTCTTGCCCGCAATTCGATATCCATCAATTGCAGCAGATGGGGCAGTACCGCTGCTTGAGACCACACTCTCCATCATGGAACGCAAAGTTGCAGCAGTTTCTGGACTCAGCACTCTGACTGATTTGTTAGGTTGCACCGGCGTGTACTTACCGCTCTCATCAACTACACCAGCCAAAATTGATGGTGTAACCCTAAGGCCATCATTTGCGATTGTGGCAAAAACTGAGGTCGCTTGCAGAGCAGTCACTGAATAACCTTGGCCAAATGAGATGGTTGGCAATGACGTACCAGACCAGTTTTTAACTGGGTGCAAGATTCCGGCAGATTCACCAGGTAATTTAGAGTTGGTAGATTCTCCAATACCAAACTTTCGCAGATACTCATACAAATTTGCCTTGCCAAGTTTTTGACCAATTTGAATGGATCCGGTGTTACTTGAGACCGCCAATAATCCAGTAGTTGTTAATCGTTGGGTTGGATGCTTTTCATGATCGTGAAAGTACTCATCGGCGACCTTCATTTTGTAAGGTATGGTGAAAACTGTCTCTGGTGTAACTAATCCCTCTTGTAGCGCAGCGGCAACTGTCATTACCTTTCCAGTTGAACCTGGTTCATATACCTCTTGGACTGCAGGATTTCTAAGTTTTTCTAAGGTGATTGATCCAGACAAATTTGGATCAAAGGTTGGTGCACTAGCTTGTGCCAGTATCGCACCAGTTTTTGGATCCATCACTATCACTGTCCCCGAGGCAGCACGTGAGGATGCCACCGCTTGATTAATCGCATTCTGGGCCACCCACTGCACATCACGATCAATTGTTAGACGAACTCCGGTGCCACTTTTCGCCTCGACGCTGACTCGTTCAGAGCCAGGAATTATATTTCCGCGACCATTTGCATAGACATACTTTCCATTAACGCCAGCTAGCACGCTATTTAAACTGCTCTCAATTCCAGATGCGCCAACACCTTGATCATTAACTATTCCCACCAGCGATGAGGTTAATTTTCCACTTGGATAATCTCTTATGTAACTTCGCTCTGGCGCAAAGCCGCCAATTCGCTTGCTTAATCCGCCAACCTCTTTTAGTGCATTTTCGTTGTACTGGCTAATTGCATCAAAGACCTGACGCCACTTTTGGGGCGAGAGATTTTTGGCAATCAAAACATATCTGCGATCGCCCTGCAGATTTGGCAGCAATTCAGCCGGGGTCATATCCAAAATTGGGGCAACCACCTTGGCTGCTGCCACCGGGTCATTAACCACAGTTTGATCAACTGCAATATTTATTGCAGAGATGCTTCTTGCTAATTCAATCCCATCAATATCATAAATGGTTCCGCGAGGTGCAAGTAGGGTGGCGGATTTACTTAACTCATTATTTGCTTTTTCAACATAACCATTTGCTCTAACTGCTTGAATCTCAATCAAGCGAAGTCCAAACAACATCAAGATCACCAAGGCAATGGCGACAATTTTTCGGATACGATCTTGAACTATTTGTTGATGATTCATGGCCTACCCGCTGACAGATCAAGAAATCTTGGGTTTGTCGATGCCACCATACCTAGTTGAGTTGCCTGTTCAGCCAACCTATCTGGGGAGGATTTAGCTGCAAGTTCTTGCAAGATTGCCTCACGTTGGTCGGTGAGTATTTGTGCCTCCTGTTTTAGCTGCCCAAGTAAAAATGCATCTCGAGCCAGTAAGGTATTAATCATTAGTAAACCAATTAAACTGGCAATAAAAATTGCTGTTAAAAATGTAGCAAAGCTTTTACTTCCCGCTACTTGGCCAGTTTTTGCCTCCGGCACAAGTCTTAGTACCGCTTTATTTGTTTGAGTTCGCACCAACTCTCGCGAGTTTCTAAAGGCTGGAGCTAAATCAAAAATCGCCATTACTCACCCAACCGTTCAATAGCTCGTAACCGCATTGATTGCGAGCGCGGATTGCTCTCTTGCTCAGAGGCATCTGCAACTGCGCTGCCGCTAAACAACAATCGGTAAGCTGGCGCTGAATTAGGTAGTTCTACCGGTAGAGCTTGCGGGGTCATTGATTTTGTCGCTTGAGTAAAAAATTGTTTAACGATGCGATCCTCAAGTGATTGGTAACTCATCACCACCAGACGGCCATTAGGGGCTAAGGCATTAAGTGCTGCCGGGATTGCACGCTCCAGGATTGCCAACTCCTGATTTACCTCAATCCGTATTGCCTGAAAGGTTCGTTTGGCTGGATTGCCACCACTTCTCCTAGCTGGTGCCGGGATTGAGTCTTTGACTATCTGCGCTAACTCCTTGGTGGTTTTTAACTCTCCTTTTGATCTTGCTTTTACAATGTTTTCGGCAATTTTGCTAGCAAATCTTTCTTCACCATAATTTTGAATAATCTTGGCTAACGCGCCATGTGAGTAGGTATTAACCACTTTGGCCGCCGTTAGTGGTGCACTTTGATTCATCCGCATATCTAGTGGAGCCTCTTGGGAGTAAGCAAAACCACGATCAATTTGATCAAGTTGCATAGATGAGACTCCAAGATCAAACAAAATGCCATCAACTTTAGAAACTGAGGCCTGGACAAGGGCTAGCTCAATCTGATCAAAGGTGGTGTGCAGCAATGTAATCTGGTTGGAATACTTAGCTAGATTTTCTTGGGCAATTTTTAGGGCTGAGCTATCTTGATCTATTCCAATCAGATGCAAATTTTCAAACCGCTCTAGGGCTGCCTTGGCATGGCCTGCCAACCCCAAGGTGGCATCGATTAAATAAGGTTTTGGTTTATTAATTAGCGAGGGTGATAACAAATCAAGGCATTGATCTAGTGCCACTGGTATGTGCGCTACATCTGCACTCATTTTTTTCTCCTTCCCCGCTTTCACTTTCTTTATCTTTTTTGTACATCCGTACTTAACTGCTCACTTATCTACTTAGGTCACCGCCACTTGACGGATCTTCTTTAACAACGCGCGGCACCGGGGAAGTGGCGCCGCGAATATTTTTAAGTGGCGGTGGCCTAAATAGATATTTGATTGGATTTAAAACAATCCAGGTAATACCTCCTCTGAAACATCAGCAAAGGTTTTCTCTCGATCAGTTAAATACTTGCTCCAGGCAGTTGCATCCCAAATTTCAAGCCGGGTATTTGCACCGATTACCACACAATTTTTTTCTAAGGATGCATATGTTCTAAGTCCAGCTGGAATTGTTACTCGACCCTGATTATCTGGCACCTCATCATGAGCGCCAGCAAACATCACTCTTAAATAATCACGGGAGTTTTTCTGGGTAACTGGTGCTTGCCGCAATCTTTCAGTTATTAATGAGAACTCAGCTGCGGTAAATACATAAAGACAACGCTCTTGTCCCTTAGTGATGACCAGACCCTCTGCTAACTCATCTCTAAATCTGGCGGGCAAGATCAATCGACCCTTTTCATCTAGCTTTGGCTCATGGGTGCCAAGAAACATCTAGCTGACCCCCTTGAGCTCAAATATTGACCCTAGGTCACCACTTTACTCCCTTTTTCCCCACTTTCAACCCCCAGCACCCACTTTGCCTCCCCCTTCCTCCCCTTTGAAAATGGGCATAAAAAAACCACCCGCAGGTGGGTGGTAAGTCAGGTTGAGCCCCTACTTAACTGCCGCCAAATCCCTCATTGCTTCTTCTATCCCAGCGCTGCTCTAGTGAGCTACTCCAGCCAGGTTTTTTTACCGCCTTGCCCCCTGAGGTAAGGGAGATATTGCTTATGATCAAAACCGCCCCAGTTAGGCAGATTAAAAAAGCCACCACCCCAACTGCAATTACCTGGGCAATCAAACCGCTGATTAACACCAGCAGACCAACCCCAACCATCCCTAACCCTAAAAGCGCTCTTGAGGATTGGCGGGTGCGGGCCTTGCCGGTAAGGGTTGAGAGAAGTTTAGGATCCTCCTGCTCTAAGGCAGCCTCCATCTCAGCCAGTAATTTTTTTTCATGATCAGATAGCGCCATATTCAAAATATAGAGTACTTAGAGTCATTTTTAAAACCCTACCCCCTACTCCTCCTCGTGATCTTGGACTAGTCGAGCAGGGCGCAAGCTACCTCTGCCAAATCTGCTCTTAATTCGGTCTACCGCCTTATCTGCCTGCTGCCAGCCATTAGCTCGCTGCCCCAACACCAACTGTTGTACCTGTTCATCTTCAACTAGGTTGTCTAAGGAGACACCAACTAATCTAATTAAAGCTCGATCAAGATTTAAGGAGAGATAAAGGTTTTTCACCACCTCAAAAATCTCCTGCGTGCCAGTTAGCGGCAGATCAACACTTTTAGACCGAGAGATAGTTTTAAAATCAGAGAATCTTACCTTTATGGAAATTGTGTTAGCCGCAAAACCTCGCTGCCGCATCCGCTCCACGCTTCGTTCAGTTAATCTTAAAAACTCCTTTAAAATCTCTTCGGGCAGATCCAAATCCACATCAAAAGTCTCAGCTGCACTAATACTTTTTTCAATATGTTCAACCTCAACATCCCGATAATCACGACCCCAAGCTAGTTCATATAAGGAGCTACCATTTGCCTCCCCTAAGACTCTTATTAATGTACCCCGTGGTGTATTTGCGATGTCACCGATAGTTAGCAGCCCCATTTTCATTAACTGTTCATTTGTTTTTGGACCCACCCCCCAAATCTCTTTAGCTGGCAGCGGGTGCAAAAATTGTAAAACTTGATTTGGATCAATCTCTAATACTCCATTTGGTTTACAGTGATTGGAGGCGATCTTGGCAATAAACTTATTGTGGGCGATACCAACTGAGCAGGTTACTCCCTCCTGTTGCTGCACTCGCTGCCGAATTATCTCGGCAATCTTTCGCGCTGACCCAATCAATCTATTTGAACCAGTAACATCTAAAAATGCTTCATCTAAAGAAATGGGCTCAACTAACGGGGTTACCTCATTAAAAATCTGCATCACATTTTTCGATACTTCGGCGTAACGGGCCATATCTGGTGGGATAAAAATGGCATTTGGTGCTAAGGCTTTGGCTTTATACACCGGCATCGCTGCCTTAATGCCATATTTTCTGGCTTCATAATTTGCAGAAGAAACCACACCGCGTTTGCCAGCACCAATCACCACCGGTTTGCCTTTTAATTTTGGATTATCTCTCTCAGAGACAGATGCATAAAAGGCATCCATATCAACATGCAAAATACTTGCAAAGCCTTGCTCTTTACTCATGAGCAGCTACCATAACTTGTATAAAAGTTAGTTTTTTTGGTGGACACACCAGGAAGTTTAGTTTAAATACCTGACAGTAGCCCCTACAGTTTACGGACAGGCCCAATTGGGTGAAGTTAACCAATGGTAAGGAAAAAATATCAATGACTGAAATCATATTAATAGCTGGCAGAGTGCTATTTGCACTTTTGTTTATTAGCTCAGGCGTATCTCATTTCACTAAAGCCTCAGCAATGACCAGCTATGCCCAGTACAAAAAAGTACCTATGGCTAAATTCTCAGTTTACCTAAGTGGCTTAATGATCCTGCTTGGTGGGCTTTATATCCTGCTTGGTTTCTATGCAGATCTTGGTGCACTTCTAATCGCAGTTTTCTTAATCCCAACTGCATTCATTATGCATGGATTTTGGAAGGAAACTGATGCTACGGCTAAACAAAATGAGACCATTGCATTTTTCAAGGATCTCTCTTTGGCCGGAGCTGCGATGATTATTTTTGCTCTCCTTCGTGGTGGCGCAGACTTTGGTAGCAATGTAGGAACGCTGCTGTTTTTTAGTTAAGTTCAAATAGTAAAACTACCCCTAGGCTTTTTGTGCCTGGGGGTAGTTTTTTGCCCAGATAACCTCTTGGAATGTGGGAGTATCAGATTATGGAACTAACTTTGATTCTAACTGCCGCTTTAAGTGGTGGATTTATTGGCGCAGTATTAGGTTTCATTGGCGCAGGTGGCGCAATGGTTACAGTTCCTATTTTGTTTTACCTATTTGATTTCACCCCAGTTGCAGCTACTACCGCAGCACTTGCAGTGGTATTTCTTGCTGCAGCTGCAGGTCTTGGTCCAAAGTTTAAAAGTAAGGATGTGCTTGTAAAAGAGGCAATCACAATTTGGGCGCTTGGACTGGTAACCAATATGGGTTTGGGATTAATTGTTGAGAAGATCTCCGATCAGATAATTCTGATTGGCTTCTCGCTAGTTTTGCTCGGTGCTGCTTACTCCATGCTGAAGGCACCAATTCAAGATTCACCTGAAAAGAAGATGCCAGTCTGGGCATTGATTTTGCTCTCTCTAACAATCGGTGCATTGACTGGTTTGTTTGGCATCGGAGGGGGGTTTTTGGCTATTCCAGTGTTGGTTTTGTTTTTCCACACGCCACAAAATAAAGCCGCAGGCACCTCATTACTTATAATTGCCCTGAACTGCTTAACAGCACTAGCAGCTAAATATTCACTTTGGTCTGAAATAAACTGGAGTTATCCAGCGCTAATCTCACTGACAGCGGTTGTAGTTGCCCGTCTTTCCTCCAAAAAAGCTGCCAAGACACCAACTGTTCATCTAAAACGTGGCTTTGCTGTTTTATTGATTGGCTTAGCGAGCTTTACTATTTTGACTCAACTTTAAGTAGTAAATCTCAATATTCTTACTCTAGTTTTAAACCATGCTTAATTTAGGGAACAATGGCTTGATTAGATTCTTGCCAAGCAATTATGCCGCCGATCAGATTCATAGTTGAAAAGCCAATCTCGTCCATAGCCATCGCAGCATCAACTGATCGCTTACCTGAACGGCAGTAAACTGCATACTCAAGCGTTTTATCTAGATGGGCAATCTCAGCGATAAAATTTGGCTCCAAAACATCAATATTTATTGAGTTTGGGATTCTTCCCTGGGCAAACTCCTCCGGGGTGCGCACATCCAAAACAACTACATTTTGACTCGTAACCTGCTGGGCAAATTGTGCTACCTCAAGATTAATCATCAGAAGGTAATCTTATCTTCGTGAAACTATCAATGGAAACATATGGTCAAGGCGAGGCGATAGTTCTAATTCATGGCATGGGCTCAGCGGCTACTGCCTGGAAGCCAATTCTTTCAGAATTAACCAAGCAATTTGAGGTTGTCACAGTAGATCTGCCTGGCCATGGACGTACCCCTTACTCGCCAATCCAACAAATGGATCCGACATCGCTTGCAAATTTAGTAACTAGAAATTTAAAGGAGATTGGCAAAGAAAAATTTCATCTAGTAGGTAATTCACTTGGTGGCTGGATTAGTTTAGAGATTGCGGCTATAACTCCAGAGGCGGTAAGGACTGTTACGGCACTTGCACCTGCCGGGCTTTGGCTTACCCCATTTACATCTAGATATCCAGGTGAATTGGCGCTGAGAGCAATGGCAAGTGGAGTGGAAAAACTTGCACCCTCACTCTTGAATTACACCTGGGCAAAGAGGATTGGATTTGAAACAGTTTCACCACGATGGAAAGATCTAGGTTATGAAATCTGTTTAGATGCTACAAATGCAATGGCAAGTTCAACTGGTTATTTTCCTGCTTGGGATGCATTGCTAGGTAAAAGATTTGACAAACAAATTGATCACCAAATTCCCATCACAATCGTATTTGGCGATAGTGACCACACCTTGCCTGCAAAAACTTGTCAAGAAAGATCACTTGCACCATCACATGCTAAGTGGGTGGTGTTGCCAGATACAGGCCATGCACCAATGTGGGATAGCCCAACAGAGGTGTTAGCGGAGATAACACAAACTGCTCTACTAAAACGATGATTGCAGTAGTATATTTTTGGCGAATCAAAAGAATTGCTATGCCAATTGCTCTTTTAAATATGGCTACTAACAAGGTAATGCTGAAGCTAAAGTTTCCAGGATCTTTTGTGAAACTGTTGGGGACTGGAAAGGGTGAGAGTTTTACCCCGGCAGATGCTGATCAATTTAGATGGGGTATCTTGATAACGCTCGAGCAGTCAAAACTTGACTGGATTGAAAACTCCTTTGTGATAAAAGTGTGGCGAATGATTTCAAGTAATGAGTACCGTGCGATTCTTAAACCCATCTCATCCCACGGGCTTTGGTCTGGCCAACAGCCATTTTTTGTGGAGAAGTTTGAATGGCAAGGAAAAATAGCTGCCATTACTAGGGCAAGAATTGTTTGGCGAAAAAATCTTATGTTTTGGCGGGCCGTACCTCCGGTAACTGCAAGTTTGCATAGCTCACCGGGATTGATCAATGCTATTGGTATTGGTGAAGCACCAATTGGTCTACAAGGAACATTTTCGCTATGGGAGGATGCTTCAGCCTTACGCCAATTTGCCTATAAGGGTGATGCCCATGTTAAGGCGATTGCTGCAACCCACACTAATAAGTGGTATTCCGAGGAGTTATTCGCGCGATTTGCAGTAATTCAAGAGCAAGGCGTGCTCAAATGATGAGGCACAATTAACCTATGTCGCTACGCCAGTACTACCCAAGAAAAAATATGAGCAGGCAGGTTGCAGCTTGGAAGTTTTTTGTTTTATATGCAACCTTAATAATTGCAATCGGGTTGCAAATCACATATCCCCTGATTGAGGGCGAAGCACTCAGGCTAGTAACAATCGCAACTGTTTACTGGGCAGCAGCTGCCATGTTTCTACACGCCATGTTGGCATATGGCATTGTTTATGCTTTCCAGTTTTTATTTATAACCTTTACTTATGCACTTTTGGTAGAACAAATAGGAAGCAGAAGTGGTTGGCCATTTGGTTCTTATGAGTATTCGGGTAGTTTGGGTTATCAAATTTATGGCGTGCCATTAGTAGTGCCGTTTGCTTGGGTGATGTTGGCTCATCCGATTCTTATTGCAGCCCGTAAAGTGACGAAAAATTGGGTTTTTCTTTATGGCGGACTTGGTCTGATGGCTTGGGATCTGTTCTTAGATCCTCAGATGGTCGCTGCTGAAAGATGGACATGGGAGTTCACTGGCCGATCTGTGCCTTATCAACCAGAAATCCCCTTATCCAACACATTTGGTTGGTTATTAACGGGAATGGGGTTAATGGCTATTTTAAATTTAGTATTGCGAAAAGATAGACGTAAAGTAGCAACTTCGACTGCAGTGCCTGATTTTTTTCTAATGTGGACATGGTTTTCTGGAGTAGTCGGCAATTTATTCTTTTTTGATAGACCTGGGGTGGCACTAGTTGGTGGAGTTGCATTCGGATTGGTACTACTGCCTTACCTATTTCAATTGCGATTCGGCCCACCCACCAACAATTGATGGAAATTACACTTTTTCTCTCACTAATTGTTTTTTCAATGGTGGTCATAAACTCATTCACAATAAGAGTTGTTCAAAATAAACCAATCTCAGCTCAAGGTAGAGTCTCAGTTTTAATCCCAATGCGTAATGAAGAGGTAAATGTTAAGGAATGTCTTTCCTCTGTGATTAATCAGCAGGGCCTTGGTAACTTTGAAATCTTGGTACTAGATGATGGTTCGGTTGATAAAACTGCTGATGAGGTAAGAAAATTTTCTGAAGTAAAGCTAATTACTGGATCTACTCCACCACAAAATTGGCTTGGCAAATTGTGGGCCTGCCACCAATTATCTGAACAAAGTAAAGGGGATTTTCTAGTCTTTCTAGATGCTGATGTACGACTTACTCAGTATGCGATTTCAAATTCAATTTCTAAGTTGAAATCATGGGATTTTATTTCACCCTATCCACGGCAAGTTACAGATGGTTTTTTACAGAAAATCTTTCAGCCAATGCTGCAGTGGTCTTGGTTGGCCTCAGTACCTTTGGTTATCGCACAACGATTTTCTATAAGGTCAATGGCGGTTGCCAATGGTCAATTTTTTATTGTGAGAAGGGATGCTTATTTAAAGTCAGGAGGGCATGCAGCGGTAAGGTCTGAGGTATTAGATGATCTGATGTTGGCACGTCAGTTGTTAGATTGTGGATTTATGGGTGGTGTCGCAGAGGGCAGCCAAGTGGCAAGTTGTCAGATGTATAAAAGCAACGCAGATCTTTTTAAGGGCTATCAGAAATCACTCTGGAAGGCATTTGGATCTTTTTTTGGAAGTCTAATTGTAATTTTACTTCTTCTATTGACTGGAGTAATTCCATTTGCTGCAGCACTTACAGGTTCTGAGCTTGGACTAATCTCATTTTTACTAATCTTTTTGAGTCGGGTGATATCTGCATTAAGGACTGGTTCTCTACCAAATACAGCAATTTTGCATCCTCTTTCGATAATTGTCTTGATTAGCTTAATTGTTTACTCCTGGTATGGGCGGTTTACTAATCGATTAACCTGGCGCGATAGGGCAATTAATTAAATGGCAAAAATTTCCGTAATCGGTGCAGGAGTTGGTGGCATGAGTGCTGCTGCACGATTGGCTAAACAAGGTCATGAGGTAACTATTTATGAAAACAGTGATCGTTCAGGGGGCAAGTGCAGAACTGAGTGGTTTGGTGACTATGGATTTGATACCGGTCCCTCTTTACTGACACTGCCAGCGGTCTATCGAGATCTTTTTATTAAAACAGGAAAGCGCTTAGAGCATATCCTGGAATTAGAGCCAGTAGATCCTGCATTTGTTTACAACTTTAGTGATGGAAAGAAGGTGGTTTTTCCTAACCTTTCTAATCCAAATACTTATCTAGAGATAGAAAAATCATTTGGTGCTAAGGCAAGCAATGGTTGGCAAGAGGTAATTAATCGCGCTGAAAAAATGTGGCAAGTATCCAGAGAACCTTTTGTTGAATCTGAATTGAAATCTATCTGGCAACTATTAATCAGAAAGAACTTGATTAGCCAAATCAAACAAATTGCTCCTTTGACCTCACTACGTAGGTTAAGCGAAAAAATGGACCTAGATCCCCACTTAAGAATGATTGTTGATAGGTATGCTACTTATACCGGCAGTGACCCAAGAAGTGCACCGGCAGTGCTGCTAACAATTGCGTTTGTGGAGAGCACATTTGGTGCTTGGCATATTAAAGGTGGTATCGGTCAACTATCAATAGCACTTGAGCAGCGATGCAAAGATCTAGGCGTTAAATTTGAGTTCAATTCTCTGGTATCCAAGATTTTGACCAAGGCAAATCGAATCACTGGATTAGAGCTTGCCAACGGCAAGCAAATTGATACAGAGATTGTGGTTGCAAACTCCGATGCTGAGTATGTTTATAATCAATTACTAAGTGAAAAAGTATCTAGTGCCTCAGGTGAGCGCAGAAGATTAAAAGCTGCCACTAAATCCCTAGCTGGATTCTCGCTTTTATTAGGTCTGGACAATGCTAAAGGTAATTCAGTTTCAATGCAACATCACAATGTTTACTTTCCATCTGATTATGATGCTGAGTTTGATCAGATATTCACCCAAAAGATTCCAGTTAATGACCCAACAATTTATATTTGTGCTCCGAAAGATAAGTCGTTGGTCAGATCAGATTCAAAGGAAGCTTGGTTTGTGTTGGTGAATGCACCTCGCCATGAACCTAAATATGGTTGGGATTGGAGCAAAGGAGCTGATCAGTATGCGCAGAAGATTATAGAAAAACTAGATGCGCTCGGCTTAGATGTTTCCAGAAGATTAGATTTTATGAAGTATCGCACCCCAGCTGACTTAGAGTCCTACGCCATGGCACCTGGAGGATCCATCTACGGCACATCAAGTAACTCAGCTACCTCGGCCTTCTTGCGAGCTAGGAACCGCTCAAAAGTTAAGGGTTTGTTCTGCGTTGGTGGATCAGCTCATCCAGGTGGTGGATTACCGCTGGTTGGCATCAGTGCAGAAATTGTTGCCAACGCAATTGGAAAGGCTTAATTTAGCTTAAGAAAAATATAACGAGAAATCTTAAGTAAGCTTATCAATTGCAGCAATAACCAAATTAAGATTATCGAATCAAGAATTTTTAAATCTAAGTTGTAAGCTACTAACACGACAAAAACAAATGCGGCTCTAACTGGTCGTTCTGCAAAGGTCACCACACCTACCTCGTTCACTCCAACCCCACCAGCTCTTGCTCTTAAATACTCTTGGACAAAAGAAAAAAGAAATGCGGCAATCAAAATGTTTATATTAACGCCAATAGAATAGAGAGCCAGTACCCAGAATACCTCGGTAGCTCTATCTGTGACTGAGTCAAGCATCGCCCCCCACTTTGAGAATTTTTGGGTAACAATCGCCATACTGCCATCTAGACCATCGCTGAGTAGGGAAAGTATCAAAAACAATAATGCCCAAAGTGATTTTGAATTTAGGTAAAGTAAAACTCCAAATACCAATCCTAAAACTGTTAGGCCATTTGGTGTGACTCTTAACTTAACTAAAGGCCGGACTATAAAGTATGAAATATTCAACCACCATCTAACAATTCCTGAGACTCTCGCCTGACCATGAAGCGAGCTCCAGATACTAAAAAATTCACTTTTATTCATAACTTAACCAAGTTTAGATTTTTTGCAATCTCTATAGTTGATTCAGCAGTGTTCATAGTATAAAAATGCAACCCTGGTGCATTAGCAGCTAGCAATTTACTACCTAGTTCGGTTGCGATATCAACCCCTACTTTTTTAACATCTTGAGGATTGTCTGAGACCTTATCAAATTTACTTAATATAGAGGACGGTATTTGCATACCACTTAACTCAACCATTCTTGATAATTGTTTTAGATTGGTAATTGGTAGAATTCCTGCAATTACTGGCAACTTTGATCCTTCAGCAGATAAGCGATCTATCAGTGCTTGCCACTTATCAAATTCAAAAAAGAATTGCGTTGTGGCAAAGGTTGCTCCTAACCGCTCTTTTCTTAACAGAACTTCAATATCATTTTCAAGATCAAAATTAGAGGCCGGATGTCCATCTGGAAAAGCTGCGACCCCTACCTCTAATCCACCCAAACTAATTGCTAGCTCAACAAGTTGATCGGCATGATCAAGCCCATCTGCTATAGATTTCCACGCCGCTTTAGGACCACCTTGTGGGTCTCCCCTTAATGCCAAAATACTTTTTATCCCAGATTTTTTATACTGATTTAAAATCTCAGTCAGTTCATGCTTGGTGGAACCTACGCAGGTTAAGTGAGCTACTGTGGCGATGCCGGTTTGAGCGGTTATTTCGGAGGTAACGCGAATTGTTCGATCACGGGAGGTACCGCCGGCACCATAGGTAACTGAGACAAAATCTGGTTTCAGGGGTTGCAGTTGCTGCAACGCCTGCCACAATCGCTCCTCTCCTGCTGGATCCTTTGGTGGAAAGAACTCGAGTGAGAAGGAGGCAGCTCTCAGGTTATCTCTCATAGAAGGCAGGGTACCGTTGCGCCGTGAGTTTTTCTGTGATGAGCGATATTGATGGGCTACGCACCGAGGTAAATCACGCACTTTCTGAGTTTGTATCTACTCAAGGTAGGTATCTGATCAGTATTGGTGAGGAGTTAGAACCGGTAGCGATTACCTTAGAAAAATTCTTATTGGAAAGTGGAAAAAGATTACGACCGCTCTTTGCCTATGTCGGCATGGTAGGTGCTGGGGTAAAGCCATCCAAAGATTTGATTTCAGCTGCGGCAAGTCTTGAATTACTCCATGTTTGTGCCTTGATCCATGATGATGTTATGGATGCATCTGATACTCGCCGGGGTGCACCAAGTATTCATAAAACCTTTGAAAAAATGCATCTTGATAAAAAAATGGTGGGCAATAGTTCACAATTTGGTATTGCATCCGCAATACTCATTGGAGATTTGGCACTTATTTGGTCGGCACAGATGCTCCATAACTCAACAATTCCAACTGAAAAATTGATTTCAGCACTTGGTGTATATGACGAAATGAGAGTTGAACTCATGTCCGGTCAATACCTTGATGTTTATGAGCAATCATTAGGCACAGAAAGTATTAATAGATCTATGAAGGTAGCCCGTTATAAATCTGGTAAGTACACAATTGAACGTCCTCTACATTTTGGGGCTGCACTTGCTCAAGCACCAAATGATTTATTCAAAACCTATACAGAGTATGGAATCCCACTTGGTGAAGCCTTTCAGCTTAGGGATGATCTTTTGGGAGTATTTGGAGATCCAACTCAAACTGGTAAGCCTGCCGGAGATGATTTACGGGAAGGAAAGCGGACCGCATTAATTGCAATCGCTTTAAAAAAAGCGAGCGATTCACAGAGAAAACTAATTAAAGACAAACTTGGAGACCCAAATCTGACATCAAGCATGATTTCAGATCTTCAACAAGCGATCACTGATAGTGGTGCTACGAATCACATTGAAACAATGATCGAGAAGTTGACCAATACATCGCTATCGGCGTTAAATCATGATGGAATAAGCGCAGATGGAAAGCGCTATCTAACTGAACTTGCAGTCCTTGCTACTAACAGAAAGATATAACTGTGCCAGCTCGAGTTAAAGGTCCAACTGACAATGTTGTTGTGGTTGGAGCTGGATTAGCAGGATTAAGCGCAGCACTTCGGTTGGCTGGTGCAGGTCGACGCGTAACTGTTGTTGAGCGCGAGGCAGTGCCAGGCGGTAGAAATGGTTTACTTAACAAGTCTGGATTTGCATTTGATACTGGTCCTTCAGTTTTGACCATGCCAGATTTAATTGCGGATGCTTTGGCATGTGTTGGAGAAGATTTAAAGGATTGGCTTGATTTGCTACCACTTAAACCACTTTATCGAGCCTTTTATCATGACGGCTCACAGTTAGATGTTCATGCAGATACAAACCAAATGCAGGCTGAGATAGCAAAAAGCATAAGTCCGACAGAGGCAGTTGGATATGGAAAATATGTTGATTTTGTAACCAAGTTATATAAATATGAAATGAATGACTTTATCGATAGAAATATTGATTCACCACTTAATTTACTGACCCCAAATTTAGCGAGATTAATCGCATTAGGTGGTTTTAGAAGATTAGCACCTAAGGTTAATCAATTCCTGAAAGATCCAAGAACACAGAAGGTTTACTCATTTCAAGCCATGTACGCAGGTGTCAGTCCCCAACAAGCGTTAGCTATATATGCAGTGATTGCATATATGGACTCGGTCAATGGTGTTTTCTTTCCAAAGGGAGGAATGCACGCCGTGCCTAGAGCACTTGCTGCGGCAGCCCAAAAGCATGGAGTCACTTTTAAATACAACTCAACGGTTACCAAAATCGAACGTAGTAATGGTAGAGCTACTGCGGTAGTAACTGAATCTGGTGAGCGAATCACCTGTGATGTACTGGTATTAAATCCTGATCTACCAGTTGCTTGGCAGAGCTTGCTGGGAGGTCAACCAAGATCTGTTAAAAGACTTAAGTACTCACCCTCTTGTGTAACTCTATTGATCGGCTCTAACAAAAGTTATGACCACTTGGCTCATCACAACATACATTTTGGTAACTCTTGGGATGGGGTATTTGATGAGTTAATTAAGAAAAAAACTTTAATGAGTGATCCTAGTATTTTGGTGACAGTTCCATCCAAGGATGATCCAGAGTTAGCACCCGCTGGAAAGTCCTCATATTACGTGCTATTTCCAACGCCAAATTTAACAGCCAAACTTGATTGGAAAAAAATCGGCCCACAGTACCGTGATGAGATGATCCAAGCTTTAGAACAGCGTGGTTATAAAGATTTTGGTAAGGGTATTGAGGTGGAGCAAATGACTACTCCCCTAGATTGGCAAAGCCAAGGTATGGAGCAAGGAGCACCCTTTGCCAGCGCGCACACATTCTTTCAAACCGGCCCATTCCGTCCTAGAAACCTTGCAAAGGGATTTGAAAACATTGTTTTTGCAGGTTCTGGTACTCAACCAGGTGTAGGCGTGCCCATGGTTTTAATATCTGGCAGATTAGCGGCTGAGCGAATAGTTGGACCAGTGAAGTAATAAATGGATGAACTAACCGCTGCAGGAATTCTTGATCCTAATCTGAGAACCTCATATCTAAAGTGTAAAAGTTTAAACTCAAAACATGGAAAAACTTATTACTTAGCCACCCTGCTCCTGCCTAAAGATAAACGGCCACATGTGCACGCACTTTACGGTTTTGCAAGATACGCAGATGAAATTGTCGATGATTTATCCTCGACTTTAAGCGATCGTGAAAAAGCAGCGACTCTAAATAACTGGGGTGAACAAGTTTTATCCGATTTAAAATTAGGAAGAAGTCAAGATTCTATTGCAGCGGCACTTGTTCACACAGCAACTCAATTTGAAATTCCAATCTCGTATTTTGAGGCATTTTTACACTCAATGACTATGGATTTATCCATAACTCAATATGAAAGTTATCAAGATCTATATGAGTATGTTTATGGCTCGGCAGCTGTAATTGGATTACAGATGGTTTGTATTTTAGGTACGCAATCTAAGTCAGATTTCGAGGCGGCCAAAATCGCTGCCGAAAAACTAGGTATTGCATTTCAATTAGCAAATTTTATTAGGGATGTGGGCGAAGACTTGGATCGTGGAAGAGTTTATCTACCCATGAGTGAGTTGCAGTCTCATGGAGTAACTCGCCAAATGCTAGAGGCTAAAATTTTAACTCCTCAGATTAAGAGTGCTTTAAAAGAGCAGATTTCTAGAGTACGCACTTTGCAAAGGGAATCTAACCCAGGAATTGAGTTGTTGAGCGCTAATACTCGACAGTGTATTAAGGCTGCTAGTGAGCTCTACTGTGGAATAGTAGATGAGGTTGAAAAGATTCAATTTGAAGTATTTGCCAAGAGAGCGAAAACCTCTGCCTTTCGCCGAGCCAAAGTTGCACTACCGGCATACTTAAAAAGTAAACTTGCTAAATAACTACTTTTTTTGCACTCCTTTTTTACCCCAATAAATCCACAAACTCATTACAGATAAAACTAGAGCAAAACCGAAAAACAAATCTTCTACTGGCGCTGAAGCAATCCGGAGACCAATAATGGCATCTGGGTCATACATAACTATCTCTCTTGAGGTGAGCCACCAGTTAGTAATCAACTGAAAAAAAATAATAATTGCGTAACTTGTCCAGTAAACCGCTCGAGTTAACAATCTACTCTTGGTGATAAATAGGTCAAGCAAGATTGATAATAAAAATGCAGTAATTGCAATCTCGGTGTAACTCACTACTCATCCCCTACTATCCAGTGCCTTTTAACAGTTCTTACCGCCTCAATAGTCATGATTGCTGCCACAGGAACAAAAATAAAAAATAGGTACTCTTCAAGTGGAATACTAAAGGGACCGATAATTCCCAGTATTTGTTTATCATCAAAAAACCAATGACCCTGAGATATTGCATAGGCGTCCCAAATAACAAAAAAAGTAGATATAGGTAAGATACTAAGTGCTACTCTTTTCAACCTTCGTAGTACTCCGATTTTTAAGACAACCTCAAGCCAAAAAGATCCAGCAATGGTGAATAGGATCATAGCTAAATACCCATATTTCAACACGAGATAACTATAGACAATATACAAGTGCGCTAAGATTGCTAACACGGGAGCTAAGTCATTTAGCTGAGAGGGCTTGAAATTCAAGCCGACCGATCGACCAGTTCGGTAATGCGAATTGGAAGGGAGTTTGTTTTGTCTATTTTGGAAATTGTTGCATTTACTACCGCTCTAATCGGAGTAATTTTAGGAGCCTTTGGTAATCGAATCACTTGGCCTTGGTGGATAACAGGCAGTCTGCTTTACTCCTATTTATTTTTTCAATCGGAGTACTTTGCTAGCGCAGCACTTCAATTCATATTTATAGCGGGTGGAGTTTGGGGATGGATTGGTTGGGGACCGCAAGGAGCTAAACCTAGACGGTGCTCGGTAAGGGAACGGTCAGTTTTGATAGTTACGTTATCACTCTCCTCGATAGCGCTTTGGCCGATCTTGGTAGGTGTTGGTGCATCTTCAACGGTAATAGAATCATTTGGCTTTGTTGGTAGCGTTATGGCGCAGTTGTTGATGATTTGGCAAAGATTTGAAGCCTGGCCACTGTGGGTGGCAGTTAATATCGCATATACATATCAATATTTTATGGGAGAGCTTTATCTGACAAGCATCCTTTATGCCATATTTTTATTCGTGGCTATTTTTGGGTGGATTAGATGGCAAAGAGAATCTAAAAATTTCCAAATTAATTAATTACACTTATTTAAAGGATGAGTTACTCACCTTTAACTTAAACCAGAAGACAGTAATAGCCATCGATGGTGTTGCGGGGGCAGGTAAGACAACCTTGGCTAACAGGTTGAAAGCTGACTTGAATAGCTGCCAGGTAGTGCATATGGATGATGTATATGATGGATGGATAAATTCACTTTCAAATGAACTAAGTGAGCGAGTAATAAATCAAATTTTATTACCATTCACAAATAACCAGCCCACCAAATACAATAAATACAATTGGTACCTTGAAACATTTGATTTGGAATCCTCTATACCAGAGTGTGATCTCCTAATACTTGAAGGTGTTGGAGCAGGGCAAACTGCCTTTAGAAAATTTCTGGCTAAATTAATTTGGGTCGAGCTAGATCCAAACATGGGTTTTGAGCGGGTAATAGCCAGAGATGGTGAGGGGGTAAAAAAACAGATGGTTAATTTCTTAACAGATCAAGGCAACCATTTTGCATCGGAATTAACCCAGAATGCTGCGGATTACACCATTTCTGGCGTGCCATAAACTAATATTTTTAAACTCCTCTCTAAACTTTAGTTGTGTCTGATTTAACTGGCGAGCTAATCGATGATCGGTATCTGCTTAAACGGCAAATAGCTTCAGGCGGGATGGCAACAATTTATGCTGGGATCGATACTCGTTTAGATCGTTCAGTTGCTGTCAAGATCATGCATGCACATCTAGCAAATGATGAAGCATTTGTCTCCAGATTTATAAAAGAAGCCAAAGCTACAGCGGCGCTTTCTCATCCAAATATTGTTTCAATCCAGGATCAGGGTTGGAATGAAGGTGGACCACCAGCAGTCTTCTTGGTAATGGAACTAGTAGAGGGTTCAACTTTAAGAGATTTGCTACATCAATCTGGTTCTTTCTCAACCGATCAGGCGATGCGATTCATTACACCAATTTTGAGTGCATTAGCTGCTGCACATCAACTTGGAATCATACATAGAGATATAAAACCTGAAAATATCCTGATCTCTAATGATGGTCGAATCAAAGTCGCAGATTTTGGGTTGGCAAGAAACACATCATTGGCGCAAACAATGACCGCCGAATCCAGTGTTGTGCTTGGAAGTGTTTCATACCTATCCCCTGAACAGGTACAGCGAGGAATTGCTGATGCTAGAAGCGATGTATATGCAATTGGAATTCTGCTGTTTGAGATGTTGCTCGGCCGAAAACCATATGATGGCGAAACTCCAATTCAAATTGCCTATCGCCATGTAAATGACCGAATTCCCAATGTAAAAGAGTTTAAACCAGAGATTCCAGATGAGATTGCAGATCTTATCTTCCAGGCCACAGCACCTAATCCAGATCAAAGACCAAAGGATGCTGAGCTGCTGTTAAACCAGATTCGCGACATCCAAGCAAAGCTAGATCCTAAGCGTAGACAGATGAGTTTAGAACTTGATCTGCCACCAGTTACACCTAAGGTGAGTAAAAAACCAAAAGTGTCAATTGGCTCAGCCTTTGGCGGATTAAAGGAAAAAACAAATCAATTAATCTCATCTAACTCGACAAATCTTGCAAAACAAGAGGATTCTGTGAGAACTAAGAAACGAAAAGTATCTAAGCGAGTTAAGAGAAATCGAATTATTGCCCTGCTCATTTTGTTAACAATGATTTTTGGTGGCTATCAATTGTTAGGTGTTGGCAAGATTTCAGTTCCTTCGCTAGTAGGTATGAATCAAGCAGAGGCGACAGAGGTACTTTCAGAACTGGGGTTAACAGCTGAGGTTGCGGAAGAAATCTTTAGTGAGGATATTGCTAAAGGAAAGATTATCTCCACCTCACCTGGTGGAGGCGGAAGAGTATCCCCGGCTGGAAAAGTTGCACTAGTCATCTCCAAGGGTCAAGAAAGAATTGAGATCCCTTCAGTAACCAACTTGACACCAGATCTAGCTACTCAAAAAATAGCAGAATTAGGATTAACAATTGGGGATGTAAATGAGGCCTTCGATATGAAAATCCCAGCAGGTTTTGCTATCGGCACCGACCCAAAAAGTGGTGACAAGGTCAAGCGCAATTCAGTTGTAAACATTGTGGTCAGTAAAGGTGTTGAACAGGTTTCATTAATATCCTATGTGGGTAAGGGAGGAGATGAGGCTCTCTCTGAACTTACTAATAAAGGTTTTGATGTCAATGTGGTTTACAAGTTCAGTGACAGAGTCTTTAAGGGCTTGGTGATTTCCCAAACCCCTGAGATTTCTGATTTGATAGGGCTTGGCTCAAAGGTTGAATTGGTTTTATCAAAAGGACCTGAGTTTGTTTTTGTGCCAAATGTTTTAGGTAAAAGCAAAAATGATGCAAGCCTTGACCTTGAAAATTTAGGTCTAAAAGTTGTTACAAAAGGCAGTGGAAAAGTCAACAACATCTCACCAGCTATTGGTACCAAAGTTAAACAAGGCGCAGTAATCACGCTCACCCTTAGGTAGTTTGTTAGAGCGATCTCTCAGGTAGGCTCCACTGATGGCCAAGGTTAAGTCGCTACCAAAAATTGGGGCTCATGTTCCAACCTCAGGTGGAATGGCAACTAGATCGATTGAATACGCTTTAACAATCAAGGCGGAGGCGATTCAGGTATTTGCATCAAGTCCAAGAACCTGGGCCACCTCAGCCCCTAATCCAGCTATGGATGATGCATTCAAAGCCAAAACTGCCGAGCACAATATCGAAGCCTATGTACATGCTTCATTTCTGATAAATCTAGGATCACCTACTCGATCTACCTATGAGAACTCTTTAGCAGCAACTGCCTACTCCCTAAAACGAGCAAAAGAAATCGGTGCACAAGGTGTTGTAGTACATACTGGTTCAGCAGTTGATGAATCAAATGTGGCACAAGCTTGGAAGCAAATACATGAAGGTGTTATGCCAATTTTGAACAAACTTGATGATGAAGACCCTTGGTTATTACTGGAGCCAACAGCTGGTCAAGGACAGTCTCTAGTTAAAAAATTGGATGATTTAACTAAGTATTTTGAGGCACTCGAATGGCACCCAAAGGTAGGAGTATGTCTTGACACCTGTCATGTATTTGCTGCCGGGCATGACATTAAAAAACCTGGCGGAATGAAAGAGACTATGGATTTACTTGTTGAGATTGCTGGAATCGAGAGAATTCAGTTGATTCACGCAAATGACTCGATGGATGTTTGCGGCAATCTAAAGGATCGCCACCAAAATATTGGTAAAGGTGAAATAGGAAGTAAGCCGTTTATTGAGCTTTTAGCCCATCCAGCTGTTAGGAATGCACCGTTAATTTTAGAGACACCGGGAGCTGAGCCAGAGCATGGCAGTGAAGTAGCCTTACTTAAGAAAATGCGGGATAAGTAATTGAAAATCAAAGCACTTCTGTACATCGGTCTATTAGCAACTACCGCTGTCTGGGGTGGCGCCTTCTTGGTTATGAAGGACTCCTTGGAACGACAGGATGTTTACTCCTTCTTAGCATCTCGATTCATACTAGCCGCACTTTTCATGTTTTTGTATAAACCGCGCTGCCTGCAAGGTTTGAGCAAGGTTTTTATTAAACGAGCCGTACTGGCCGGAGTGCTCTTAGGTAGTGGCTTTATTTTCCAGACATTTGGCTTAACCAAGACCACCGTTTCAAACACTGGTTTTATTACTGGACTTTACCTAGTCTTTACGCCACTAATTGCCTGGCTGTTGCTCAAGCGCGAAATCGTAAAGATGCAATGGAGTGCAGTCTTTGTTGCGACGATCGGGTTATACCTCATCTCATTTACTGGAATCTCGATCGGATTTGGCGAGGCACTAGTCTTGATTTCTGCAATTTTATTTGCTGGCCAAATTGTGGCACTTGGTGAATGGAGCGACGGCAAGAATACCTATGCCTTAACTTTGATTCAGATATTGGTTTCATCAGTCATATTTTTAACTCTCTCTCTGATAGAGGGTTATCAACTTCCACCCGATGGTGGAGTATGGTCGGCAGTGCTATTCACCGCCTTCTTTGCCACTTTTATTGGTTTTCTGATTCAAACGAAAGCCCAGTCAGTAATGAGCGCTACGGCCGCTGGGGTGTTGCTCGCCATGGAGGTTCCATTTGCCTTATTTTTCGGACTTTACTTTGATAATGACCCAGTAACTTTTAGAATAATTTCTGGTGGTTCCCTAGTAATGATTGCTATGGCCCTAGTAATTTGGTCAGATTCAAGAGATACAAAATCGGAGGCAAAGTAAAATGCCGAACAAGATTGTAGATTTAAGATCGGATACGCTTACCAAACCCTCAGAAGGTATGCGTCAGGCTATGCATGAAGCCGTAGTTGGTGATGATGTCTATGGGGAAGATCCTACTGTTAACTCACTTGAAGAGCGAGTTGCTGAATTATTTGGCCATCAAGCAGCCTTATTTTGCCCAACTGGTTCATTAGCAAATCAATTAGCCATAAGAATGTTGGTTTCACCCGGCGAAGAGTTGATCACTGAGACTAATTCACACATAGTTCGAGCTGAACTTGGAGCTGGCGCTGCATTTAGCGGAATTACAACAAGAACTTGGCTTTCACCTCGTGGTGAGTTAAGGGCAAATGATCCACTTAACATCGCCAGGCCCGATTCAGGTCCTTACTTAGTTTCAACTAAAGCGATCGCTATTGAAAATACCCATAACTTTGGTGGCGGTACTGTGCAATCAATTTCTGAGATTTCAAAACTTCGCCACGAATGTCAGGCACTTGGAATTAATACACATTTGGATGGCGCAAGAATTTGGAATGCCCATGTGGCCACTGGAGTGCCGCTAAAAGAGTACGGGCAAAACTTTGACACTTTAAGTGTGTGCCTTTCAAAGGGGTTAGGCGCTCCGATTGGATCTTTGATGATTTCTACCGCAGATCGAATAAACACAGCTCGGCAGTGGCGTAAACGATATGGCGCTGGGATGCGTCAGGTAGGGGTAATTGCAGCTGCTGGACATTATGCACTTGATCACAACATTGATTTGCTAATAAAAGATCATCAACGGGCCAAACAAATAGCCGAGGCGGCAGCGGTAGCTGCACCATCAGTAATTGATCCCAAGAGTGTTGAGACAAACATTGTAGGTTTGGATCTATCCTCATTAAGAGTTACAGCTGCAGAGTTATCTGCTCAACTTAAAGAACATGGAATCCTTACTGGACCCTTAGGTTCTAAATACTTGCGATTAGTTACTCATTTTGATTTAGATGATTCAGATATAAATTTGGTTAAACAAGTGCTTCCAGAATTATTAAAGCGCGCCTTCGTGGCTTAGTAACCATTCTTTAACTTTTACGCCATATTCGTAATTCCCAATAGCACCACTACTTTTAATAATGCGATGGCAAGGAACAATGGGAGCGATTAGGTTGTTTCCACAAGCTGTCCCTGCTGCTCTGATCGCATCGGCTGAACCCGCCCGTTTAGCAAGTTGGGCATATGAAAGCACCTTACCGGCCGGGATTTTCCGCATCACTTTCCACACCTCTTGCGAGAATTTTGCTCCGGCTTGGCGGACCTTAATAGCGTTAATTGCATTTAAATCTCCGGCAAAATAATCATTGATTAAATCTGAAATTACTGGAATTTTGCTAACGTGCTTAATCTCTTTTTCAATATCCTCAGCTGAGATTCGATCAATTAAAGATTTGATTGAGTTAAAGCCCGCAGCCAACACGATATCTTCCTTTGCAACTAAATTTAACTCACCAACTGGGGTTGCAAATGAGGTAGTTTGGAGCACCTGCTGACTTTAACTAATTAACCGCACAAAATAAACAGCTATTTTTTCCGGTCCCGCAGCATTTCTGCGACCAAAAAGGCCAATTCTAATGATTGAGTGTGATTTAACCGTGGGTCGCAAGCGGTTTCATACCGTGAAGAAAGATCTTCATAGCCTATTGCCTCACCACCGCCCACACACTCTGTGACATCATCGCCGGTAAGCTCTATATGAATACCACCAGGATGTGTTCCCATTTTCTTATGTACTTCAAAAAAGCCTTTAACTTCATCAATAACATCTTCAAATCTTCTTGTCTTGTACCCACTTGGCGCTTCATGAGTATTTCCATGCATCGGGTCACAGACCCATAAAATGACTGCCTCGGATTTAGTAACAGCTTCAATCAGTGGTGGCAGTTTCTCTCTGACTAAACCTGCACCCATGCGGGTAATAAAAGTTAATCTACCTGGCTCATTAGTTGGGTTTAATTTTTTAACAATTGCAAGAACCTCTTCAGGTTTTGATTTTGGACCTAGTTTTACACCGATTGGGTTATGAATTTTTTCTGCAAAGTCCATATGTGCACCATCTAACTGACGAGTGCGCTCACCTATCCAAACAAAATGGGCTGAAACATCATATGGATTGTTAGTTCTTGAATCTATTCTTGTTAATGCTTTTTCATACTCCAGAATCAAGGCTTCATGGCTCGAGTAAAAGTCAACTGATTTGAAAGACTCTGGGTCAACACCGGCGGATTGCATAAATTGAATTGCTCGACCAATCTCATTTGCCATTTCCTCATAGCGAGCGCTAAATCTGGCATCAGCTGTAAAGCCCTTATTCCAACTATGTACCTGACGTAAATCGGCAAAACCACCTTGGGTAAATGCTCTAACTAAATTCAAAGTAGCTGATGAGGTGTTATAAACCCGAACTAATCTTTTTGGATCTGGTGTTCTAGCTTGTTTTGTGAATTCTAAATCATTTACTGCATCTCCCCGATAAGCTGGCAGCGTTACTCCTTCCCGGGTCTCAGTCTCGTTACTTCTAGGTTTTGCAAACTGCCCAGCCATTCTGCCCACTTTTAATACTGGCAGGGATGAAAAATATTGCAAAACTGCTGCCATTTGAAGAATGGTTTTAATTCGATTTCTAATTGAATCTGCCGTTGCGGCTGCAAATGTCTCTGCACAATCACCACCTTGTAACCAAAAAGCGTTACCAAGTGCTGCCTGGCCAATTCGCTTCTTTAAATTGTCACACTCGCCAGCAAAGACCAATGGCGGGAAACTCTCTAACTCCCTCACCGCTGCTTTTAATTCATCTGCATTGGGCCAGGTGGGTTGTTGGGCGGCCACTAGCCCTGGCGTAAAAATCGAGTTGGCGTTCATTGGATAATGGTAGGCAATCTTGTTTAATCGATGTGGCTAATTTAGCCCTAATCAATTAACCGAAGAAAATCTCCGCCTCTTTGTACAGCTCAGGATCAACCGTCTTTAACTTCTCAGTTGCTGATGCAAGTGGCACTCTTTCAATCTTGGTGCCGTGTAAGGCAACCATCTTGCCCCAGGCTCCCTCGTGTACGGCGGTTATGGCATGTAAACCAAATCTAGTTGCCAAAACTCGATCAAAGGCGGTTGGAGAGCCACCTCGTTGAATATGGCCAAGCACAGATGTACGGGCCTCGTTCCCAGTTCTTTCCTCAATCTGCTTTGCAAGCCACTCACCTATTCCAGAAAGTTTTACATGACCAAATGCATCAAGAGATTTATCCTTAGTAACTAGATCACCATCTTTTGGAATCGCACCCTCTGCTATCACAATTATTGGTGCATAACTTTGCTCAAATCTTGACTCCACCCACCTGCAAACTTGATCTAAGGAAAACTTCACCTCTGGAATCAAAATACATGAAGCTCCGCCAGCAAGTCCTGAGTGAAGTGCAATCCAACCAGCATGTCGTCCCATTACCTCCACAATTAATGCCCGATGGTGTGACTCGGCGGTAGTGTGTAATCGATCTATGGCTTCAACAGCGATATTTACAGCTGTATCGAAACCGAATGTGTAATCTGTATTGTTTAAATCATTATCGATAGTTTTTGGCACACCAATTACCTTTACACCAAGAGAATCTAATTTGGTTGCAACGCCTAAGGTATCCTCACCGCCAATTGCAATTAATGCATCAACTTTCATCTTGGATAGATTTTCTTTAATTCTTTCAACACCGTTTTCAATCTTAAATGGATTTGTCCTAGATGAACCCAAGATGGTTCCACCCCTTGGCAAAATTCCTCTCGTAGCCGCTATATCCAACTTCATGGTTAAACCCTCGAGCGGACCGCGCCAACCATCTTTGAAGCCAATAAACTCATAGCCATACTCTTTTACGCCTTTGCGGACCACTGCGCGAATAACTGCATTAAGCCCTGGGCAATCTCCGCCACCTGTTAAGACACCAATACGCATACTTTGTAAAACTCCAGCCTTGAAATTATGAGAATAATTGGTCTACGTTGACGGCTAAGTCTACTCTGCCGCAATGGGATTAAAACCCGAGATATCAGCCTATTTACAGGATCGAGCAGCACTTGGCTTGCCACAGGTCTGGCAAGCACCATTGGCGCAGATTAGAGAAAACACCAAACTTCATGTGGCTTTACAACAGAGCCTCGATGAAATCTATTCTTGCGAACATAAAATCATTCAAGGTCCAACATCAAAATTGCCAATCAGAATTTATCGACCAAGTAATCTGCAAAACCTACCAGTGCTACTTTTCTTTCATGGTGGGGGTTGGGTATTAAATTTTTTAGATATATATGAACCAGCCCTTAGAAAACTTTCAAATTTAGGCAACTTTGTTATCGTGGCCCTTGAGTATCAAAAAGCACCAGAGCACCCCTATCCGGCCGCCTTCAATGATTGCTACGCCACACTTGAGTGGCTAATCGATAATGCTAAACAACTAGATATTGACCTCACAAGTGTTGGCGTGGGTGGAGATAGTGCAGGGGGTAATCTGGCCTCAGCAGTGGCGCTTAAGGCGGTAAATGAGAACTTAATCTCGCTAGCTTTTCAACTACTAATTTATCCTTGTAATGATGTGAAAATGGAGTACCCATCTGCAGTAAAAAATGCTGAGGGATTTGGACTTACAACGAAGGCAATGAAATGGTTCTGGCAGCAGTATCTGTCAAATGAATCTAATAAAAAAGATCCTTATGCAGTACCAATAACAGCAAAATCCTTAAAGGGAGTTGCTCCTGCAATTTTGATCTCAGCAGAGTTTGATCCTCTAGCTGATGATGTAAGAAATTACTACAATAAATTGCAACAGGATTTAGTTCCTGCCGTTTATAAAGAGTACGCTGGGCAAATACATGGGTTTTTCAATCTAAGTGGCATAACCACTGATGCCGAGTCCCTATACTTAGATATTGCAACTGAGATTAATGCAATTTTAGGAAGGCACTAAATAATTTGACCAGAGTTGGATGGGGCAGATTTGCCCTGGTGGGTTTCCTTTGGGGTACACCTTACCTATTTATAAAAGTTGCTGTGGAGGAGATCTCTCCTGCCACAATTATTTTCTTCCGAGTATTAATCGGAGTCATGGTGCTGCTGCCACTTGCCTTGATGCAGAAAAAGATAAGAATCCCCAGAAGGTATTGGCATATTGTTTTGATATATACAGTTGCTGAGTTGATTGGTCCTTGGTATTTAATTACCCATGCTGAACAAAAAATTTCATCGGGATTAACTGGATTGTTAGTGGCAACGGTACCTATCTGGGCAGCAATTTTTGCCTCAATGACTGGCGACCACACAGTTTGGCATAAATCGAGATTGTTTGGGCTGATTATCGGATTCATTGGAGTTGTAGCGGTCGTGGGCATTGAATCGTTAAGTGGGCGCCAGGATTTAATATCAATTGGAATGGTTATCCTGGCTGCAATCGGTTACGCATATGCGGTTAATATGATCAATCGAAAAATCCCCCATGTACCAGCTATCGCATTAAATTCTTGGGCAATGATAATTACATCTCTTTTTTACTTACCTTTTGCAATCAGCAGCTGGCCAACTAATACTCCATCCACTCAAGCAATTGCATCAGTAGCATCTTTAGGAATCTTTTGCACAGCTATTGCTTTTATCCAATTCTTTAAATTACTGGCAGAGGTAGGACCTCCTAGAGCTTCTTTGATCACCTACCTAAACACTGCAGTTGCTGTAATGCTTGGTGTTATTTTGTTATCAGAACCAATTACCTTAGGAATTTTGCTTGGCCTTCCGTTGGTATTAATTGGCTCTTACTTTGCTAGTCGGAAAGTACCTCAGTAAAACCTAATCTTGCCAGCAATTTCGGATCCTTTTGCCACTCTTTAGAAACCTTGACATGAATCTGTAGGAAAACTTGCATTCCAATAAATTGCTCAATTGATTTCCTGGCCCGGCTTCCAATCTCCTTTAACTTAACTCCTTGTGGGCCAATAATGATGCCTTTTTGGCTATCTCGCTCCACATGTAATACAGCTGTAATATCAAAAATCTTTCCACCTAAACGCTCGCCCATTTCTTCGATGGTGACCATAACTGAATGAGGTAACTCTTCATACAGCTGCTCAATTGCTGCCTCCCGAATAAGATCAGCAACCATTAACTCTTGAGCTTGATCAGTATTAATATCGGTTGGATAAAGTGCAGACGACTCTGGTAATGCCTTAGAGATCAAATCTAGCAGCAAATCTGTTTGGTCAAGATTTTTTGCCGAGACTGGGACAATTTCAGCTTTAGCAAGATTTAGCTTATTGGCGAAGTTATTAACCTGAGTTAACTTTTTAGCTAATTGAGATTTTGAAACAGTATCTATTTTTGTAACTACCAGAAAGTGCAACTGATTACCCTTGATTTGCTTGGCAATATACTCATCCCCTGCCCCAATCTCCTCATCGGCGGGCAAGCAAAGCAAAACTAAATCGGTAGAGTCGATGTTTTCATTAACCATTGAATTTAATCTATTACCCAAGGCAGTCTTGGGCTTGTGCATTCCTGGTGTATCAACCACGATTACTTGATAATTGTCGCGATTGATTATTCCCCGAATTGGATTTCGAGTGGTGTTTGGGTGGTGAGAGGTAATAACAATTTTAGAGCCAACTAATGCATTGACTAGGGAAGATTTTCCAGTATTAGGCCGCCCCACAATTGCCACAAAGCCAGCTTTGAAGTTTCCCATTGGCTGTATTCTCTCACTCTTTCAACCCCGCTTTGGCAAGGGTGTGATTATTTGCAAAATTTCCTCAAATGAAGTTGCAATATCAGCAACACGATCAGCAATTAATCGGTGGCAACCGGCGCTGGTAGAAGAAGTTATCTGGCCAGGAATGGCAAAAACCGGTCTAAAAATCTCTGCTGCATCTCGAGCAGTTCGAATTGATCCACTCACAAACTCAGCCTCAACTACAACTGTTACCTTTGTTAGCGCTGCAATTAATCGGTTTCTAATGAGAAATCTTGCTGGCTGACTAAACACATTCGGCATTACCTCTGAGATTAGTAATCCTTTTTTCATAATATGTAAAAAAAGATCTTTGTTTTCAGGTGGATAAAAATGATTAAAACCTCCGGCCAGCACTGCAATACTGCTTCCGCCAGCATCGACTGCCCCCTGATGGGCCGAAGTATCTATTCCATAAGCTCCACCGCTGACGACCACCATTTTTGATTTAGATGAATCGATAGCTAGATTAGTTGAAATACTCAAACCATATTTTGTTGGATTTCTACTTCCAACAATTGCGATAGATCTATCCAACTTTGCCAAAGTTTTTCGATCACCTTTTATTACTAATCCAATCGGAGGTGCGCTTAAATCCATAAGCTGGGATGGCCAATCTGAGTCATTCGGTGAGACAAATTCAGAGTTTGATTTGGCGAGTAAGGCCATTAGCTTGGATATATCTGAAGTAGTGACCCTTGCTTTTATCTCAGGGTAATCTGAAATTCTTTCATAACTTCCACCTTTTAAAATCCTCTGGTGAACTACAGCTGCGCCTAGATTTGCAATTTGGTTAGCCCAGAAAATACTGCCGGGTTCAATCACAGAAAACAAAGCAACTCTGGCCTCAGCCTCACTTATCACTCAATCAAGATATCAAAATGATTTAAGCACTACTCGTTTAAAACTAAATCTGTTGATTATCGATTATCCATTAAATCTGCAATGTTTGAGAAGGATTTACGATGGATTGGAAGCACTCCATATTTTTTTATTGATTCTGTGTGTAATGGCGTTATATACCCTTTGTGACTAGCAAATCCATAATTTGGATACTGTTTATCTATCTCAATCATAATTCGATCTCGAAAAACCTTTGCCAAAATCGATGCAGCACTTATTGAAAGTGCGACTTGATCGCCTTTCCAAACAGATAGATTTGAAGCGGTTAATCCTGGAATCACATATCCATCTGTCAACACATACTCTGGTGTAACTGCCAGCCCTTGAACCGCTCTTCGCATCCCCTCAATATTGCACTTATGCACCCCATATTGATCAATCTCTTCGACTGGCACTTCAATAATTGAGTGAGAGATTGCATTCTTCAGTACCACCTCATATAAATCTTCGCGTTTTGATTGGGTAAGCTCCTTTGAATCCTTTACCTGCGAAAGCGCTGGTGAAAAAGGGTTTTCTAAAATAACCGCTGCAACTATCAGTGGGCCGGCACATGGCCCTCGTCCGGCCTCATCAACACCAGCAATTTTTGTAATTCCAGATCTAATTAGTGCTTGTTCAATCATAAATCAGGATTTAGATTTAACTGGTATCTCTTTTAAATCTTTACCTTTTTCAATTACTCCCAAATTTTGGATTGGCCATACAATGAAAACAGCCCGCCCCACTACCTTGCTAAGAGGAACCATTCCATTATTGGCACTATCTGGTTGATATCTTGAATCTGCGCTAGCCGCCCTGTGATCACCCATTACCCAAATAAACCCCTCGGGTATATCAACGTTAAATTTAGTCTCACTTGGTTGATCTCCGCTATAAATATACGGTTCATCAACTGAAATACCATTTACTTGCAATTTGTTATTTGCATCGCAGCAGGTGACATTGTCGCCACCAACGCCAATTACTCGTTTTATCAGATACTGCTTTGCTGGATCGGGCAAAACTCCAACTGTGATCAATCCAGATTTAATCAAGGCAATAAGTTTTGGGTCATCAGATGATTGCGATTGACCAAGCCAGTTATCAGGATCGCCAAAAACAACTACTTCACCGCGTTTTACTTCACTAAACAGTGCCCCAAACTTATTAACGGCAATTCGATCACCTATTTGTAAAGTGTTTTCCATAGAACCTGATGGAATGTAAAAAAAGTGCAGCAGAAACGTCTTTACAACAATTGAAACGATTAAAGCCGAAACAACAATAATAGGTAGTTCCCGAAGGAACGAACCCTTCTTAGGCATCAGAATTACTTAACTTAGGCTTGTGGGGTTTCTTCTGCTGGTGATTGTTCAACCGCCTCGGTTTGTGCTGCAACCTCAGCTTCTTGAACAACTGGCTCACTTGCAGTTTGTTCAACAACTGCCGATTCTTCAGTTGCTGGAGTTTGCGTTGTTGGTGCACTCTCCTCAACAACTGGAGCATTCTTAGCAGCTAACCTCTCAGCAGCCTTTTTCTTCAATGTTGTTGCACCATCTGCCGGTTCATTCATAGCCTCTTTAACAGCTGCCTCATAAGCCACTCTTTTATCAATTTTTACTGGTTGTGGCTTGAGTGTTCCTTCACTGCCTGACATTCCATTTGCCTTTTGGTAATCACCGGTAATTTTTAGAAGTGCAGTAACCGCTTCCGTAGGTTGAGCTCCAACACCTAGCCAATATTGAACCCGCTCTGAATTAACTTCAATTAAAGATGGTTCAGCCGCTGGTGAGTAACGGCCAATCTCTTCAATTGCCTTTGAGTTTCTAGCAGATCGAGAATCTGCAATAACAATACGGAAATGAGGTGTACGAATCTTTCCAAGTCGCATTAACTTAATCTTTACTGACACAAAACTCCCTAAACAAAATAATTCGGTTGATTCTTAAGTAAACAGCGGGGGCGTTTACATTCAGAGCTAACCTTGCCGACACGAATTGCTATGGGTTAGAGGGTCCCGCTAGCAGATGGCTAATCTTGCCAGCAGGTGGTGGGAATCCCAAATTAGGCTATGAGCCCTGCTCCAATGCCCGCTTGGCCGGGTTACCAGATCGTGATTTTTTCTTTTGAATGGTTTTTGGCGGTGGTACTTGAGGTAGAGCTCCTAAGTTGGCCATCCCGGCTGGCAAATTACCACCACGCATTTGTTTCATCATTTTTTGCGCTTGAGAAAATCTTTCTACCAATGAATTTATCTCAGAAACGGCTCGACCGCTGCCTCTAGCAATTCTTGATCTTCGAGAACCATTTAATATCTTTGGTTCATTTCGTTCTTGTGGAGTCATAGATTGAATAATTGCTCGAGTTCGAATCAGCTCAGATTCATCAAAGTTATTTATTTGCTTTTTCATCGCAGCAGAACCTGGCAGTAGGCCGAGCAGCTTTCCCATACTTCCCATGTTTTTCATTGCCTCAAGCTGTGATAAAAAATCTTCAAGCGTAAACTCTTCACCCTTTGTAAACTTATCTTCAAGCTTTTTTGAGGTGGCCTCTGGCATGGCTCGCTTTGCCTGTTCGGCAAGTGAGGCGACATCTCCCATTCCAAGTATTCTTGATGCCATCCGCTCGGGATAGAAGAGATCAAAATCTGCAAGCTTTTCACCTGTGGATGCAAAAATGATTGGTTTTCCAGAGACACCAACAATTGATAATGCCGCTCCTCCTCTGGCATCCCCATCTAATTTCGTTAGCACGACCGCATCAAATCCAACACCCTCAGCAAAAGCTTTCGCACTTACAGCAGCATCTTGCCCAGTCATCGAGTCAACCACGAAAAAGATTTCATCTGGCACTACAGCATCTCGAACATTAACTATCTGATTCATCAGCTCTTGATCCACACCAGTACGCCCTGCAGTATCTATAATCGCAAAATTGTGCAATTTCTCGCGAGCAAATTGAATACCTGCTTTTGCAACTGAGATTGGGTCTCCAACTCCATTGCCAGGTTCTGGGGCAAAAATTGGTACCTTCGCGGCTTGTCCAACAACTTGAAGTTGATCAACCGCATTAGGTCGTTGTAAATCTGCTGCCACAAGCAAGGGGGTGTTACCTTCATTTTTCAGGTAGTAGGCCAATTTTCCAGCCAGGGTGGTTTTACCAGCACCTTGCAAACCTGTTAACAAAATGATCGTGGGAGCAACTTTTGCATATCGAACCCGACGAGCTGACCCACCTAAAACTTCAACTAATTGTTGATTAACTATTTCAAAGACTTTTTGCGCAGGATTTGTACTTCGATCAATCTCATCAGCGTATTGAGAAAATCTTTCTCGAACATTTTTAGAAAAACTTTCAGCAACACCTAGCGCAACATCTGACTCTAAAAGAGCATTCCTAACATCGAGTGCAAATTCATCTAATTGCGATTTAGAAACTTTGCCACCTAGGCCAGAAAAAAGTGCTGAAAATCTCTGGCCTAAGGCGTCAAACATAGGTGCATCCTACATTTTCTTAGATTGCTGCTTCACCACTTTCACCGGTGCGAACCCGGGTGATTGAATCTATTGTGGTGGCCCAAACTTTTCCATCACCTATGCTTCCAGTTCTGGCCGCATCTGAAATTATCTTAATTGCTTTATCAGCCATGGATGAGCTGACTAAAACTTCTAATCTAATTTTTGGTAATAGGTCGACTTTGTATTGGGCTCCGCGGTAAACCTCCGTTAGTCCAAGTTGGCGACCAAAACCCTTCGCCTCAGATACCGTCATTCCAGTTATGCCAGCTGAAACTAGGGCTTCTTTAACTGCATCCAACTTTTGCGGCTTGATAATTGCTGTGATCAATTTCATGAGCTATATCCTCCCCTTGAACTACTAGTTAATTCATATCCAGTTTCTGCATGTTGATCGTAATCAATTCCAGAAATCTCTGCTTCCTCCTTAACTCTTAATCCAATTGTTTTATCAATCGCATAACCAATTATTAAGGTGACGATAAAGGAGTAAGCCAGCACGAAAAATGCACCAAATGCTTGCTTGCCAAGTAGTGCAGTGCCGCCACCATAGAAGATTCCATTAAGTCCTACGCTATTGACAGCGCTAGAGCCAAAGAAACCAATTGCTAAACAACCCCATAACCCACCAACTAAGTGAACGCCAACCACATCTAGCGAATCGTCAAAGTTAAGTAGATACTTCAGGCCAACTGCCAGGGCACATAAAACTCCAGCAATTAAACCAATTACTACTGCAGCCCAAGGTGCAACAAATGCACAAGCTGGCGTAATTGAAACCAGGCCTGAGATCGCGCCACTTGCAACTCCTAATGAGGTTGGATGACCATCTCGAATTTTTTCTACCAACAGCCAACCTAATGCTGCAGCCGCAGTTGCAACTTGTGTGTTGAGAATTGCTAATGCTGCTACTCCATTTGCTCCCAAAGCAGAGCCAGCATTAAATCCAAACCAACCAAACCAAAGTAAACCAGCACCGATAAGAACCAGTGGAAGGGAGTGTGGACGCATTGATTCCCGGCGCCAACCAAATCGTCGACCAAGAATAATCGCCATGGCCAATCCAGCAGCACCTGCATTTATATGCACCGCTGTGCCACCGGCAAAATCTTGAACTCCTCGCCCAGCCAAAAAGCCTGCCCCCGTGATGGTGTCACCAACTTTATTTCCAAAGGCAAACACCCAGTGAGCCACTGGGAAATAAACCAATGTCACCCAGATTGCGACGAATACTGCCCAAGATGTGAATTTAGTTCGATCTGCAATAGCACCAGAGATTAGCGCCGGTGTAATGATCGCAAACATAAGTTGAAATGCAGCAAAAGCAAGTAAAGGTACTGGGTAAACCCCACCATTGTTTGTTAACTCGTTAACAGCACTTCCTAAACCCGACAATGATATTTCACCAAACCACTGTGAGTTTGCTTCATATCCAAATGCCAATTTGAAACCATAAATCACCCAAAGCACGCTAACGATGCCGATGGTCACCATCGACATTAACATCATATTTAAAACACTTTTGGCTCTAACCATGCCACCATAGAAAAGTGCCAATCCAGGTGTCATTAGAAGCACCAGTGCTGTGCTGGCTAAAACCCAGGCGGTATCACCAGTATTAAGAACTACTTCAGCCATTAAATCTCCAATTGCCAAATACCACTTGCGTGATATTGATAAAACCTCGCCATTGAGATGAGGGATTTTGGCAAGAAGGGGTTAAATCAAGTGACTTTTAAGGTTTCAACCAAATGACAGTTTGGCCGGAAATGTTAAAAGTATGTTTCCTAACTAAACAAACTCTCTAGATACAGCTCTGGGTTAAAGGGTGATAAATCTGAGATTTTCTCCCCCTGGCCGATGAACTTGATCGGCAGACCAAACTCTTTTTCTATAGCCAGACCTATCCCGCCCTTAGCACCACCATCTACTTTGGTAAGAATCAGTCCGGTGATATTGGCAGATTCAATAAAGCTTCTTGCCTGATTGATCCCATTTTGGCCAGTTGTGGCATCTAATACCAACAAAATTTCACTAACCGGTGAGTGCTTTTCAATAACCCTGACTATCTTTGAAAGCTCTGCCATTAAATTATCTTTTGTATGTAATCTGCCAGCGGTATCTACAATCAAAATCTCATACTTTTCATTTTTGGCTTTACTTACCGCAGAAAAGGCAACAGATGCTGGATCGCCATTTGCAACTCCACTTACTACCTCAACATCAACTTGCCTTGCCCAGGTTTGCAATTGATCTACTGCCGCGGCGCGAAAGGTGTCGGCTGCCGCCAGTATTACACTCTTACCTTCGTGCTTAAGTAAATTTGCAAGTTTTGCTGTGGTAGTTGTTTTGCCCGTGCCATTTACTCCAACAATTAAAATTGTGCTTAGAGTGGTTGAAGAAAGATTTAGTGTACGGCTATTGCTACTTAGCCATTGCATTAGCTGCTCTTTTATAACCTGCTGAGCTTCCCCTGGTCGAGCAGATTTTGCCTGAGTTATTACCTGATCAGTTAAATTAACCCCTAGATCTGCCGTAATTAAATTACTTCGAATCTCATCCCATTCACTTTGAGATACTGAACCGGCTCTAACCGTATTTATTAATCGCTTAAACAAACTCATCTTAACTGCTATGAAACAGCGTCAACTTCACGAATTCGCTGCGATATCACTTCACTAACACCATCTCCTCGCATAGTGACTCCATATAAGGCATCTGCAATCTCCATGGTGCGCTTTTGGTGAGTAATAATTATCAATTGAGATTTTTCACGCATCTCCTCAAAAACTCCAAGCAATCTACCTAAGTTGGTGTCATCCAAAGCTGCTTCAACCTCATCCATTACATAAAATGGAGATGGCCTTGCCTTAAATATTGCGATTAACAGAGCAACCGCCACCAAACTTCGCTCACCGCCTGATAGCAAGGACAACCTCTTAACTCGCTTTCCTGGTGGTCGAGCCTCAACATCCACACCAGAGGTCAACATGTCAGATGGGTTTGTGAGAATTAATTTTCCATCTCCACCGGGAAAGAGTCGAGCAAAGACAATCTCAAACTCCCGGGCGGTATCCTCAAAGGCCTGAGTAAATATCTGTTGCACCCGATCATCCACCTCTTTGATGATATCCAACAGATCTTTCTTGGTCTTCTTTAAATCCTCTAATTGTTCAGCCAAATAGCGCAAACGCTCCTCTAGTGATGAGTACTCCTCTAAAGCTAGCGGATTTATTTTGCCTAGTAATGTCAATGATCGCTCAGCCTGAGCCAACCGTTTTTCTTGCTGATCCCTGCGATATGGAATCAAATCCCCCGGTACAAATTCTCCCTGTTCATTTTCATAAAAAGTTGGTACATCATTACTTGGTCCATATTCACCTAGCAAGGTTGTGACATCAATACCTAGCTCCTCAACCGCTTTATTCTCCAACTGTTCAATTCTTAATCTCTGTTCAGCTCTAGCAATCTCATCTTTATGAACACTAGAAGTTAAACGTTCCAATTCAATTGCAAGTTCTCGACCGATGGTTCGCAAACTCAATATCTCACCTTCGCGTTCAGATCTTGATATCTCTAGTCTTTCGCGTTCTGCTCCTGCTTTTGAGATTGATGATTCGATCTGAATTAAAGCCTCATAAGCAGTATCTGCTATTTCTTGTGCGGTAATTGCAGCTTGTGCTCGATTCTCTCGTCGGGAGATAGATTTTGAAGCAGCATCTCGCTCGGCTTTTGCTTGATTTTCTAGAGTAAGTGCTCGTTGGGATACTGCATCTTTACGTTCTTCAATAGTACGCAGACTCAGGCGGGCTTCCACCTCTTTTGAACGTGCGGTAGAGACTTGAGATCTTAAATCCTCTAAGTGGGTTAAATCTGGCTCTAGTGGTGCCTGGTGCGATTCAAATTGGGCAATTGCTGCCGCTAAATCTCGCTCATCAAAGGTGCGCTGGTCATTAGCCAAACTTAATGCAGAGTTTAAACGATCCAACTCTTCACTAGTGTTTTTAACATTTTGACCTGCAACTGCTAACTGTTCTGCCAAACCAGTCATAGCAGCATCAGAATCATTTAGCTTAGAAAGAGCAAGCTCATACTCGCGACTTACACCATCAAAACGGGCTTGCGAAGAGGCTAAATCAAATTTAACTCGATCACAATCTGCTGAAACTTTACTCACTTCTGCCTCTGAATTTGAGGTCAGAATTGAAATCTTTTCGATCAATTCTCTATCTTGTGAGGTAGCTACTAAATCAGAAATCTCCTTGAAAGCAGATAATCGACCTAACGAGCCGGCCTTAAGTTTTTCCGATGATTGTAATTTTTCAGTTAATCCCTGTAACTCACTTTCTGCTTTCTTCAAATCAAGTTTCAAAGAATTAAAATGATTATCTAATCCAGGTTCTGAGGCTGTTAAAGATGAGATTTGGGTTTCAATTAAGGCAAAACTTTCTCTATATCCCTTTAATCGTAACTCTGCTGATTGAGTAGCACTGGTTAATCTAGTTATCTCACCAGTTGTGGCATCTATTCTTGATCTAAGTCCATTTATATGACCTTCTTGCCGAGCAGTACCCTCACGTTGATCAGCAATTGCTCGCAATGATGCCGAGACACGATTTTCTTCCAGGGCCAGTTGAGCCTCAATTGCTTTAAGAGAGTTTGAATCAACTTGTAGTTGCTCCTGAGAGATTTTAACCTGCGCAAGCAAAGCTGATTCTTCTTTTCTTAACAGCAAAGCTTCATCATCTAAAGCTTTTGGATCTCGACCAATTGCTTTTGCTTCTTCAGCCTCCTCTGCTAAAAATCTTGCTCGCTCAGATGAGAGATTTTGCACACCTTTGATTTGCTCACGTTGTGCAGTAAGGCGATAGAAATTTTCTTGAGCGGCAATTAGTTGGGGGTTTTCGCTGGCAGCAATTGCATCTAACTCGACCTCACGCGCCCTAGAGCTGTTTAACTCTCGCTCAACCTGCTCCTTACGCTCACGCAATACATTCTCATCAGCTACCTCAACCTCCATCTCACTGCGCATTCGAGTTAGATCATCAGCTAATAATCTCAATTTTGCATCCCGGACATCTGATTGAATTACCGATGCTTTTCTAGCGACCTCTGCCTGCTTGCCAAGTGGACGTAATTGCCTTCGCAATTCAACGGTTAAATCCTGAATTCTTGCAAGATTTGTTTGCATCGAGTCGAGTTTACGGATTGCTTTTTCTTTGCGCTTACGATGTTTAAGAACACCTGCTGCTTCTTCAATAAAGGCTCTTCGCTCCTCTGGATTTGCAAGCAAAATGGCATCCAACTGTCCTTGGCCAACAACCACATGCATCTCACGTCCGATGCCACTATCACTTAGTAACTCTTGAATATCTAGCAATCTTGTCGTTTCACCATTTAATAAATACTCAGAGGATCCATTTCGAAACAAAACTCTGGTAATTGTTACCTCAGAAAAATCTATTGGCAATACCCCATCTGCGTTGTCAATTGTTACTGAGACCTCAGCTCGACCCAATGGTGCTCGACCAGATGTGCCAGCAAAAATCACATCCTCCATTTTCCCACCACGTAAAGATTTAGCACCCTGCTCACCCATCACCCAAGAGAGTGCATCTACTACATTTGATTTGCCTGATCCATTTGGCCCAACTACACAGGTGATGCCCTGTTCGAAGTTAAGGGTGGTTGAGGATGCAAAGGATTTGAACCCTTTTAGGTTCATACTCTTTAGATACATAGCTTCGCCCTCATGGGTGCAAACCTATCTAAAAAATGTGCAAAATCCCGTCTACCTACCGCTGGCAACACGGACAAAAGTGAGATGAGCGATTAGCAAAGGCAATTCTGTGGATAGCTCCACCACACCTTGCGCACCTTTGCCCCTCGCGGCCATAGACCTTAAGTGATCGGGAGAAATATCCGCTCTCGCCATTTACATTTTTATACTGCTCATCAAATGAGGTTCCGCCAGATTTTATTGCCGATTTCATTACACGCTTTGCCGAAGTAATTATATTTTTGATCTCGACTTCACTTAAATCTTCGCAAATTATTTCAGGATGAACTCTTGCTCGCCAGAGCGCTTCATCAGCATATATATTGCCAATACCACTCAGTATTTCCTGATTTAATATCGCAGTTTTAATGGCACACTTCTTTGATTTTATTTTATTGACCACTTTTTTTATATCAAAATTGGCTTCAAATGGATCTACCGCAATATGTCTTACGCTTGTGGGGACATCACCTGCATACTCTTCAATAGAAAGCCAACCAAAGGTTCGTTGATCGATAAATCTAATTTGATCTGATTGCTTACTAGCAAAACCACCTGCTAGATCTAATTTTGCCCTTAGATGGCTTTGCTGTGGCGCGGATGCAGGCTGAACTAATAATTGCCCGCTCATTCCAAGGTGGGCAACTAACGCATATTCACGATCTAGCCTTAGCCACAAAAATTTTCCACGCCGATTTACTGCTTGGATTTTTGCTCCTATCACGGCTTGCAATGGTGCGATTGAACCAGGTTTTATCGCCCTTGGATGATAACTTTCAGCACCAATTATTTTTTTACCAACCGTATATTGGTTTAACCCACCTCTAACTGTTTCAACCTCAGGTAGTTCTGGCATAGCTTTTAGTGGTTACTTATTTTTACTTCGATTATTTAATACCTCATAAGCTAATTTAGCAGCAGCTTGCTCTGCTTCACGCTTGCTCTTGCCATCTCCGCTTGGAAACTTTTCGCCACCAACAATGGCTACTGCGATAAAACTTTTATCATGATCTGGTCCGGATTCATTAATCTCATACTCAGGTGAGGGTAAATTTAAAGTTGATGCAATCTCTTGCAATGCGGTTTTTCCATCCAAAGCCGCCCCAAGCGTTGAGACTGAATCAAGGGCTGGCGTAATCCATTTCAGAACAATCTCTGCAGTTTTTGGGTAGTTGTGTTGCAAATAAATTGCTCCAACTAAAGCTTCAAGTGAATCTGCCAAAATAGAATTTTTATCACGTCCATTTGTTGCCTCTTCACCTTTTCCAATTCTCAAATATTCACCTAGCTTTAAATCTCGAGCAATTTGAGCCAATGCTCGCATGTTGACCACTCCAGATCTGAGTGGACTTAATCTGCTCTCATCTAAGTCAGGAAATCTTTTATATAGCTCATCAGTAACAACTAATCCCAAGACTGAGTCGCCAAGAAATTCCAATCTTTCATTGGTTGGAATACCACCTGCTTCATAAGAAAATGAACGGTGAGTTAATGCAAGTTCAAGCAACTCTTCCTTAACCGATATCCCGAGTTGCTCGGTTAGGCCAGAGTACAGATCAGACCTCTAAAACCTGTCGACGGTTGTAAGTGCCACAAGTTAGACATGCGGTGTGTTGCAACTTTGGCTGTTGGCATTGCTCACAAGTTGCAAGATTTGCAGGAGTTGTTTTCCACATGCTGCGGCGAGAGCGAGTGCGTGCTCGCGACATTTTTCGCTTTGGTACTGGCATGATCCTTCACTCCTTAATTATTTAAAATTGTGCAAGGTGAGAATTATCTATGAAAACTTGAAACTTGTAAAAACGATTAGTTTTTAAGCGGGAAATCCTTCAGCCCAGCCCACCTTTCATCGATTGGGGTTTGGTCTTGGTCTGCTGAAAGATACTGCCAATTTTCACCCTGCTTTTGCGCAACTCCTGGACAATCCTCGTTACATAAAGGATTAACCGCAAGATTCAATATCACCGCATCTCGAATGGCAGGTTCTAGATCTATATCATCGCCAACCATAAAACTTAGATCATCTTCATCTAAATCAAGATCAGCATCCTTATCGATTTTTGATTTTGCCCCTCGCTTATTTGTTGATCTACTACTCGAAAGCTCGTAGTAGTAAAGCTCGGTAAAGTTCTCATCGATTGGCCAACTTATTGGAGCAAGACATCTAGTGCACTCACCAGTTGCAGTGGCAACTACACGTCCAGTTGCAAGCACTCCTTCATCAACTGACTGCACCCGCAGATCCACCTCAATAATTTCATCACGCTTTACTGAGAGCAACTCCACCCCAACCGCCTCTGGCACCCTAAGATCTAATTGATACTCACGCATTTCACCTGCACGATGTGGTAAGTCATGGGTATTAAACAGGTAAATTGAACGTGCCATAAAGTTACTTATTTAGATCAGAGAGTGCGTGCTTAGTTTCAACTCCACCTAATTGATCTCTACCCTTGCTGATTACATCCAAGGTTTTATTTAAAATAACCTCAAGAGTGGCAAGTCTGGCATCCACATACTCATCTATTTCCGCCTGATTTTTCTTACCCTCAGCATTTGCCTCAGTAAGAATTCGATTTGCCTCTTTTCTAGCATTGGACACAATGGTGGTTTGTTCTACCAACCTTGCAACCTCATCTCTTGCCTGAGCAATTATTGAATCAGCCTGTTTATGAGCATCCTCGATAATTCCATCCTTATCCCGCAAAATTGAAATTGCTTTGGCTAAATCACTTGGAAAGGAGGCCTTGATCTGATCAAGTAGTTGTAACATCTCACTTCTATTTAGTACACATGATGCAGAAAGTGGCACCGAACGTGCCTCTTCAACAATGGCGATAGCTGCCTCTAAATTCTCAACTGCATCCATTATATTTCCTTCCGCTTTACTCTTGATTTCAACTTATCCACAATCGCTGCTGGTATATAGGCAGAGACATCACCACCATAGCTAGCAATCTCTTTTACCAATGAGGATGACAAGAAGGAGTGTGCTGGAGCTGTCGACATAAATAAGGTTTCAACCCCTTGCAACTGTAGATTTACCTGACTCATTTGCAATTCATAGTCAAAATCGCTCACTGCACGAAGTCCTTTTACAATAGTTGGAATCTTATTCGCACGGCAGTAATCAACTAACAAACCACTCCAAGAATCAACCTTGATATTGCTAAATCTACTTGTGACCTCTTTAATCATCTGAATTCTCTCATCAACAGTAAAGAGTGAGCTCTTGGTTTGATTGACCAACACAGCAATAACAACCTCATCAAACAAACTGCAAGCTCGAGCAACAATATCTAGGTGCCCGTTTGTAATCGGATCAAATGACCCCGGACATACAACACGTCTCATGAGTAAAACGCTAGCAAGTAATTGCTGAGTAAGCCATTTTTACTCTAATTGGGCTCACCTAATGCGCCGTAGTGAATAGCACCTGCGCCATAGGAGCGAACTTTGACTTCCGATAAACCCACCGGCCAGGCAAATGGCCTCACCTTTGCATCACGTTCAATTGCTACTACTCCAAATTTACTTAGCAATCCCTGAGCGAGAATTTTCTTTAGGATTTTTTCAACTTCAGTATTTGAGACCTCATAAGGCGGATCAATATAAATAATCTCATAAGGAGATTTTGCACTGTGATTTAAAAACTCAAAAACAGTTTCTTCATGTACCTTAAAGCTTCCAACGCCATCTATGCCAGCAATCATTGCAAAATTTTTCTCGCACACCTTGGCAGTATTTGGATTGCTTTCTACTGCATCAACTAGACCAGCACCCCGGGATAAGGCTTCAACACCTACAGCGCCAGATCCAGCAAATAAATCAAGAAAATTTAAATCATCTAAACTGCCAAATGTTGATATCAAAGAAGAGAATAAACCCTCACGAGCACGATCGGATGTCGGTCTAGTAATGGAAGGTGGTGAGTGCAGTTTTCGTCCCTTTCCAATACCTGCAATTATTCGCATACTCATGATTTATCCATAAATCTTGCTGATTCATCCTCTTTAAGTTTTTCAACCTCTTGCTTAAGCGCTGGCAGGTTGTTTAGAGCTGGGTCATTTTTTAAGAGCTGGTTTGAGACCGTTCGCGCTTTATCAATCAACGCTTCATCTCTTAACACTCTTAGTAATCTTAAGTGGGAACGTCCTCCGGATTGGGATCTACCTAAGACATCTCCTTCTTTTCGCTGCTCTAGATCAATCCTTGCTAACTCAAAGCCATCTAATGTAGTCGCCACCGCAGCCAAGCGCTGCATACTTGGTGAATCCTCAGCCGCACCACTTACTAGTAAACATAATCCAGGAGCACTGCCTCGACCAACTCGACCACGTAATTGATGAAGTTGTGATACTCCAAATCTGTCAGCATCCATAATCACCATCATTGATGCGTTAGGTACATCCACACCAACCTCAATTACTGTTGTAGCAACTAATACTTGAATCTCTCCCTTTGCAAAGGCACTCATAGTTTGATCTTTAACCTCACTACTTTGCTTGCCATGCAACACTGCAATCTTTAACCCAGCAAGTGCGCCACTTGCTAACTGTGGTGCTAACTCCAGTACTGCAACCATTTCTTCATTATCCAAAAACTCTTCGCCAAGTAGTTGAGCAGCCAAAATTTCTCGCTCAGTTAACTTTTTATGTGGATTTTCAATTCTAGGCGCAACTATGTAGACCTGAAAGCCTTTCATTACCTCCTCTTTGACTCGCTGCCATGCTCGCTCAAGGTAATGAGGTTTTTCTAGCACTGGAATTACATGTGTAGTGATGGTTGATCTACCACTAGGCAACTCTTTTAAAGTTGAGATATCTAAGTCCCCAAAAACTGTCATTGCTACCGTTCTAGGAATTGGCGTTGCAGTCATAACTAAAAGATGTGGTGGTTGTTTTGCTTTCATCCTAAGGGCATCACGCTGCTCAACCCCAAACCTATGTTGTTCATCAACGACAACTAATCCAAGATCATTAAACTCAACCCCATCGGAGATTAGGGCGTGAGTTCCAATCACAATTCCAGTCTGACCACTAGCTAGTCTGGAATGAATTAATCTTTTTTCAGCAGATGATAAAGAACCTGTTAATAATTCAACTGAGGTTGCGATCGCATCTGCATGTAAAGTTCCGCCGAGTGCTAGATCTCCTAACAATTTAGTAATTGTCCGATAATGCTGCTGTGCTAATACCTCAGTTGGCGCAAGCAGTGCTGCTTGTCCACCTGAGTCAACCACCGAAAGCATCGCACGTAATGCAACTACAGTCTTTCCAGACCCCACCTCACCTTGTAATAGACGATGCATTGGAAATTTATTTGATAAATCATTTTCAATCTGATTATTGACCTCTACCTGACCGGCGGTAAATTCAAAAGGTAGTAGCTTTTCAAAGGCCGATACCAATCTTGGTGTATTCGGGGTTCTGGACTTTGTACTTAATTCACCGATTTGAATCCGTCGTTGGCCAAGGAGTAGTTGTAACAAAAGCGCCTCATCAAAGGTTAAACGCAGGCGAGCATTTTCTGCTCTCTCCAAATCAGCTGGTTGGTGAATATCAAAGAAGGCCTCTTTTAAGGATGGAAATTTAAACTCTTCGATAATTTCCCTAGGAAGGTAATCAGGTAAATCCTGCTGTGCATCAAGTGCTAATCGCATGCATTGCATGATCTTCCAGGAAGGTAGTTTTGCCGTAGCTGGATATACCGGAAGATACTTGCCAGCAAACTCAGCAACTGCTGCATCAACATCCTCACCATCTGGAATCAAGTGATAATCTGGATGTGAAAGTTGTCGCTTACCCTTAAATACTCCAACTTTTCCGGCAAACAAACCAACTCTTCCTGCCTTTAAATCCTTCTCCCGCCAGGCTTGATTAAAAAAAGTCAATGAGAGGTTTGCACTACCATCAGTAACTACCACCTCAAGTAGGTTTTTCCCATTTGCGCGTCGAAGTTTGACCGCCTCTATTTGAGCCAAAATTGTTACCTCATCCTCTGCAACCAAAGTTGAGATATCTGTTAACTCACCGCGCACCACATACCGACGTGGATAATGCCTGAGTAGCTCATTAATTGTTGTGATACCAAAAGATTTCTCTAAAACTTGCGCAGTTCGATCGCCCACGATCTTTGTTAACCGGGTTGAAAGATTGGCCATAGTGGAAGTATCTAATGAGTAGTGCGAATCTGTGCGTAACTACCCACCCGATTAGCCAATTAATGGCCAGCAAGGTAATCTTTCGCCTCTAGTAAGGGATTAAATCAATTATTTAAGGAGTGGGAACAGTGTCATCAGTCTGCGATATATGTGGCAAAGCCCCAAGCTTTGGCAATAACGTCTCTCACTCAAAACGAGCCACCCGTCGACGTTGGAATCCAAATATTCAAAAGATTCGCACCTTCACAAACGGTCAGAGCAAGCGTAAGAATGTCTGCGCATCCTGCCTTAAAGCTGGCCGGGTTTATCGTTAATTAAAAGTGCTGGTACCCAGTTTTTTTAACCTCGGCACCATCTAGCAACACCTCTCCTGAACCTTTTTCCACCCTACCAACTTGGATTCCAAGTGTTTCATTGGCATTGCTGGCAGATACTGTGGCAATGAAAAAATGATCTTCACCGCCAGTTAAAATCCAATCATATACATCCTCGCCCAACTCGAGTGCTAACTCTGCTAAATCTTTATAGTCAGCGGCTTGTTCGATTAACTCTTTACTAAAATTTATACTTACACCAGATGATGAGGCTAAATGTTTTGCATCTGTTGCCAAACCATCACTGATATCACACATCGATGTTGCAACTTTCATTAATTCAAAGGGCGGTGTTAACTTTGGATTTAAGTGGGCATCAACCACATACCTTGGTTTATCAAGTCCTCGAGTCAAGATAGCTAATCCAGCAGCGGATAAACCTGGGAGTGAACTTAGATAAACCAGATCCCCTACAGCAGCTCCAGTGCGAGTTATTGGCCGACCTGACATCTCACCTAAAGCGGTGATACTTAAACTCATTTTCTCTGCCTTGCTTAGATCACCGCCAATCACTACCACCTGTTGTTTATCAGCAACTGATCTAATGCCCTTTGCCAATTCTGTGATCACATCTATGTTGTTAACCTCAGTTATTGCTGCTGCAACTAATAGATACTTAGGGATAGCCCCCATGGCATAAATATCTGCCAAATTTGCTGTTGTTAACTTTGCCCCAATTTGAAAAGGTGTTGACCACTGGCGCTTGAAATGAATATCCTCCACCGCCATATCAACAGTTGCCACCAGTTTATTTTGGGATGCAGCAATTACCGCTGCGTCATCACCAATTCCCACCTGCACATCATTTTGAAAAGAGGTATGGAATAGATCGCGCAAGCGCTCTATTAACCCTGCTTCAGACTCAATCAATGGGACTCCCAAACTAACTCGCTATAGGCTACCCTTTCTTATCACTACCGTTCATCGTTGAGCAGGTATGAGTAATTTGAAGGGCTTAAAATGTCTGTCCAGGCTTATATTTTGATTCAAACCGAAGTAGGTAAAGCCTCAAGTGTTGCTAAATCTGTTTCCGCTATCGCCGGCGTAACAATCGCTGAGGGTGTAACTGGCCCATACGATGTAATTATGCGAGCAGAGGCTGCCAGCATGGAGGATTTAGGTAGAACTGTGCTGGCTAAGGTGCAAGGAGTAGCTGGAATAACCAGAACTCTTACCTGTCCGGTTACTACCTTTTAAATCTGCTTTAAGTACTACTTGAATCTAGTTGGCTAAAACCAACGAATCATCCCGATAATTCCTGCAGTCGCATAAAAAAACTGCAGGAACAAAATCCCACGGTGTTTGCCTAAGAATGCCCAAATTCCAATAAAAGCTGATGAGGCAAGTAATAATGTAAATCCAATAAATTCAGCGCCAATATTTGCAGCAACCAATAATGAGTAAACAATTGCAGTTACCACTCCAAGCCATTCAAATACCCTGGCATTACCTAAGATTCTCAAATTACTCACCAACTTTCATCTCTATTGCGCTTGTGCATCTTAGTAACTGCTCATAGGTGGTTGGAAATACAGCATGGGGATGACCAGCCGCAGCCCAAATTACCTGATAATCATTAAGTACTTGATCAATTACGGTAATACTGGGTTGGTTGAGCCAGCCAATTGGTGCTACGCCACCAATTGAAAATCCTGAAACCTCTTTTACATAATCAGCATCAACTCGCTCTAGTTTTTCAACCTTTAGCTCTGCTGCTACAAGCTGGGTATCAACTCGATGACGTCCAGAGGTAATAATCAATAATGGAGATTGATCAGGTAGTTTGAATATAATTGATGACGCAATCTGACCCACCTCTATTCCAAGGCCAGCGGCAGCCTCTGCTGCACTCTTTGCACTATCGTGCAAAACTTTAATCTCACCTGGTAAATCAAAGTGTTGGATAGCTGCAATTACCCGCTTGACCGCCGACTTCTCTAAAACTCCATTCATTACCGTTATCTCGTAACGGTATTGACGCGATTGTTAGCAGTATTAATTAACTTAGTAATTAACTCTTGATAGCTGATGCCATTTTTTTCAATCAGTTTTGGATAAACCGAGGTTGGCGTAAACCCAGGCATAGTATTTATTTCATTAATTACAATTTCACCCTTACCTGAGTAAAAGAAATCGACACGTGCTAATCCCTCACAACCGGCCGCCTTAAAAGCTGTCAAAGCAGCTTGTTGAATTTGTGCTTGGACTCCAGTTGGAAGATCAGCTGGTGCAATTAACTCCATCGAGTTATCAAGATACTTGGCTTGAAAGTCATAAAACTCAAACTTACTTGAGATCAAAATTTGTCCTACAACTGAGGCTATGGTTTTTCCATCAGATTGCAAGACGGCGCACTCTATCTCTTTGCCGGCGACCGCCTCTTCAATAATAACCTTGGTATCAAAATTAAGCGCATGCTCAACTGCAGGAATTAATTCAGATTTTTGTTTTACTTTAGTTGTACCGCGACTTGATCCACTTCGTGCCGGTTTAACAAAAACAGGAAAGGAGAGATTACTTGGCAAATCAAATTTCGAAGAAGTTACGACAATCCCGGCTGCAACATTTAAGCCTACAGATGCAAAAATAGGTTTAGCATATGACTTATCCATACATACTGAGCTTGCCAAAACTCCGGAGCCAACATACTTAAGACCAATCATTTCAAACAAACCTTGAATAGTTCCGTCTTCACCATATGGTCCATGCAGTACTGGGAAGGCTATGTCGATTGCCAATGCCTTACCACCAGCAACCAATCCTGAACTTGTAATGCTCACCTCAATACCGGTTTCAGGTACCACAGGTAATGCGCCACTTACTATTGTGAAGTTACTATCCTCTGGTAGCAATAACCACTTTCCACTTTTAGTAATACCAATCAAAATAGGTTCAAATCTACTGCGATCTAAAGCGTTTAATACCCCATTTGCTGAAACACATGAAATTTCATGCTCACTGCTTTTGCCACCGCAAATAATTGCAACCCTAGTTTTACTCATTGGATCTCAGCTTTAATACTGACCGTCATTAATCTTGCCATGGCATCTTTTGGATTTAAGGTGCCAGCAACTACATCTGAAACCGCTTCAATGATTGGAACCTCTATCCCAACCCGATGGGCTAACTCCAACATCGCCCCTGCTGAATAAACACCCTCTACTGTCTTTACAATTTGAGCTCTGGCTTTTGTTATAGATCCAGATTTACCCAAGACTTCACCAAAACTTCGGTTTCTAGACAGTGGTGATTGAGCACTTGCCACAAGATCTCCTATGCCTGCCAACCCTAAGAAGGTAAGTGGATTAGCGCCATAAGCACCACCAAGCCTTGCCACCTCAGATAATCCACGGGTGATCATCAAGCCTTGGGTGTTTTCTCCGTATCCCATGCCAACTGCAATACCAACTGCTAATGCAATGACGCTCTTAGCTGCGCCAGCAAACTCACATCCCACTAAATCATTTGATGGATAAATTCGGAAGTAATTTGTAGAAAATATCTCAGACATCATATCAATATTGGCTGAGTTTTCTGAGGCAGCAACTGCTCCTGCCGGTTGGCGCATAATAATTTCATTGGCCAAATTAGGTCCTGTAATTAATCCAAATCTGGATTTATCTATACCCAATACTTGCTGAGCTACCTCAGTCATACGAAGTTGCGTTTCAACCTCAATACCTTTTAATGTGCTTATCACTGGTAAATCTTTTGGAAAAAAACCCTTCCAACTATCAAGATTCTCCCGCAAAGTTTGAGAGGGAATCGCAAGTAATATCACATCTGCAAATTGCAGGACTGCTTTAATATCTGTTGTTGCCTTCAATTCTTTTGGCAGATCAATACCTTTTAAATATCTACGATTTGAGTGGCGACGATTAATTTCCCGAATTACTTTTTTGTTTCTTCCCCAGATCAGCACCTGTTGACCAGAATCAACCATTACCTGACCTAATGTGGTACCCCAAGCACCAGAACCTAATACGGCAACTTTTTTCATTTATTATCCTTTTTGAAATTACCAGTTCTAGGTAGCGCAGATTTCTTTGGATCAAAAACTTCACTCGGAGCTGATTCATTTCTTATCTGCTCAAGCAACTTAGTTATTGCACTCATTACATATGCTGTCGCCTCTTCTAAGGCCACTGGATCCTCGGCTTGACCTTGCCACTTTGAAAAATCTAATGCTGGCCCTGCAATTACTGAAACCTTACTTCTAGGAAATAACTTTGGTTTCTTACCATAGGCAGGAAGAATTTTTTGAGCTCCCCACTGCGCACATGGAATTACCGGTACTCCAGTAAGAATTGCTAATCGAGCAATCCCAGTCTTTGCTTTCATTGGCCAGTAATTTTTATCGCGAGTCAGCGTGCCCTCTGGGTATACGCCCAACATATGGCCAGCCTTTAAAAAGGCAATGGCATGGGTCAATGATTTAGAAGCTGTGGCACTCTCACGCTGCACTGGAATCTGACCTGCGCCAAGTAAAACCCTGCCAATAAAAGGCAACTTAAACAATGAGGCTTTACCTAGGTATCTAGGTGCTCGGCCATTGTTATACAAAAAATGGGTAAACAAAAGTGGATCAACATATGAGATGTGATTGCAGACCGCTATTGCTGGACCTGATGCAGGAAGATTTTCTGCGCCTTGCCAATCTCGTTTTGCAATTGAATTAAGGATAGGTCGCACAAGGAGTGCGCCGAATTTAAACCAGGCAGTGACACCAAGTGGTTTTCCAGTCGGGGGTGCGTAAGAAATCTTTAATTCAGTCGACACCACGCAATTCTACGACCATTATGGGAATTGCCTATAAATGAGCGTAAAAAAGCGGGATCTCAGGCATGAGATCCCGCTTTAGATTTAATTAATTAGCGACGCTTTGACTTCTTTGACTTTTTTGCCTTCTTTGCCTTTCCAGCTTTTTTTGCAGCCTTTGCTGGCGCTACCTTTGCTGGTGGAGTTGGTGCAGCACCTAACTTACGTGCACCTGAGATCACCTCTTTCAAACTTTTCGAAGCAAGAAAACGAACCTTCTTACTTGCCTTAATTTGAATTGTCTCTCCGGTAAAGGGATTACGTCCCATGCGGGCTGGACGGTCAACCTTCTTGAATTTACCGAAATCATTAATCATTACATCTTCGCCTTTAGAGATGTTGCGAACTACCGCATCAAATACAACCTCTACAGCGCGAGCAGCTTCTTTCTTACTATCACCAAATTGTGGTGCTAGATAAGCGATGAACTGGGCCTTGTTCATTTGATCCCCTTATTTTTACGAATAAACATTAAGCATTCGCTTAACTAAGGGTTAATCTATGGGGTGATTAGTAGTACTTTGATGTATTTATTGGGTGTGTCGCACGCAAATTCTTATTTAAAATCAAGGGTTTTGAGCAGATTTAGCAAACTCTAAAGTAATTATTTAGAGTTTTAAACTATCTAATCGGTAGCGTTTTTGGCTTAAAAGTAGCTCTTTTTTCTTCAAATTTTGCAACTGCATCAATTTTGGTAAAGGTAAGACCAATATCATCCAACCCCTCCATTAACCGCCATCTTGTGTAATCATCGATAGTAAATGGCAGGGATTTACCCTGATAACTCACCGACTTACTTTGCAGGTCAACAGTTATCTGGGTATCAGGTTTTTCTTCAACAACTTGCCACAAGCTCTCAATCTCCTCCTGCGGCAAAATCACCGTTAGTAGCCCCATTTTTTGCGAGTTGCCTCGGAAGATATCTGCAAACCGAGTAGAAAGTACCACTTTAAAACCATAATTTTGCAGGGCCCAAACCGCATGCTCTCTTGATGAACCGGTTCCAAAATCAGGACCGGCAATTAATATGCTTGCTTGCTTATATTGAGGTTGATTTAGCTCAAAGTTGGGATCATTTCGCCAAGCGGCAAACAATCCATCCTCAAAGCCACTTTTTGTAATCCTCTTCAAATAGACAGCTGGAATTATCTGATCAGTATCAACATTTGATCGGCGAAGTGGCAATCCACTTCCCGTGTGAGTTAGAAATTTTTCCATCTATAAATCCGCTGGCGATGCCAAAGTGCCCTTTAATGCAGTAGCTGCTGCTACTAAAGGACTCACTAAATGGGTCCGCCCACCCTTTCCTTGTCGACCCTCAAAATTTCTATTACTAGTCGAGGCGGCCCGTTCGCCGGGTTTTAACTGATCTGGATTCATACCTAAACACATTGAGCAGCCTGCACTTCGCCACTCACCCCCTGCATCCAAAAAGACCTTGTCTAATCCCTCAGATTCTGCCTGCAATCTAACTCTGGCAGAGCCAGGTACAACAAGTAATCGCACCGATGATGCGATCTTTTTACCTTTAAGAATTGACGCGGCAGATCTTAAATCCTCAATGCGACCATTGGTGCAAGAGCCTAAAAATATTGTGTCCACTTTGATTGATTTCAATGGAGTTCCTGGCTTTAAATCCATATACTGCAGGGCTCGTTCAGCCGCGCCACGATCTTCGGCATTTGCAAAATCAGCAGGATTTGGAACTGCAGATGTCAATGGTAAGCCCTGTCCTGGATTAGTTCCCCAAGTAACAAATGGTGCCAACTCATCAGCATTTAAATTTACCTCTTTATCAAATTTAGCATCAGCATCTGTGTTAAGGCTCTGCCAGTAAGCAAGAGCGGCATCCCAATCAGCACCTGTCGGGGCATGAGGTTTGCCCTTAACATAATCAAAGGTGGTTTGATCTGGTGCAATCAATCCAGCTCGAGCCCCTGCTTCAATGGACATATTGCAGATAGTCATTCGAGCCTCCATTGAGAGCGCTCTTATTGCACTACCGCGGTACTCCAGAATGTACCCCTGACCTCCGCCGGTACCAATTTTTGCGATTACGGCCAAGATAATATCTTTGCTGGTAACACCAGCTTTCAAACTTCCCTCCACATTGATCGCCATAGTTTTCGGTCTAATTAGTGGCAGTGTCTGAGTGGCTAACACATGCTCAACCTCGCTGGTACCAATTCCAAAAGCTAACGCACCAAATGCCCCATGAGTTGAGGTATGCGAATCGCCGCAAACTATGGTCATGCCAGGTTGAGTGATTCCCAGCTGTGGTCCAACTACATGCACAATTCCTTGGTCAACATCCCCTAATGAGTGAATTCTTAGGCCAAATTCTGCACAATTTTTCCGCAGAGTATCTACCTGCAATTTAGAGACTGGATCGGCAATAGGTTTATCAATATTTAATGTAGGAACATTGTGATCTTCAGTTGCAATAGTTAAATCAGGTCGGCGCACCTTTCGGTTTGAAAGGCGCAAACCATCAAACGCTTGTGGACTTGTTACCTCATGAATTAGATGTAGATCTATATAAAGTAGATCTGGTTCGCCGGCGGTGGCAGATACAACATGCTCAGCCCAAATCTTCTCCGCTAAAGTCTTACCCATCTGTAAGCAACTCTCCCTAATGCAATTAGTTTCCCACCCCAAAAAACTTGCTTCTCAATAGTTGAGATGGCATTATCAGAGTGTGGACGCAAAGAATAGCGGAGTTGGTGTCTTAGATAAAGCGGTAAAGATTCTTGCCGCACTTGAGGCTGGACCCCAATCCTTAAGTGATTTAGTGGCAACTACTGGCATCGCCCGCCCCACCGCCCATCGATTAGCAGTAGCACTTGAGCATCACAGATTAGTAACTCGGGATTTTTCTGGTCGCTTTGTTTTAGGAGCACGTTCAGCTGAGTTAGCCTCTGCCGCTGGTGAGGATAAATTACTAGCCATCGCAACACCAGCCTTAACAGCATTACGAGATGCCACAAGTGAAAGTGCTCAGTTATACCGACGTCAGGGTGATCTTAGAATTTGCGTGGCAACTGCTGAGCGATTAACGGGGTTAAGGGATTCAGTTCCTGTTGGCACAGTTTTAACGATGCAGGCAGGTTCTGCTGCACAAATTTTATTAGCCTGGCAAGAGCCAGAAAAACTGCACCGTGGATTAGTAAATGCAAGGTTCACCGCAGCAAATCTCTCAGCGGTTCGAAGGCGAGGTTGGGCTCAATCGGTTGGCGAGCGCGAAGCTGGTGTCGCATCAGTTTCAGCACCGGTGCGCGGGCCTAATAATAAAGTGATAGCTGCTGTCAGTATTAGTGGACCAATTGAGAGATTAAGTAGACAGCCCGGTCGTATTCACGCCGCAGCGGTGGTTGCTACTGCAGCCAGATTAACTGATTACCTACTAAAAAACAGTAAGTAGTAAATGTAGCTCCGAGGGGATTCGAACCCCCGTAGCTGGCTTGAGAAGCCAGAGTCCTAGGCCACTAGACGACGGAGCCATGCCTTGAATCTTAAACTTTTCGCTGGGGTACCAGGACTCGAACCTAGACAAGCTGAACCAGAATCAGCTGGGCTACCAATTACCCCATACCCCAAGATCTAAAGATTTACTGGATAAGAATACCCTGCTCAACAATTTATTTGGAAATCACCGCTTTGATTCGATCAATTGAGCGCTCTCTACCTAACAATTGAAGTGATTCAAACAAAGGAGGAGAGATATGAGAACCGGTTACTGCAATACGTATTGCACTGAAGGCAACTCTTGGCTTTAAACCCAACTCCTCAATCAATGCCGTGCGCAGGCAGGCTTCTATGCTGGCATGATCCCAAGAAGAGAGTGATTCAGCCTTTGAAAGTGCAACCCTTAAAACCTCCTGTGATGCCTCATCGGTAATCTTACTTAACTCTTCCGGAGTAACCTTAAAATCCTCTTTAAATAAAAAACTTAACATCGCAGGAATCTCAGATAACTTTACAATTCGCTCTTGGATAATTTCAAGGGCAGATTTAACAATCTCAATCTCCCCTGCTTTACCTGAGATAACCTTTGACGCTAATAAGAAGGGCAATGCTCGCTCAAGAAATTGCTCTGGGGATAGAGCTCTTATTTTGTCCCCATTTATCGCCTCTAATTTTTTCATATCAAATCGAGCCGGGCTGCTGTTTACCCGCTCGATCGTAAATAGCTCAACTAGCTCAGACATAGTGATATTTTCCCTATCATCACCAGGTGACCAACCAAGTAAAGCTAGATAATTACAAATCGCCTCAGGTAAAAACCCCTGTTCTCGATACCAAGCTATAGATACCTCACCATTTCGCTTTGATAACTTGGCATTATCTTGACCCATCACAAATGGCAGGTGTGCAAATACAGGATAACTCTCCGGTGCAACCTTCATAGCCTGATAAACCCTAATTTGTCTTGGGGTAGAAGATAGTAAATCCTCACCTCTTAGCACATGAGTAATCTTCATTAATACATCATCTACTGCAACTGCCAACGTGTATAAAGGTGAACCATCAGCTCTTGCTAAGACAAAATCTGGCACAAACTTATGTTCAAATTTCACCTCGCCACGAATTGCATCAACAAACACGGTTTCACCCTCGGGCATACGCATTCGGATAACAGGTTTTCTTCCCTCTTGTTTAAATTTTTCTACTTGATCAGCAGTTAAGTCTCGGCATTTTCCATCATAGCCAGGTGCTTGATTGCTTTTCATCTGTGCTTGGCGACGCTCCTCTAACTCTTCAGCGCTGCAGTAACAGTGGTAAGCATCTTTTTGATCTAAAAACTTTTGAGCCCAGGTTGCATAAATATCTAAGCGTTGTGATTGCAGATAAGGCCCGAATTCGCCACCAACCTCAGGACCTTCATCCCAATTAAGTCCCAACCATTTTAAAGTTTCAATTGCAGCATTTATATACTGATCAGTTACTCGCTCAGTATCAGTATCTTCAATTCTAAAAATTAACTTACCGCCAGTATGTCTGGCATATGCCCAATCGAACAGAGCAGTGCGAATATTTCCAACATGCAAATCACCAGTTGGTGAAGGTGCAAATCTCACTCTTACTGATTGTTTATTGGACACGAGCTGATACCTTGTTTGTAAGCACTCCCAAACCATCAATTGCAACTGAGATTGTTGATCCGGCTGGCATTGGACCAATTCCTGCCGGTGTACCGGTGAGGATCACATCCCCAGGCAGTAGAGTCATAACATTGGTGACAAATTGAATAATCTCTGGAATTTTAAAGATCATCTCAGACAGAGTTGCTGATTGCTTTTTTTGGTCGTTCAAAGTTGCTGAGATAACTTGATCTGCTGGAACAAACTCTGTATCTATCCAAGGACCAAGCGGACAAAATGTATCAAAGCCCTTAGCCCTGCTCCATTGCCCATCTTTTTTCTGTAAATCACGAGCTGTAACATCATTAGCTAATGTGTAACCGAAAATTACATCATTGTATTTTGCTGCTGGCACCTCTTTACAGATCCTGCCTATAACTATGGCTAACTCAGCCTCATGATCAACACGCTCACTCATCTTTGGCCAAACAATTGTTTCATTTGGGCCAATTACGCTGGTGTTTGGCTTTATGAAAATTATTGGCTCACTTGGCACCTCTGAATTCATTTCAGCTGCATGATCTGCATAATTTTTTCCTATACATACCACCTTGCTTCTTGGAAGTACTGGCGCAAGTAACTTAACCTCACTTAATTTGAGAGTTTTATCTTGAGGAATGATGCCTGCGTATATCGGATCCCCCCGTAAAACCAGGATTGAGTCCTTATCATTTAATACACCAAATAACGGTTCGCTTCCAACACCTAACTCTGCACCAGCGGTAAATCTAACTATGCGCATTAGATCATCTTACAACTGATCGCTTATTTGGCTCGCTTCCGCAATCTTTTCCACTAGTACCGTTGCAATTCGATGTCGCCTACCAGCTGGACGTTCTGCAGTTAATTTCCATCCTGGCACCGTTATAGCACTTCCAGGAATTGGCACCCGTCCCAACTGCTTAGCTAGCAACCCGCCAATACTGTCAACATCCTCTATTTCCTCATCAGTAAACTGCGTTTCAAATTTTTCTGCAAAATCTTCGACATGTAATCGAGCAGAAATTCTGGCTTTGCTATCTGTAAGCCACTCAATCTCATCTGTTTCATCATCATCATACTCATCTGCAATTTCACCAACGATCTCTTCCAAAATATCTTCAATAGTAATTAAACCCGCTGTGCCGCCATACTCATCTACCACTACAGCCATATGTATTTGATCTCGTTGCATCTGTTTCAAAAGCTCAGCCGCTGTTTTAGTTTCTGGAATAAAGGTTGCTTTTCTTAAATGATCTTCAACATTTTCACCTTGCTCAGCATCGCGATTTTCATGAACACGTTTTGCTAAATCTTTAACATAGGCAATACCCACAACATTGTCGAGATTCTCAGAAATCACAGGAATACGGGTGAATCCTGATCGCAAAGCTAAGGAGAGGGCTTGCCTTAAATTTTTTCCAGACTCAATCCAAACCATTTCGGTTCGAGGGATCATTAACTCTCTGACCATTGTTTCACCCAAATCAAAAACAGAGTGGATCATCTCCCGCTCTGACTCCTCCACAAAGCCACTCTCACTTGCTTGATCAACTAAATCTCGAAACTCAGCCTCTGTCGAAAATGGTCCAGATTTAAATCCTTTGCCGGGAGTGATCGCATTTCCTATCCTAATTAAGAGATTTGTAAGAGGTCCTAAGACTTGAGAGAGAAAGTAAGCAATGGTGATTGCTCCTTTAGACCATTTAGGTGCATGTTGTTTACCTAGGGTTCTAGGTCCGACACCAACAATTACATATGAAATAGCAACCATTAGAACTATTGCTTGAGTTAGGGCCAGCCCGTAATTATCAGCACCATCTATAAATGCTGTTGCAACTAGAGCAGTTGCGGTTAACTCACAACTTTTGCGTACGAGCAGCAGTACATTTAAGTATCTGGCAGGATTCTCAACAAACTTGTCGAAACGTTTCTTATATCTAGGTTTTGCTTCAACTAGCTCCTCTATTAACAATCTAGATAGTGAGGTAAGAGCTGATTCTGAACCGGCAAGTAATCCAGCAAAGAGTAGGAGAAATACCACCAACAACAAAGTAGAAATACTCATACTAATAATCTCCACTCTTTTAGGATCTCATCTTGCAACGCAAACATCTTCGCTTCATCTGTAATATCCTCATGATCAAACCCAAGGAGATGAAGAACACCATGAACAGTAAGAAGTTCTAATTCTGGACCGATTAATTGTTTACTGTTTTTCTGGGCGAAGGCTGGACAGAGCACAATATCTCCGATGATTGCAGGGCCAGTTGCTGAGGAATAAGGTTTAACTTCATCCATTGGAAAAGAAAGTACATCGGTTGGCCCGGGAAGATTCATCCACCTCACATGTAAATTGGTCATTTCATCTTCATCTACGATTCGAATTCCAAGTTCTGAGTCAGGGTGAATCCCCATCTTTACTAGTGAATATTTTGCTACCGAGGCAATAGCAGCCTCATCGCAGATGAATGTTGAGTTATTAACCGTTTGAATTTTCATGATGATGAATTCAAGTAGAAACTTGAATTACTTAACGATCACCTTTTCCACTTCGAATTGGGAAGGTACTTTTTGTAATGTTTTCATCCCAATTTCCATAAGCGGTAACAATATCGCCTACTAATCTATTTCGTACCACATCTTCAGCTGTTAAGTACATGAAGGAAATATCCTCTACCTCTTTTAAAATATCCTGCACAATTTTCAATCCTGACTGTGCATTATTTGGTAGGTCAACTTGAGTAATGTCGCCAGTTACAACCATTTTTGAACCAAAACCTAATCTAGTTAGAAACATCTTCATCTGCTCTGCGGTGGTGTTTTGAGCTTCATCTAAAATAATGAATGCGTCATTTAAAGTTCGGCCTCGCATATATGCCAAGGGTGCAACTTCAATAACTCCAGAATTCATTAATCTAGGAATCGCATCCTGATCGATCATGTCATGTAAAGCATCAAATAGTGGCCGTAGATACGGGTCGATTTTTTCATGAAGAGTGCCAGGTAAAAAGCCCAATCTCTCCCCTGCTTCAACAGCTGGTCTAGTCAAAATGATCCTATTTATTTGCTTAGCTTGTAGAGACTGAATAGCTTTTGCCATCGCCAAATATGTTTTACCAGAACCTGCCGGTCCAATTCCAAAGGTTATTGTGTTTGAATCAATTGCATCGACATACTTTTTTTGATTAGAGGTTTTAGGTCTAATAGTTTTACCACGATTACTTAAAATGTTTAGGGATAGAACTTCAGCCGGATGTTCTATTGGATCTTGCTTTAACATTCCGATTGATCGACGAACCATGTCAGTGGTTAAGTTTTGCCCACCACGCAAGATTGCAATCAACTCTTCTACCAATGTTACAAAATGCTTAGCTGCAGCTGAATCACCTTTGACATAAATTTCATTGCCTCTAACAGTAATTGCTAATTGTGGGAAGTAATCTTCTAAAATTCTAAGATTGGTATCCCCTGGGCCAACAAGTGAGACCATGGCAAATGCAGTCGGAACTTTTATAACAATGGGGTCCATTAAGACAATTCTATAATTAACCAGGCGGCCATGCGAATGTACGACCACCAAGCAGGTGCAGGTGAGCGTGAAACACCGATTGGCCTGCGCCGGCACCAGTATTTACATTCATACGATAACTATCCAAACCAATCTCACGAGCAATATCGCCGGCAGCTTTAAAAATCTCCCCTGCTAATCCTGGATTTGCGGTGGCTAACTCAGCCATATTGGCAAAGTGCTGGTTTGGAATAATTAAAATATGAGTTGGAGCTTGTGGGGTTATGTCGTTAAAGGCGGTATAAGAATCACCTCTTTTTACTATCGCAGCTGGAATTTGTCCGTCAACAATCTTGCAAAACAAACAATCCACCGCTACCACCTACCTAACTTTGTTTGCATAGCTGAAATTGCTGCAAATCCTGCATGGGCAGAGCGCAAGACTGTCTCCCCTAATCTAACCGCTTTACCGCCATTACTAGTAAACAATTCTAACTCCTGATCACTAATTCCTCCCTCTGGTCCAATGATCAGATAGATACTCTTCAATGAATTAGGGATAGAAATTTGCGAAAATTTTGAACTGGCCCCCTCATGAAAAACGACTCCCATGGATTGGTTATTAAAAAGTTTAGCCACTTCGATGGTATTGATTGCTGGCAAAATCCTAGGCAGTTTCACCTGCCTAGCTTGCTTGCAAGTTTGCTTAACACCAGTTGACCACTTTTCATATGAATCTGATTGCCATTTGCTTATGGATCGCTCAGATAGCCATGGAATTATTTGATCGACTCCTGCTTCAACCGCCAACTCCAGCATCTCTTTTCCTCGATCAGATTTTGTAATCGCCTGAACCAAGATAAGTTCTGGACTTTCGCTCTGAATCTGACCTCGTTCCGTAATAGATATAGACAAAGATTTCTTCGAAATATCGGCTATAGGACCTAGGACCCAATTTTTAACACCATCAGAGATCTTAATAATCTCACCCTTATTTAATCGCAGCACCTTAATTGCATGATGAGCTTCATCTTTTTCTAGTACTTGGGTGTTACTTGTGCTAATTGTCTCAGCAAAAAAGAGTGAAACCACTAGCGGAATACATTTCGTACTTTGCTAAAAAAGCCTTCGTCATTTTTGCGATGAATTTGAACTTTACTACCATCTTCATTTCTAGCTTGGGCAAATTTTCTCATCAACTCTGCTTGCTCTTTATTTATTTTACCCGGTATGGCAACATCGATATGAACAATCAAATCTCCTCTGCCACTACCCCGCAACTTAGTCACACCTAACCCCTTGAGCACGACGGTAGCACCGCTTTGAGTTCCCTCTTTGATCTCTACCTTTTGATCACCATCCAAGGTTTGAATAACCACAACTCCACCTAATACAGCTGAAGTCATTGGAATCTCAATTGAGATGTGTAGATTATTTTCCTCTCGCACTAAGTATTCATGTGGAATTTCAACAATCTCAACATACAGATCACCGGCATTACCCCCACCAGGACCAACCTCGCCTTGACCGCTTAATTGAATCCGGTTTCCAGTTTCAACACCTGCTGGAATCTTTATTGGAATACTTTTGCGAGATCTAATTCGACCATCACCTGCACACTCAGTACAAGGATCTGAGATCACTGAACCAAACCCTTGGCAACTTGCACATGGCCTACTAGTCATTACCTGACCAAGTACTGACCTAGCAACCTGTTGTGTTTCGCCGCGTCCTCGACAAATATCGCAAGTTCTAGGTCTGGAGTTATTAGCACAACCACTTCCACCACACTTTGAACAGACCACAGCTGTATCTACATTTAATTCTCGTTCGCACCCAAATGTTGCTTCCCGCAAATTAATCTCAACTTTTATTAATGCATCTTGACCAGGTCTAGTTCTTGGCCGAGGTCCGCGTTGGGTACCACCTCCAAAAAAGGCATCCATGATGTCGCCAAAACCAAATCCAGCATTGGAAAAGCCGCCGCCAAATCCACTTCCGCCAATATCATAATTTTGTCGCTTGTCTGGATCACTTAGAATCTCATAAGCAGCTGTAATCTCTTTAAATTTATCAGCCATCTTCGGATCAGGATTTACATCGGGATGATAACTTCTGGCTAATTTGCGATAAGCCTTTTTGATGTCATCAAAACTAGCATCTCTGTCTACCCCTAAGGTTTCATAGAGATCTGCCATTTTTACTTATTCTCCGTCAAGAATCTACCTACATAATTGGCAACTGCATTAACTGCTGAAATAGAGGATGCGTAATCCATTCTGGTGGGACCTAAAATTCCAAGTGCACCAATATCTGCATATCCAACCTTTACCAGACTGGTGTTTTTCAAACTTTTTTCACCCTGCTCCTCGCCAATTTGTACCTTTACCAATGAGTCTGATCCAGAGAGTAAACGAAGGAGCACTACTTGCTCCTCGAGTGCTTCTAGAATTGGATGAATACTGGTTGATAAATCTTGATTTGCGCGAGCCAAATTGGATCTTCCAGCCAAAACGACTTTCTCTTCTGGATGTTCAATCGCCATTTCTATCAATGTGGTGATTATGACAACCACATTTGATCTATCGTGCCCACGATAATTATTAGACAAGCTCTCTAGCTTGCTACCAACATTAGATAGTGACTGAGTTGTAATTAGAGTATTCACCTTTTTATGAAGATCAGAAAGAGATCCTTCAGTTATTTCAAAGGCCAACTCCACCATACGTTGCTCAACCCGCCCAGTATCTGTTATCAACACAATCATGATTCGAGTTGGATTTAGCAGTACAAGCTCAATATGGCGCACACTGGCTTTTACTAGGGAGGGATATTGCACTACCGCCACCTGTTTTGTTACCTGCGCTAGCAATCTGACAGTTCTAGAAATGACATCATCTAAATCTGTTGCACCATCTAAGAAATTCTCTATTGCCTTACGCTCTGCTGAGGATAAAGGTTTAACCTGTGCTAGCTGATCAACAAAGACTCGGTAGCCTTTATTGGTCGGGATCCGACCAGCACTAGTGTGTGGTTGAGTAATCAATCCGGCATCTTCCAGCATTGCCATTTCATTTCTAATAGTGGCGGGTGAGATTCCTAAGCCTGCGCGACCTGCAAGAGTTTTTGAACCTACAGGTTCTTCGGTAGCAACATACTCATCCACAATTGCTTTTAGGATTTCTAATTGTCGACCCGGCATTGAATTACTCATAAGCCAACGCTACTACAAGAGAATTTGCCTTAGAATTCGGTCAGCGATAAGCCGTCCGTCCAAGGTCAAAGTTGCTCTGCCGTGATTCCAATTTTTCAGGTCTAAGTGGCCACTTTTAACATATTCTGACAATCCAGAAATCTGATCTTGATTCAAACTTTCTTTATTGACACCGCTAGGCAACCTTAAAGAGAGCATAAGTTTTTCACTCTCAATTTGATCACGTTTTAACTCTTCAAAATCTGCAACTGGAGATTGATTTGATTGAATTCTCTCCTTGTACAAATTAGGATGCTTAACATTCCAAAATCTCTTGCCATTCAGATGCGAATGCGCGCCAGGACCTGCACCCCACCAGTTCTCACCCAACCAGTAGGCCAAATTGTGTTTACTCATGGCATCAGGCTTTGCCCAATTACTTAATTCATACCATTCATACCCAGCATTAGTTAATTTCTCATCTGCCAATAAATACTTATCTGCAGCAAGGTCATCATCGACTGGGGCAATCTCGCCGCGTTTAATCTGTGCAGCTAACTTTGTTCCCTCCTCAACAATCAATGCGTATGCTGAAATATGATTTACTGGTAAAGCCAATGCCGCATCAATAGATTTACTCCAATCAGCCAAACTCTCCCCTGGTGTGCCATAGATAAGGTCCACTGAGATCTGTGAAAAACCTACCTCTTTGGCCCAAGAGGTTACCTGGAGAAGATTTTCAGGATTATGGGTTCTATCTAAGGTCGCTAAAACTTGCGGTATGGCAGATTGCATTCCAAAGGAAACTCGATTAACCCCTACTTCTCTAAACTCTGACAAACTCTTTTTTGATACAGTATCTGGATTGCACTCCAAAGTTATCTCAGCATCATCTTTCAACTCAAACTCTTGTTTAATTTTTTGAATTACTCGACCAATATCAGATGGTCTCATCAAAGATGGTGTACCCCCGCCAAAAAAAATTGATGGCACTGCAGCGCTTGTGACTTTTGTCTTAGCCTGCTGGATTTCAATCAGCAAAAGATCAATATAGGAACTGGATACCTCATTAAGACTGTTAGCAATTTTTAACTCACTGGGAGTATAAGTATTAAAATCACAGTAACCACATCGCTTTAGACAGTATGGAATGTGGATATAAAATGCTAAGTTCACTTACTTTCTCTTTTCACTAGCTTTATCTGAGTCTGTAGTAAGTGCTGCAATAAATGCCTCTTGAGGTACCTCGACTCGACCAACCATTTTCATCCGCTTCTTACCCTCTTTTTGTTTCTCCAATAATTTACGCTTGCGGGTAATGTCGCCTCCGTAACATTTTGCTAATACATCTTTTCTGATTGCCCTAATATTTTCTCGAGCAATGATCTTGGCCCCGATTGCAGCTTGGATAGGAACTTCAAACTGTTGGCGAGGTATCAACTCTCGCAACTTCTCAGTCATCTTTACACCATATGCATACGCCTTATCTCGGTGCACTATTTGACTAAAGGCATCTACCTTTTCGCCTTGCAACAAAATATCAACCTTTACCAGGTCACCAGGTTCTTCACCAACTGGCTCGTAATCTAAAGAGGCATAACCACGAGTTCTAGATTTAAGTTGGTCAAAAAAATCAAACACTATCTCCGCAAGTGGCAAGGTATACCGAATTTCTATTCGATCTTCAGAGAGATAATCCATACCCTTTTGCACGCCTCTACGTTGCTGGCATAGCTCGATAATGGTTCCAATAAATTCACTTGGCGCCAATATTGTGGCTTTGACAATTGGTTCTTTCACCTCTGAAATTTTGCCTTCTGGATACTCAGATGGATTTGTTACTACCAAACTCTTTCCATCCTCCAGGGTTACGTTGTAAACCACGCTAGGTGCAGTAGAAATAAGAGTTAAATCTGCCTCGCGTTCTAAACGCTCTCTGACAATCTCCATGTGTAGTAGACCAAGAAAGCCACAGCGAAAACCAAAACCTAATGCAGCGGAGGATTCTGGCTCAAAAACTAATGCAGCATCATTTAACTGCAACTTATCTAAAGCATCACGCAGCATTGGATACTCTGCACCATCTAATGGAAATAGACCTGAGAAAACCATTGGCTTAGGATCTTTATAACCAGCTAGCGCCACCTTTGCAGGATTGTTATAGGTTGTAACCGTGTCACCTACTCGAGATTGTCGAACATCCTTCACTCCAGTTATTAGATAACCAACCTCACCAACCCCCAAACCATTGCTAGCAATTGGTTCAGGGGAAATAACTCCAACTTCAAGCATCTCATGTCTAACACCTGTTGAGTACATTTGAATTTGATCGCGTGGTGATAGATGGCCATCAACTACTCGAACATAGGTAACTACACCTCGATATGAGTCATAGACTGAGTCAAAAATTAAAGCCCTGGTAGGTGCTTTAGGATCACCGACTGGTGGGGGTAATTGTTTAATTATTTGATCTAATAACACCTCAACACCTTCACCTGTTTTGCCAGATACTCTTAAACAATCCTCTGGTTTACAACCGATTAAATTAGCCAACTCAATCGCAAACTTTTCGGGCTGGGCTGCTGGTAGATCAATTTTATTTAAAACTGGAATGATGGTTAAGTTATTCTCCATCGCCAAATAAAGATTTGCCAATGTTTGTGCTTCAATACCTTGTGCACAATCCACCAACAAAATTGCACCTTCACAAGCTGCCAAGGATCTAGATACTTCATATGTAAAATCAACATGCCCTGGTGTATCGATCATATTTAATATGTAATCTTGGCCATCAATTCCAGAGCGCCATGGCAATCTAACTGCCTGGCTTTTAATGGTGATTCCTCGCTCACGCTCAATATCCATTCGATCCAAATACTGTGCACGCATATTTCTATCTTCTACAACGCCCGTGATTCCCAACATTCGATCAGCCAAAGTGGATTTACCATGATCAATATGGGCAATGATGCAAAAATTTCTTATCTGTGCAGGATTTGTCGCAGCAGGCTGAGGAGCCTTAGCACTCGGGATGGCAGGCATTTATGCCTTCGCAGTTTCTAGAAAATTAACGAACGCCAGCTTTATTAGCCAATTTGGCCATAGCTGACTTTTTATTAGCTGCATTGTTGGCATGAATTACACCCTTTGAAACAGCCATATCTAGCGAACGAGATGCATCCTTAAGTTCGGTTTTTATCTTGGCAGCATCACCAGCTGAAACGGCATCGCGAAATCTGCGGATTGCAGTACGAAGCGCTGAACGATAAGCCTTATTTCGATCCTGCGCCTTGTTGTTGGTGCGAATTCGTTTGATCTGGGACTTGATGTTTGCCACTAGAAATTACCTTTTCTCGTTGTTTGACTTAAAGATTTGTTTAAGCAAGAGCGTAAGGGTATCAGCGCAGACGGGTTTGGCTCAAACTGAGCCTGCTACCTAGATCCTTTAGCAGCACAAACGGTCATAATCGCCCGTTCTAGTGCGTAAATTGGATCTGCTGCTGCACCTTTTATATCAGCATCAGCTGCTGCAATTGCTATTACTGCTTTAGCCATTGCATTATCACTCCAGCCGACTAATTGGCGTCTGGCCTTATCAATTTGCCATGGCGCAATTGCCAAACTTTGAGCTAATTCAAAGGATTTAACGGTCCGTGACTCACCTGAGACTTTGGCTAAAGTTCTAAAAGAGGAGGCAAGTGCACTAACGATAAGCACTGGATCAGTTCCCGTTAACAGCGCATTCCTCAAATTTATCAATGCAATCGGAGTATTGCCGGCAAGAGCTGCATCTGCCACATCAAAACCAGTGCTTTCTACCCTGCCTAATTGGTATTCCGCAACATCATTTTCATCGATTGTCTTTTGAAGTGCAACATCTGAAGCTAGCTGAGAACAAGCAGCACTTAACTCGCGTAAATCATTTCCTAAAGAATCAATCAAAGCTTGTACTGCCCCGGTCGTTATTTTTCGATTTAGCAGCTTAAATTCAGAGCGAACAAATTCAGATTTGTCACTATCCTTCTTGATTGCCTCAGCTGCTACTACTTTAGCGCCTGCTTTTTTAACCTTATCAACTAAGGCTTTACCTTTCACACCACCTTTATGCCAAAGCAATAATGTGAGATTTTCATCCTGATTTTCTAGGTAACTACTTATCTCATCACTACAATCACTATCTA
>Ga0194117_10000117_pt1 | contig 108944 bp, 75 predicted proteins | sample TA2MahsurfametaG_FD_160579 | JGI IMG/M metagenome (GOLD analysis project Ga0194117, IMG submission 160579) | Freshwater microbial communities from Lake Tanganyika, Tanzania - TA2015009 Mahale N1 surface | ecosystem: Environmental > Aquatic > Freshwater > Lake | place: Tanzania: Lake Tanganyika... | reverse complement strand
TTCAATTTCTCCGTGCACTGGTAGCTGATTCTGGCATCGAAAGTAATGTTTCCTTTGTTGTACACTTGACGGTATTCCTTTAAACCAGGAAGAATAAAAGTGTTAACAGCAATTGCATCTTCGAATACCTTATCGATATTTCGCATATAACTATTATAACGGTTTGATAATCCAAAACCCCATTTTTTATAAACAGCCTCAATATCGGCTCGAACTAAATGCCGGAATCGGTATTTTAAAATATTGGTGCTGTCAGAGTTGTAAATGGTATATTTCGGGTCAGCATTCAACGAAACAGGGTTCATGTTGGTATATCCAATGAGTGAAACAACCTCTACGTCGCCAATTTTCCCCATGCTATTGAAAGACAACTCAACTCCTGTAATTCTTGCTTTTTCTACGTTTTGAGCACCAAACCCAATTATTTGCTGAATCGTGTAGCCATAGGTTTGTTGTATATAAGATAATTCAGCTTGTCCTTCTGGGGTGTAAATGTCAATAAAATTACCATTTTGCGGATTGTAAAACCCAAAGGAAAATTCAATCATATTGCTATAATTGTTGATGAAACCTGCAAGATCAATCATTCCTTTCCAATCGCCCATTTTTACCCCTTGCTTAATTCCGAGCTCTGCAGCCCAACCGGTTTCCGGGATTAGATTCGGATTCGGGAAAATATTTAACGCTCCTACTGAGGTGCTGGTAAATCGCTCTCCAACCGAAGGATACCGAATTCCTTGTCCAACAGATGCGCGTAGGTGCGTATACTTTTTCAATTCGTAGTGCGCCCCAGCCCTGAAAACCGGATAAAAAGGCAAGGTAACTGCTCCTAGTTTAAAATCGGAATCACCCCGTTTTTTGTCCATCGTAAAATACTCTGCCCTCATTCCAGCCGTTAGATCGAATTTTCCAAAATGTTGCTCAAATTGTGTATACACTGCTGCATTCGAGGATACGTGGTCTCCAAACAGGTTTGAAAACACGACGTTGTAGGAGTAAAACGCACCGGATATGAGGGTTCCGCCGGTTGTAAAGTTGTGTTGAAATCCATAATCTCCCGTGTAAACTATGGCACCATTGCTTTGTTGGCTGTTGTTGATGTTTTGGTTGGTAGTTAAGTAGGCCCTTGATTTGAACGTGTGTTTATTTTTGAACCGATCAATGTACTTGATGTAAGGATCAATGAACAAACGGTTTGCGATGTTATAGGTTAACGTTGACGCAGGATTCGCCGTATCCGCACCCCCACTCGGTGTATACCCTAAGGCATCACTCTGCCAAATAATAAAAGTACCTGTTTTTTGGAATTGATAATTGAGTCCTACCCCGGCTTTCAATCGTTCATTTTTAACCGGACGCAAGTATAGGGTTCCGCTAATTCTTCCACGGGTTTCAGTCTCCCCTTGTCGAAACCCTTGATCGTTGTAAAAAACGGTCGAAATCGTGTACCCAGTGCGTTTAAACATTTGACTGCGAAAAACCTCTACTTGTTGATTCATTGGGTTAAATCGCTGAGCACTATCCTTACCCCACCATTGCATTGATTTTCTTCTGGGGTTGTCATAAATTCCAGCTTGAACGCGTATTTTGGTTTCGGGAACTAAACCGGGTTCTTTTTCCGATAAAGCAATAACCCCGTTTAAGGCTCCGCTTCCATAAAGGACGGATGAAGCTCCTTTAATCACCTCAACCTGCGACGCTTGTTCTATTGGAATGGCATTCCATTGGACATCGCCGACATATCCCGAAAGTAAGGGCATTCCATTCCATAACATCATGACTCGGCTACCAGCCCCATAAGCAAAACCGGCACCTCCTCGTATACTAACTTGTCCATCCATGGTGAACACCCCTGGGGTTTGCTCTACGGCTTGCTCCAGGTTCACCATTCCTTTGTTTTCGATAAGTCTTGGTTTAATGACCTCCAAGGAAATGGGAATTTCTTCGATGGCTTGCGCCCGTTTATTGGCGGATACCACAACGGTCTGTTCGGTTTTTTCATTAACCCTCATAGCAAGTGGATAGGTTCCTGCAGCAGCAATCAATAAGGTATCGGTTTTGTACTCAAGCAATGAAAAAATTAGGGTAACGGGGTAGGAGCTAGCGGTAATTTGAAAATTCCCTTGAACATCCGTTAGGGTTCGCTGGCCATTGGAAGCGTAAATTTTTACATTGAGTAAGGGAGTGCCGTCCGATTTGTCGGTGACAACTCCGGAAATTTGACCAACAGCATCGAATCCGATTAAAAATAGGAGGGATAAAAGGAATGTTTTTTTCATGAAGTTAGGGAGGTGAAAATAATTAGAAATTTACAAGCTCATTTGCATTTGAAGTATTAAGGTCCGAGGAGGTTGAACAGTACCCGGGCGGCTTACGTATTCAACGTTGAACAAATTATCCATAATGAAATTGACTTTAAATTCTTCACTAATCCGATAACCTATGCGAGCATCCATAACCGTCACACCTTGATTGTAAATAGCCCGGTATTTGTCCATTCCAACCAGTAATTCTTGCCCTAGGATACCGTCCTCAAATACGGCATCAATGTTTTTCATGAAACTGTTGTAACGCGCTGAAATCCCTAGACTTATGCCTTTGTAGGTTGCCTGAACATCTGCTTTGGCCATGTGGTTGAATCGGTATTTAAGCATGTTCGTTGTGGCATCAGAAAACGATAAGCGGTAGATGGAATCATTGTTAAGACTGATCGGATTCATGTAGGTATATCCCAACAAGGAGGTCAGTTCTACGTCTTTAATCTTTCCTTCGCTGTTCAAGGAAATTTCGAACCCGCCAATAAAGGCTTCTTCGGCATTTTGAGCTTGAAACCCTACCCAGTTGTAAAAATAATCAATGGCATTTGGATCCGTCGTTTGAAGCGTTACGATGCTGTCGGGTTTGTAGAGCCCAAAAGTAAACTCAGTCATGTTGGAATAATAATTTGCAAATCCAGCGATATCCGCCATAGCTTTCCAGTCTCCCAGTAAGAAAACTTGTTTTACCCCTAGTTCACCTGCATATCCCGTTTCGGGGCGTAAATTCGGATTTTTGAAAATCACGACTCCCCCCACAGAAGTAGAAACAAACCGTTCCGCTACGGAAGGAAAACGAATGCCTTGACCCAAAGAACCCCTTAGATGCGTTCCTTTTCGAGGTTCATAATGAATGCCTGCACGCGCAATGGGATATACGGGAGAATTCACGCCTAATATCTCTACCTGTGAGTCAGGAATAAGGGTGTCTAGTTGACAGTATTCTAGGCGCAAGCCGCCTGTGAAATCCCACTTGTTCGATTTTAATTCCCATTGACCATAAGCAGCGCTGTTGATGGACAGATGGTCTCCGAAAACCCAACTTTTGATACGGTTGTGGGTATTGGTGATTCCGAAAATCAGGTTTCCTTTTTCGCTAATTTTTTGCTGATATTGATAGTCCAAATAGTACATTTGTGCAAAGGATGCATCCACCACATTTCCTTCATTGCCCGTGGTTACAAGGTAATACCGAGTACGAACATGGTGGCGACCCTTTTTTCCATCAATGAATCGAAAATAAGGGTCAATATTGAAGCGTATAGCACGTTGTCGAGAAAGAGAATTATCCATGGCTTGATATCCCATACTGTCGTTTTTCCACAATACAAATATCCCAACATCTTGCCATTGAAAGTTATAACTTAACCCTGCTTTAAAGCGGGCATTTTCCTTAATCGGACGGTAGAAGAAACTGCCGTTAATTCTGCCTCGTTTTTCCATTTCTCCTTGCCGATAAGCCTCCGTGTAAAATCCGTTGGCGCCTAGGGTGAACCCGATATTTCTTAGAGATTTCCCGTAATAAACATCGGCCAAATGAAACATAGGGTTAAACGCTTGTTCTTTGCCTTCTCCCCACCATTGCATGGATTTTCTTCTTGGATTGGTGTATAAGCCACTTTGCACCCTTGCTTGCATAATTCCTTCGGGTCCCGGTTCTCGCTCATTTAAGGCAATGATCCCATTGAGTGCCCCACTTCCATACAGTACTGAGGACGCACCTTTGAGAACCTCAATTTGCGAGGCTTGTTCCATTGGAATGGCATTCCATTTCGCATCACCAACATCGGGAGATAACATGGGAATTCCATTCCACAATAACATTACACGGCTGCCCGCTCCGTAAGCGTAACCTCCCCCGCCGCGTATACTAACCTGCCCGTCCATGACGTACACTCCCGGACTTTGGTCAACAGCTTGCGCTAAATTGGTTAACCCTTTATTGACAATCAACGAGGGTTTTATTATGTCGATAGATATAGGTATCTCCTCAATTTTTTGATCTCGTCGTCCTGCACTCACAACCACCGTATTCATGGTGCGCTGTTTCGTTTCAAGAGAAAAAACCTTGAATTCCTCCGAGCTGATAACCTGCTCTTGACGTTCAAACCCATCGGCAGTTAGGGTTATTCCAACAGGAAGACTCGTACACTCAATGGTGAAATTTCCCGATGAATCAGTTTTTGTAAGTGCCTTGTTTTGGTTATTGCGAATTAAAGCTCCTAATATCGTTTTACCGGTTTCTGAGGATTGAACTTTTCCGGTAACTAAAAATCCCTGACTAAAATGACTTAGGGACAAAATAAGCGAAATGTTAAAAATGAAACTCCGTAACATGCAATGCATTTATTTTGTTAAATTCATTTGGGTTAAATATAGTAACAAATTTTTATTGAGATGTTGGAAAAGGTTGCGTTGAGTTTTTTGAAGGGGATGGGACCGGTGAGAATTAATACCGCTTTGTCTAAGTTAGCAACTGCTGAGGCGTTTTTTAAGGAATCTTTAAGCGATTTACAACGGTTGACTGGGTTAACTGTACGTCAATTGTCGACGATGGATCGGCAGAGTGCGTTGATTTCGGCAGAAAAGGAATTGGAAGCTTGCGATAAAAAAGGCATCACGCCTCTTTTTTTCTTGGACGAAAGGTATCCACGACGCCTACGCCAATGTCCGGACGCACCCATTGTGATTTATCAGAAGGGCCCTGCCGATTTGAACGCAAGAAGGCTCGTGGCAGTGGTTGGAACAAGGAGCTGCACAGAGTATGGCAGAGAAATCGTCAAAGAGTTCATATCCGATTTGGTGGGTGCTACACCGGTTGTGGTTTCTGGCCTTGCGCTAGGCATAGATGCACTTGCACATGAGGCAAGTTTGAAAAGCAAGCTGTCTACCGTGGCGGTACTAGGGCATGGTTTGAACGATGTTTTTCCAACCAAGAATTGGTCTTTAGCGCAAAACATTTTGGAAAATCAGGGGGCAATGGTCAGTGAGTACTCTCTTTTTTCGAAACCCACAAGGGGTAATTTTCCTGTGCGCAATCGCATCATCGCAGGACTTAGCGATGCTATCGTTGTAGTGGAAAGTAAGGATCGAGGAGGATCGCTAATAACGGCTGAATTAGGCAACGATTATTACCGCGATGTATTTGCTTTTCCCGGTTCTGTAAAACAACGCCATTCTGCGGGATGTAATGCCCTGATTCGCCAACAAAAAGCGCACCTAGTTACTGGTGCTAAGGATTTTTTGAATATCATGGGCTGGGGTGGTTTGCATAAAACCACCCAACGGGCAATAATGGCCGAATTTACCATCGAGGAAAAGGAAGTTTTGGAGGTCCTAAAGGGCTATGAACATTTGTATTTGGATGAATTAGCCGAACAATGTTGTAAACCTACCTCTCAATTGATGGGCATCTTATTAGGTCTCGAATTAAAGGGAAGCGTTGTGAGTCTAGGGGGTAATAAATACGCGGTTCATTGAAAAAAGAGGATCCAAAGTTTTGGAATGAAAATGATGAGCCCCGCAATAAACGCTCCGATTGAAAACAAGAGCACGGCACCTGCCGCAAAATCTTTTGTTGTTTTTATGCCTTTATTTTGCTCCGTGGTTATCGTATCGCACAAAGCCTCTAGGGAGCTATTGAACGTTTCGAGTGAGAGCACTCCTGAGGTAAATAACAAAATGACGAACCACTCGGTAGCATTTATTTTTAATAATATTCCTAAGCCTAAAGCCATAAAACCCAGGGCTACTTGAATTTTAAAATTACCTCCTTGTTTCCATGCGGCCTGTATGCCCGATAGGGCATTACCAATACTTTGAATGAAGCGTTTCACTGCTTAAAAAAACGTAGATTTTGCCTCCTGCCGTTCGGAAAAGATCCCTCAATAAAATATATCCCTGGAGCTAAATCCCCAATCCAGCACATCTGTGGTGTATTCATGGATTTTAGCATTTTTCCTTCAGCATCCAAAATGCCAAAAACACCGTTGTCAACCTCGCTTATTAGGTGTATCCATTCATGAGCAGGATTTGGAAAACAACGAAAGACGAAGTCTGTTTGGGTTTCTGGTAAACCCGCATTGCACATTCCAGGGATATTAATATCCAACCAGGTCGCCCGCTGGCTGATATAATCTTTCATATAGTTGATATCCTCTTGGTAAGTAGTGCCAACGAAAGCGTTCCAGTTTACATATTGCCCAATAATTGGCCATTTTTGAAAATTCCGAACCCTAGCATTTTGGAGGTGATTTGCCATGGAATCAATCCACTGATGCAAGGAGTCGGTGTGCAAAGGGCCTTCCCGCAATTCATTCCAACGACAACGCAATCCGTTGCGATAACTTGGCGCATCGAGTAACCGTTTCCACCAAAAAGGAATTTGGGTCGTAAAATTGCAAATTTGGTCAAAGTTGTACTGCCAACCGGTAGTCTCAAACGCTTCGCAGTAATCGGCATTTCCATACGATAGGTTAAAATCCCACATAGGCCCTGCAACCAAGCGTCCTTGAAAATCGCCTGAGTTTTTGTCTTTATACAAGAACGAGCTGGAACGATAACCGTCAACAGTCCTACCAAGTTCTTGCAAAATAAAAAAGTCATAAAATGAAATAGGCTCAATCCATTGGGGGTAGTTAATTTCGGGATTGGATTGAATGGCATTTTCGAAATCAGAAATATAACTTTGAAGGTAGGTAACTTGTGCGGGTTGAAGTTCATCAGATTCTGGGTCGTGGAATTGGAAAACCACTTCATTGCTGAAATTTGAATTCCAAGTGGTTCCTGTCTCCCCCGTCAGTTTATCTACCTTAATGATATATCCCCCCGTTAACGAGTCTCCCGCAAGGTCGTCTTGATCCAAGCGGGCGATATCCACACGATCATTATCTCTTTTAATGCGCTCAAGAAGAAGGTAAACCCCCAGGTATTGGTTGTTTATAAGCAATTCACAAAACCTAAACCGAGACGCATAATGTCCCATTTTCCGCGATAATTCATACGTCATGGCATTTCTTAATAGGGTTTTATCCGGATAAGGACCATAAAATATCCAATCGTTCTCTTTGGGCAATCCCATCAACGAAACGTTGTTATTGGTACCCAACGTTGTTTGTGTTTCAAATCCGTAACTTTTCTTGGGATATTGCTGCGAAGTGGAGCCACGAATTTCAATCGAAATTTTACCATTGTAATTATTAAATGGATCGTTAATTAGGTTAATATTATTTGGATTGTCTATTACTCCCATGTCGCATACAATCCTCGCATTATCATTAATTTGTTGCCCAGGTGGCGTAACGATTTTAACGATGGGTAAATTTGAATTGCTTAGAGTTACTTGACCGAAGGCAATTAAAGGAAATACCATCAATAATATCAGCAGCGTTTTCATGACTACAAAATTAAAAACACTTTGAAGAAACTTACATATTTAGAAATAACTTCCTATTTTTGCAGCAGTTCTTTGCAGTATTAACTTATGAAGAAAGGTGGAGGGACTGGCCCTATGATACCTTGGCAACCTGTTGAAAAATAAGGTGCCAATTCCTATTCCGAAAGGAAAAAGATAAGTTCAGGCGCCGCCTTTTCTTCCCTAAAAAACAACATGGAAATAACGAGTTTACTCCAAGATCGCATTTTGATTTTGGATGGCGCAATGGGTACTATGATACAGCGCTATCATTTAGTTGAGGAGGATTTTCGCGGAGAAGTGTTCAAAGATCGCAAAGGTTTCTTGCAAGGGAACAACGATTTATTGAACATAACCCGCCCTGATATTATTTTAGAAATCCACAAGGCTTACCTTGAGGCGGGTGCCGACATTATTGAAACCAATACGTTTTCTGGAACCAGCATTGCGCAAGCAGATTATCATTTGGAGGATGCCGTATACGGCATTAACTTTGAAGGTGCTCGTTTAGCAAAAGAAGCGGTCAGTTCGTTTTCCGGCCGCACGTGTTTTGTAGCCGGATCAATAGGGCCTACTAACCGCACCGCTTCGATTTCTCCGGATGTGAATAACCCCGGTTTTCGGGCCGTGACTTTTGATGATTTATCCCAGGCCTATACTGAGCAAATTAACGCGTTGATCGATGGCGGGGTCGATATTCTGCTCATAGAAACCGTCTTTGATACCCTAAATGCAAAGGCGGCGCTTTTCGCTGCCGAACAGGTGTTTAATGAGCGCAATATTACCTTACCTATTATGGTTTCAGGGACAATTACGGATTTGAGTGGAAGAACGTTATCGGGTCAAACTCCCGAGGCCTTTATGATTTCTTTAGAACATATACCATTGCTTAGTATTGGATTAAATTGTGCTTTGGGTTCAGAAATGATGGAGCCCTATCTGAAAATTCTGGCCGAAAGAGCGCCTTTTGCTGTAAGTGCACACCCGAATGCAGGCTTGCCGAACGCTTTTGGAAAATACGATGAAAGTGCCCAATGCATGCGGGATAAAATGGTTTCTTTTTTTGAAAAGAAACTCGTGAACATCATAGGCGGATGCTGCGGTACAACTCCTGAGCACATTCGTGTTATTGCTGAGCTAGCGAGGCAATATGAGCCTAGAAAGTGGAAGAATTGATGGATAGAATATTGCGTTTATCGGGACTCGAGCCCTTGGTGGCCAACAAACAAACCAACTTTGTGAACGTTGGAGAGCGGACCAACGTTACGGGTTCTAAGGCTTTTTTGCGGTTAATTCGCGAGGACCGATTCGATGAGGCGCTTGCCGTTGCTCGTGAGCAAGTAGAGGGAGGTGCACAAATTTTGGATGTCAATATGGATGAGGCCATGATCGATGGAAAAACCGCGATGGTAACCTTCATGAACCTCATTGCATCCGAGCCGGAAATTGCCAAAATTCCCATCATGATCGACAGTTCAAAATGGGAAATTATTCAAGCAGGCTTGAAATGTTTGCAAGGAAAAGGTGTGGTGAATTCCATTTCTCTGAAGGAAGGAGAAGAGGTATTTCTTCAACAAGCTAAATACATCAAAAGCATGGGAGCTGCGATGGTTGTGATGGCTTTTGATGAGATGGGGCAGGCAGACACTTATGAACGCAGGATAGAAATATGTTCTCGCTCCTATCGCCTTTTAGTTGATAACGCAGGGGTTCATCCCAACGATATCATATTCGATCCCAACATTTTTCCCGTTGCAACGGGAATGGACGAACATGCCCTAAATGCCCTCGATTTTTTTCGGGCAACCGCTTGGATTACCGAAAATCTTCCTGGCTGTCATGTAAGTGGAGGAGTTTCGAATGTTTCTTTTTCTTTCCGCGGCAACCATGCCGTTCGAGAAGCGATGCATGCGGTTTTTCTCTACCATGCCATTCAAAACGGCATGGATATGGGCATCGTAAATCCGACAATGCTGGCGGTTTACACCGACATAGAGCCTGCCCTTTTAGAACACATTGAAGATGTATTTTTCAATCGCAGAGCAGATGCCACGGAGCGCCTTTTAGCTTTGGCAGATACTGTTCAGCAAGGTGAGAAAGAGGTCGCTACGGAGGAAAGTTGGCGTGGCTATGACTTAGTTCGGCGAATTGAACATTCGTTGATTAAAGGAATTGACAAATACATTGAAGAGGATATCGCAGCGTGTTTACCCTTGTACGAGAGACCCTTAGAAATCATTGAAGGCCCTTTAATGGCTGGGATGAATGTAGTTGGGGATTTGTTTGGGGAAGGGAAAATGTTTCTCCCACAAGTCGTTAAATCTGCTCGTGTAATGAAAAAGGCAGTGGCCTTTCTTCAGCCCTATATCGAAGCGGATAGTCAAGGGGAAATTCAAAAAGCAGGAAAAATACTCATGGCTACCGTGAAAGGAGACGTTCACGATATCGGCAAAAACATTGTGGGAGTCGTTCTTGCGTGCAATAATTATGAAATTATTGACATGGGGGTAATGGTTCCCGGAAATGAAATTGTTCAAAAAGCAGCTTTAGAGGGATGCGATATTATCGGGTTAAGTGGTTTAATAACCCCCTCTTTGGATGAAATGGTGAAGGTCGCCTCTGCTTTAGAGGAACAAAATTTAAAGATACCCTTGCTCATCGGTGGAGCAACAACTTCAAAGGTTCATACAGCCGTTAAAATTGCACCAAGTTATAATGGGCCAGTGATTTATGTCCCGGATGCATCGAGGGCTGTTACGGTGGCAGAGAAAATAATGGGGCGGGATAAGATACGTTATCACCGGGAGATTCAGGCAGAATACGAAAGGGTACGCGATCATCACGAACAACATGCAGCTGCAAAGCGCCTTATTTCCTTGGATTCAGCACGACGTAATAGGTTGAAATTGCCCTTTGATGACCTAAAGGTGACGGAACCAAAGAAGCTTGGGATATTCAGCGGTAAGGTAGCATGTTTATCGGAAATAATACCCTATATCGATTGGTCGCCATTTTTTCGTAGTTGGGACCTCCACGGTAAATTTCCCGATATTTTGCAGGACAAAATAGTAGGATTGGAGGCAAGAAAATTGTTCGAAGATGCTCAAATGTGCTTGCACGAAGGTCAGCAAAAGGGCTGGTTCTCACCGCGGTATGTTTTGGGGATTTTTCCTGCTCATTCTGAGGGAGATGACATCTACATTCTTGACCCTAAAAAAAATCATGTGCTTCATCGGCAAGTAGGACTTCGTCAGCAAACTCAGAAAGTGGAAGGCCAGCCAAATCTGTGCCTCAGCGATTTCATTGCCCCAAAGGACTCTGGGGTAAAGGATTTTTTGGGTTGTTTTGTGGTTACTGCAGGAGATGTTAGGGAACTTTGTCAACAGTTTGAAGGTGAAAACGATGACTATACCAGTATTTTACTCAAGGCTGTTGCCGATCGCATTGCCGAGGCAATGGCCGAATGGTTGCACGAACGCGTTCGGCAAGATTACTGGGGGTACGAGCAAGAACCTTTATCCAACGAAGATTTAATTGCGGAGCGTTATCGTGGAATTCGTCCCGCCCCAGGATACCCTGCATGCCCTGATCATTTCGAAAAGTTGGGGATATTCTCCTTGCTGAATGCCACAAAAATTTTGGGGGTTTCCTTAACCGAAAGCCTTGCGATGAATCCTGCTTCGTCTGTGTCAGGTTGGTATTTTGCTCACCCGGAAGCAAAATATTTTGGGATTACCGGTATTTTGTCCGATCAGTTTCAATCAGTTTGCGAACGTAGAGGCTTAAATCCATCGGAACACCGAAGTTGGTTTAGCTCGATTTTGAAGTAATGTAGGCAACCATAAACTATTATTCTCCATCTTTAAAGTAACTTAGTCGTGCAGGCGTAATTGAAGGCGTTAAAAATCATAGGGTTAGCTGGACTGCTACTAGCAGGAGAAAGTTCGCTTGCCCAACAGATTAGCGGCGTTGTTAATCAGTATGTGGCCGTAACAGCCGTAAATGTAAACAGTGTTAATGTAGTCTCCACTCAAGGTTTTTCGGTGGGCGACCGGGTTTTATTGATACAAATGAAAGGGGCAACCATTTCAGCAACCAACAACGCTAATTTTGGTCAGATTCAGAATTACGGAGATGCAGGAAACTTTGAGTTTACCAACATTGCTTCCATCAATGGCAACACCATAACATTTGTTCAACATTTGTGCAAGTCATTTACGATTAGCGCTTTGGTGCAGTTAATCAAGGTTCCTGTTTACAATCAAGCAACCATCGTGAATACCATTACTGCTCAAACATGGAATGGAACAGTGGGAGGAGTTGTAGCCATTGAAGCAACTTCCAATATTGCCTTTAACGCGAACATCGATGTGGGAGGACAGGGTTTTGCCGGTGGAACATGGACTAGTAATTTTTTTGCTTGTGGAGATGTGAACTACGCCAATTCAGGAAATGTTGCAGGTAAAAAAGGCGAAGGAATCGCAACAGCCCCGTTCAATATGGATGGCAATCGAGCACCTCTGGCCAGTGGCGGGGGCGGTTCGAACTCCGGTAATCCGGGGGCTGGAGGAGGAAGTAATGGCGGCTTCGGAGGACGCGGTGGAAATGAGTTTTTTGGTTGGTGTACCCTCAACGCTTCATTCGGTATGGGAGGTTATGCCTTGAACTATTCAAATTACAGGGCCTTTTTGGGCGGCGGTGGCGGTGGCGGGTATCGCGACAATGGTTTAACGGTTACTAACGGCTCTAGGGGTGGAGGAATTGTATTTTTGATAGCGCCATCCATTCAGGGCAATAATGCGCAAATAGTTGCGTCCGGTGCCAACGTTGCCGGAAACACAGATTCAGAAGGAGCCGGCGGTGGCGGTGCAGGGGGCTGTGTTTATTTGCTCACACAGAGCGTGGTCACGCCCCTTTCAGTGGACGTTCAGGGAGGGAATGGGGGAAATATTTTTAGCACACTTTGGTCTTCTGCCTGTCACGGGCCCGGTGGGGGCGGCGGCGGTGGTGCAATCGTTTTTCAACAAGGGGCTTTGCCTGCCAATGTGAATCCCTTGTTAAGTGGGGGACAATCCGGTTCTGTTTTGCATAATGGTCCGGCCTGTGCAGGCACTCCGCACGGGGCTCAACCCGGTGCCAGCGGCATTTTACAACCCAATTATTTGCCACCTGGGCCTTCGGGGGGCGTAAATTTAGGGCCAGATACACTTATGTGTCCGGGTTCGTCAGTGACCCTGCAGCCCGATAGTATCTACGCGTCCTATACCTGGAGCAATGGCTCATCGGGAGGTAGTTTAGCGGTAACGGTTCCAGGAACGTACTGGTTAGATGTCCCAAGCGGGTGCGGCATTGCTCGCGATTCAATCGTTGTATCGATGGTCCCAGATACTTTCAGCCTGGGTTCAGATCTATTTCATTGTTTGGGGGATTCCTCACTACTTACGGCTTCTTTAAATTACCAAAGTTACACGTGGTCCAACGGTAACCAGGGCGTTGTGGATTGGATTCAGAATGCAGGAATTGTTGCTGTGAGTGTTGTGGATGGAAACGGGTGTACATTTACAGATAGTGTCAATGTGGTTATTTTTCAACCCGATACAACCCAATTAAGCGCCCAAATTTGCTCCGACTCCGCAATCGTCTTTAATGGTCAAGCATTGTCCAGTACCGGAGTGTATTCCCAACTTTTACAGAACGTTAATGGGTGCGACTCGCTGTTGATTTTAACTTTACAAGTCGATCCCATTCCGATCATAACCTCCATTGATACCTCAATTTGTTCGGGAGAATGTGTATCCTTGTATGCCAACGGAGCTCAACATTATATTTGGCAAGACGCCCTAACTTTTGGCGTGCAAAATACCGTTTGTCCTACGAGCAGTGCTTCATATTCGGTCATTGGTATTGATGCATCGGGGTGCGCTTCTCTTCCGATAGTTGGACAGGTTACCGTAGAACCGTTGGTTCCACCAAATTTTGCGATTGAACCGTTGCAAATAGAAATTAGTGACCCAACTGTTATTGTTACCAACAATGTCAATCCCAATCAAACCTATCATTGGGTTATCAATGGAGAAAGTTTTGTCAACAATTCTTCGGAGTTTTCATGGGATTTACCCATGGTTGAAGGAATTTACACCGTTGAATTGACAACACTCAATATGTTGGGCTGCAGTTTAACCGTTGAACGTACGGTGGAAATAACCAACACTGTTTCGCTATACATTCCCAATTCGTTCACTCCAGACGGAGAAGAGGAAAACGCAACTTTTTATCCGGTTTTTTCTCCAGGTTTCACGCCCGAGAATTATTGGTTAGCCATTTATAACCGCTGGGGCGAAATCGTTTTTGAAAGCTATGATGTAGGTTATGGATGGGATGGGTCTTTGACACCTGGGATCGAATGCCCTGTTGGTGTATATACGTATGTTGTCCGGTATGGAGGTCAAGAGGACAGTCAGTGGAATCAGTTTTATGGTTTTGTAAATTTAATTCGATAGATAATTTATTAATAACAAGCTTCTAGATGCAACTTTTCAATTATTTTTGGTATCCATGAGGGCGATGTTAAAGGTTTTACAAATTTGTTGTGCTCTCGTTGGTTGTACTCACGCGTTTTCTCAATCGCCGACTGCCAATTTTACTGCCTTGCCATTGAGTGCGTGCGTGGGAACAGCCATAAATTTTACCTCCACCTCGGTCACCAATGGAGGCCCGGCAATTACGCAATATTCATGGAATTTTGGAGACGGTGTAACGGTGACGACGCAAAACCCATCGCATACCTATTCTACCCCTGGAACTTTTACGGTTACCTTAGTAATTACCAACGCTAACGGTGCAGTCGACTCGGAAATTAAAAACAACTACATCACTGTTTTACCTGCACCGAACGTCGGTTTTAATATTAGTGGATTTGGATGTACTGTTCCTTTAACGGTAGGGTTTACCAACACTTCTTCCAGCGGGGCGAATTTTACCTACGCATGGACTTTTGGCAATGGGCAAAATTCTAACCAGCAAAACCCTTTAAATGTTACCTACAATTCTGCGGGAATCTACGGGGTACAACTAACGGTTACCAATACCACTACTGGATGTGTTGGAACCTTAACAGATTCTATAGTAGTAAGCAATTTTCAAGCGGGAATTACTGCTCCTTCTACGGGGTGTGTTGGTAGCCCTGTTAATTTTCAGGATAACTCCACGGCGGGGGCCAATCAATGGAGTTGGAATTTTTCCGGTCAAGGGAATAGCCAACAACAAAATCCTAGTTTTACCTTTAACTCACCAGGGGTCTATAACGTAACCTTGCAGGCGCAAAATACTGCTTCAGGATGCTCGGGAAATGCGCAACATCAAATCACGATACAAAACAACCTCGTTCCGACGTTTACAGCCAGTCCTTTGATAAATTGTGCTCCGTCGAATGTAACTTTTAATAACACAACTGGAGTCGCAGGAAATTACACATGGACTTTTGGCAATGGGCAAACCTATAACGGGACCAATCCTCCACCTCAGGTGTACAATGCTGCCGGTCAATATTCGGTAACTCTTTCGGTAACTACGGCTTCAGGTTGTACCGGATCCACCACGCAATCGAACTACATCAATATCGTAAACATTCAAGCAGGATTTGAGGCCGATGAACCTGGAGGCTGTAACCCTCACACGGTGCAATTTACGGACACTTCGTCCACCCCCAATCCGGCGAATCCTATCGTAAATTGGCAGTGGAATTTTGGTAATGGGCAAACGTTTGTTGGTCAAAATCCCCCCCCTCAAACGTATAGCGTCACTCCGGGTTTGTACGATATCACCCTTGTTGTAACCTCTCAATCGGGGTGTACAGACACCCTGACCATGAACGACTATGTCACTGTGGGTGAAATCGATTTGGTCGATTTTACGGTGAGCCCTCTCGTGACTTGTGCGAAAGAAGATGTTAATTTCACCAATGGAACAATCATTTCGGTCCCGCATCAGCCTAACGAAGTGAGTTATTTTTGGGATTTTAGCGACGGAACTTCTACCCAAGAAAACCCAACGCACCAATTTACGCAAGATACGGGGTACATCTCCGTTCAGTTGATTGTTGATTTTAGAGGCTGTAAAGATTCCATCACCATTGATTCTGCGGTTTATGTCCTTGCTCCCATTGCAAAGTTCAATCCATCGACCCAATTGGTTTGCAACCCTGCTGCATTTCCGGTAAATATCAATTTCACCGACAATGCCATTCATGGAGAACTCCCCGATAACGTGAGCATGACGTGGGAATGGGGCGATGGAACCCCAAACACGAATATCGGTAATGCTGTTCTCGACGGAGTGAATAATGGAAATACTTCCCACAGTTTTTCGGGTTACGGTTCCTACACGGTGGAACAAGTTATTCACAATTATACAACGGGATGCTCCGATAGCATAACAAAAGTCATTCATATTTCTCAAATAACCGCTCAATTTACCCGTTCGAACGACTCGGTATGTAAAAACGACACCTTGTTCCTTTTTGACGGAAGCAGCTCTTGGAGTACTCCCCCAAGCCCACATCCACTGACGAATTGGTCCTATGCCATGGGCAATGGGCAAACAGTTAATGCAGGCCCTAACCCCTATTATGTTTACACAACACAGGGATTTTATAACATTACGCTCACGGTTACCAACAGCGTAGGTTGTACTGCTCAGATGTCGCTTCCTGTTCGCGTTTTGAACCTTCCGTTTCCCATCATTACCGCTCAGGATGTCGTAGGATGTTCGCCGTTTCTGGTGACCTTTACCAATGCCTCCATGTCGGTGGGTAATGGCATGCCCCTTTCGTATTTTGTGACCACTTTTTCGGATGACAATACTTCGGTTACTACCAACAGTGTAAACCAGCCGATCAACCATACTTTTAACGGCAATGGAGTATATTTTGCTACCATGATAGCTTACGATGTGTTTGGTTGCGAATCTACCCCTGCCACCGTACCGATAACCATTACCAAACCCACTGCGACCTTCACCTTTCCGAGCGTGGTTTGTTTCCCTGATACCAACCTAACGGTCAACACATCAACGGGGGTAGGAAACCTTAGTTATGAATGGTATGTAAATAATCAACAAGTTGCCAATACAACAAATCCCAATATCGCTTCGGTCATTCCGGCCAACTTACCAGCAGGCCAAATCAGTTCGATTTTCAATTTATCTTTAGTGGCTATTGACTCCAATGGGTGTGAGGATACGTTAACTCAAGCCGTAATGGTTTCGCTTCCAAATGCTATACCCACTTATGGTTTCACGGGCGCGGTTCTAAACGCCAATGGTGAGTACGATTGTCCACCCCTTTTTGGGAATTTTGAGGATTCTTCTCAATCCGTTGGAAACATTACGTCATGGAATTGGCAGTTTGGTGACGGAAACAACTCCATCCTCGAAGACCCAAGCAATACTTTTGTGGTGAACGGTGATTTTGATTTATACCTTCAGATAACCGATCAATACGGTTGTTCGGATGATACGACGGTTTTGGACTATGTTGCCATCGGAGGTCCACAGGGAGATGTTTTCTCTTTGCAAAATGGCAACATTTGTGCCCAGGGAGCCGCATTTTATGCGCAAAATTTGTTTGATGTGGATAGCATTGTTTGGGACATGGGCGATGGCACCTTCGTTTACAACGAAACCAATTTCGTCTACAATTATGAAAATCCTGGTACCTATGTGACGACGGTAACCATTTCAAATAATCAGGGGTGTCAAATTACTACTGTGCTAGATTCTGTAACGGTATTTGACGATGGTTTGGATGCCAATTTTACCGCCTCACCCCTGTCGGTTGAACAAAGTGATACGATTACCTTGGATGACCTTTCCACGTTTATAACCAACCCCATTGCGACCTGGTCTTGGTATGTTGGAAACGATACCTTGAACATTTCCAATAATGGATCAAACCAAACTTTTGCCTCGGATTTGAGTGGGAACTTTGTTATCACCCTTATCGTTCAGGACGTGCTTGGTTGTCAGGACGAATATTCGTTGCTGGTCACGGTAATTGATCCGATTCTGGTCATCCCAAATGTTATTACCCCGAACGGAGATGGGGTCAACGATGCCTTGGTCTTTTCAGAAATATATTTTAAAAATTACAATGTGGAAATTTTCAACCGCTGGGGGCATTTAATCTACACCCTGCAGGACCAAACAGGAATTGCTATTTGGGATGCCAATACGCAAGATGGAATGCCTGTTACGGACGGGGTATATTTCTATCACATTGTCGGGGAAATGCTTGCAGGTACGCCCGTCGATTCTCATGGTTTTGTCACTGTGGTAGGTTCAAAATAATCCATTTGTTGAAGAGGTTTCATATCCTTCATCGATTTCTAAATTACCGGAGGTAGCGGCAGCAACCGCCAATTGATCGCAACGCTCATTTTCAGGATGTCCAGCATGTCCTTTTATCCAATGAAAGGTTAGGTTAAAGGAAGGGTGTAGCTCTAAATATTTCCTCCATAAATCTTGATTTTTCTTTCCTTTGAATCCTTTTTTTTGCCAATTCCAAACCCATTTTTTCTGAATAGCCTCGACAACATATTTTGAATCTGAAAAAATATGGACGGGGTGCTTATGGGTTTTGAGCAATGCTAATGCGTTGATAACCGCCCACAATTCCATGCGGTTGTTGGTGGTCAAGCGAAATCCTCGGGAAAAGATTTTTTCGTTATTCCCAAATTTCATAACAATCCCAAAACCTCCCGGACCCGGATTTCCTCGAGCGGAACCATCGGTATAAATGAGAATCGCCTGATTCATGGTTTTTTAATGCGATGCGATTGATCTTTCACGAAAGCGTTCCAACCTCCTGCTTTGGTTTTATTGTGTGCACCCACTCCTTTCGAAAAATGGTGGCAAACGGCCACAGCAAGGCCGTCCGTTGCGTCCAAGTATTTGGGCAAATGGTCGAAATTTAGAACTTTTTGTAACATGGCAGCCACTTGTTCTTTTGAGGCATTGCCATTTCCTGTTATGCTTTGTTTTATGCGCCTGGGCGAATATTCTTCGAATGGGATATTGCGGTTTAAGCATGCGGCAATTGCCACCCCTTGGGCACGGCCTAATTTCAGCATAGATTGCACATTTTTACCAAAAAAAGGCGCTTCTATCGCCATTTCATCGGGTTTGAATTCTTCCATCAGCCCATTTAAACGCTCCAGAATCCGCTTAAGTTTGTCTGGGTGGTTATTGAATTTGTGCAACTGCAATACCCCGAAATTGACCAAACTCAAGTTACCATCCTTTATGTGAACCAGCCCATATCCGAGTACCGTTGTTCCAGGATCAATTCCAAGAATTATTTTATCTTCAGCCATCCATTATGCAAACTAACGATAAAACTACGCATTTAAAGTCCTGGTTGAGCGCCTCATTTCGAATAGTTTTATTGATAACACTTTGTTGTGTTCTGTATCGAGTTCAACTTAAATGGCTCGATTTTACGGAGATTCGTTTCGTTTTTCCTGCATTTTTTCTGATAGCTATTTTGTTGGTCCCTTTCAATCTTGCATTAGACTGGCTTCGTTTCAAAAAAAGCCTTGAATGCGCCAAAATGGCGGGCGATTACCTGAGCAATTCTTTTTTTCAAGGCTTAATTGTATCGTTTTTTACGCCGGCAATTCTGGCGGCTACAGTTGGAAGAATGCACCCTCTGCACAAAGAGAAAAATGCTTCAATGCTATTTTCGGGTTTTTATTGCGGCCTCAGCCAATTTGGGATTACGATGGGTTTTGCCTGTTTCGGGGCATTTTTTTTACGGGATGACGTCCCGATGTACACCATCTGGTGTTTCTTTGGAACCTTCGTTTTTTCTGTGGCAGCGATGTTTTTATCTCCAAAATACCTTAAAAAGCCTTTGAGAATAACCGGGGAAACAGTTGAGATTACACCGCGGAGAAAACTTAGTTTGGTTGGCTTAAGTTTGCTTCGCTATGGTGTTTTTTCGGTGCAGTTCCATGTTTTGTTACAGAGTTTGGGTCAAGAATTTTCCATTCATCAGGCGCTCGTTTTGATGATTAGCTACGGGTTAATCACCTTGACACCAAGTATTTTATTTGGAAAAATCGTAGTACGAGAAGCCCTAGCTGTGGCTGTATTTTCGGCATTCCTATATGCGAAAGAACCCGTATTTATTGCGGCATTTCTCACTTGGTTGTTCAATGTGATTTTCCCGCTTATATTTGCGACGATACGATTAATGTTCACATGGAAATCCCAATATTCCTAGGAGTTTATACCATACTATTGGTGGGGATAGTACTTTACGGAGGGTTGAAGCACCGTCCGAAAGCACGGGGTTCCGTTACTATCCCCGAAACATTAATAGCTCTTAGTGAAGTCACCGTAATTGTCGCTTTTAGAAATGAGTCCAAGCAATTACCGTTGTTATTGAATTGTCTTCAGCGATCACACACGCTTCCCGCAAGATGGATTTTTGTGAATGACCATTCCGACGACAACAGCGTGGCAGTTTTTGGGGATAAATCCTGGGGCATTTCAGTGGAATTGCTTCATTTACCACGAGGAAAACAGGGTAAAAAAGAAGCTCTGCGTGTTGGAATGGCTCAGGTAACTACAAAATGGGTGCTAACTATGGACGCGGATGTTGTTTTTGACCACTCCTTTTTTACCCACATTCAAAAACTTCCTGAGGCTGATTTATGGATACTCCCCGTTATTTTAGTGGCTGAAAATCCGCTGAATCAGTGGCAAGAGGTAGATTTACATATCACAAATGCTGTAAATGTTGGCCTGTACGGGGTTCATCGGCCAGTAATTTGCAGCGGCGCTAACTTATTGTTCAAGACAGAGGTGTTCAGGCAAGTCGAGGACTGGGAGGCGCATCAAAGCATTTCTAGCGGCGACGATATGTTTACGTTGCGGGCCTTTCGTCAGGCTAAGCGGGATATTCGACTGCTTTCCGATTCACAAGTAGCCGTTTACACACCTGCTACCAGGGGATTTTTGAACTTTATGAGTCAACGGCTGCGATGGGTGGGGAAGACCCTTCATGTAAAAGATCACCTTGCAACTTTTCTTGGGCTTGTTCAGGCCTTGTTTTCGCTCACTTTCTATGGCTGTTTGGCAAACCTCGTATTGGAACAAAAATTTGAGCAAATGCTGATCTTTCTTGGCTTCAAGTCCCTTGTTGAAATGGTCGTGTTTGCCCCCTATTTTTTTCGGTTCCAACGATTTGGACCGTGGTTACTTCTTCCTCTCATGCAATTGTTGAATCCGCTTTATCACTTTTTGTTATTGGTACTAGCCCCTTTTGTAAGACCACGCTGGAAAGGGAGATTAGTAAACGCTTAAACCTAAGCCGTTGATTTATTGTATTTTTACCCATGCGAATTTTAATGGTATGTCTGGGAAATATTTGCCGTTCACCGCTCGCAGATGGAGTGCTGCGTCAAAAGGTGGAGCAACGCGGGTTACTCTGGGAGGTGGACTCTGCAGGGACTGCCAACTACCACATTGGGGAACCGCCTGACGAGCGAATGATCAAAACGGCCCAAGGCAGGGGAGTCGATATCAGTTGGCTTCGCGCAAGACAGTTTTCGCAACAAGACTTTAAAGGGTTTGATAGAATTTATGTTATGGACAGAAGCAACCGCTCCAACGTACTGAAATTGACGAACGAAGAGGATGATCGACAGAAAGTTTATCTCTTACTAGATCATTTGTACCCAGGAGAGGCTGCCGAAGTTCCAGACCCATATTACGGAAATTCAGAGGATTTCGACCGCGTTTATACGTTGATTGACGAGGCTACCAATGCTCTTATAAAAGATTTATCCTATGAGCCATAAAAGAGGCCAGGTTTACCTCATTCCCAACACGCTCGGAGGCGAGAGTATCCACGATATTTTACCACCGCAAGTAGCTGAAATTGCCTCAGAATTGCGTTTTTTTGCTGTGGAAGAGGTAAAGTCAGCACGGCGTTTATTGCGTAAACTGGACCGTACCTTTCCCATCGATGACGCTGTTTTTTTTCTTCTGAATAAGCGCACTTCGAAAGACGACCTAATGTCCATATTACTTGAGGTTTTGAAAGGGAATGACCTCGGAATCATTTCGGAGGCGGGTTGTCCGGGTGTCGCTGATCCTGGGGCCGAGCTTGTTGCACTTTGCCATGCACAAGGCATTCAGGTGTACCCCATGGTTGGGCCTTCTTCATTTCTTTTGGCCTTGATGGCTTCCGGGTTTTCCGGGCAATCCTTTCGATTTCACGGCTATCTTCCAAAGGAGCGAAAAGAACGCGTTCGCGCGATCAAGGATATGGAGGCTGAAACGAGGCGTTTTGGTCTGACGCACTTGTTCATGGATACGCCTTTCAGAAACATGAATGTTTTGGAAGACCTGCTTAATGAATTAGCAGACAACACGCAGTTATGTATAGCATCTAATCTTACGCTGCCACAGCAGAAAACTCAAACCATGTCGGTAGCAGATTGGCGTGAAAATGCCTGGGATTTATCCAAATCCCCTGTAGTTTTTTTAATTGGTAACTCACATGGATTATGACATTTAAAGAACAAATTTTAAAAGGAATTCCCTCCGATTTACCCGTGCATCCTGGTTACGACACGGCTGTGAATCATGCACCTAACCGAAAAGACATTCTTTCATTAGACGAAAAAAAATTAGCTGTGCGAAATGCCCTCAGGTATTTTCCCGAGAACCTTCATGCGCAGTTAGCTCCGGAATTTATTCAAGAGTTGAAGGATTTTGGCAGGATTTACATGCATAGGTTTCGGCCCTCTTATCCCATGAAGGCACGTCCACTAGACGAATATCCAGGTAACAGCGATGAGGCTAAGGCCATCATGCTAATGGTACAAAATAATTTAGATTCGGCTGTTGCGCAGCATCCTCACGAACTAATTACCTATGGGGGCAATGGAGCCGTTTTTCAAAATTGGGCACAGTATTTATTAACGATGAAATACCTTGCCGAAATGACGGATGAACAAACCTTGGTGATGTATTCAGGTCATCCTTTGGGTCTTTTTCCTTCGCACAGAAACGCACCGCGCGTCGTGATAACAAATGGCATGATGATACCCAATTATAGCCGGCCCGATGATTGGGAAAAATTCAACGCACTTGGAGTTACCCAATACGGGCAGATGACGGCGGGTTCTTACATGTACATTGGCCCTCAAGGAATCGTTCACGGCACCACCATTACTGTTTTAAATGCCCTTAGAAGATTTGCCAAAAGCTCCAAAAATTCGGGGGTGAAGCTATTCGTAACGGCAGGCTTAGGAGGAATGAGCGGTGCGCAGCCCAAAGCGGGAAATATTGCTGGGGTTGTGAGTGTAACCGCAGAAATGAATCCAAAAGCCGTAGCAACCCGACATTCCCAAGGTTGGGTTGATGAGGTGCTATCCGACATTGACGCACTTGCTGCGCGAGTTAGGCGCGCTTTATCCCATAACGAAGTGGTTTCTATTGCTTACCTTGGAAATGTTGTTGAGGTGTGGGAGGGGTTTGAAAAAGAGGGGATTTTTGTTGATTTAGGATCCGACCAAACGTCGCTACACAATCCTTTTGCCGGAGGTTATTATCCAGCTGGCTTATCGTACGAAGAGTCCAACGAAATGATGGTTATCACACCCCAAGAATTTAAGGAAAAAGTCTATGATTCTTTACGTCGTCATGTTGCTAGTGTAAATCGACACACACAACAAGGAACTTATTTCTTTGATTATGGGAATGCTTTTTTGTTAGAAGCTTCTAGGGCGGGCGCTGAAATCATGAATGAAAAGGGAACGGATTTTAGATACCCTTCCTATGTGCAAGACATTCTGGGTCCGTTTTGTTTTGATTTCGGTTTTGGTCCTTTTCGTTGGGTCTGCACTTCCGGCAAATCAACGGATTTAGAAGCAACGGATCGTATTGCGAAGGAAGTCATGGAAGAAATGGCGCGCGAAGTTCCAGAAGAAATACAATTGCAGTTGATGGATAATTTGCAGTGGATTGAAAAAGCCCAAGAAAACAAATTAGTTGTGGGATCTCAGGCAAGAATTTTATACGCCGATGCTGAAGGTCGAATGCGAATTGCTGCTGCCTTTAATGCTGCAATTGCTCGAGGAGAAATAGGACCGGTCATTCTTGGAAGAGACCACCATGACGTTTCGGGAACAGATTCGCCATACCGAGAAACGAGCAATATTTACGACGGTTCGCAATTTACAGCGGATATGGCTATCCAAAACGTAATTGGAGATAGTTTCCGGGGCGCTACTTGGGTTTCCATCCACAACGGCGGTGGAGTGGGTTGGGGCGAGGTAATCAATGGGGGATTTGGCATGCTGTTGGACGGCTCCGAGAGGGCCCGAACAAACCTAACCATGATGCTTCATTGGGACGTAAATAATGGGATTGCTCGAAGAAATTGGGCAAGAAATCCGAACGCAAAATTTGCTATTTTGAGGGCTATGGAGCAAGAGCCGTTGCTCCAGGTAACGCTGCCTACTGTGGTTTCTGATGAATTGATGCAGCGCCTTTTTTAGGGGCAATTCGTGTGCCTACCATGATCCTCAAGGTGTAGAAATACTGATTGTAGCCTAATTTTTGAAAATAAATCGATTTGTTGTCGAAGTGGGCAGCGAGGAATAAAAAATATTTTTCCGTTGAATAGCCTCCAACAAAGCGAATATCGTATCGTGGCGCAAGCCCGATGAATCCGCCGAGTTTATCGGATAATGCAAAAAATTTTGTTTGAATGACAGGTCCCAATCCCATCCACCCTGAAAATTGCCAATTTTTGAAGCGGTTTGCGTAGGCGTAGCCGGGGATCACGCCAAAGTCCAAGGATGAAAAAACCGAGGATTTTGTCTTGGAATTTTCTATGTCATGCAGCATTTGAGGAATCAAAGGATCAACTCCGTTGGATATCCCAAAGAAATTTATGGTTCCTTTCAGGTACCACGTTCGGACTTCTCCAATAAAATGTGCCCGTTTGCCCTGAAGTGCATTCATCTCAAAGTCCTCGCGGTTAAAATACCATAAATTGGCAGAAAGATTAACGGATCCCAAGGTTGGAATTAACGCGTTGGGGTATTCGTCGTTCAAGGTGGTGTCAAATAAGACGGCATCTTTTAAGGCATACCCGACATTCAATCTAAAATCAAAGTCCGAATATAAGTGTTGGAAGGCATAGTCGAATCCAAGAGAAAAATGCTCTGTGGTTCCATAACGAGCCTTGTTACGAAAAGCCGACATAACGGGAAATGCCAGACGAAAATTAACCCATCTATAGGCATAAGCGATTCCAAGAATGGGCTTAAAATTATTTTTATAGCGAAGGATGTCGACCTCTTCGGTAAATGGATAACGAATGTTGAATGGGGCCGGGCTAATTCCGAGATCCAAGCTTAAAACGTGATGGCGATTAAAATCCACAGTACGATCTGTTTTTTGAGCCCAACTGCTTTTCAGTGAAAAGACGAATCCAATAAATAGGAGTTTAAATCGCACGAAAATTTAGAACGACGAAAACAAGGGTTTGGTTGCAGTTCGACGCCCAATTTCTTGGCCGATTTATCGTAAATTTGTTTTGTGAAAAAACTTTACAAATACCTGCTCAATTCCCTCCCACGTCCCTGGCTAATACGATTGAGTTATGTATTTAGAATTTTTGCTCCTTTAATTTATCGTGGCAATAAGGTAGAATGCCCAGTATGCGGTAAATCCTTTTCCAAGTTTTTATCTTATGGTTCTAACGTTGCACACAGAGAAAACGTGCTTTGTCCCTACGATTTAACCTTAGAACGACACCGCCTGATGTGGTTGTACTTACGAGACCACAGTTCATTTTTTATTAAACCAGCCCTTTCTGTCCTTCATATGGCTCCCGAGCAGTGTTTTCTTCCATTGTTTAAAAAGCAAAAAAATCTAAACTACCTTACGGCAGATATTGAGTCCCCCATTGCCGATATGCATTTTGATTTGCACAGCATCCCTTTGGAGGACGAACTTTTTGACGTGGTTTTTTGTAACCATGTTATGGAGCACGTTGAAAACCCACGGCAATGTATGAAAGAGATTTATCGTGTCATGAAACGAGGAGGTTGGGCAATCATGCAGGTTCCTCAGGATATGACTCGCGAGAAAACATTGGAAGATCCTGCCATAGTAACGGCAGAGGAAAGAGAGAAACATTACTGGCAGAAAGATCACTTGCGATTATTCGGCAGGGATTACCCCGATTTTTTAAGGGAAGCAGGCTTTGAGGTGGTTGAATTTTGGTTGAATCAGCATCTGGCACCCAAGGTATTCGAACGGTTTAGTATTTCATCGGAGGAAGTGTTGTATATTGCCAATAAAACATAGCTTAATGAAACGATTTATTGCTCTATATTTTTTAGCAACGTTTGGGATTGTCCGGGCCCAATCCGATTTTTTTTTTCACATTCAAACAACTTGCGGTAACCAAGAAGTTCTCTTACAAACGAACATTAACGGGCTCAACGGTCAGGTATTGAATGTCGATCATTTCAATTATTATATTGCTGATATTGTGCTTTACCACGATGGGGGTATCGCCACGTCTGTGAGTCCAAGTATTTTTATTTTTACGCCGGATATACAAGGTCATTATTTAGGAAATTATGGCATTCAACAATTGGATAGCCTCCAATTTATGGTGGGGGTGCCTACAAGGTTCAATACTCAAGAAGGTTTAGAGGCTCAGGACATTTCGGGTTATCCTTTAACCCATCCATTGAGTTTTCAATCTCCAAGCATGTATTGGGGTTGGCAGTTTGGTTATATGCATATGATTGTAGGGGGAAGTGCAGACTCCAACAATGACCAAGAAGTGGATGCCTATTTTGAACTTCACAATTTAGGAAACCATAACCAAAAAATCGTTCATATGCCAATACAGTCGACGCAAACATCAGGTAATCAGCAAGATATTTACTTGGACTGTCGCTTGGATCAATGGCTGAGGAACATCCCGTTGGAGACCGTGGGAGTGCTTCACGGAGAAAATGGTTTTAACGGTTCCGTAATGACGAATGTGAATCAGTTCACGGTATTCACCCAATCACCAAGCGCAGGTCTTTCTGTGTTTAGCCCCTCGAAATTCCATGTTTATGAAAACACCCTGATAATCGAAAATATTGAGGCGGAACGACTCGAGGTATACGATCTTATGGGCAGAAAAGTTAAAGCAATGGAGCTTTTTGATGCCACTGGCAATGTGCCTCTTTCGCTCAGTGAAGGCATTTACATTTTTATTCTCTACGGTGCAAATCACACGGCCATCGCTATGAAAAAATGCAGGGTTAGCCAACTATGAAACGAAGCATCTGGTATTTGTTCTTTCTCGTAATTATGCTGCATTCGTGCGAGACTCCGGAGGAGCTTACATCCTACGTGCCTTTTTCGGCTGAAAATCCGACCACGAAAGAAAAAATTTCTTTAGGAAGGGCTTTGTTTTTTGATAAAAGACTTTCGAAAGACGGCAGTGTATCGTGTGCAACCTGCCACCGTCCTGAATATGCCTTTACTGACCGAAAACCTTTTGCCCAAGGCATTGAGGGAAGATTTGCGGAACGTAACGCTTCTACCTTATTGAACAGTGCTTTTTTGGAGACAGTGATGTTCGATGCACATCTCAAAAACCTCGAACTGCAGGTGCTGGTTCCTATTCAAGAGCCAACCGAGATGGGCCACAATATGAAAGCATTAATTCCTAAATTGCGGGAAATACCGGAATACCAGCAATCGGCAAGAACCGTATTCAAACGAGATTTTGACGCATGGGTGTTAACCCGAAGCATTGCTGCCTTTGAACGCAGTCTGCTATCCTTGAACAGCCGATACGACCAGTACATGAAGGGACACAAAAAAGCGTTGAACGAACAAGAAGTAGCAGGTTTGAAATTGTTCAATTCTTTGTACTGCGTGCAATGCCATCCGGCACCTTTCTTTACCAATTTCAAAGCAGCGAATAATGGACTTTATCATGACTATGGAAAAGATAAAGGCAGGTTTCGAATCAATTTAGACAGTGCGGACATAGGGTTCTTCAAGACCCCCACTTTGCGCAACGTTGCGCTAACCTTTCCGTACATGCACGATGGCTCATTCCATACTTTGGGGGAAGTGATAAATCATTACGCCAGAGGCGGCAATCATCCAAAAGGTCAGAACGAACAAATTCAAGCCATGAATTTAACAAGCCAACAAAAGCAACAATTAATAGCTTTTTTAGGAACCCTTACCGACACGAGTTACATGAAAAAATTTCGTAAGCGTGCGCGTTGAATCCATCCGTCAGTTGTTCAAGGCTGAGGTAAAGCGCATTGAATGGAAAGGAGAAGAATTGGGGCTTCTTGCCTTCGGCGAAGGAAAAGGGCAATTGCTGTTCACGACTAATTTTGCCAATTATCCGATGCCAGTCCCAGAGAAATACGCCGAATTTGCCCGAATAGAACTTTATTTTCTCTTGCCCAACTACTGGAAAACCGAGGTGGAAGACGTGCTTTTTCAGTGGGCTATGGAAACGTTAATCGGTATAAAAAATTATTTGTTACAAAATAGATGGGCTATCAGTGGGCATACGTTCTCGCTACAGAACCTTCCGGAGAGCAGGTTTAAGGAATCCGGTTTCGAAGCCTTGATGTTGGCCGACCCGTTGTCGCTCGAAGCGTTAAAGAATCCCATTGATTCCAACAATGGAGCCCTTTATTTTAAGGCCTTGATTCCTATTTTTAAGAGAGAAAAAGAACTTAAAGTGGCACGGGGAATTCAATATTTGATTGGAAAATTCGCAGATAAAGGGGTCAATGAAATGGTAGATGAGTTCCGAATTTCAACAGTTAAATCTCGGTTTTTGTTTTGGAGGTAAGTGGTTTGAAAGAACGTTGGGCTGCAGGCGCTCTCCTTTTAGTCAACATGATTTACGGAGCAAGTCATGTCTTGGCGAAGGGGGTAATGCCCATTTACCTTTCTCCGACGGTATTCATTGCATTCCGCATTTTTGGGGCCTTGTTGCTGTTTTGGTGTGTAATGAGTTTTAGCAAAAATTTGCCCGTAGCGCGCAGCGATGTGTTTCGCTTTATGATCTGTGGACTGTTTGGAATTACTATTAATCAATTGCTTTTTTTTCACGGGTTAAATGCTTCATCTCCCATGAATGCAGGAATAATCATGGCTGTAAATCCCATTATGGTGGCCGTATTATCTTTTGTAGGATTGGGCGAACGCTTGATATTAAGGCAGTGGCTTGGAATTTGCCTAGGTTCCATAGGAGCCATAGCACTTACCTTATACGGTTCAACTACGGTTCAAGCTCAAATGGGGGATTGGCTCCTTCTTGGAAACTCTTTCAGTTACGCGATATATTTGGTGTTGGTTAAATCCTTGATGGCCAAATATCCTCCCTTACAAGTAATAACTTGGGTATTTACTTTTGGCAGCTTATGGCTGTTACTGTTTCCCCCGCTGTATCCAGCATTAGCCAAAACGAATCTTCGCATTATACCTTCCGAGGTGTGGCTAAAAATTATTTTCGTAATTGTTGCAGTAACTTTTTTAACCTACCTGTTAACGGTGGTGGGTTTAAAATACGTGAGCCCCACCGTTGCTTCCGTTTTTATTTACATACAACCGATTTTCGTGATTAGTTTTTCTTACTTTTTTGCTGAAATAGGTTGGTCTGACGATTATACAAAAGCCATAAATTATCCGACAATTGGGGTAATGATGGTTGTTTTTGTAGGAGTGTATTTAACTTCACATCCGATAAATAAAAAGAATATATGAGATTTTTACTCGGGTTTTTATGCAGTTTTATTATCGTACAGGCTTATTGCCAGAAAGCAATCCTTGACCATCAGGCCTATTTTCGCTGGAATAAAATCGAAAAAGTTAAGTTATCCCATCAAGGTCTGTGGTTGGCTTTTGAAGTTCAACCTCTTCGAGGAGACGGATACTTACATTGGCAGCACCTTCCCACGGGATTTAAAGATTCGATGTATGCGGCTAAAGAGCTTCAGATGACAGAATCGGGTTCGTTAATGGCATGGAAAAGAACCCCTGGATTTGATACGTTGCGAATTTGCGAATTGCATAAATTGGATAAAAAAAAGTGGCCGAAAGATACGTTGGTTGTATGGAAAAGCTCAGGTAAAAGGCAACGTAAAATACCGCAAGTTAAGCGATTTCAAGTTTCGGAAGCAGCAGACTGTATTGCCTATTTGAAAGAGCAAAATGACCCTTTTCAAAATTTAGTTCCAGCGCGCAACAAGAAACGTTGGTTTCCCTGCAAAAAGGAAGCTCTTTCAACCTCAAAGGAAATTAAATCCGATGGAACAACTCTCGCAATGGAGAATTTGGATTCGGTGATATTTAAGGTGAATCATGCAAGCGATTTTTTGTTATCAAGGCATGGCGGTTTGGCTTACATCACCCAGGAAAAGGGAAAGCAAGACACTTTTCGGTTATGGGTTAAAGCTCCTGAAAAGCGAGAGCCGAGGATGATTGGAACGCCCAACATGAGCATTAAATCGCTTCAATGGAATAAAGAGGGAACCCTCTTAGCTTTTCTGTATTCTCTGGATACCAATAAAACAAAACAGTATGAACTGGGTATTTTTTCCTTAAAAATTGATTCTTTGATAACGTTTGGCGATTCATCTTCCACAAAAGTTTTTGATTTCAAAGGCATTAACGATAAGGTTCAGCCAATCTTTTTGGATTATCTGCCTTATTTAAAATTTACCATAGCTGAACGCTTGGTGCACAAAAAAGATACTTTGCTTGAGTCAGAGAAAGTTCGATTGGATCTTTGGTCTCCCCATGACCTTACACTTCAACCTAAGCAACTATTAGAAATCAAAGACGGAGATAAAAAGGGAGAGATCGTTGCTTTGAACCTCAACGATTTTTCGCTTCAGTCGTGGTGTCCTGACTCCTTGCGTTGTACCGTGAATACCCACACTCAAAGCAATTATGCTTTGGCGTTTAATGAGCGTCCGTACGCTATTCAGGCCCAGTGGAAAACTCCGTCATTGAGCGATATTTATCGTTTAGATTTACGGACGGGAACCCTGCTGTTAATCAAAAAAGCGGTGGCCTATGAAGGACACCTGTCCAATGATGGGGGGTTGTTCACTTACTTTGACCCCAAAAGTAAAAACCATTATTTACTTAAACTGGAGCAAAGTTTTCAAGAAGTTTGTATGAGTTGTACGGTAAAGGAGGCTTGGGAAGAAGATGTAAATGGACAACCCATGGATCCTGGGCCACAAGCCGCTTACGGGTTTAATAATAAGGGAGATGCTTATTATTACATGTCGCGGGATAATTTCTATGAATTTACCATACCGACCGCTCAAAATCGTTGCCTGACTTGCCCTACCAAAAATACCGATTGGGAGTGGATAAAATGGCAAAGCGACTCCATAAATATGGCTTGGAATAACGGATATTTACAGGGTCGAAATCGCATCACCAAAGGGATTTCGCTGTGGGAACCCAACCCTACCTTTGATTTCGAGCAGAAATTGGAGGGAGATTTCAAAATTTTTTCGCTCGCTAAAGCAAAGGATACGTCGCAATATCTTTTGCGTCGAATGACCGTGAATCAATATCCAGATTTGGAAGTGGGTTCCTTCAACGCATTTGAAAAGGTTTCCTCCGCGAACCCTCAACAGAAAGAGTACAACTGGGCTAAGGTCGAATTGATTCGTTGGAAAAGCTATCAAGGAATTAATTTAGAGGGCCTAGTCTACCAACCTGAAAATTACGACGCAACCAAAAAATATCCTTTGTTGATATATTATTATGAACTGAACGCAGAAAATTTACATACCTACCGAGGGCCAGCTCCCTCAGCAAGCACGATAAATCCTACCGAGTACGCCTCTTCAGGTTACCTCGTGCTAGTGCCGGATATTCGGTATAAAGCTGGTTATCCCGCAAAAGGGGCTTACGATTGCATCATGAGCGGAACAGACTACATGCTCAAAAATTTTGCAGTCGATTCAATGCGAATGGGCTTACAAGGCCAGAGTTGGGGGGGATACCAAACCGCACAACTCATCACCATGACCAATCGCTACAAGGCAGCAATGGCAGGCGCCCCAGTAAGTAATATGTTTTCAGCCTACGGGGGGATTCGTTGGGGAAGTGGGTTAAACCGCCAGTTTCAATACGAATCAACGCAAAGTCGCATAGGCGCAACCATTTGGGAGCGCCCGGAATTGTACGTTGAAAATTCCCCTATTTTTCATCTTCCCAGGGTTAACACACCATTGCTCATTATGGCCAACGATAAAGATGGAGCGGTGCCATGGTATCAGGGCATAGAATTATATACCGGACTGCGAAGGCTGGGAAAACCATGTTGGATGTTAAATTACAACGACGATGATCATAACTTGACCCGATTACCGAATAAATTGGATTTAAGCATACGAATGCGGCAATTTTTTGATTTTTACCTCAATAATTGCCCTCAACCCCTTTGGATGAAGGAAGGAATTGAAGCGCGGGAAAAAGGAAAAGAATTCAAGTATTAATGGAAGAATCATTAACTTCAACCTCATGGAATTTATAGCAAATTTTATTGATGGGAAGTACCAGGCACCCGATTCAGGGTTGTACTTGGATAATGTAAATCCTTCGAACGGCCAAGTTTATGCGAAAATTCCACGTTCCGGAGAGCAAGATTTAACCCGAGCTGTTCAAGCCGCTGAAGGTGCCTTTCCCCTTTGGTCCAACTTGTCGTCAGGCGAGCGAGGCGCTGTACTGCTCAAATTTGCACGGGGGATTGAGGCAAGAATGCAAGAGTTTATTAAGGCGGAATCTCAAGACAATGGAAAGCCGGAAAAATTGTCGGCACACGTCGATATACCCCGAGCTATTTCGAACTTTCATTTTTTTGCTACAGCTATTGAGCATTTTTCTTCGGAGTCCCATTACATGGAACAGGTAGGAATTAATTTTACTACTCGGCGCCCAATCGGAATAGTGGGGTGTATTTCTCCATGGAATTTGCCGCTGTATTTATTCTCGTGGAAAATTGCACCTGCGCTTGCCACAGGGAACTGTGTGATTGCAAAACCGAGTGAAATTACTCCCTACACGGCATCGCTCCTCGGACAAATTGCTAACGAATCAGGATTACCTGCTGGCGTTTTGAATATCCTGCACGGTACCGGTCCAGAGATCGGTAATGCTATTGTAGCTCACCCGAAAATTAAAGCCATCTCTTTTACAGGTGGAACAGCTACCGGACAGCATATCGCCCGAATAGCGGCGCCTATGTTCAAAAAGTTAAGTTTGGAGTTGGGGGGGAAGAACCCTACTATTGTTTTTGCAGACGTCGATATTGAACAAACTGCAAAAGAAGTATTTAAGTCGTCCTTTTCGAATCAAGGTCAAATTTGCTTGTGCGGCTCTCGAATTTTCATACACGAAAGCATTTACGAAGCGTTCAAAAGAGCTTTCGTTCATTGGACTGCTTCGGCGAAAGTTAGTTTCCCTTCGGATCCAAAAGCTCAACTTAGCGCTGTAGTTTCTCAAGGGCACATGGAAAAAATATTAAGGTATATCGAGTTGGCGAAAGAAGAGGGCGGTACTATCCTAACCGGCGGTGAGCGCCTGCGTTTGAAGCCACCTTATGAAGAAGGATTTTATATTTCGCCGACCGTTATCGAAGGGCTGAGCAACGATTGCCGAACGAATCAGGAAGAAATTTTTGGTCCGGTGGTTACGCTGATGCCCTTTGCTCATGAAACCGAAGTTTTGGAAAAGGCAAACGATTCTAAATACGGACTAGCAGCTTCGGTTTGGACGAAAGATTTAAATACTGCCCATCGTATGGCCGACAAACTCGAAACGGGAATAGTATGGGTTAATTCGTGGTTAGTTCGCGATCTTAGAACTCCTTTTGGTGGCGTAAAAGATTCTGGCATAGGGAGAGAGGGAGGCCTGGAGGCATTGCGTTTTTTTACCGAACCTAAAAATATTTTTGTGAAGTATGAATAGGATATGTTTATGGATTTTTTGGGGATTATTCATTCCTGTTTCCGCGCAATTGCCCCATGGATTCTCGTTGCAACCCGGCGGAAAAATAGTGAGCAATGGGGTGTTTGAAACCGAGATCAGAAGTTCGGGACAACATCTTTGTTTCGAAACGGACTTGTTGATTTTACGGGATTTAAAAGGAACATTGGAATCTTCTCTTGCAGGCATTATTCCTCACGCACTTATTCCTAACTTATACATTTACCGTTCAAAAGCTACGACGTTTGAAGAATTGGTAGCCGAGAAAGAGTACCTGGAAAGCACGTTTGAGATAGCGGTATTTTACAATCAGGTATTCACCTTAAACCCCTCAACCAACGATCCCAATTTTAACCGACAATGGGCCATTCAAAACCTAGGGGGCCCCCTTCATTACAATGGTACGGTAGGTGCGGATATGGAGGTAATTCCGGCATGGAGTGCCTCCAAGGGTCTGGGAGTAAAGGTTGCGGTTTTAGATAGCGGGGTAGATACGCTTCACCCTGATTTAATGTCCAATTTATTACCCGGCTTCGACGGATACGCTGATAGCATCACCGACACACAGGGTTATCCAACGCCTAATTTTGGTTCGGATGGCCATGGGACAGCATGTGCAGGGATTATAGCGGCGGTTCAAGACAACTCCATCGGAACCTCGGGCATTGCGCCAGAAGCCAAAATCATTCCGGTTAGAATATTTTATTACATGCAATTTGCTGGCAACATTGGCGTACAGCCCTTCACCAGTACGCTCGGGTTATTGAACGGTGCAGCCTATGCCTGGAGAATCGCTGATTGCGATATCATGAGCACTTCTGCCGGACTGAACCCTGTATTTATTCAAGCCCTACAGATTAATACGCAATTGATAAATGATGAAATAGATAGTGCCTATCAACAGGGCAGAAATGGTTTGGGGGTGGTCATGTTTTTTTCTGCCGGAAACGACGATATCAACGATGTTTTATGGCCAGCCAACCTGGATAACACCATAGCCGTTGGGGCAAGCGATATGTGCGACCAACGAAAAAAGCCGGGAGATTGTTCCGGGGAAAATTGGGGTAGCACTTTTGGTGATCATTTAGATTTTATGGCACCGGGGGTCAAAATCGCTACCACAGACATGGTTGGCACCAACGGATATTCGAACAACGGTCTAACACTTACCTTTAACGGAACCAGTGCTGCTTGTCCGAATGCTGCGGGCGTTGGTGCTCTTTTATTGTCGGCGAATCCGAACTTAACTCAAGAACAAATACGTCAAATATTATCTTGGACCGCAGAGAAAGTGACCTACGATTACGACAGTATGGCAACGTTAGGTTCATGGGATTTTGAGGCAGGTTATGGGAGAATTAATGCCCACTTGGCCGTGCTTCTGGCTCTCAATACCTCAAACTATCCAATGGTCGATGCGGTGAATTCCCCGATAGTTGCTCCTAATCCTGCTCCGTGGATTGAATTTAAAAATGTGGGTCTCGAAACCCTCGATGTTGAGGTAGTCAATTCACTGGGTCAAAGTTTCACGGTTGTGTTGGGGGCTAATGAGGGATTCATCAAAAGCACAAGCCCCGGGTTTTACACCTTACGCTTCCAAGGAGGAGTTCGTAAAATCATCGTGCTTTAGTCCTCCACAGCGATTACTGCTTTGATCTCGGGTACAGCTTTTCGTATCGTTTCCTCAATTCCCCCTCGCAAGGTAGACTGTTTCATGGAACAATCCCGGCACGAGCCTGTGAGACGGACTTTTACCTCTCCGTTTCGAGTGATTTCAACAAGCTCAACATCCCCACCGTCCTCATTGAGGAACGGCCTTATGAGCGCAATCGCTGACATAACTTTGGTGGCAAGTTCTTCCATGAACCTTTTTTTAGGACTTTAATTTATGCATTCGTTGTACAAAATTATGAACTAAATCTTCAAAAGCCAAGCCTGATACCGAACCTTTTTGTAAGACGGCAGGGCGACCTACGTCTCCTGCTTCGCGAATGCTTTGAACTAACGGAATGGCCCCAAGAAATTCAATGCCCATTCCATTTGCCAAATTTTTTACACCGTCTCTTCCGAAAAGGTAGTATTTGTTTTCTGGCAACTCTTCTGGGGTGAACCAAGACATGTTTTCTACCATACCGACAATTGGAACTTTCAACCCCTCCATGCTAAACATGTTAATGCCTCGACGAGCATCTGCGAGAGCCACCTCTTGGGGCGTACTGATGATTACCACACCGTCTAAGGGCAAGATTTGTAGCAACGAAAGGTGAATATCTCCAGTTCCTGGGGGTAAATCGATGAGCAAATAATCGAGTTCTCCCCAATTTGCCTCTGTAATCATTTGAGTGAGCGCCTTGGAAGCCATGGGGCCTCGCCACACAACCGCATTTTCTTGGTCGGTAAAAAAACCAATGGAAAGCAATTTTACGCGGTGATGTTCAATGGGCTCAATAAGGGATTTTCCATTAAGTTCTACCATTTTGGGTCGTTCTCCTACAACGTCAAACATGGTTGGCATGCTTGGCCCGTAAATGTCGGCATCAATTAATCCAACTTTATGCCCTGCTTGAGCCAAACCAACTGCTAGATTGGCGGTAAGCGTAGACTTTCCCACGCCTCCTTTTCCAGAGGCAATAGCCACAACATTCTTGACATCCGGCAATATCGAACGCCGACTTTTACGTTCAGCACCGCTCACGGCAACCACCTGAACGCTTAACCTCACCGCTTGTCCAAATTCCTTTTCAAGGTGAAATCGAACGGCATCTTCCATCCTTTTTCGGGCATGCATTGCAGGATTTAAACTATGGATTTGAAGATCGATCACTTGTCCACTTATGGTTAAGTTTGCTACAAGGTTGGCGCTCACAATGTCTTGTTTGGTTTCAGGATCATGGACGGCCGATAGCAGTTCCAATATCCTTTCGCGCGTTACATCAGAGGACACGGCTTGAAAGATTTTAGGGTCGTTAACATCAATTTGGCCGTTTTTAACGCATCTCCGCTCGGCTTGTTCCGAATTTCATAATACACTCCGTCAATAGGGATTAGAGCGTAAATGTGGTAAGAAATGTGTTTGTACTCTTCCACCTTAATAGGATCAATGAGTTCGCGCTTGTACAGGAGGCGGTTTTCTTTTCGTTCAATGATGGTTGAGGCAAACACTTTACTTGCTTTCAATTTCTGATGAAATTCTTCCATTCGCTTCGCGTTTTCTCCCCAATCTTCGATGAACAATTCAAAATTCGGCCCCGCAGAAATATACCACTTAAAGTCTTCTTCGTGCACTATACTGGTTTTGAAAGAGGCGCCAATACCTGCTGTTTCATCGGGGATATAAATTGTAGCTGGAATATCGAAGGGCCTTAAATCGATTTTTTTGAACTGATATAAATCATCCGTTTTCGGCGTAGCGCTGCCTTTCTGGTTTGAACACGAAAACAAAAGTGCCACTGCGGTGGGAATCAAAATTGCCCTGGTTTTTAACAACATTAAACGAAGATATATACTTTTGAGGAAAACAAAACAATGAATAGAAAGTTGGGTGTTTTAGCATTATTTACCTTGGCTTTTACAATTTGTTTAGGAGCTTTTGGTGCCCACGCGCTGAAAGAAATGGTGGACGTTTCCGCTCAACAATCCTTTGAAACAGGCGTTCGCTATCAATTTTACGGATCCATTTTGCAGTTAGTATTATCGTTTCGCCCTGAATTCTCTTCTAACAGGTTTGCTTTATGGTTGCGGTTATTTGTGGTAGGAATGTGGCTTTTTTCCGGTTCAATTTATGGCTTAGTGTTGGGAAAAATGATGGATTTACAGGTGAGTTTTTTGGGTCCAATTACTCCTGTAGGGGGCATCCTAATGATTTTTTCTTTGATGATGATTGCCCTTTTGTTTCAAAGAAATCCTCCCCAAGAATAGGGGATTTAAGCCTAATTTGGTACTTTTGTTCTCCGTATACGGCGTTAATTTAACATGGAGAAAATCTCATACATTGCAAATGCTGACCCAACGGCGATAGAAAATCTCTACAGCTCCTATCAATCAGATCCTGATTCGGTAGATGTTGGTTGGAGAAAATTTTTCGAAGGGTTTGAATTTGCTCACATCAATTATGAGGGTCCTTCTGGGATTCCTGAGGAATTGGAAAAGGAATTCCGTGTAATTAATTTGATCAACGCTTACCGTCAGAGGGGGCACCTGTTCACCAAAACAAATCCAGTTAGGGAACGAAGAAAGTACAATCCCACCTTGGATATTGAAAATTTTGGACTGGAGGAAGCAGATTTAACAAAATTATATCAAGCGGGAACGGAGGTCGGAATTGGTCCAGCAACGCTACAGGATATATTAAACCATCTTGATGCTACGTATTGCCAATCTATTGGAATAGAGCACGCCTACATGCGAGATCCCGATAGAATAGCTTGGATTCGCAACAACATTGAGTTGGTAAATCGCCCCAAATTGGATGATAAGCGCAAACGGAGTATTTACAGTAAACTGTGCGAAGCATCGACCTTTGAAGCATTTTTGGCCAAAAAGTTTGTGGGCCAAAAGCGTTTTTCTATTGAAGGAGGAGAAGCACTCATACCCGCCTTGGATGCTTTAGTATCGAAAGGAGCTGATTTAGGTATTGAATATTTTGTAATGGGGATGGCGCACCGTGGCAGGCTCAACACTCTGGCTAATATTTTTAAGAAGCAGCCGCGCGATATTTTTTCGGAATTTGAAGGAAAAGAGTTTGATTTCGATACAAGTTTTGACGGCGATGTTAAATACCATCAGGGATTTACCTCACAAATCACCCTCCCCAATGGCAAGGAGGTGGGCTTAACGCTCGCTCCCAATCCTTCACACTTAGAAGCTGTAAATACGGTTGTAGGCGGAATATCAAGGGCGAAAATCGATCAAACATTCCATTCAGAGGGTAAGGTTTGTTCGGTCTTAATTCACGGAGATGCTGCGATTGCAGGTCAAGGAATTGTCTACGAAGCTATCCAGATGGCTCAGCTCGATGGGTATAGGGTTGGGGGTACTGTGCACATTGTGGTTAACAATCAAGTTGGCTTTACCACCAATTACATAGATGGCAGATCATCAACCTACTGCACAGATGTTGCGAAAACGACCCTCTGTCCGGTATTTCACGTGAATGGCGATGATATTGAAGCCGTGATACAATCTGTGGAAATAGCCGTTGCCTACCGTCAAGAATTTAAACGGGATGTGTTTATTGATCTATTGTGCTACCGAAAATACGGACATAACGAAGGCGATGAACCTAAATTTACGCAGCCGAAACTCTACGATATCATTCTTAAACATCCTAACCCGAGAGCCATCTATCAACGACAGTTGGAAGCCGAAGGAGTTCTAACGCAGCAACAGGCAAGCCAAATCGAGGAATCTTACGCAAGTTTTTTGGATAAGGAGTTCGATGCCGCACAACAAAACGAAAAAGCGCAAGTTTTTGATTTTTTAAGTGCAACATGGGCGAATTTTCGCCATGCCACAATCGAGGATTTTTACACCTCTCCGGATACGTCGGTGGACTTGAAAATGTTGAAACAACTAGGGGTAAAGTTGTCATCGCTTCCGGATAATAAAAAGTATTTCCGTAAGATTTCGAAAATTTATGAGGACCGATTTTCCGCCATCGAAAACGATAAATTGGATTGGGGTACGGCAGAAATGTTAGCCTACGCGACCTTATTAAACGAAGGCCACGGAGTTAGAATTTCCGGACAAGATGTGGAACGTGGTACTTTTTCACACCGTCATGCCGTTGTCATTACCGAAGATACGGAGGAGGAAATCCTTCCCCTGAATCATTTGAGTGACCAACAGGCAAGGTTCTTCGTTTACAATTCGTTGTTATCGGAGTACGGGGTATTGGGTTTTGAATATGGCTATTCCCTCGCATATCCAAACGGACTAACCATATGGGAAGCCCAATTTGGAGATTTCTTTAACGGGGCTCAAATTATGGTAGATCAGTTTATTTCCGCAGGGGAGGATAAATGGGCTACTCAGTCGGGTTTAGTTATGCTATTACCTCACGGCTACGAAGGCCAGGGTGCAGAACATTCGAGTGGAAGGATGGAGCGGTTTTTACAACAATCAGCTGATTTGAACATGCAAATTGTAAATACCTCGACTCCAGCGAATCACTTTCACGTTTTGAGGCGTCAATTAAAACGCGATTTTCGAAAACCACTAGTGGTTTTTTCCCCAAAATTGTTGTTGCGTTATCCCGCTGCCACGTCGCGGCTGGAGGAACTTGCAAACGGGGTTTTTCAAGAAGTGATCGACGATCCGGAGGCGACTCCCGCTTCAGTCGATACGGTTGTACTGTGCACGGGGAAATTTTACTACGAAATGAAAGTTAAGGCGACTGAACTCGGGGTTAAGAACATGGCTTTCGTGCGAATAGAACAACTTTATCCGCTTCCTGAGCAACAAATTCAAGCGGTGGTTTCAAAATACAATCCCAAGCGGATTATCTGGGCCCAAGAGGAGCCTGCCAATATGGGAGCATGGATTTACATGGCGATGAGTCTTCGGGATTTAACATTGCTCGGCGTTCATCGATCAGCAAGTGCAGCAGCGGCTGAGGGATCGAAAAAATTGCATGAAAAACGCCTTGAAAAATTATACAACGACCTTTTCCAATACGCTAACCTAACCCAAGAAAAATAAGATTATGGCAATAATTGAAATGAAAGTACCTTCGCCGGGAGAATCGATTTCGGAAGTGGAAATTGCTCAATGGCTTGTTGCTGACGGAGATTACGTCGAAAAGGATCAAGCAATTGCCGAAGTTGATTCCGACAAGGCTACTCTGGAGTTGCCTGCTGAGCAAAGCGGTGTGATTACGCTTAGAGCAGAATCAGGAGATACGGTAAAGGTGGGACAAGTTGTTTGCCTGATTGATACGAGTGCCGTTAGGCCGGAGGGCAGTGCGCCCATTGCGGTTGTGCCGGCAACTACACCTGCAGCAAATCCTGTTCCTGAAAAGGCGGAGCCTGCTCCTTTGGTTGAAAAGTCGCCCTCGTATGCCTCGGGAACACCGTCTCCGGCAGCATCGAAATTAATGGCAGAAAACAACCTCCAAGTCCAGCAAATCTTACCCTCTGGCAAGGATGGGCGAATCACGAAAAACGATGTTTTAAGCGCAATGTCTTCGGGATTGGAAAACAATCCGAGGCAGGGGTTGGCGGGTTCAAGGAATACGCATCGCGAGAAAATGTCGATGCTGCGCAGAAAAATTGCCGAACGATTGGTCTCGGTAAAAAACCAAACAGCCATGCTGACGACGTTTAACGAAGTGGATATGAAGCCTGTTATGGACTTGAGAGCCAAGTACAAGGATGCCTTCGCCCAACGTCATGCCGTTAACTTAGGGTTCATGTCGTTTTTCACGAAGGCGGTTACCGAGGCCTTGAAATTATTTCCTGCTGTAAATGGACAAATTGATGGAAACGAAATCGTGCTCTTCGATTATGCGGATGTCGGGATTGCAGTTTCTTCGCCAAGAGGATTGATGGTTCCAATTCTTAGAAATGCAGAGCAAATGTCCTTTGCGCAAATAGAGCACGAAATAAAACGTTTGGCGGTCAAAGCGCGCGACGGAAAGATTACGCCCGAGGATATGACTGGGGGTACCTTCACCATTACCAACGGGGGTGTTTTTGGATCGATGCTTTCCACCCCGATTATTAACCCACCTCAATCTGCGATCCTCGGAATGCATAACATCGTTGAACGACCGGTTGCGGTGAACGGTAAGGTAGAGATTCGCCCTATAATGTACGTTGCCTTGTCGTACGATCATCGAATTATCGATGGAAAAGAATCTGTTGGGTTCTTGGTAAAAGTGAAAGAAATGTTAGAAAATCCTGAGCAAATGTTATTGGGGGCAAAAGATCCCGAAGCAACGTTATTAGGAGCATAATTTATTGAGACCATGGCAAAAATTAGAAAACAGGACGCGTTAGATTATCATGCCTTAGGTAGACCCGGTAAAATCCAAATTGTACCGACAAAACCCTACTCTTCTCAACGCGACTTATCCCTTGCATACTCTCCGGGAGTGGCAGAGCCTTGTTTAAAGATTGCGGAGAATAAGGAGGATGTTTACCGGTACACGGGGAAATCTAATTTGGTAGCGGTGATTTCCAATGGAACTGCCGTTCTCGGACTCGGAGATATCGGTCCAGAGGCTTCAAAGCCGGTCATGGAAGGCAAGGGCCTACTGTTCAAAATTTTTGCGGATATTGATGTTTTTGACATCGAAATTGATGCGAAAGATCCTGAATTATTTATTCAAACAGTTAAGGCGATTGCTCCGACGTTCGGGGGCATCAATTTAGAGGACATCAAGGCTCCGGAGGCTTTCGAAATAGAACGTAGGTTAAAAGAAGAGTTAGATATCCCGGTCATGCACGATGATCAACACGGTACTGCGATTATTTCTTCTGCAGCACTGATAAATTCGTTGGAACTTGCCCGCAAAAGAATCGACCGCGTTAAAGTGGTTATTTCCGGAGCTGGGGCATCGGCGCTTTCCTGTGCGCAACTGTACATAGCTTTAGGGGTTAAGGTTTCAAATATTTTTATGTTTGACTCCCAAGGATTAATTGGATCACATCGCAAGGACCTCGACGATATGAAATTATCTTTTGCGGTGCACCATAAAGAGGTTCCCTTCGAACTAGCTTTTAAAGGGGCCGATGTTTTCTTGGGCTTGTCACGGGGAGGTTTGGTAACCAAAGAGATGATCAAGAAAATGGCAAGAGATCCAATTGTTTTTGCCTTGGCAAATCCGGATCCTGAAATTTCGTATAAAGACGCCACCTCTGTTCGTAAGGATATTATTATGGCTACAGGAAGATCAGACCATCCAAATCAAGTGAATAATGTCTTGGGATTTCCCTTTATTTTTCGGGGGGCAATGGACGTTAGGGCTACAACCATCAACGAGTCGATGAAGTTGGCCGCAGTGTATGCTATCGCTGCCTTGGCAAAGGAGCCCATCCCTGAAGAAGTCATACAGGCTTATGGCGAAAAAAACATTTCGTTTGGAAGGGAACAAATTATTCCCAAACCTTTGGACCCTCGGTTAATATATTCGGTGGCTCCGGCAGTGGCGAAAGCCGCAATTGAGTCGGGTGTCGCGAAAAATCCGATAAAAGATTGGCAACGCTACGATACAGAGTTGAAGGCGCGACTCGGATTGGATAATGAGTTGCTTCGCAATATGACATCCAAGGCGCAAAGCAGCCCAAAGAAAGTGGTTTTTGCGGAGGCGGATAACATTAAAATCCTTAAGGCTGCTCAGGTAGTGTATGATGAAGGCATTGCTTATCCTATTTTATTAGGCGAACGAAGAGCCATAGAACAACTCATGGAAGAGTACGGTGTTGAACTGCCGGAAACCGCCATTATAGACCCTAAATCCGACGAGGAAGCGAACCAAAGGTCTGTTTTTGGAATGGAGTTTTTTAAGCGTCGCAAGCGCAAAGGGGTAACGGAGTTTGAAGCCGTTAAATTGATGCGAGAGCGAAATCATTACGGTGCGATGATGGTGGATTTTGGCCTTGCCGATGCAATGGTAACGGGGTTGACGCGCTCTTACCGATCGTCGGTTCGCCCACTCATTCAGATTATCGGTTTGGAAGAAAATGTAAAAACCTTAGCAGGCATGTACATTCTTAATACAAAACGAGGCCCGCTGTTTTTGGCAGACACCACGGTTAATCAAAATCCGAGTTCCGAGCAAATAGCCGAAATCACGGTAAATGTGGCAAAAACAATTCAGAAATTAAGGGTAAGGCCAGTCATAGCGGCGTTGAGTTATTCCAATTTTGGTTCCTCACCCGGTCCCGACTCTCTTAAAATGAAAGAGGCGGTGGAAATCCTACATAATGCGCATCCTAACCTACTTGTTGATGGGGAAATTCAAGCCAATTTTGCACTCAATGCAGAAATGTTGATGGAGAAATTTCCTTTCTCCAACCTGGCAAATAAGGAGGTGAATACCCTTATCTTTCCAAATTTATCTTCGGGGAATATATGTTATAAACTGCTGCAGCAAATGACGGATAGCGACTCGATTGGCCCCATTTTAATTGGTTTAAGAAAATCCATTCATGTGGTCCAATTTGGGGCATCGGTTCGAGAAATAATCAATGTGGTTAAAGTGGCCGTTATTGATGCACAAAAAAAATAGCTCATGATATCACAACTCAACGGACGTTTTATTGAAAAATATGCTACGCAATTAGTGATTGAGTGCGGCGGTGTTGGCTACGAGGTAAAAATTTCGTTGAATACCTTCACCTCCCTAGGAGATAGGGACTCAGGCGTGGTTTTTACGAGATTAATTGTTCGGGAAGATGCCCACATTATTTACGGCTTTCACGCCAAGGAGGAACGTGAAATGTTTAACCATTTGATCAGCGTTTCAGGTATTGGGCCTAACACGGCAATTATTATGCTTTCATCGATGTTGCCCGAGGATATTGCGCGCGCTATTCAAACAGAAGATGTTATGACCATTCAAAAAATTAAAGGAATTGGTGCCAAAACAGCCCAAAGAGTTATCCTTGACCTAAAAGGAAAAGTGATTAAATTATCGGAGCAAGCACAGAATATCTTCTCCACAAACAATACAAATCGACTTGATGCGTTAACAGCTTTAGTTTCTTTAGGATTTGATAAGAAAGCTGCAGAAAAAGCGCTGGAAAGAATTGATACGGGTTCGGAGCCAGTTGAGGGATTGATTAAAGAGGCTTTAAAAATTTTGTAGTGAATTTTTGTAAACGGTATTCGCGGTTTATCAGTCGTGTATTGGGTCTTCTTTTGACGCTATCGCCGTTTATGAGCTTTTCACAAGGCCTGCCTTTCCCAATCAATCCAATTTGGAATAGTTACGACAACAATCATCAATCTTTTGATCTTGGCGATCCTTCCAGCTTGCAACAAACGATTGAATTTGACCCTGAAACGGGAAGCTACGTGTTCAAGCAAACATTGGGAAATGGTCTCTTATTTAGGAATTCCACCGAAATGTCTATGGAGGATTACCTGAACTATAAAAATAAAAAATTTGAGGAACAAAGTTGGGAACAGCAAATCGAAGAGGATGCCGTGCTTGGCCGTTCCTTTGAATTGCCCATAAAAATAGGCAGTAAAGTTTTCGAAAGCATTTTCGGTTCTGGGGACATTGTCATCAGACCTCAAGGAAATGTTGAGGTGCAATTAGGAGTTAATCATTCCCGGTATGAAAATCCCATATTACCTTTACGGCAGCGGCGTATCACGCGTTTTGATTTCCAGCAAAACATTAACATGGATATCGTTGGGCAAATCGGTACCCGGTTAAAAATTGGTGCAAAATACAACACTCAGGCCGCTTTCGACTTTGAAAATATTTCGAAGTTGGAACATACGGGTGATGAGGACCAAATTGTGCAGAAAGTAGCTTTGGGAATGGTTAGTTTAGACCTTCCCACTTCATTAATTCAAGGTTCCCAAACGCTTTTCGGAGTGAAAACCCAGCTGAAATTCGGTCGCTCTACCTTTGACCTCATTTTGGCGCAGTCTAAAGGAAAACGACAGGAAATAAACATCACGGGAAAGTCGCAGGTTCAGAAATTTGAAATTACGTCGGATAATTATGAGGCGAACCGACACTATTTCTTGAACATGTTTTACCATGACGATTACGACTCAGCCATGGCGAGTCTTCCCAACGTCAATGCAACACGCTACATTACCCGAATAGAGGTTTGGGTTACCAACCGCTCAAACATCACAGAGAATACCCGTAACATTCTCGCTTTTTCGGATTTGGGGGAAGGCAAACAATACAATTGTCAAGGTAATCCCGGAGGTTATACCACAGGAGTAGAACCTGATAACGAAGCGAACAACCTGTACCAATGGGCATCGAATCAACCCCTGATCCGAAATTTTTTAACGGCGGTTCCTGCGTTGAACAGTCAGGTAACAGCACCTGGCCCGTTTCAACAAGCCATCGATTACGAAAAGGTGGAAAACGCCCGAAAACTAACTGAACAAGAGTTCTCTTACAATGCCTTACTTGGTTATATTTCTCTCAATAATCCCTTAAATAACGATGAGGTGTTGGGGGTATCCTATGAATATACCTATCGAGGACAAACCTATCAGGTAGGGGAGTTTTCAACCGATGGGTCTTCTGGTCAAGAGGCACTTATTCTGAAATTATTGAAGCCAACCATCACCAGTCCTAAAAATAAAATCTGGGATTTGATGATGAAAAACGTTTATTCTATAGGCGCTTATCAAGTGGATCAAACGGGATTTAAGGTAGATATTTATTACAACAATCCGTCAACTAGCGTTCCTCTTCCTGTTTTTCCTATGGCGGGCTTAGACGACAAACAGTTGGTCACGCTCTTGGAGATGGACCGACTTAATCAAAACAACCAACCTTTTTCTGACGGGGTTTTCGATTATGTTCCTTTTACGGTTACAGGGTCTAAAATTGAAAATGGCGGAACCATCAATCGAAAGAATGGACGAATCTTTTTTTCAACGGTAGAACCATTTGGCAAAACGCTCGCCAAAAAATTACAAGACATCGGCGTCGCTCAAAATGTCATTAATACTATTGCTTATAATGAATTGTACGATTCTACAAAAACGGCCGCCCAGCAAATTCCGAGTAAAAACCGATTTTTATTCAAGGGCGAATACCAATCATCGATCAGTTCAGACATTCCTTTAAATGCGCTAAATGTGCCTCAAGGTGCCGTTACCGTAACTGCGGGAGGGATTAATTTAACCGAAGGAACGGATTACACGGTGGATTATAACCTTGGCCGAGTGAAAATACTGAATACGGGTATTTTAGAGTCCAACACGCCGATAAAAATTTCAATCGAAAGCAATTCGGTTTTTGGATTTCAAGCAAGGACTTTGATGGGGGGGCACTACCAATACCGACTGAGCGATAAAATGAAATTTGGAGCAACATGGGTGCGAATGACAGAACGCCCCGTAACCCAGAAAGTAGATTTTGGAAGCGAGCCTTTCAAGAACAATGTGGTGGGCCTTAATTTTAGCATCCGAACCGAGGTGCCTTTCCTAACGCGGCTGGTAGATTTACTTCCTGTAATTTCCACCAACCAAATGTCAACTTTATCCGTTAACGGCGAGGCGGCTTATTTGATACCTGGTCAACCGAAGGTTATTGATAGGGCGGGAACTTCTTACGTTGATGATTTTGAAGCGAGCCAGAGCACCATAGACCTCAAGTCTGCCACCGCGTGGCGTTTGGCGTCGATTCCGCAAGGGCAACCGGATATGTTTCCAGAAGCGGCCTCGCAATCGTTGTCGGCGGGGTTCAAACGTGCAAAAATGGCCTGGTACACGATCGACCCCGTGTTTTACCAGAGCAATAACCTCACCCCCAATCACATAAAGCAAGATGCTTCCATGTTGGCCGATAGCCGAATGCGCCTGGTCAATTTCACCGACATTTTTCCGAACCAACAGTTGCAGTATGGATCCATTCCAAACATAACCGTATTCGATGTGTGCTATTATCCGAAAGAACGGGGAATGTACAACTACGATACCACCAATACGGTGGATAGTGTCGGGTATTTTATAAATCCCGAAAATCGTTGGGCAGGGATCATGCGTGGTTTATCGACCAATGACTTTGAATTATCCAATGTCCAATTCATTCAGTTTTGGATGTTAGACCCTTTTAATGACGATGCCGAAAACCAAAGTCCAAATACGTTCATGAATGGGGGCGATCTATATTTCAACCTCGGAAACATATCGGAAGATGTGTTGCCCGACTCCCGTAAAGAATATGAAAACGGCATTCCTCCTTTTGGAACCAGCATCACAGACAACGTGGATACAACGGTTTGGGCTCGGGTTTCCAATGAACAGGTCATTGTCAATGCTTTTGATACCGATCCCACCTCGAGGCTAAACCAAGACATTGGGTTGGATGGTTGGAATAGTTCGGAAGAACAGCTTGCCTATTCTTCGTATGTGAGTTGGGTTCAAAACAATGCAACCATTACGCCGGCAGCCAAGGCGCGCATGTTACAAGACCCATCGAACGATGATTATAATTATTACCTGGATGATAACTTTGACAACCAACAGTTCGATATTCTTGAGCGTTACAAACGCTACAACGGCATGGAGGGAAATGCCCCAACTACTAATATGTCCGACACGGCTAACGCAGCAGGTTATCCTACTCAAGCAACCAACTTACCCGATCTTGAAGACATCAATCAAGACAACAACTTGTCGGAGTCGGAAGCATATTTTCAGTACAAGATGAGCATTCGGCCGGGAGATATGCAAGTGGGAAAAAACTTTATAACCAACATTCAATTATACCAGAACGGCAATAAAACCGAAAAATGGTATCAAGTACGAATTCCACTGACTTCCTACGAGAAGAAGATCAATGGGATTCAAGACTTCCGGTCCATCCGATTTATGCGCTTGTTTATGAAGAACTTTGATGAGCAGGTGCAATTGCGTTTTGCTAAAATGGAGTTCATGCGAGGCGAATGGAGGCCTTACTTATTGGATTTAACGCAACCCGGGATAAGCGTACAACCTGATCCCAACCTCACCTCCTTCAACATCTCTGCGGTGAACGTGGAAGAAAATGACCAACGCTCTCCGGTTAAATATGAAGTTCCTCCGGGAATTATTCGAGAAATTGACCCTTCACAAACGTATCAACGTCAAATGAACGAGCAGTCCCTCTTAATGGACGTTTGCAATTTACAAGACGGCGATGCACGGGCGGCATATAAAAATGTAGTATTCGATGTTCGGACCTATAAGAAATTAAAAATGTTTGCTCACGCGGAAGAAATAGACCCTTTAATTCCCTTTGAAGATAAAGAGGTAAGTTTATTTGTGAGGCTCGGAACGGACTTTATCGAGAATTATTACGAGTACGAGCTGCCCCTGTATAAAACAGAATGGGGAGCAAACTCTCCGGAAGATATATGGCCAGAGCTTAACAACATTGAAATCGTCTTCGAAGATTTATTGAGTTTGAAAAAAGAACGAAATCAAAAAGTAGAGGACGGCGTGCCGGGTGTGTCAAGCATGTTTGAGTATAGCAAAGACGATCCCGCCAGTAGCGACCGAAAAATTAAGGTAAAAGGCTCTCCCAACTTACAGTCGATAAAGACCATTATGATCGGAGTTCGGAATCCTCTTCAATCAGATCCCAGCAATAACTGGCCCGACGACGGACAGCCTGAATGCGTAAATGTTTGGGTTAATGAATTGCGTTTGACAGACTTTGTTAGCGATGGAGGCGGTGCAGCAGTAGGACAAGCTCAATTGCAGGTTGCAGATTTCGCGACGGTTTCTGCCTCAGGGAATTACTCGGGCATTAATTGGGGATCTGTTGAAAGCCGCGTTCAAGACCGTCAGCGAAATGAAAAAATCGGGCTCGATATGAATACCACCGTACAGCTTGGCCAGTTTTTTGGAAAGCAAGCGAAAGTATCCCTTCCCTTCTTTTACGGTTATTCCTGGAGCGTGATCAACCCTGAATTTGATCCATTTAATCCCGATATCAAGTTGTCAGATTATGACCTGGCCACCCGAAAAGAACGCGCACGGCTCGGACAAGATTTTAACGAGCGCCGCTCCTTTAACTTTACGAACGTTCGCAAAGAAGCAAAAGCAGGCGCCAAGCCGGCATTCTGGAGAATTTCCAACTGGTCTGCGAGTTATTCTTATGCAGAAAATTTAAAACGAGATTTCAACACCAATTACGACAGAACCAGAAATTATACCTCGGCGCTTAACTATAATTATACGTTTACAGGTAAAGCTTTGGAACCTTTCAAGAAATGGCAACCGGTGCAAAAATCGAAATGGTTAGTGATGATTCGTGATTTCAACCTTTTCTTGATGCCGAAGAATATTACGTTCACCAACGACTTCTTGAGGATGTACAACGAACGCCAGGTGCGTAACAATTTGGTGCCAAATTATCAATTCAATCCGGTTTTCCTCAAGAAGTTTGACTGGAATAGAAATTACAACGTTGGATACGATATTACCAAAAATTTAAAGGCTTCGTTTGCTGCGACTAACAGGGCCATTTTTGTCGAAGGTAACAACCGAGTGGATCGTAAGAATGATCCATCGGGTTTTCAAGAATTCAAGGATTCTATTAAATCTCAACTACCTACTTTCGGTAAAACCATGGATTATACCCATAACTACGGCCTAAATTATGCGGTTCCTTTTGACAAGTTTCCGTTAACAAATTGGCTTACTGCAAATATAAAATACAACGGCACCTACAATTGGCAACGCGCCCCCCTTGCCCAGCCAGAATTTGGGAATACCATTCAAAATAACCGTTCAGTTAACCTGACCTCTCAAGCTAATTTTGTGACCCTCTATAATAAAGTACCCTTGTTTAAGAAAGTGCTTTCTGGTGGAAGGAATAACCGTGGCCCACTTAACGCCAAAAACAACGAGGGAGCCAACAGAGGAAACAATGAAGGAAATAAAAAAGTGGAAACGGAACCGCCTAAGCCCCCCAAGCCGGTTGAAGAAATGACCAAGAAGGAGCGCAGAAAATGGGCGAAGGTTTTGCGCAAATACGAGCGCCAAAAGAAAAAACAAGAACGCGAAAAGAAAAAGGTAAATCCAATTATCGAGACAGGAGCACGCTTGCTTATGGTAGTTCGCAACATATCAGGCACCTATTCCATCGATGATGGAACCCAACTTCCCGGCTCTAATCAGGAATCCCGTATTTTGGGCATGAATTCTAACAATTTTGGGATGAGTGCCTTTGTTTTTGGAAAACAAGGCTATGACCTCTGGGGACGCGAAAACGGATACAGCATTGCGAATTTATCAGCATCCAACGATTGGTTAGTACAAAATGAGAATTTGAATAAGCAATTTTCGATTACCCACAGCACTAAATTGAATCTTCGTGCTACCTTGGAGCCGCTTAAAGATCTGAACATTGAAATGAAGCTCAACCGAAATTACGGCAGAAATAGCGGAGAATTTTTCCGTTGGAACGAAACAAGCCAGCAATTTGAGGGACAGAGCCGTTTCGAGTCCGCTACGTTAACCTATTCCACCATTACGTGGGGAACTGCCTTTATGAAAGATAACAAAGACCGTTCTTCTGAAATTTTTAACCGCTTGCTGGCCAACCGTGAAGCAGTATCGCAAATTGTTGGGGCAGCAAATCCATATTCTTCCTCCCTTCCTTCAGGTTACTTCGATGGATATTCCGGAAATCAGCAAGAAGTAGTTATTGGGGCCTTTTTAACGGCTTATGGTAATAAGGAAGTCAATGAGAAAAACATCAATCCGATAAAAAACATTCCGCTACCAAATTGGAGCATTACCTACAACGGTTTATCGAAATTTAATTTTGCTAAGAAAGTGGTTAAATCCTTTGTACTCCGGCATGCTTATAATTCTACGGTAACGGTCAATGGTATGCAATCGAACATGGGCGCCACCACGGATGCTAACGGAAATCCAACGGCCTTGGATTTGAACAATAATTTCATATCTCCGCTTCAAGTTCAAAACATTACCCTCAGCGAGCAATTTTCACCTTTGATAGGGATGGATGCCACATGGATTATTTTGGATCAATCGGTAACGACCAAGTTTGAGTACAAAAAAGATCGAATGGCCACACTTTCCCTCAACAACAATCAAGTTACGGAAATAAAATCGGATGAGATAGTTATCGGGATGCAGACGAAAATAGCTAAAGTTAAATTGGTAAAACGCATTCCTGCCAACGATTTGAATGCCGGAATCAATTTTTCATTCAGAGATAATTCTACCCTAATTCGAAAAGTAGTCGAAAACACCAACCAAGCAACAGCGGGCCAATCGGTTGTTTCCTTTAAATTAAACATCGATTACAACGTATCGCAAAACCTGACCGTTTCGTATTATTACGATCAAAATTTGAATACGCCGAAAGTTGCAACGAGCTATCCAACCGGGAATATGAGTACGGGGTTAAAATTGAGGTTTAACCTAGCAGGAGTTCAATAATGCAAGTCCGATTTGCTCAACCATCTGATGTGGCGGCAATCCACGGGTTAATTGAAGAACTGGCAAATTATGAACGGGCACCGGATGCGGTCATTAATACCCCGAATGCTTTGGCCGAAGATCTTTTTCAGCATAATCGATGTAAGGCTTTGGTCGTTGAACAACAAGGACAAGTTGTAGCATTTGCACTTTATTATTTTGGATATTCCTCTTGGAAAGGGAGAATCTTGTATTTAGAGGATATTTATGTTAAGGAGCCTTTTCGCAATGGGGGGATTGGTCAGCTTCTTTTTGATCGAGTGGTGGCTGAAGCTAAGATAGAAAAGGTACGACGTATGGATTGGCAAGTACTTTTCTGGAACGAACCAGCTCTTGCCTTTTATCGAAAAAATAAGGCGATTTTGGACGATGAATGGGTCAATGGCCGCCTGTTCTTTCATAATGGAGATTCTTAAACACACCCAATAACTCTCGCTAAGGCCAAGTATTGGCACTAAAATCGAATATTCGGGTAAAGTTTTCGGTTGTCCACTACTTCTGCTGATTTGCGGAGCGAGTTCATGAGTGAGGCCTGCAGGTTACTTTTTACCATTGCCGTGAGTTGATCTTTTTCTTCCTTATATATTGCGGTTGACGGGGCTTTCTGGGACGAAACAATTTTAACGATATAGACGCCGGATTTCCCTTTCAAGGGAAGAGTAGTCTGACCATCTTTCACAAGCCCTGAGAACAATGCTCCTACGATTTCGGGCTCGAATCCGCTGTTTCCCATGGATGGGTTTGCAAAGGTTACCTGAGCTTGTTCTACAACAGCATTAAATTTACTGGCTACGGCATTTAGACCTTTTATTTTCGTCATTTCATTGATGAGTCGTTTCGCTTTTTTATCTTCGATAAGCTCTGTTTTCATTCGTTCCTTGACCTCATGGAACTGCGGTTCTCCTTTTTGAGTAACCAAAGACAGCATAGCAATAATGTATTTATCTTCATCCCTAATGGGTGCTTGCATTAGGTCACCGGCCTCGGCCTCGTTGTTAAATGCCAATTCTAAAACCCGATCTTGGGCGATTTTGGTACTAATACCGTACATCGTGGGGTTATTGTCCTCCAATTTAATCGGACGAATGAAATAGCCGTTGCGGTTTCCAAGTGTGTCAAACGCCGCAGTTTTCTTGGAAATATCGGATAGGCCTGATAACTTTCGATTGATTTTACCGAGCAACATGTTCGCTTCAGATTCCGAGTTTGCCACAGTTTCCTCAGAGGCCTTGAACGATTTTACGATAGTAACTAAAATGGGAAACCGGTTAGCATCGCGTTCCAATACTTCAATAATGTGGTATCCAAAATCGGTTTTAACCATGCCAATTTTACCGATGGGAGCAGTAGCACAATATCCACCGAATTCTTTCACCATATCCCCTTCCAAGAAGTCTGCGTATTCGCCACCTTTGTCTTTCGATCCGGGATCATCGCTGTATTTTTTAACGAGCTCCGCAAAATTGGTTTTGTTGATGGCGGCGAGAAGGCTGTCGGCGGTTTTTTTCTTACTGGCAAGCAGTTTCGAATCGGTTGAATTGTTGGTAGCAATTAATAAATGCCGCGCTTTTATTTTTGCAGGGGAGAATCCCAACAGTTTGGATAGGTAAAATGCATCGCTGACGCGGTAAGGACCCACTAATTGCCCAATCGCTGTTCGTTTAATGATGGTATCGTAATCCATGGGGTAGGTCATGTACTGATTGGCCTTTGGATGACCAACAGGTACAGCTATAGCTCTTGCTCCTGGGAGATAATTTCGCATTTCGCTTTCTTTCATGACCAGGGCGGAATCATTACTCGAAGCTAGAAAATCTTGGCGCAGTTTAGCAATCTTTTTATCAAAAGCAAGCGTATCTGCTTTGGAAGGCTTAATGGAAATATCAAACAGTCTTATTTCGCGATTATTGCTTCGATTCCAGTACTTTTTATCGGCTTTGTGTTCCTCGTAAAAAGAAAGCAATTCGTCGTCGCTGATTTTTATTTCAGCATTATTGATTTCGGAATAGCGCCTTGTAACAAATTGAATATTTTTGGCTTCTTTTTTGGATAAATATTCTTCCCGCGCTTCAACTTTTGTTATATAAATACCCTGAGCTATTAAGGAAAAGTACTTCTCATTTTTTCTTCGATCCGTGAAATACTTCTTCGTCCCTTCCCATTGGGCTTTTTCTTCGGCTTTTTTTGCGGCTTTTAATTTGGTTAATGTATTTTGCAACTGCACCCTTCCACTTTTGATGGATTGTTCGGAAATAACCCCCGTGGCCTTGTCCACAAAAAATTGGTTGAGGTCCTGTAGCACACTAAATCCCTCTGTTGCCATAAGGTAGGCAGTAAATTCTCGATCACTTACTGCAATGTTTAATGAATGGTATTCCTTTTGTAGCAAGGTGGAATCTACCATGAAACTAAATGCTTTGTCATTCGCCGCTTCTAGGTCTTCGTCGGTAAAGGGCTTGTTTTCCTGTTGCTTTTGGTTTCGCTCTTGGTTTTGAACACGTTCGGTTAAGGCGTTATAATCTTCGATATCAATTTTTTCTCCGGCAACTAGACCGATTCCGTAACTTCCTTCCCCCAAACCGAACATGCGGTTGTAATCCCCCAAAATGAATGCGATCATCGCGATACCTACAAAACCAACAATTAACCAGGATTTGTCACGTATTTTACCAATTATTGCCATGGAATCTGAATTAAGAGTGCGAATTTACAAATTAGTATTCACTATTAAAACCCCTCCATCTAAATGGCAATCATTTTCCCCCGCCTTTTTCAGGTTTTTTTTCTTCCGGTTTAGTCTCCTTGGGTTCAGGTTGTGAGGGCTTGGGTTTAATCACGGGCTTTTCAGGTGTTACCGGAGTTACGGGCTTAACGTCTTTGGGCGGATCTTTTTTGGCCGGAGCAGGTGTCGGAGTTGCGGGCTTAACGTCATTGGGCGGATCTTTTTTGGCCGGAGCAGGTGCCGGAGTTACGGGCTTAACGTCTTTGGGCGGATCTTTTTTGGCCGGGGCAGGTGCCGGAGTTACGGGCTTAACGTCTTTAGGTGGGTTTTGTTTTTCGGCATTATTATTGGGTGAACCTTGACTTCCTGAATTATTTTCGGGCCTTCCTCCATTGTTGCTGTTGCCGTTTGGCGTGTAATTTATGGTGAAAGAATTTTGATCAACTCCACAAACATTATTTGCATTTACCTGGAAGGTGTTCATTCCTGACTGTAAGGCTACAGGAAGCGTAACCGATGTTCCTGCTAAGCTAATGCCCATTAAGGCGGTACCATTCTGGGTGAGATTTACCTCTGCTGCGCTGCTGATATTTTGAACATCCAGGGCTATGGTATATGCCGCAACTGTCACATTCGAAGACGCCGAGGAGGGATTTACCAGGACTATTATCGGAAGATTGCAATTGGCAAAATTCACGTTGGTAGTTTCCGTATCGGTTCCACAATTATTTCCGGCACTGATGTAAAAAGTGTTGGCTCCTTGATTCAAGGTGACCGTTGCCGTAAATTGACCGTTATTATAGTTAAATGGAACGTTTTGACCGTTGAAAGTGAAATAAACTCCTTCGATATCGTAGACATGTTGAAGGGTTGCTTCAAAATAGTATAAACCATCGCTAGCTTGTAAGGCTGACGTCACCGTTATGATCGGTACTTGACAGTGGTCGTAATAAACATGTTGGGTGTTGCTGGCGTTTCCGCAGGCATTGTTCGCGGTTAACACGATTGTGTTGTCCCCGTTCGCAAGGTTTAGGTTGGCTATAAGCACTCCGTTCACGTACGAATAGTTGGAAACACTTTGTCCGTTAAGCGTTAACCCAATACCCTGAACCGAAGGCATGTTGGTGAGGCTCGCAGCGTAGGTAAGAATCCCTTGCGCAACCGTATCGCTCATGGATCCAACGTTAATTTGAGGTGTGGTACAATTTTCATAAATCACGTTCAAATCTCCGCGGTCAAATCCGCAGTTGTTTTGAGCAACAAGTACAACGTGGTTTGATCCCGGGCTAAGGGTTAGGGTCGCACTCAGGTTACTGCCATTGAGCGTAAAATTATTGACGGGATTTCCGTTCAAAGTAATTGATACCTCGGCTGAAATAACACCGGTTACGGTGGCATTTAAGACGTAGGTCGCTGAAGTAACGGTCGCGTTGTTCGTATTTTGAACGCTAATCGAAGGGGTTGTGCAAGGAATAAAATTTACTTGTATCGCCTTGGTGTCCGTTCCACAAGCATTCGTTGCTGAAAGCATCAAGGTATTTTGACCGTTTTGAAGTGTTACTGAGGCGGTTGCGGTATTTCCAACCAGGGAAATAGGGGTAATTTGTCCATTGACCATGAATGTTAACCCTTGAACATTGGTTATTTGGAATACTTGGGCGGTGAAGGGGAACAATGTATTGGAAACCGTCTGGCCGTTCGCCGTTTGAATGTTCACAGAGGGAGAGTTGCACGTGCTTAAGGTGAGGGTTGTTGTTTGCTGAGCCGCACCACAACCGTTGTTTGCACTCAACACGATGGTATTGACGCCATTGTTGAGCGAAAGGGTTGCGCTTAATTGACCGCTCACTAGTTGAAAGTTGGTGATTGCGTTACCGTTCAAACTGAGGATAACTTGATTGCTCAGACTGACGTTCTCCAAGGTTGCGTTAAAGGCAAATGTGGCGTTCGATACCGTAGAGCCTGAAGTTACGGGCTGATTTATGGTTACCGTAGGCGCTTTACAAGGATTGAAAACGATGTTGTTCGTTTCAACGTCCGTTCCACAAGAATTTGTAGCAGAAATTACCACGGTGTTATTACCTGCTTGAAGCGTTGCACTGGCCGTCAATGTACCTGAAGTCAACGTAAACGGCACACCAATTCCATTAACCAATAAAATGACCTGTGACGCATTGGCAATGTTTTGAAGTGCTGCTGAAATGGCCAAGGTGGCATTGGAAGTAGCACCGAAAATGGGGGAGTTCAGCGATATCAGTGGCGCTAGACAATTGTCATAGGTCACGTTGAGCTGTCCAATGTCATTTCCACAGTCGTTGGTGGCTTTGATGACAAAGGTGTTTAGTCCCGGAGTAAGAGTCGGATTCAAGGTTATTTTTCCGTTCGTAAATGAGAATGGAACAGCGGTTCCGTTTCGCATTACCGTAATTTGTGCTGCGCTGTTGCAATTCACTGCGTCAACATCAATATTTATTGAATTTTGGTTGGTGGTGGTACTCAATTGGTTTGGGGAGTTCATAACAACCGATGGTACCAAACACTGTTTAAACGAAATTTGCAGGCTTTTGCTATCGCTGCCGCACGCGTTTTTCACGGAAACGACGACGTTGTTGATGTCTGCATTCAAAACTACACTGGCACTTACTATTCCGTTCAACCATTGAAATGGGGTTGCCTTGCCATTCACTTTTAAGGTGATTTCAGAGGCATTATTCACATTAGCGGTGGTAAACTGAAGTTCGTAGGCGTTCTGATTTACCGTTATTCCACTTGCAATCGGTTGCAACAAGCCAACACTTGGAGTCAAACAGTTATTGTAGGTGACCGTTTGTGTTTGACTTTGCGTTCCACAGAGATTGGTAAGGGTAACGGTGAAGGTGTTGGTACCCGGATTTAATAAAGAAATCGCTTGAACTATGCCCGAAGAAAATGTAAAGGGAATAGCGTTTCCGTTCTGCGTTACTTTAATTTCTTGTATTGAATTTATGCCATTCGTTGTGGCAGAAAACACGTAACCCGAGGCGCTTACCGTTCCTCCAGAAGAGGTTAGGCTTGCGTTGGGCGAGGTACAGGTTAGGTAAGTAATGTTGACGGTTTCCATATCAACCCCGCAGGCGCTGCTGCTCGTAAGGGTTACGATATTTAGGCCTGGGGTAAGCAAAAAAGAATATTCAAGCATACCTGTTGTTGCGTTGTAGGTGTAATTCTTGACCGGCAAATTGTTAACCAAAAGGCTAATACTGCTTTGGTTTTGTGTTTTGAACTTCACCGTGTAAGGTGCCTTGGAAACAGAAACGTTAACACTGGCAGGATTTTGCAAGGTAATAACAGGCGCTTGGCATTGTTGGTAGTTCAAGCTGATTACCAAAGATTCCGAACCGCAGCGGTTGGTTCCGTTGACCGTCAGGGTGTTGTTGCCGTTGACTAAAGTTACCGGAACAGTTAATACAGCGTTCGCCCAAGAAAAATTGTTCATGTTCTGACCGTTAAGTAAAACGCTGAATTCATTTTTACCGCTAAAACCCAAAGTTGACACCGTAACCACTTGCGAGGCCGAACTAACGGTTGTGCCGCTATTGGACGGAGACATCATGCTCAAGGAAGGAATAACGCAGTTATCGTAGATAATTTCGGTAGCTGCGAAGGAACTTCCGCACAGGTTGCTAGCCTCTACTTTGATTAGGTTCTTACCCGGTTGTAAAGAGAGGGTGGATTGGAAAACGTCGTTTAAAAAGTTGTAACTGAATTGGGTTCTTGAAACTCCATTGACATAGAGGGCAATGTTGGAGGCCATGGTGTTTTCAATGATTGCACTCAGGTTTAAGGTAGATTGTTGCACCGTGGTAGATCCGTTCTTTACTAAATTGCTGAAAGTAATGTTGGGTAGGCGGCAATCATTGTAATTAACCTCGAGGGTTTGGGTAGCGCTCCCGCAATCGTTTTGCACGAACAAGGTAAATCGGTTGATGCCAGGCTTGAGAACCACTCTGGAACTTACGGAGTTGGTGGTTGGATCAAAGGTAAAAGGAACAGTCAGCCCTCCCGCATCCCTGATCATAATGGTGTTTTTAGCAGTAATCTCGGTAGTATTAAATCGAATGTAATAGTTCTCGGTGTTGGTGGTAACCGAAGTTTCTGTTGCACTGATGGTCGGTTTAATGCAGTTGATGTTGTAGTTATTGATGTTATTGATGTTATTTTGCTCCTCTTGGTGCGGTTCTTTTTCTTGGGTTCTAAAACGGAACTGCAGATACCCTGATGTGTAGTTATACCAGTCTTTTTTAAGACGGTTTGAGGAAACCACTCCATCCCAATCGTCGATTCCCGTAAAGGTGGTTTTGTGTTCAATGCCGATTGAAAATCTTGGGCCAACGATATATCCGATTCCAATTCCTAGGCTCGGCATCCATTTAGCCTTCCAACGATCGTTTTGGTTTTCATTTAAGGGCGTTTCGTAGGTGTTGTCCATATCGGTGCTAATGGCATTGGAAATACCACCGCTAGCCAACATGTCCGGATAATTGTATAAAACGGCATCGTTGTATAGATTTCCCCATGTTTTGCGCCAAGTAATGCCAATTCCTCCAAAAATGTAAGGGTCCCAGTTGGTGCGCTCTGTAAAGCGGTTTGCGTGAAGGACTAATTCAAAGGCCAAACGGTGCTGCTCATTGAGAAAATTGTGAACAGTCATGTTGAAAGTATCCTTGTACGGGGAGAGTGGACCGCTGACGTAAGCGCTCAAGTTGCTGGTATCGTTGTCTTGACCGTACCAATCTCCATACAGGTAGCGTCCTCTGAGATCAAAACTGATACGCCTTCCCGTTTTCCAGTTGTAGGATTTCCCTAAGGTAAAACCCCAACCGCCATCGTTTTCATTTCGAACGTCGGTACAGCTCCAAGTGGCTCCCGCATTGATACCAAAAAACCATTTCGAGGAATGGTCGTAATCCAAGCGCTGACTGAAGGCGCTCAAGGAAATCAACAAGGTCAAGAGGGAGGAAAAGGTAATTTTTTGCATGATGTAGGTATTAAAAATTATTGCTTCGCGTCGACAATAATGCCAAAATTCGTAAAAAATTCGGTAGTTTGCGTACAATTTGGGTAAAGCAGTCTGCTCCTGTTGGATGTTTCTCCCGAAAAACCTTAGGTATCGTAATCTGTGCAACGGCTTGTTATTCTTTTGTTAATGGTGCATCTTGGTTCTCTTGTCAGGGCTCAGGTGCAACTTTTTCCAGTCAGTGATACGCTTTGTCCGGGCGAAAGCCTCACCTTTACAGCGACCTCTGGTTGTGCAGGGAATGCGACCTATTCCTTTTGGGTAAACGGTGACTCGGTGTTGTCGAATGCATCGGGAACTTTTGTGTTTTTGCCCACCCAAAACATCCATCAAATTCAAGCAGTGTGCGCGTGCGAGGTGAATGGATCAGTGACCTTGGATACGGCGATTTCCTCGGTATCGGTACTCGATGCTAACTTATCCGCTGGCCTAGATCAAACCGTTGATTCTGGGACCGTGGTGACCTTACAGGCTACTGGAAATTATGACTCGTTGATGTGGAGTCCTTCTTATCTGTTCAATTATCCCACACTACCGAGCGTTCAAACCACTCCTTTTCAAACCACGACTTACATGTTAATGGGCTATTACGCGGGTTGTGTGTTTTTTGACTATGTCACGGTTTTCTTGAGCAATGTGTTCAATATTCCCAACACCTTTTCGCCGAACAACGATGGCAACAACGATGTGTGGATCATTCCAGGCATTGAGAATTACCCCGATAACCGCATGGTTATTATGAACCGTTTCGGTGATGTGTTGTACGAATCGGCTTCTTATGGATCGGCGAATGCTTGGGCGGGAACGCGCAACGGAAAGGTATTGCCCGATGGGGTTTATTACTTTCTTTTGGATTTGGGCAACGGGGTTGTCAAAAAAGGAACCATAAGCATTGTTCGATGAGGTGGAAAGGGCTTGTTTTGATGTTGTTTTTAAGTCTATCCGTTGGCGCTCAGCAAGCACCCAACCGGGTATGGTACGGCATGAATTGGGCGAGCATCAACCCATCCCATCATGGCTTGAATGAATATGTAGAAGCGGCCCTGGGGGTAAAGCAGCAATGGGTGGGATTTGACGGAGCACCCAAGACCATCAATGCAACCCTGTCTTTTCCCTTCAGCGGCAGCAAAAGCGACGGAGCGATGTTTGGGGCGGGCACGAACCTTTTGGTTGAGCGCAACGGAGCGTTTACCTTTTCAACAGCTACCTTAGAAGGGGCTGTAAACATCAAAACGAATAAAGAAAATCGGTTGAGTCTGGGAATAGGAGGCGGCTTTGTGCAAGTTGGGTATAACCCGGAATACGTAACCACGAACCAACAGGATGTGGTGGTCAGCCGTTTTTCCACCTACAACTACCCAACCTATAAAATGGGGTTAAGCTACCGTACCCGAAATTCGCTTTCCGGAATTTACGCGAACGATCTGGGTCCTGCGAAGTGGAAAGAAATTGGCACCTTGGCCCAGCTCAGAACGGAATGGGGGGTTTATTACCGGCATTTGGTGGTATTGAACGAGGATTGGTTTTTGTTGCCTTCGGTAAAAATCACCCCGGTGCGCTATGCCCCGTTTAATTACGAATTGGCGGTAAGAGTGAATTACGCCTACCGCTTTCAAGTATGGGGAGGCACGCAAAATTTGAACAATGTCCAAGTGGGCTTGGGTTGCAGAATCAAGGACATTTTGACGATCAATTATCTATTCGATCGAACGAGGTCTAGCGTTCAGGGCATTAACCTCCATTCGCATGCAATAGGCTTAAAATGCATCATTGAAAAACACGGGGCTATCAACCGAAAGCAGCAATTGTTACTCGATTGATTTGGTGGATAACGAAAAACCTTTTATCTTTACCTTCCTCGATGAAAGAATCGGGCAAAATTGAAATAAAGCAATGAAAAGATACATTGCGGGGTGGAGCAGTTGGGAGCTCGTCGGGCTCATAACCCGAAGGTCACAGGTTCGAGTCCTGTCCCCGCTACAAGGAAAACCTGACGAAACTGTCAGGGTTTTTTTTATGCCGTAAACTGAATCAAGCCGGAGGTTTGAATGAAGGATTAAGGCATAAAAAAAAGAGTTGTGAAACAACTCGGTTTTCCTTGTTAAGCCCCACCTGATCCGCCACGGCGGACCATCCTGACCAAACGAAGTGCGCGTCAGGATACTCCTGTAAGTTTAAGTTCAAAAGCAAATGGAAATGCAAAAAGATTTCGCTTTTAGCGCTTGGCTTTTCCATGTTAAGCCCCCCCTGATCCGCCACGGCGGACCATCCTGACCAAACGAAGTGAAGGATAGTCCTGTAAGTTTACGTTCAAAAGCGAAAGGAAATGCAAAAAGATTTCGCTTTTAGCGCTTGGCTTTTCCATGTTAAGCCCCCCCTGATCCGCCACGGCGGACCATCCTGACCAAACGAAGTGCGCGTCAGGATACTCCTGTAAGTTTACGTTCAAAAGTTCATGGGAATGTAAAAAAGGAAGCTTACCCCTAAACTTGCTAAAGAGTTCCCTCGGCGTTAGACTCTGCCCCGGGGTTTTGGAGGCCGTTAGCTTTTCCAATCCCTGTAATGGCCGAGGATGCCACTTGGTTGCAGTGATAAAAACTTATGCAGAGGGCGACAAAAGATGAAAGGGCTTTCATGTATTTTTTCGAGGCATGAAAAAACAAGCTTTACTATTACACTATCTTAACAATTATTTAGGAAATCCATCGGTACGGAATTCCGACCTTTGCATCGAATTTTATGACAACTCTCTTTATCTCCTCGTTTATTTCGCTTTTTTCGTTGATTAATCCGTTGAGCGCAATGCCCGTTTTTATATCGCTTACCAACGGATTTCCGAAGGATCATTTATACAGAACCGTTCGTCGAACGGCAATTTATGTTTTGATAGTTTGTATCATTTCGTTCCTAATTGGTGAATTCATTCTAGAATTCTTTGGAGTATCAATCCACGCCCTCAAAATCGCAGGTGGCATCATCATATCCCGTTCGGGGTTCCAGCTCTTAAACTCGCAACATAAATCCGATATACAGGGTGAAATTGAAAAAGAATCCCGACTCAAAGAAGATATTTCGTTCAGTCCGCTTGCCCTGCCGTTATTGGCAGGTCCGGGAACTATGTGCTTACTCATCAATCTTGGGATTCAATCCAAAGGTTTCGTTGAAAAAGCCTCGATTATTGGTTCCATTATTGGTGTAGCCGCGGTGATTTATTTGGTGCTATCATCAGCACCGTTAATCTTGAAGTATTTAGGTCAGACAGGCTTGAGAACACTGTCCAAAATAATGGGATTGTTGGTGCTATCCATCGGGATTCAAATGATGGTTTCCAGTGGAAAGATGCTTTTACAGGCAGGAATTTAAAGCTCTTTAAAATCGTCGAAAGGTTCGTCTTCTTTTTTAGCCATTTTTGGGTTGGGAGAAATCAACCAGAGTACCGCACTCAAAAATCGTATTAGGGTTCCAAGAACGAAGAAAAATCCAAAAATTTTAAAAATCCAACCCAGTACAGGAATGTCGGTGAGGTACTTGGTTTTTTCATAAAACCACAAGTTGGTGGTGCTGTCCAACGCTGTAGGATATAGCACCCACAGTAGCGTAACTCCCAATGAAATCAATGCCAAGGTCCACTCCCATTCATTTTTTGTTTTTAGTTTTTCGTAAAAGGTAGCATAAATTTCAACCCTCATCATAGCGTTCCGCGAACGGATATTTCTAATTAAATAGAGGAAATAGGTTAACATTCCTAGTGCGAGGATTGAATTGAAACCCAAGGGTGGGTTCTCCATTTGTAAAAATTTTAACACCAAGGAGCCAAGGAATAAGGAATGTAAAAGTTGTAAAAAATAACGCATCTGAAATCGAATGCTTTGGGGAATCACCAACACCAAGAGCAACTGAATCCAAAACCACAGAAACGCGAAGGCAGAAAACAGTATGCCTAGTTGGAAAAGTAGTTGAAGGGTCTTCATTATTTGGGGATAGCTTGAAATTTCATGTATTCTTGCGGCGCATTTGGTGCAGTTGTAGGATCAAAATCCAGGCTTAAAATTTTACCCTCCGTTCTGCGGTTAAGCTGATTAAGATATTCAAAAAGTGGTGGATTATCTTTTTTCAAGAGAATAAATTCTTCCGTGAGGCGGGTATATTCTCCTTGATCGGGATCGTACCACAAAGCAGGGTTCGATTCTCCCTTACCAACGGGAACAATTCTTCGAGGGTCAACATGTAATTGGGTAACTAAAAATTTATAGCACGCTTTAGCGCGATTTTCTGAAAGGATTTGGTTGCTTTCTGTTTCTCCGCGAGAGTCCGTATGGGAAATTAATTCAATGGTCATTTTGGGATAATCCTCCAATAATTTGGCAATCGCTCGGAGGGAATCGGTGCAATTTACCGAACTGTCGGTAATGAACTCCCAACTTCCAAATTGATACTGGATGTTGGGAAATCGTATGATACTTTCTTCTTGGACTTCAGGTTGATTGATGTTGATGGATTCTTGGATTTTTTGCCCGATAGAATCTATAATGGTCAATTTGTATTCGCCTTTTCTTAAGTTGGTCAAATTGGGGATGTTTTGTCCATTAGACCACAGATACTTGTAGGGTGGAACCCCCGACAAGATCAAAACACTTATAGAACCATCATTTCCCTGAAAGGTACTTACGTCTTTTGTAACTACGCTGTACATGAGTTTTGGTGCAGGTAGGGCAAGGGAAGTCCATAAATCAAGATCACTGCCCGCTCGATTGCTAGACCAAATCGCTTTATTGCCATACAGGGAAAAATAAGCATCAAAATAGGCGGTGTTGATGGTTGCACCTAAATTGACGGGCTTACTCCACGAGTTCCACTTTCCTTTTTTGACGCTATAAAAAACATCTGCGTTACCGAAGCCTTTAAAGCCATTGCTTGAAAAAAACAAGGTGTCTTTGGTTGCATTGAGAAAAGGTGAAATTTCATAACCCGGGCTATTTATTGTTGCCCCCATATGTTCTAACTCAGACCATTCTCCGTCGGTTTTTAAAGAAAAATAAAGGTCCTCTTCCCCTTCGCTGTCTGCGCCTTCGCATGAAATAATTAACACCGTTTCATCCGAGGACATGCCATACCCAACATATTTTCCACTAACGTCTAAGTACGGGATTTCCAGTTTTCTTTTTAAGGTCCATAGGCTGTCTCCGCTTTTTTGTTCAGCCGTGCTGATTCCTTTGCGGGAACCATGTTGGGAATAATTCGCTAATAAATACAATCGCGATAAACTGTCCTCTTGGGATTTGTGGGCTGAAATTACGGCATTGTGCAATTTGTTGTTCAGGGGGGCTAGCGGCTTGGGACTTGACCAAGAATGGTTGGTGGATAGGGAGTACCAAATGTCTTGATCGTAGATCCCACCTGCATTTTTCGCCTCATAAGTTCGGACAAAGTACAGCGTCTTGCCATCAGGAGCCAGTACAGCATTACTTTCCTCCGCAGCCGAATTAAGGGGTTCACGAAAGCGCTCCGCTTTTGAAAATTCATATAACTGGCCAAAGAAATGGACCGAAAGAGAACAACAAATGGCCAAAATGTACTTGTTAAAATCCATACCTCAAAAAGATTTCGTGCCCTCCATTGGTAAACTGATTCAAACGATTGGTAATAAAATCAATGGCATACCCAATTTTTAAATTACCCGACACCTCCATACCCGCCATCACGCCTGCAGAAGCTCCGTGATGGTAGTTTACTCCAGCCCAAAAGAGGTAGTTTATCGTTACTAAAGTTGAGAATTCAAAGGAATAAGGGGCAGCCCCCATTTTTTTTACCAAGAAGGCAGGATGAATTTCTAGCCCTGAGCTCGTGGGGATGTTATACCCTAACGACGCATTCCAATGCAATCTCGGGTCGAGATAGTTTTGCTTTTGCAGCAAGAATTGGGGGATTACACCGTGCATTGTAGCTACGGAGAAAAACCAACGTTTATTGTTCAATCCGAACCCTAAGGATCCAGAAAAATTAAGGGAGCGTTGGTTTCCATTGAGCAAAGCATCGTAGGTGGCGTCGCCGCCAGAGTAAACCAACTCGGGATCCAACACATTGAGAACCACCCCTTGGTTAGGTAGAAAGACATTGTTTCTTATACCTGCTCTCAGCCCAAGAGTCGCTTTCCAATCCGAATTCAGGGAGAGATTTAAGGCATAATTTCCGTTAACATCTAAAAAACGAAAAGCACCGTAGTCGTCAGATACCACTTGGCCGCCGACAAAATGACGCAGCACAAATTTTTTCTTCTTTTCAACGGGCGTGTAGTCTCGTTGTATTCGGCTGCCGGGATTGTAGATTGTTTTAACTTTCTTTTTAAGCAGGGTTTGGCCGTGCAAAACTAAGGTGCGCGGTTCATATCCGAATCCGGACATTTGCCACCTACCGCTTAAAGAAATGCTGCTTTGTTTATGGAAGGCCATTGCTGCCGGATTATAGACCGAGGGCGTCAGAATGAATTGCCGAAACTGAGGTAATTGCTGGGCATAAACCGTAAATCCAAACATTATAAAACTTGCTACTACTGCCTGCTTCATGGTTTTCGAATAATACTTACAATTCCATTAACTGGCTCGATGCTGCCGTCAGTTGCCTTATCAATGACGTAATAATAACTCCCGTTAGGTAAGTCCTCCCCTTGATAGGTTCCGTTCCAAGGGGAAGAGGAATAATCGCCCTCCATAGAGGTGTATAAAAGTTCTCCCCAACGGTTGAATACCCGCACTTGATTCAATGGAAATTTATCGTCCAAGCCAACAATTTCCCAGATATCGTTGTCGCCGTCTCCATCTGGGGTAAAGGCTGAAGGGGTTATCAAATTACAGGGCGCAACCGTTACTGTAAAAGCACTGACAGGGCTCAAACAACCCGCAACACTTTGTACCACATAATAGGTTGAACTGCTATCGCTGCTGGGAAAGAAGGCATTGCCTTCACCTAAATATTGCGTTAATAGCGAATCCGAAAACCAAGAAATGATTCCGTTATTATTCGGATTACTGATGCTCAAGAGGCTGCTTGATTCATTTAGACACACCGTAGTTTCTCCAACCACAAGGGGTTGCTGAGGCACCAGGAGGCTGTCCAAAAGTAAGGCGTCACTCAAGGCATTGGTGCAGTTTACATCTGAAACGCTGCTAAGGGTGTACCAACCGGCTAGATTTCCAAGATACAAGGGATTCGAATTTCCTTGAAGCGTGTCAAAAACCCCATTGAATGCATATACTAAACTTACGGGATATTGAGCGCTGAGGGATACTAACACGGAGTCAAAACTTTGGGAAAGGCAGTTAAAGGGGCCCCCTGTTAAACTCAAGAGACTCGGTAAGGGGTGAACTTGAAGTTCAAAACTGTCCTGAACCACGAACCCACAGAGGGTCGTAGCATAAAAAACTTCGTAGGTTCCGGGTTGAGTACCGTTGCTTAGCAGCGTTCCCGAGATGGGGTCGATGTTCAATCCTTGAGGTTGTGCCGAAAAGAGGCCGGTGCTTGGTATACCTTCATGGAGCTGCGCCATGGTCGGAGCAAAGCCCATGCACAATTCAACGGGGTATTGGAGGCCAAGGTCGGTATTTCCATGGTAGATATTAACCGTGCTTTGATTGGTACAGGATTGTAGCGTAAAAAAAGAGATATCGTCGAGGGCAAAGTCGTTTCCAATACCCGACTGGTTTAAATTAACCAATTCAAGCGTTGCTGCGGTATCGCTGCCAGCATTCCACATAACAGAATGTGCCTGCCAAGAACAAGTGACGTTACTTAGGGTGTCCGTTGATAGGGGCGTGCCATTAATTCTGGTTTGTAAAATGGCAGGATTTGCACCATTTACGGATTGCGAATAATATTGAAATGTGTAGTTTTTCAGGGACTCTACTGCGCAAGTCTGACGCCAAACAACGCTATTTCCCGATACGGCACCGTCAACCACCATCATCATGGCAACGCCGTTGCCCAGCGTATGGTCGAAGCAAGCGGCAAAGGGGGGTTCCCAAAAATTGGCGTTGGGGGTGAGCCCATAGGCGCTTTGAATTCCAGTTGGGTTGGAAGGCGTAAAGTAGGACAAGTCGCTGTAAAATCCCGTGTTTCCTGCCTCAAAATCCCCATTGGTGAGTAAATTGGCGTTGAGGTCGTTGGTGGAAATGGTGTAAACGGTAGTTTGGTTAGGACTTACGTTGATGCTGTCGTTGGAGGCATTTACCATTCCGGGATCTGCGGGGGATGCGGTCCACAAATAGGTAGGATTTTGTTCGGAGCTTACGCCGATAAGGACCGATTCCCCCAGGCAAATTGCTGTATCGGATGGATTGACTTCTAGGAAATTATTAGGGGGTAATAACAAATCGACCAAGGCGACGGTTTGGTTGTTGAAATCATTCACAGTACAGTTGTAAGTTCCGCTTTCCAACCCAAGAAAAGTACCTTGATTACTGCTAAGAAAACCAGAAGGGCCGTTCACTTGAAATTGGTAGGGAGGAGTCCCTCCCTTAGCGTAAAGAAAGATCCCACCGCTCAAACTATCAGAGCAATTTGGACGGGTAAGCGAAGCTGAAACAGAAAGTGCGTTATCTAACGGAAGAACCGATACATCGTCCAAAGCAAAGTCATTCCCTAAGGCAATAAGGTTGTTGTCGTATAAAGCGATGTTGACGCAGGTTGAGTTTGCTGTAAATTGAATGGCATACGGCTGCCAACCCAATGCCGGGAGAGGCGCCAAGGTAGATTGTGTAAGCACTTGGACATTTGTGGCGTTATTAAAAATAGCCTTTACATCGGCTTGGGTAGCCGAGTTGATTACCGCAGATGAAATGGAATGTAGCCAGTAGCTCATTAGGTAATCATTGCCGGATATGAGTCCGCACACTCCCCCTCCGTTATTTCCCGCTTGCCAAAAAGGTTGGTTTCCACCGACAGTACCCCCGTCGACAATGAGCATTTGCCCATTGCCCGATGTGTGGTCGCCGATGGATAGAAAAAAAGTTGGGTTAACCAGTTCCGGTTGATTGCTTAGGGCAAAATTTCCAGGCACGGTGGTTCCGCTGAAAGGAGCCGTGAGAAGCGCATAGCCGTTACCATTGACATTGAACCCAATTCCGGGGCCGCCAAGCTCAAAGTCTCCGTTGAATAGGTGATTTTGGCTTAGAGTGGGCAAAGCAAAACAGGATAAAAGAATAATTAACCATGCTTTCACATTTCAAAGTTAGGATGATTATTGAATTGAGGGAATTGTGGGAAAAAAATTCCCTTCAATCCATGCAAGAACAGGGGGGGTCAATTAAGAGGATACAGTGTTTAAAATCCTGCACCATTTTTCCATGCACAACATGTCCGTACATAACTCCTTGAATATCGAGCTTTTTGAGCTTAGGTAGTTCTTTCAATTTTGGGGAAAAATATTGAATGGCATTGTCGTACATGTCAAGGGATTCGAGATTCTTTAGGTAAACAATCTCATCGGGAATCCTGTCAATTTGATTCATGCCAAACGACAATTGCGTAAGTGCTTCGAGTTGAAAAATGGCGTAGGGAATAGCCTTCATTTTATTGTTGCTCAAATCGAGATGACTGAGGTTTTTGAGAAGGCTTAACGAATCGTTCAAAAGTTCCAGTTTATTTTTTGAGAGATTGAGTTTGGTTAAATTGGGCAATTCATAAACGATGGAAGGTATGGCATACAGTTTTTCCCTTCGCAGGTCCAAAGAATAAACGCTGTCCTTTACCGCATTGTTGAGCTCGGAAAGCCGATAAGTGCGGTTAGGTTGCGCGGTACTCAAAAAATTAAGGGCGCAAAAAATAATGCCTAAGGTGCGCTTCATCCTGGGATAATTGTTCTTTCAGTTCATTTAAGGTATTGAATTTTCGCTCGTTTCGAATACGGTCATGCATAAAGACTCGAACCTCACTTCCGTAAATATCCGAATTAAAGTCAAGAATATGTACCTCTATGACCTCCTTGATGCCATGAAGGGTGGGCCGGATTCCTATATTCATCATTCCCCAATAGGAAGACGCCGCAATTTCGCACTTTACCGCGTATACGCCTTGGCCCGGGATTAACTTTGAGCAGGACCGTAACTCCAAATTAGCCGTTGGGTAGCTCAGGGTTCGGCCGTTTTTTGCTCCATGTACCACGGTTCCCACAAAGGAATAATGATAACCGAGCAAACGGTTTGCCTCTTTTGGGTTTCCGGAACTCAACGCATTTCGAATTTTCGTTGAACTAACAATAATCGAGTCGACCGCCTGTGCTGAAATTTCTACAACCTCAATACCTTGAGGGCTCAGTTCCCTGCGCAGAAGTCCAATATTTCCTTCACGGTTGTTACCAAATTTATGATCGTACCCCAATATAACGCCTGAAATAGCGAGGCGTTGGACTAAATATTGATGAATAAAATCCAGGGCAGTTAGTTGGGAAAATTCTTTGGTAAACGGGACAACGAGCAAAAAATCCAATTCCGTTTCTTGAAGCAGTAAAATTTTTTCCTCCAGGATACTAAGTAAGGAAATCTCACCAAGCCCCAGGGCTTCTCGCGGGTGTGGGTCGAAAGTAATGAGCATGCATTCCACCCCCTTTTTCCGGGCCATTTGTACCATCTTTTCAATCACTTGTTTGTGTCCCAAGTGCACACCGTCGAACGTGCCTATCGTTACTAAGGGATTGGAGGTTATGTTGAGTTCCGATAAATCGTAAAATACCTTCATTATGTTGGCACAAAGGTAAAGATTCCCTCGATTCCAACCTTTGAAACATTTCAAGTACTTTTGAAGAAATTTAACACTATGGAAAACAGATTTTTGTTAGGATTTATCGCCTTGTATCTCGCTTTTGGACAGCTTAGAGCAGACGAGGGGATGCTTGTTCCCTTAGTGCTTAAAGCATTCGAGTCCGACATGCAAGCTAGGGGGATGAAGTTAACGGCCGAACAAATTTACAGCGTTAACCAAGCCAGTTTGAAGGATGCTATCCTGCAATTTGGAGGGGGCTGTACCGCAGAATTGGTTTCTAAACAGGGCTTACTCTTAACCAATCACCATTGCGGTTATTCTCAAATCCAATCCCATTCCAGCCTCGAAAACGACTATTTGAAAAATGGTTTCTGGGCAAAGGAGAAAAAGGATGAACTAACCAACCCCGGTTTAACCGCCGTGCGCATCGTTCGTATTGAGGACGTAACGGAAATGGTTTTGACCAATACCTCGGGTAAAAACGATCAATCCATCATCAACCAAAACATCGCTAACCTAGTCAGAAAAGCTGTGGAAGGCAGTCATTACGAAGCAGAGGTAAAAGCCTTCGATTACGGCAACGCCTATTATTTGATGGTTAAGGAGGTGTTTAAAGACATACGGTTTGTTGGGACCCCTCCAAATTCCATTGGTAAATTTGGCGGCGATACGGACAATTGGGTATGGCCAAGGCATACCGGAGACTTTTCCGTGTTTCGAATTTATGTGGGTAAAGACAACAAACCAGCCCCTTATTCCGTCGAAAACGTTCCGTACACGCCGCTGCAATACCTCAACATTTCCTTCAAGGAACGAAAAGAAGGCGACTTTACCATGGTTTATGGTTTTCCGGGAGTTACCGAGCAACACGTGGTTTCTGAATACCTGAAGTTCATCGTTGAGCGGGAACGTCCTGCTCGCATTGCCATGCGCGATAAAAGCTTGGAGGCCATTGGTAAGGGGATGAAGTCTTCCGAACTTATTCGTATCCAATACTCTGCTAAGCAAGCGTCGATTGCGAATGCGTGGAAAAAATGGATAGGGCAAATTGAAGGCTTAAAAAATTTAGACGGCATTGCCGTTAAACAAACCTATGAGGCTGCATATGAATCCAAAGCAGCCACCAAACCCGAATGGCAAAAGTATTCGGACGCCCTGGACTCCTTGAACCAATGGGTAAAGACGAATGCCAACAAAGAGTTGAGATACGCCATGGGAATGGAATATTTTGCTGTTGGGCCAGAGTTGTTCAAGTTGGTTAAGGCTACAAAAGATCTTTTTCAAGCGTTGTCGTTGGCCAAAACCCCCGAAGCACTTTCGGGCGCTAAAGATAAGTTGCTCTCATCTGGGCGTATGTTCTTTAAAAATTATAACAACGCAGTGGATTCTGCCATTTTTCAGGCACTAACTCAGCAGTATCAGTTGGCAGAGTCCCCATACAACGAAAGATGGAAGCTTGTAAACGTTTCTGAATTAACACGAAGGATCTATGCGAACTCCATTTTTAGCGACTCTGCGCGCTTTATCCAATTCGTCAATTCTTTTTCAAAGAAATCTTACCATAAATTGTTGAACGACCCCGGCCATCAATTTTACACCTCGTTCTACGCGATATTTTTTGAAGAGGTTGCCCCCGAATATAGGAATTATCAACAGAGGATTTCCCTGTTGATGCAAACTTATGTGGAAGGGAAATATGTGATGTTTCCCAATAAAAAACATTGGCCGGATGCTAATTCAACCTTACGGATTACCTACGGACAACTGGAAGGTTCGTCGCCTGTAGATGGCATGGCGTACACCGAACACACCACACTGGATGGAATAGTTGCTAAAAATGCCACTGGCAACGCTGATTTTGAAGTTCTGCCGCGCATGTTAGCATTGGCCAAAGCACGTGATTATGGTGTCTACGGTCAAAACGGAGAATTGTGGGTTTGCTTCACAGGTTCAAATCATACAACAGGTGGGAATTCAGGTTCCCCGGTTTTGGACGAAAACGGGAACTTGATGGGTTTAAATTTTGATCGATCTTGGGAAAGCACCATGAGCGATTTCCTTTTTGACCCAGATCGCTGCAGAAACATTGTCGTAGATATTCGCTATGTGCTTTGGGTCATGGATATTTACTCAGGAGCAAAGCACCTGGTGGATGAAATGGCATTGATAAAAGAATAGTATATCTTTGTTTTAATTTTTGTCAGGTTAAGCCATGCGAATGTTCGTAACGTTTCTTTTTCTACTGCTCGTATTTTCAGTAGGGGCATCAACAACACCTTTAAAGACGAAGAAAATTCGGGGCTTTATCGTAGACTTTAAAACAAAAGAAAAAGTCGACGAGGTAGCAGTCGAGTTGTTATCTTCTGTCACGGGACAACGTTTTAAAACGAAAGCCAGCAACGGTGAGTTTATCTTTTCGCAAGTTCCAATTGGTAAATGCGTGTTGCTGTTAACGGATCAAGATTATGTGTCAGATACGCTAGCGACCTTTGAAACCAACGCTCGGGAACATAGGATTCATTACACATTCAACAAAGACCAACCTTTTCTTGCTCAACTAAAGGTAACGTGGTTTTTTAATTGGGGGAATCGTAAAGTCGTACTCGCAAACGGCAAAACCTATGTGCAAGAACATTATTGGTCTCACCTCTTGGCAAAAATTATTTTGGTTATCTATGCTTTTTGCCTAATCATGATATTTTATTATAGCGTTATACAGTTAAGCTTGGCCGTTAATTACCGTAAATCGAAGAAAAAAGCCGGTGTACCAACGCCTATCTTCGATCCATCAAAAGCTCCAAAGGTTACCGTTCAATTGCCGATGTATAATGAAATGTTTGTGGCTGAGCGCATCATCGAAAAAACGGCTAAATTCAATTATCCTAAAGATAAATTGCAAATCCAAGTTCTGGACGACTCCACGGATGAGACCAAGGATATCATTGCCCGGAAAGTCGCCGAAATCGCGGCGCAGGGAGTAAACATTCAACACGTTCATCGAGTGGATCGAACTGGTTACAAAGCAGGTGCCCTTGATGCCGCTATGGGAGAAGTTCAGGGAGAATTTATTGCCATTTTTGATGCCGACTTTGTGCCCGACGAAGACTTCCTTCTTCGCACTATTCCCTATTTCAATCATGAAAATATCGGGGTCGTCCAAACGCGTTGGGGGCATTTGAATAAATCCTATTCGATATTAACGGAACTTCAAGCTTTTGGCTTGAACGGACATTTTGCCATTGAGCAACAAGGTCGAAATGCATCAGGACACTTCATTAATTTCAACGGTACGGCTGGAATTTGGAGAAAAAGTTGCATTGAGGATGCAGGGGGTTGGGAACATGATACCATTACTGAAGACTTAGACCTGAGCTATCGTGCGCAAATGAAGGGGTGGAAGTTTACCTATTTAGAAGATGTTGAGTCCCCTGCGGAATTACCTATTACCATGTCGGCACTCAAAAGCCAACAACATCGTTGGATGAAAGGGGGAGCAGAGGTTTTTATTAAAATACGAAAGCGGCTTGTGGTACAAAAAGGGCTTCGTTTTACGGATAGGATACACGGGTTGGCGCATCTGTTCAATTCCTCCGTTTTTTTATTCATTCTCATTTTATCCATCCTGAGTTTAGTCATTCTTCATATCAAAGATTCTTTTTCCGATTTGAATTTTTTCGTCCAGTTTGGTGCATTTTTTATCTCGAGCACCTTGTTTTTAGCCTTTTACTACTGGAATTCCTACCGCGACAAAACAGGCAATTTCTTTCCGGATTTAATGCGTTTTGCAAAGCGTTTCATCCAGTTTTTATCGGTTTCCATGGCACTGTCGCTCAGCAATGCGGTGGCGGTGATTGAAGGATACCTTCGAATTAAAAGCTCTTTTGTGCGAACCCCAAAATTTAATGTTGCCCGAAAAGACGAGTTTAGCGGAAACCATTACGACAAAAAGAGCCTGTCTATTTTAAACATCGCCGAAGGTATACTAATGTTAGCTTTTGGTTACACGGCGTTGATTAGAACGATTTACGGAGATCTGGGCATGGTGCCTTTTCATGCGATGTTGGCAGTGGGTTATGGTGTAATTTTTTTCAGTACCATCCAAGAAGTTCGAAAAGGGAAATAATGAAAGTTCGCCTCTTGGTCGTTGGCAAAACCCTGGAAACGTCCCTAAAAATCCTGGAGGATAAATACACCCAGCGACTTGTGCATTATTTGCATTACGAAAGGATGGATCTTCCGGATGTCAAAAATGCGGGATCCCTAAGTTCAGACCAATTAAAAGAGAAAGAAGGACTGTTAATTCTCTCGAAAGTTGGGCGGGAGGACTTTTTTGCGTTGCTGGATGAAAAGGGGGATCAGTTTACCTCAGTTAGTTTTTCAAAATGGTTGGAATTAAAGTTTCTTTCATCCAACAAACGAATTACTTTTTGTGTTGGGGGTGCTTTTGGATTTTCAAAACAGGTGCATCAGCGCGCAGATGCAAAAATATCGCTCTCGAGGATGACCTTTTCTCATCAAATGGTTAGGACAATTTTTTTGGAGCAATTATACCGCTCATGCACGCTGATCAAAGGGGAAAAATACCATCATGAATAGCCCTCATTGCCCTTGAATTATGCTTCAATCCTTCGAAATTTTAGGACTTGATTTAATATTCTTACTGATGTATCTATCGCTGATTCTTGTGGCGAATAATCAGATAAAAAAGGCTTATCATTCCACAACATTGATTCCGTTTTTTTATTTCGGTTGGCTCTTTAAAGTATTATTTTCCCTCATGTTTTCCTCGGTTTATTTGTTCATTGTGGGCGGGGGAGATATCAATGCCTATTGGAAAGGGGCTTGTTGCTTAGCCGATTTATTTTATTCCAACCCAGAGGCTTATTTTTCTGAGTTGTGGCATACCGAAAGAACTTTGGGCATTGCCCATCACTTTAACAGCCTTACCGGTTACCCACCCGGTTGGATTTGGCGGGAGGAGGAGGCTTGGTTTGCCACCAAGGCTATTTCATTGTTCGCAATTATTACCTTCAAAGGATTTTGGACAACAACGCTGCTCATATCGACCCTTGGATTTTGGGTAAATTGGCTCCTCGCAGTGAAGCTGGATAAGAACGAGGGGTTCTCCAGAAATACGATTCTAGCAGCGTTGTTTTTTATCCCCTCTGTTGGTTTTTGGTGTTCTGGAATCAGTAAAGACAGCCTAGCCTTAATGTTGACCATCTTCCTAATTTATCAGTTTTTTAATTTCCTAAAATGGGAGGAATCAGGGCGATTTTTGCGCATCTTTTTGATACTTTGCTTGGTGTACTTAACTTATTTGATCAGGCACTATTTGGCCTATGCAATAGGAGGGCCTTTTATCCTTGCGTTTGTGGGCCGTTACGGTAAACGTTTCGTAGGGCGTCCATTATTTCTTTGGATTTTTAGGCTTACGGTATACATTGTGCTCATTATCGTTTCCATAATAATTATTGATGCCGATCAATCGAAAGCTCTTTTAATGGAAGCCAACATTACTAAATCCGATTTCAGTTTGAATCCCATTTACAGCGGTGCCAAATATGATATGCCGACTTTCACGGGGTCTGCCATTGATTTGTTATCAATATTCCCTTTAGCGATTTATACTGCGCTCTTTCGTCCCACGTTTCTTGACAACGTTGGTCTAAGCTTTATTATCAACCAGGTAGAGAGTCTGCTGTTTCTTTTTCTTGTGATTCGCTTCGTATTCAGAAAAACCTTTTTCAAGCAACTCAATGCGCTTGTTCGAGATGAATTCCTTTTGTACATCCTGGTTTTTGTTTTATTGGTGTCATTTATGGCAGGTTATTCTTCAATCCTTTTTGGGGTATTGGTACGAATTCGATCGGTTGCTTTACCCTTTTTGATACTTTTACTTTTCAGAGGAAAAGGTTCATCGGAAACGTCAACGTAATTATGTGCGGTATTGCTGGTATTTTAGACTATTCAGGAGCCTCAAATGACCTTGTTTTAGAACAAATGAGGGATTCCCTGGTGCATCGTGGGCCAGATAACGGAAACCAAAGTTCTTGGAAAGGCGCTTGTTTTTTGGGATTAGCGCATCGAAGACTGGCAATTATTGATCCTTCGGACTCCGGGAACCAACCTATGCACTTTAAGCATCTTTCCGTCGTATTTAATGGCGAGATTTATAACTTCAAAGCAATAAAAAAAGAACTGCTCTTGTGCGGACATTCCTTTGAAACAGCCTCGGACACTGAGGTGTTATTGCATGCCTTTTATGAATGGAATTTAGATGCCGTTAATCGGTTTAAAGGAATGTTTGCCCTTGCTCTTGTGAACCATCAATCTCAACAACTTTATCTTTTTCGCGACCGCTTTGGTGTTAAACCGCTTTATTATTTTCATAAAGATAAAACTTTTCTTTTTGCAAGCGAATTAAAAGCGTTTCATGGTCACCCCGCATTTAAAAAGGAATTAAATCAGGCGTCGTTAGCTCATTTTTTTCTTTTCGGAAATGTCCCTGCTCCTGAATCCATTTTTGAGAACACCTTCAAATTAATGCCAGGATCCTGCCTGCGGGTCAACATCCTTGATTTGACTTTTTCGAACCTTATTTATTGGTATCCAAAGGCAACTGAGGAAATCATGCCTGCAATCCATTTTGAGGAAGCTAAAATCAGGGTAAAATCCCTATTGGAGGCTTCGGTAATTCAGCGAACGGTATCGGATGTGCCGCTTGGCTTATTTCTCTCGGGAGGCTACGATTCTGCGACCGTTGCCGGAATACTTACGCAACATACCGGATCCTTGAAAACATTCACGGTTTCGGTACCCGATATCGGATTAGACGAAGGGCCCAAAGCGCGTCAAATCGCTCATCATTTAGGAACAGATCACACGGAAATAGAGTGCTCGGCAGATGAAGCGAGGCGAGTAATCCCTAAGTTACCTTCCATATACGATGAACCTTTTTCCGACAGCAGCGCGATTCCGACTTATTTGGTTGCCAAAGAAACCGTCAAGTCTGTGAAGGTAGCCTTAAGCGCTGATGGTGGTGATGAATTTTTTGGAGGTTATAACCGTTATCGGTATTATTACAAGATTCCAAGTTGGATTAACCGTTTGCCAACGGCTCTTGGGAGGGGAGTAGAAGCCACCGTTGGTGCTTTAAACCTAAAAAATCTGAAGGCCCAAAGAGTTGCAAAATTTTCTCGATTAATAGGGAATTTCTCGCTGGAGACATACATGAAAGCCATGACCTACTCCGTGTCGGAAGAGTTTGTTCATCAATTGCTTCGCGAACCTCACAGGGTAAAGGGGCTGCCATTTGTAGAATCGCATAGCCCAATCAGTACCCTTATGTTAAACGATACCGTAAATTATCTTCCCAACGATATTTTACACAAGGTGGATCGAGCAACAATGGCCGTGGGACTAGAAAGCAGAGAGCCTTTCCTTGACGATGAACTATACCTTGCTCTTGCACAACTGCCTGACGCGTTCAAATGCACGCCAAGAGCATCGAAAATACTTTTAAAAGATATTGCTCATCAGTACATTCCTTCCGGTATTTTATCAGGCCCCAAAAAAGGTTTTGCCATTCCAATAAATGACTGGATGAGGCAATATCTCCAACAAGAATTAAGGTATTTTTCTTCCCTGGAATTTCTCAATAAACAACGGCTATTCCACGCGGAATTCGCAAATAAAGAGGTTCAGCAATTTCTGAAAGGCAACGACGCAAAGGCCCTTTTTGTTTGGTATTTTTACAGTTTTCAATCTTGGTACGAAGAATGGATGTAGCTTGTAAAATCAACGTTGAGCAGCACGTTTTGTCATTTAATTTCCCTGCTGGAACAAGCCGGGGTGTCATGCGTTGCAAAAAACTATGGATTATTGAATACATCCGAGACGGCAGAGTTGGGCGAGGGGAATGCAGCATCCTGGAGGGGCTTAGTCCGGAGTATGCAGATGATGCATCCTATGAGACCACGCTTTTGGAATATACAAGAAGCATTCAGAAGCGTTGCACCAATCCTGTAGATAGCCTAAGAAAATTGCTCGAATGGTTTCCTCAACTCAGCCAACAGCCCTCGATTCGTTGCGGAATTGAAATGGCCCTTTCGGATTGGATTTGTCCCATCGAGGAAGTTGTTTTTGATACTGACTTTGCGCGAGGTAAATCGGCCATTCCTATTAATGGTTTAATCTGGATGGGTAGTATTCCTTGGATGGAACAGCAAGTAGAGGAAAAAATAGCGCAAGGATTTCAAGTGCTTAAATTTAAAATTGCTGCCCTCGAATGGGAGAAAGAGCTGGAGTTTCTCAAGAGGGTAAGGTCTCGTTTTTCGAAAGAATGGTTAACCATTCGCTTAGATGCTAACGGAGGTTTTCGGGAAGCTGAAGTTGTTTCGCAAATGAGGCAATTGAGTGCCTTGGATATTCACTCCATTGAGCAACCGGTAAATCCAAGCAATCTTCGCATGTTAAAAGAACTTTCGAAACTTAATGTGATTCCGGTAGCTTTAGATGAATCCTTAATCCCGTGCTACAGTGCGGAAGAAAAGCGCAAATTATTAACGGATATCAAACCTCAATACCTTGTTTTAAAGCCAAGTTTACACGGTGGATTTACAGGAGTCCGAGAATGGATTTCCCTGGCCGAGGAACATGGGATAGCTTGGTGGATCACTTCTGCGTTAGAATCAAATATTGGGCTCAAGGCGATAGCACAATTCACAGCAACTTATCCGGTGAAGTGTGCCCAAGGGCTTGGAACGGGTGGCCTATTCACTTCCAATTTTCCCTCAAATCTTCGGCTCAACGGTCCAATGTTAACCCATTATTTCCCGGAACAAGGCCTTATTTCATCGCACGTCGAATAAATATAGTCGTGTAACAACCATTGAGCCGCTATAGCCAGTTGGGAATAATTTTGTGAATTGTTTCCAAAACTGGCCGCAGTAGTTACCCACATTGTTTGAATAAGTTCCATAACCGAGGCTTTAAAATTGATTTTCTTAACCACTGCGGCCACGTTGTTGGCCCCCGCATGATAAACGTGCATGACCAACAGGCGAAATCCCAGGTCGTTTTCATCGTAACAAATTCCCCGTTCGTTGAGCATATTGCGCGCTGCGGGAATGCAAGTCTGTGCGAGTAACTGGGCGGCAACGTAGGCACTTTTGGCAAAATTTGCACGTTCATCCAAAGAACCATTGACCAGGAGGCCATAGCGTCTTGCCACTGCAGGCATCAGTTGAAATGCGCCATAGGCCCCACTAATTGATTTTTTCAAGCAAGCGGGACTCTCAATTAATAAAATGGCTTGAGCATACCAAGGATCAACCGAATGGTCTTCAAAAATTTTTATTCCTTCTCCAAGTGTGGGAAATACTTCGTGAAAACGATAAAAATCCTTTTTACCCGTTGTCACAAACAGCGATTCCGTAGAGTCGATACCAAATCGTTCTCTGAGTGCCGCTTTGGTCGCTGCTTTTTCGCTATCGGTTTGTTTCGACCAGGAGCTGTAGGCGATGGTTGCTAAAATTTGCCGGGTCCTTGCGACATTTACAACGCATGAATCCGGCGGCAACAGCATAATTTTTCGCCAAAACTGTGGTTGGGGTAAACTTACCCAGCGTTCCATAAATAGCGCATCAGAGTGCATAACACGGGTTAGTTGATTTTTTGTGGTTACCTCAATTTGTTCCTTGAGCCAAGATTGTGCCTGTACCGAGAACGTTGTCGCGACGAAAGTTATTGCAACAACAAAAGCCTTACATATCATAACATCGAAATTAGTGACTTTCAAACCCGAACAACCCATTTAGTTACTTCATTTACCAACAGACAGTTTTTAGTTATTATATTTGAGTGAAATGCGAATGTATCATTGGATTGGTTTTCCATTCATTTTCCTTGTCAAGGTTTATCAATGGATTATATCGCCCTTGTTTCCCCCTAGTTGCCGTTTTACTCCCTCTTGCTCCAATTACATGATTGATGCCATCAAAGAATGGGGATTGATCAAAGGTGTATTTCTCGGCATTAGGCGAATCGCTCGATGTCATCCAAAGGGAGGATGCGGGCACGATCCGGTTCCGAAGAAAAACCCTTCTCCTTTAAAGTCCACCCCCGATCGCGAAGAAGGCTCCTATACGATTGAAGGTTGAGATAGGTTTTTTCCAAATCGCTAACGCGCTCCAACGTAATAACTTGTCCATTGACCTCCAAATTAGCGTCGTTCCAACAACCGCCATAATGCTCAAGCTCCAAGTTTTCCAACCATTGTAGCCACTTTTTCAAGATCTGTAAACCTTGGCTGTTGACGATTCCAAAATCGGCGGAGCCAAGCGAACGAATTACGTGAAGTTTTTTTCTAGCCCGAGTAAATAAGACGTTAAGCCGTTTTTCTCCTCCAAACTGCGTCAAGGGGCCCATGCGTAAGTCCACTTTTCCGTCTTCATTTTTTCCATAGCCGAGGGAAATGATTAACTCATCGTATTCATCGCCCTGTACCTGCTCTAAGGTTTTAAGCACCAGTTTTCCATTGGCTAAAGCTTGCCAAACGATTGCCTCATTGTTATGCCGTAATGTTTCGCAGAGTGCTCCAAGCTGTCGCTCTGAAAAAGTAACTACCCCAACGGTTTGTGATTTGGAGGACAAGCACTTTAGGAGGATTTCAACAAGCGTTTCAATTTCTTGTTGGTTAATTCCTTCACGATATAACCCCGCTTGAATTAAGTGGTCTTCAATGGCTTTGTAGGGGGGGAAGCACGGAACAACCACCAATTCATTTTGGTAAAATTGCGCATTGGAAAATTCAATCAAGCTTGCATTGCGGCTGCGATAATGGAATTTCAGCCTTTTCGTGGGCAGGTTGTAAGCAGCATGCTCTAAAAGATTCATGCGTTCGTTCGATCCACTTGAAAAATAAGAAGTTGGTGCCATTTGCATGAGATCTCCGACGACAATAATGCGTCCTGAGCGGTAAAGGGTACCTAAAGCGTGCGATAAGGGCATTTGACTCGCCTCGTCCACCAAGCCAACATCAAACAGGCTGGGGCTTAATTCAAAATCTAAGGTGAGTTGTACAGGATTGGTAAACCACAAAGGCTTGAGGACCTTCACCCATATTGAGGCCGAACTCGATAGCACCTCGCGAACTGTAGGTAAATTTCGCTTGCGCGCAAACCATTTAACCAGCTCGCGTTTTCCTGCCTTTAAAGTTTCTTTAAGATGCAGTTGTTTTTCGGTCAAGCGACGGTTAGGAAGCGCCAATAATTCATGGAAAGCATCAAACTGTTCTTTTCTTTTTCCGTGCAACAAAGAAGCAAAGCCTTCAGCAGAAATTTCCATACTTTTGGACAGGAAGTCTAGGTATTCCTCCGAAGATTCGATGAACGAGTTCATGGAGGGATTCTGCGATAAAAAACGGTTCCACGCTGTTTCGATAACCGCCTTATTCAAGGCTCCGATATTCGCAACGTTGCGCAAGGCTTTTTTGGTTTCAACCTGTACATTATCCCAAAGTTTAAGGTAAGGAACCAAGGCTGAGGCACGCGCAGTTAGCCCTAACATTAACTCCATCATATTTCGTTCATTGGAGGATTGGAAGGTTCTATTGAGCGTTGAAAGAATTTTACTTACGCGAAAAAAGTGCTCATTGTTGATTTGAACTTGTTCGGGAGATAGGGATTGATAAAGAGGATATAAAGGGCTATTCTGAGTTTGGATAAATCCGAAAAATGCTGTGAAATCCTTGGAGGGCTCATGAAACCCGATGCTGTCAAGCTTTTCTTGAAGCCTTATTTCTAAGGATTTGAGTTTATAAAATTCGAGCGTAGTATGGATTAACTCTTGCCAATTTAACCCTTCAATTCTAAGCCAAAGAATTTTTTGCCGTTGAATTTTCTTTCGATTCCAAAAACGTTCTTTACTCCAATTTTCCTTTAATATTTGCAATTCTTCGAAAGTAGGAAGGGTCCGCCAAGAAGCTATTTTATCCTGCAATTGCTCTTTTTGTGTTCTCAGTTTTTCAAAATCGCGTTTTAATTGGAAAAGGTGTTTTTTGCGTTTTAGAAGCGGATAAAATCGCGCATAATTTTCTCCTGAAAAAAGATGCGCTGCCTGACAAATCCGATAGTATTCAGAAATTTTTTCCAAAGAATTTTCTTCCAGCGGTAACTTACTCAGTTCCTCAATGGTATGTCGCCAAATGACTAAAAGGTCTTCAAATTCGTTCTGAAGAGTCCATGTAGGAGAAATTTGGCTAAGGTATTGGATTAAATCGTTGGGAATTTTTTGAAGTATGTCCAGGTCTTTCTTCCAAGATGCGTAGCTCGGGAGACCAGCTTGATAACGGGTTTTTTGTAAGGGGTCAAGCTTTGTTTCTCTTAAAAATGCCTTCGGACTTAAGGTTCCAATAGTGCCTGGTGTGTGGTACAAAATTAGGTCTTGGTTGAATTGATTCACCAACGCCAAGGATTCATCCCTTGCGTGTTTAGGGGAATATTGTTCCAAAAGATTCCACGACTGCTTAAGGGAGGAGAGCAGGCTTTTGGCACTGTGTTCTCCATTGCGTAAAAAGATAAAATCTTCCAAGTCATGCACCTTGAAGCGCTGATAAAGGACTTCAAGTGCTTCCTTTTTCGAGGAACATACCAGCACGTGCTGCTCATCCTGAATCAATAAGCCTAATAAATTGGCTAAGACTTGGGATTTACCCGTTCCCGGAGGACCTTGGATAACCAACCCACTTTTTCTTCCCAGCGTTATGGCATCAAATTGCGATTGGTCAGATGGAAATAGTAAGGGCAGAACTTTATCGTCAGAGGAATCATCTATCTGCTGACTTCCATCAAAGAAATAATCCAATCGATGAAGATCGTCCTTGGTTTTTAATTCTACTGCATCTCGCAAAAGGGCATAGCGAAAGGGATGAAAAAATCCCACATAGCGTTCGTGATCGTTGACCTCGAAGCCTATGTCCGACAACTCTTTAACGATTAACTCTTTATCCGTTTCCAAAGATTTGGAACTCAAATGCATTAATCCTTGAGTATGGGGATTAAGCATCCATTCGTCTTCGGAAAGATTCCATTTAAGGGTGTTTCGGACGCCGTTATATTGTGGGTTGATGGTGTGAATGAAGAGGGGGATATAATTTCCTTCTTGACTTTTAATCCAACCTTCGGCCACGCTCAAAGAAGCGTAGCCCTGCTGTTGTTCTTTTTTGTTCGCCTGTTTTAAAAGAGTTTCCAATGCGGGGCTTATCGGGATTTCCCCGGCTTCAAATGGAATAGAGTTTTTTGGAGAAAAATGCACCAACAAATCGTTGGCATTGAACATGGATAGCTCGCGCTCGAGCATGTTAAGTTCTTCCAATACTAGGGGGGGAGTGATCTTCACACCTCTAAATTAACCGAATTTAATTTTTTGCAACAATTTACCTTAACTTTACCAACAATTCTTTTTGCATGAGGCTTATTTTTTTAACACTCCTCTTAAGTTGCATCGAAGTAAATGCGCAAATTACGCTATCGTACACCGATTTCGGAACAGCTGGTGACACCGTTCGAATTTCTCAGACGCAAGCCGGTAATTTGGATTTTACTTCAACCGGGGCTAATTTCACCTGGGATTTCAGTTCTCTCGTGGCAAGTAGCCAATACCTGAAAGAATTTAGGCCCGTAGGATTTTCTTCCATCTTGGTTTTCGGTACTTATGGACCTCTTGCCTCCAGCAATTATCAAGCCTCGTATTTCAATCCAACCAACGATTTGCCATTGGATCAATTATCTCAATTTCTACCTGTGGAACTGAGTAATTTAAACCTTTATTCCAAACGGACACAGGATTCAATTACTTCTTTGGGGTATTCGATTGCCGTTAATGGACAAGGGGTTCCCTTCAAGTCCGACACCATTGAAACCCGTTACAAACTCCCTTTGAACTACAACGATTCACACTACTCAAGAGGCTACACCTACATCGACCTTAATCCTATCATCGATTTTAAAATCAAACAATACCGCGAGCGAACCAGCAACGTGGACGGCTGGGGAACGATTATTACGCCTAAAGGAACGTTTCCGGTTTTGAGAATTCGTCATGACATCAATGAAAGGGATTCCGTTTATCAAACCTTTTTTGGAGGGGGTCAGTGGTTTGGCGGACCCCTCATACAGCGTATCGAGTACGAATGGTTTACCAATGGGGAGAAAGAATGGATTCTGAAGGCTTCAGAAAACAATGGAAACGTTAACTTGGTAGAATATCAAGAAGATTATTTAGGATTGGACGCTTCACTCAGTGAACACCGCTTCGAGGTTGTTGTCGGGCCTAACCCAACATCGGGCGAGTTGATCATTGAATCAAACACACCTGTGGATGCGGCCGAAGTAGTTGATGCGCTCGGAAGAATCGTTCTTAGTGAATACGCAGTGAATGCCTTTTCCATGACCCTGGATTTGAAGCACCTTTGTCAAGGTACCTATAGGGTTGTAATTCGTGGAGATCAAGCAGCTGAAGAATTTTCAATAGTCAAATGGTAATCGTACCTTTGAGAAGGCAAATCGGCTTATCGCTGTCCTGGTTTACAGGAGGGAGGAAAGTCCGGGCAGCACAGAGCATCGTACTTCCTAACGGGAAGGGTTCACGCAAGTGAATACAGAAAGTGCCGCAGAAAATAAACTACCTTGATGATGCACGCATGTCAAGGAAAAGGTGAAAAGGCGAGGTAAGAGCTCACCGCTTCAACAGCGATGTTGTTGGCAGGGCAAACCTTACGAGCTGAAAGACCATGTATACCGGAGCATGTCCTAGACATTGAGGGTTGCTCGCCCGATTCCGGAGGGTAGGTCGATTGACGCTGACGGTGACGTCAGTGCTAGATAAATGATAAGCAGTTGCGTCACGTGTGACAAAACGAACAGAACCCGGCTTATGATTTGCCTTTTTTTAATTTCTCCATCCATGGAAGCAAAGCACCTCATTTGTGAAGCACTGAAGGATTCCGGTAATTTGGTTCACCGTATCCAAATGGAGCAATATTTGCGAAATCAATTTGCTTTTTTGGGGGTTATGAGTACACGGCGAAAAGAAATCCTGAGGCAATTGAAGAAGCGCTATTTAGATACGCTCAATCCCCAACAAAAAAGAAAGTTGGTCGCTTCGCTATGGGCTGAGGAACATCGGGAATATCAGCTTTTTGCGCTCGATTGGATGAAGAAATGGAATGCTCAAGATTACTTAGAAACAGATATTGAATTTTTTGAAGGATTGATTTTACAAAAGCCGTGGTGGGATACGGTGGACATTTTCGCACCAAATTTGGTGGGAAAATATGCCAAGCGGTTTCCAAAGAAAATGAGGGCCGTGCTAAAACGTTGGGAAAACCATCGTTCATATTGGTTGAGAAGGTCTTGCCTCATTTTTCAATTGCGTTATCGCAGGGAAACCGATTTAGAACTTTTGCAACATTTTGTTCATTCCTTAGCCCAGGAAAAAGAATTTTTCATCCAAAAAGCCATAGGATGGAGTTTGCGCGAAGTCTCAAAATGGAATCCTGTTTGGGTACAACACGTAGTTTTGCAAGAGCAGCTCGAAGGCTTGGCCAGGCGCGAGGCACTTAAGTATGTTCAGTAACCTTGAATTGAGTATTTTTGAGCATGAGAAATTTACACTTTCTGGGTATTGTTGTGGTTTGGGTAAACTTCTTATTCGGCCAGTACCGTCCGGAGAACGGTGTTGCTCCTTCTGAATTCGGTAAAATCGCAATCACGCACGTGGATGTGTACGTGAGTTCGGGTAAAAAACTGAAGAATGTTACGGTCTTAATTTCAGATAAAAAAATTGTTGCAATCGGAGAATCCACTAAAATTCCGGAAGGGTATCTTGAGTATGAACGCGATGGTCATACCATCGTCCCCGCATTTATAGAGATTAATTCAAGTGCCGGAACAAGAACGGCTAAGTCGGAATATCAAGGATATTATCCGCAATTAGAGTCGGCGAAAAAAGGAGATTTTTACTGGAACGAGGCTATCCATCCAGAAATTCATGGGATAGACGGATTAAATGCAAACGACGATCGATTTGATGAATTAAAAAAAATGGGTTTTGGCTTTGTTACGCCTCTCCAAAACGACGGTATTGTTCAAGGGGTCGCTCCTCTTTTAGCTATTGGGGCTCAAAAGGAAAGTGATTTTGTGCAGCTCGCGGAGCTTTCCCTCCACCTTTCCTTGGATAAGGGGGTTTCCCAACAAACTTACCCCTCTTCCCTCATGGGATCGATTGCGTTGCTTCGTCAGGCTTATTACGATTTGAATTATTACAAAAATCATAGGGATGCCCCTTTGGGCAAGCAATCCATGGACCCCTGGACCGAGGCGGATGAATTGCCTGTATTTTTCAAAGTCAACGATAAATGGGACATTCTTCGTGCAGAAAAAATTGCTCAAGAATTTAAGCGCTCCTTTATCTACATTACCGCCGGAGATGAGTACGCCATCGCCGAAAAATTAAAGGAACAACGCGCCTCATTAGTGATTCCGCTTAATTTCCCTAAACCTTATGATTTAAAGGACCCATATACGGCCCGCAATATATCCATCGAAGAATTGAAACATTGGGAGCTAGCGCCCTTTAATTTTATCATGCTCAAAAATCAGGGGCTATCTGTCGCGCTTAGCACTCAGGGAACTCCGACAGCGTCTGTTTGGACTTCTTTACGAAAGATGATCTCGCTTGGGGCTAAACCTGAAGACGTATTGGCCGCTCTCACCGAAGTACCCGCCGCGTTTTTAGGGGTTGACTCATTAATAGGGACGCTAAACCCGGGTACCTTGGCAAGTTTCGGCGTGTACAACAAAGATCCATTTTATTTTGAAGCAGATTTGCTTGAAATGTGGTCTCTGGGTCGCCCGGAGAGCATAAAACCTTTTGTGCCCAACACTTTAGGAAAGTACAACCTGAACCTAAAAAATAAGCGTTTTGAAATGTTGGTCATTGGCAATCCCCAAAAACCTTCGGTTTCGTTAATTGAGATAAAAGATATCTGGGACACGAAACTCCGGGCTTACAAAAAGGATACCCTTAAAACAACTGTAAACTTTTCAGCAACGGGCTCGGATATTTCCTTTCAATTTACGACAAAAGATTCCGAAAAAGGAGAGGCTTACATGTTGCGCGGAAAAATTATTGGAAACGGTAGCGTATGGGAGGGGGATCTCGTAAACCCAAATGGTAGCTGGGGACATTGGTCAGCGATTCGCAAATCACAGGTTTCGGATACCTCGGGAAAAATAAAAGTCTCAACAGCAGCTATTCCGGCTTGCTGGTATCCTAATATGGCTTATGGATACGACCAATTGCCGGTTGAAACGACTACCGTTTTTGAAAACGTCGTTATTTGGACCAACGATGCCAAAGGGATTATTCAAAACGGTTACGCAGTAGTGCAAAAGGGGCTGATCACTTATGTTGGTTCAAGCAAACCAAATTACCCCCAAAATGCCAAAATCATAGATGGTCGGGGGTTTCATCTGACCTCGGGGATTATTGATGAACATTCTCACATCGCCATTTCACGAGGAGTCAACGAAGGAGGACAATCGGTGTCCGCTGAGGTTAGCATTGGTGACGTAGTTTATCCAGAAGATATTTCCATTTATCGACAATTGGCAGGGGGAGTTACCGCTGCTCAGCTTTTACACGGCTCGGCGAATGCCATTGGAGGGCAATCGGCGTTAATCAAATTAAAATGGGGAACAACCCCCGAAGAAATGAAAATTAGTGGGGCACCCGGTTTTATCAAGTTTGCCCTGGGTGAAAATGTGAAGCAATCTAATTGGGGAGAACGAAATGTCGTCCGATTTCCACAGACAAGGATGGGAGTGGAACAAGTATTTTATGATGCATTCTACAGGGCAAAACATTACAAAAAGGCATGGGAGGTTTTTGGGGCATCAAATACAAGCCAAGCTCAAGCTCCTAGGGTGGACCTTGAATTGGACGTGTTGTGCCAAATTCTGGACTCCAAACGGTTTATAACATGCCATTCCTACGTTCAAAGTGAGGTAAATATGCTCATGAAGGTGGCCGACTCCATGGGGTTTAGAGTGAATACATTTACTCATATTTTAGAGGGGTATAAGGTGGCGGATAAAATGAAAACACATGGTGCCGGTGGCTCAACTTTTGCGGATTGGTGGGCTTATAAGTTTGAGGTTAATGATGCAATTCCTTACAACGCTGCTTTAATGCACCAGCAAGGGATAACAGTGGCAATTAATTCGGATGATGCAGAAATGGGACGAAGGCTGAACCAGGAAGCAGCAAAAGGATTTAAATACGGTGGGATGAGTGAGGAGGAAGCCTGGAAAATGGTGACCCTGAATCCTGCAAAACTGCTTCGTTTAGACAATCGCATGGGAAGTGTATCGGTGGGTAAAGACGCTGATCTTGTGCTTTGGTCTGCCAATCCTCTTTCCCTTCTTGCGAAAGTTAAACTAACGATGATTGAAGGAGTGGAATATTTTAACGAAGAAAAAAATGCGGAATTACAGCGAAAAAATACGGAGGAAAAAATGCGGTTATTGAGGAAAATGTCGGAAAATTCTTCCCGGAATGACCCTAAAAAGACCCTTTTGCCGAAGAAAAAACAATTCTACCACTGCGACACCCTTGGAGAAGAGGGGACATCCAACGAAAACATGCATTGATGTTACGAAAACTTATCTTTTTTCTGGTTCTCGGTTGGTTTGGCACAGCCTTTAGCCAACGTATTTTGATTGTCAACGGCTACCTGCATCCTGCCGAGGGTCAGGAAATCACCTCAAGTTTGCTCGAAATCGAAAATGGCCGAATTAAGGCCATAAAAAATGCCTTGAGCAATTCCTACAATGCGAAAGAGTGGGATACCATTATCGACGCTTCGGACCACCATATCTATCCGGGCTTTGTTGCAGGAAATAGTACTCTGGGGCTTACAGAAATTGATGCTGTTCGGGCGACAAATGACTTCAGGGAGGTGGGTGAATTCAATCCGCACGTTCGCTCACAAATCGCTTTTAACGTGGAGTCTAAGGTGGTTGAAACGGTAAAAACCAATGGTGTGTTACTTGTCCAAGCGACGCCACGAGGAGGTTTCATTTCTGGCAGCTCTTCGATAATGACCACCGGTGGATGGAATTGGGAGGATGCCACGGTTTTGAGCGATGATGGGGTTCATATCAACTGGCCAAATCCCCCTTATGAAAACATGAAAAAAGGCGAAGACGATTTGAATAAAGGTGAAAAGCGTTACTTGGATGAGGTGAGGGAAATTCAACAGTTTTTCAAAGCAGCCAGGGCTTATGCAACGGGTAAAGGGACAGAACACGATTTACGACTGGAAGCCATGAAGGATTGCTTTACAGGAACGAAAAGAACATATTTTCATGCGAACGACATAAGGCAGCTTTCTGATGTTTTAGAATTTTGTACGGACTTCTCTTTAAAGTTCCCCGTAATAATTGGCGGGAATGATGCTTATATGCTTGGTCAACGGTTGGTCGATGCAAGAATTCCCATAATGCTTAACCGCCTTCATCGTTTACCCGAACGCGACGAGGACCCCATCGACCTGCCCTTTTGCCTGCCTGCCATTTTATCCAAAATGGGTGTAACCTTCTGTCTTCAAAATGCGGGAGGGATGGAGGCTATGAATGCACGAAATTTACCCTTCCTCGCGGGTACCGCTCAGGCTTATGGATTAACAGAGCTTGAGGCTTTGCGCGCTATTACTATTACACCATGTGAAATCATGGGAATAGATAAGTCGTTTGGCTCGATAGAGGTAGGTAAATCCGCTACCCTTTTCATCTCGAAAGGGCCCGCATTGGATATAAAAACAAATCAAGTAACGACGGTTCTATTGAACGGTAAACTCGAGAGCATTCAAAATTTTCAGGAAGAGCTGTACCTCAAATACCAGAAAAAGTATAAAGCAGCCAATAATTAGAAGGGCAAATCATCCGCTTCATCACCGGGGGGCGCCAACGGACTTGTTCCTCCATCGCTTGGAATGCCAAAATCCTGAGGAGAAGGGGCTGGAGCCGGCGCACTTGCGCGCTCGATACGCCAAGCCTCCAGCGAGGTGAAATATTTGACATCCCCTTGTGGGCTTGTCCACTCGCGACCTCGAATGTTGAACGAAACATCCACCTGATCGTTCAGTTGAAAGGAATCTAAGACTGCGCATTTGTCTTGCGTGGATTGGAACAAAATATCCTGGGGGTAGTTGCCGTTGCTGCTATCCGTTACTACGAATTCCCTTTTGGAAAACTTATCAGAAACCTGTACCGTAGGATTGATGACCTTAATACGGACATTTTTTAATTGAAATTGGCTCATTTTTTTGTAATTAATCGTTAAAACTTAATAAAGTTAACCATGCTTCTCTAATTTGGTGACTTTTTAATAAATCTTTTGCTTTTTTATGCAAGGCCTCCTCCATTTTAGCCGGATTCTCAGCGAGCGAGAGAAATATTTCGCTCAGTTCAAGAAGTTTGTATTCGTTGACCTCGGTTTCATTTGGCAGGCTTTCAATCCCTGCTAATCGGGCTAAATCGTGGGGATTGAGTATGGCGCTGTTTAATATGTCTTTAGGAAGGGCGTCAAAACCAATTCCGCAACTCGTGATAGGTTTTTTAATTTCAAATAAATTAGCACCACTCGCCCTGCAATACCAATCGGCCCCCATCCTCGCAACTAAATCAATACGTAAGGTATCAATCATCCCATCAGCGTCGAGAATCGCTTCATCTAGGTGAATTTTTGAGACCTCGCAAATGATCAGATTTCCTGCGCCGCCCTCATTTCCCAGTTCAATAACCTGATTGACTTTACATTCAAATTGTACGGGGGACTCTTTGACCCGAAACGGACGGATAGTATCGGAGGATACCGCGGTTAACCCTGACTTTTCAAATTCACTTACTCCGGGGGGGTAGGGAGAACTCGCCAAACTTACTGCCTCCACTATCGCAAAGTTAACCACGTTGATGACGACCTCAGGAACCGCTTTGACATTGTGATAAGTGTCTTTTAGGGAATTGGTTCTACCGGAGCGGGCAGGAGAAAATATGAGAATGGGCGGGTTAGCACTGAAAACGTTGAAAAAACTGAAGGGTGCCAAATTTTTGTTGCCCTCAAGATCAATCGTAGAGGCCAGCGCAATTGGTCTGGGACCAACAGCTCCAAGCAAATAGTGGTGTAAGCGCTGAACAGAAATGTCTTGAGGGTTGATGTGAAGCATCGGTTCAAAAGTACAAAACTTCGATTTTGTAAAATGAATTATGATTTTCATCTTATTAACAATCAGCTCATTTTAGTTTTACCTTTGTGGTATGAAGTTCTTCATTGGTTTGTGGTTTTTCGGTTTTTTCTGTTGCCTTGCGCTCGGTCAAAATGCGAAAGATAAGGATGGAAAAAAACAAGGGATTTGGATTTTCAGGGGAAAAGATAAACCGGGTTCAGGTTACCCCAACGAAGCAGTGGTAGAAAAGGGGAGTTATTCACATGGTCGAAAAACAGGAGTTTGGTTAAAATTTCATAAGGACGGAAAAACAGTAAAATTGAAAGGCAACTATCAAAACAACCGACCTAGCGGCAATTATACCCGTTATTATTCAAATGGCACTATCAAAGAGTCGGGAACTTTCAGCGAGGAAAAACAACAAGGCTTACTCACCAAATATCATAAAAATGGGAAGATTTCCTATCAAGCGAATTTCAGCGAAGCAGGTGAAGAAGAGGGCACAGTGAAGCATTTTTACGAAAATGGGATGGTTCAAGCGGAGTATACGCTGCTATCGGGTAAATTAAATGGCGTATACAAGCAGTATTCTGAGGACGGAACTGTAAAATTATCGTACCGTATGACCGACGGAAAAGTAACCGAGACCTTGCAGGTATTAACAGCCCATAAAGTCAAGGATTTTTCAACAACGGACTCGGATGAACCCCCGCCCATCGTGAAAAATCCAATAACCAAAGGCGTTACGTTTTTTCCCGAAGGCTATAACAAGGTATACAACGAAAACGATGAAATTTGGTTGGACGGAAACTTTAAAGACGGACAACTTTACGATGGTAAAGTATACGTCTATTCCTCGAATGGTCTGCTCAAGAGAATAAAAATTTTTAAAGAAGGTAAATTTCATTCAATCGGCCAAAATTAACTCACATGAAAGTATATGTATTTCCTGGGCAAGGCGCTCAATTCAGCGGAATGGGCAAAGAACTTTATGATAACAATCAAAAAGCCAACAAACGGTTTCATCAAGCCAATGAAATTTTAGGTTTTGATATTGCTAAAATCATGTTTGAAGGCACCGAAGAAGAGTTAAAGCAAACCAAAGTTACACAGCCAGCCATTTTTCTTCACTCCACCATTCTTGCTGAGGTGCTAGGAGCAGCATTCCAACCCGATGCCGCAGCGGGACATTCCCTTGGAGAGTTTTCAGCTTTGGTTGCAACGGGATGTTTGAGTTTTGAAGACGGTTTAAAATTGGTTAGTGCCCGTGCTATGGCAATGCAAAAAGCATGTGAATTGACCCCTTCTACGATGGCAGCCATTTTAGGATTAGAAGACCAGGTAGTGGAAGCAATATGTTCGACAATTCATGGTGTTGTGGTTCCGGCAAATTATAATTGTCCCGGACAGTTGGTGATCTCAGGAACAGTGCCGGCAGTGGAAGAAGCTTGTGCAAAATTGACAGAAGCCGGGGCTAAACGAGCGCTCGTGCTGCAAGTCGGAGGAGCATTTCATTCGCCGCTGATGGAACCCGCGAGAGAGGTTTTGGCGCTTGCCATCGAAAATACGGATTTTCACCAACCTCGTTGTGCGGTTTATCAAAATGTTAACGCGCAACCCGTAACGAATCCAACCGATATAAAATTGAACTTGTTGGCTCAGTTGACCTCACCCGTTAAGTGGACGCAATCCATGTTAGCGATGAATGAAGTTGGAATTTCGGAAGTCGTTGAGGTAGGTCCGGGAAAAGTACTTCAGGGCCTATTTAAAAAGATTAACCGCGATTTAATAACTTCTTCCGCAAGCATAGGTTAGTTTTTTATTTTAGTTGCGTGTAAAGGTTCATGGATAAAAATTACGTTCACAGGAAACACTTGCTATTTTCAGCCATTCTCGCTTTCGTTGTGGTTGGATTCCAAGCACAATCTGTGACGGGTGATGCTTTGGGAACAGTAATCGATTCCGATACAAAACGACCGATGGAGTTCGTAAAGGCCATCATCGAAGATCAAGGCAAAAGATACCGAGCATTAACCGACAAAGACGGGCGCTTCAGGATTTCGGCAATTCCGGCGGGCACCTATGATATATGGTTAGTTTTTGGACCAGATACCTCAAAGAAATATCGCATTGAGGTTCCCATTGAATCCTATGCAAATATTGGCACGGTTGAATTTAAACCTTTTGGTGTCAGCAAAGATGAAGTTGTTGTAAAAGAACGCTTAAGGCTGCGCACGGGAGAGTTGCCAATGCCAGAATTAACCCGTAAGGAAATCGAGCACAATCCAAATAAGTTTAGCATTGCAACCATGGCTACCCAACTTTCATCCGAGGTGAAAATGGCAGAAGACGGTCAATTGATGTTCCGCGGCGCGCGAAAAGGAGATATGATCTACGTAGTTGACGGAGTAAAACTTCCGGAAGTTTACAATATACCAAGCTGTGCAATCAATCGAATGATGGTATATACAGGTGGCTTACCGGCGAAATACGGCGACACGCTTGGAGGAGCAATTGTTGTTGAAACCTATGGATATTTTGACTTGTTGAGAGAGCGTAATTGAAACGAGGTTAGTACGTTACTTTCCATAAAAACAAGCCTTGAGCAGGAACTGATTCTGAGGCCTCGCAACGATTTTTTTTGGAGAGAATTACCGGAAGATCTTCAGGGGTAAGCTTTCCTAGCCCAACGTCAACAAGGGTGCCAACGAGTGCTCTAACCATATTCCGCAAAAAACGGTTGGCGCAAACAGTGAAAATGTATTCGTGTTCGTTCTCTTCCCAGGCGATTTCAAAAACCTCACAAAAGGTGGTTTTGACCTCGCTTTCATTTTTAGCAAACGAGGCGAAATCGTGCACTCCTTTGAGGTGATTACACGCTTTGTTCATTGCTTTGACGTCTAATAACTGCGTAAAAACCCATCGCGTAGGGTGTGAGAAAGCGTCTTTGTGTTTGCTGATGAAGTATTTGTAGGTTCTTTGTTTTGCATCGAAACGGGCATGTACATCGCTGGTGAAAACGGAATGAATAACAATATCTTTCGGTAACATTTTATTCAGTTTGTACTTGAGGAAATCCAAGGGCAAGGTGTTTTCATCGAAGTGTGCGAAATATTGCAATGCATGAACTCCCGTATCAGTTCTTCCACAGCCCGTTACCGTTAACGGGATATTCCCATTAAGTTTACTTAATTCCGTTTCAAGTGTTCCTTGCACCGTTTTTCTTCCCGGCTGTATTTGCCAACCTTCGTAGGCTGCCCCGTGATAGGATATTTCCAAATGAACTCTTCGCTTTTCCACTCAACAAATTTCGGATTCTTTTTATTATGGGCAACCCATTGAAGCTGGTTTCGTTTGCTTTCGCGAAATAAAGATTACGTTAATTCTTATAAATAATGTAACTTTAAGCCGTTGCTGAGGGTAAATAGTTGGACTTATTTCTTTTGTATGATTGTGCGATGTTTGTTTATAGTTATAGCATTATGTGTTCATAATTTTTTTTGGACTCAATGCGTAAATGCTCCAAATATCGACTCCTTAGACCAACCAACTTGTTCGAATCAGTTTGGGGTGATTTACTTGTCGGGTCTTCCTCTTGGCGGCTGGACGATAAACTCGCTCCCTCCTGGTTTTACCCAATCGGGGGTTGGTCCAATCGCGGTGATAACCAACTTGACTCCCGGAGGAAGCTTTTCCTTTGATTATTTCGATGCAGTTGCCGGATGCACCTCAATACCCAGTTCCTCCGTGAATATCAATGCGGTTCCTGCGATTCCTCAAACGCCCATAGCAGGGGTGCCAACACAGCCCACCTGCGCATTGGCAACAGGCTCTGTTACGTTGATAAATTTACCTAACTCTGGAGGGTGGACGGTTACGGTAATTGGAACAAATCCTGCTAGCTCCAATACAATTTCTGGGCTGGGAACCTCTGTTACCATTTCCAACCTCACCGTAAACGCTTATTCTTTTAATGTTACCAGCAATTCAACAGGTTGTACCTCCGCCAATTCAAATACTGTTTTTATTAACTCGCCCGTGAATCCTGCCGCCCCAATTGTTGGGGCCATTATCCAGCCAAACTGTCTAACGAATTCGGGATCGGTTAATTTGAGTGGTCTTCCTGCAGTTGGTCCTTGGACTGTGTTTGCAAGTCCTGGGGGCCAGACCTTGGCGGGTTCCGGATCAACGGGCGTGTTCTCTGGTCTAACTCCCGGGGCGTCGTACACGTTTACGGTAGTGAACTCGGCGAGTTGTACCTCCGCAGTAAGTTTGAGCGCTGTAATCAATCCAGCTGTGGCCATTCCAATCACCCCAACGTTTACCCTTATCCAGCCCACCTGTCCTCTGCCAACAGGAACCATTAGTGTTACAACTCCACTCGGAGGGGGATTTACCTATTCTATCAATGGTGCAACCTATCAAGCAAGCCCAAATTTTGGTGGCTTGAGCGCAGGAAATTATACGGTATTTGTTCAAAATACATCGTCAGGCTGTGTAACAAGTAATCCAGTTCCAGCATCGATAAATCCTGTTCCTCAACCCCCCGCCATCAGCGTTGCGGTCATTAATAATGTAACTTGTTTTGGGGCCAATGACGGTTGGGCAGTAGGGGTAGTGGATTCGTTAGGAACGCCACCCTTTATTTATTCTTGGGCCCCTGGATCAATTGCCAACGATACGGCATCAAATCTTTCACCAGGCAATTATAATTTTGCGGTAATCGATGCTGCTAATTGCTTGGTTGTGACGGGTATTACCATCACGGAGCCTGCCCCCTTGGCAATTGTTGGGGATTCAACACCCATTAATTGTGCAACTGGTCAACTGGGCACCATGCAGGTAACCGTTTCAGGCGGTATCGGACCATACAATTACTTATGGGCGCCATTGGGCCAAACAGGGCAGAGCATTTCCAATTTAAACACGGGTAATTATAGCGTGGTGGTTTTTGATGCCAACAATTGCCAAATCGCCTTTTCTTCTTCCATCGGAATTATCAATTCATTGCCGATATCTTTGGTGCCCGGAGATACAACAATTAATCCGGCAACCTCTTTTACAGCCGGCGTGGTGAATCTTGCGAATGGCTCAATCTTGTGGACTCCAAATCAGGGACTTTCGTGCGACGATTGTCCAAATCCGTTGGTGGCTCCCGATACAACTACGGTTTACTATGCGAGTGTAACAGATGCCAACGGATGCACCGGCAGCGACTCGATGTTGGTCACGGTCAAATTATTGTGTGGAGAATTTTTTGTGCCAACTGTTTTCAGTCCTAACGGAACGGGTCCGGACGAAAACGACGAGTTAAGGGTTTTTGGTAAAGAGGTGTGTGTGAAAGACTTTAGTTGGGTAATTTACGACCGTTGGGGGCAAAAAGTCTTTGAGTCTGTGAACATTAACATGACTTGGGATGGGTTTTATAAGGGTCGTCCGGCGCAAGAAGGAAATTATGTGTTTGATTTAAGTCTCCAATTGTACGATGACACAATCATTCGAAAATCAGGAAGTTTATCCCTAGTTAGATAATGAAAAAAAGGTTAGTTGCTTTTCTGTATGTGTTTACATGGTTCTTCCCATTTGTGGGATTAGCCCAGGACGTTCACTTTTCGCAAACCGATTTTTCTCCTTTGACCTTAAACCCTGCTCTGGCAGGTGCGGGTTCAACCTTTAATGGAGTGATGATGTACCGCGGTCAGTACGGAAGTTTCGCTACCCCCTACAAAACATTTTTAGGTTCATTTGATGGAAGATTGAATTCAGGAGTTAAGAATGCGAATGGAGTGCTGGGAGGCGGTATGAGCTTTTACAACGACCGAATGGGCGATGGTTTTTTCAATCAAACGACGATTGGATTGAACTTGTCCTATTGTCTGAGAGTTAGCCGATTCAACCGCGTTGCATTAGGATTGAATTCAACTTTCGGACAATGCTCAGCGAATCCTACGGTGGGGCAATGGGGATCTCAATACGATGGCAATGCCTTCAACCCAAATATACCAAGCGGCGAAAATTTTTATCAACAAAGTTTCAGTTATTTTGATTTGGGAGTAGGGGCCGTATACACATATCAAACGGAAATTGAAAAAATTACCAATGTTCCTGATAAAGGAGTAAGCGTTGGTTTTGCTGCATATCATGTAAACAGTCCGAGGTATTCTTTTTATAATTCGAGCATCCAAAATCTTTCAATTCGCTACTCGTTTTTTACGAATGCGAATATAGGATTGGCTCGAACCAATGGAGTCCTTCAGCCGGCAATTTATTTCCAGTCGCAGAGGAAATCGATGGAATTACTGTACGGGGTCTCTTACAAACAATTAATACGTAAAGGGTCTGTTGAAACCGATAACATCAAAGAAATTGCGTTTAGCCTTGGCTTGTTTAGCCGCTTAAGGGATGCCATTGTGTTAAAGTCAATGGTTTTTTATGGGCCTTTTTCGACAGGTTTTGCCTATGACATTAACGTGTCAAGATTGTCGCTTGTTTCCAACTTTAAAGGGGGATTTGAAATGTTTGTTCGTTACAGCGTGAATAACCTTGGTGGAAAGCGAGTTAGGGTCAAATAAGGGATATTTTATTTCGAAAAAGGAAAGTTTGCCATGCGCAAATCGACGAGAAAAAGATCGTACGAAAAGAAACCAGCTTTTTCGGCAACGGATGCGTATATGCCACGGTTATTTTGATCAGTTAATCGAAAATGGGTATCGTTGTTTACGGTATTAACGGAAGCGCCCAGGTTTATTGGCTTAGACCAATTCCCTCCTTCATTGGAGCAATAAAAAACATCATAACCGCCGTAACCAGGAAGTTCGTCACTGCTAAAGAACAAATACTTTCCATCGGAGGTTAACCAAGGAGTGGTTTCGTTTCCAGGACTGTTAATAAACTTAGGTAAGGGCCTAACTTCGCCATAACCGGCATCTGATTTGGTGCAAGTGTAAAGGTCCAAACCGTATAAATCGGCTTTCCTATCGCTAATGAAAATAATAAAATCTCCGTTTTCACACCCCTCTGTCAAACAAGTTCCACCCTCGAAATAATCGGTATTGATACCTTTAACTTGCAACATGGAAGGATTGCTCCAATCGAGGGTATCCTCACTTACAATTTCAAAAATATCAGAACTTTTAGTGGTCTTCTCTGTAAAGGCTGTATTGACCGTAAGCAAGGCATAGGTTCCGGAAGAATTCACATAGGATAAGGCATCGAATCCGTTGGTATTGATTTCGTTGAAAAACGAATAATCCATTTCGTATTTCAAGGTGGTGGAATTCCAATTTGCACGGTAAATATCTTCAAAATATCTCAAGTCATCCGGGTTTAGGTTTTCTCCCTTTGTTTCTGGTCGACGTGCTGTGAAAAATAACACTTCACCACCATTAAACAAAATAGGAGCATACTCGTCTTCGGCAGTATTAATTTCGGGGGATATTGGTTCCCGAAGAACTGAAATACCATTTGTACGGTCTTTCATTACCAATTCGCATTGTTCCATATATTGAACGATGCCAAATTCTTTTGCCTTTTTTTGCCCCATATATCCTGCAGCTTTCTTGTAGGCAATCAAAGCATTTTCTATCTGCCCAAGACGGTGGTTTACTTTTCCTTGTAGTTCATAAAAATCAGCATTGCCCAATTCTTTTTCGCCCATGAATTTAACGGCATTATTGAGGTACTGCTCCGCAGCCATGTAGGCACTTAGGTCGTGAAAGCAGGCGGCCAACCAATAATTAATTTTCCAGTTCTCAGAATCGATTGCTTCGGCTTTTTTAAAAGATTCTAGGGCATCGTTCGAACGCTCTGTTTCGAAAAGCTCAATGCCTTTTTTGAGCAATCGGTTAACATTATTTTTTTCGGTTGTCGTTAATTTGGATTGGCATAATCCCAGAAAGTGAACGGAAAGCAGGCATAACAACAGGAGGGTAAACGATAATTTCATAGGGCTAAATTATGAGATTTATAATTCCTGCCGACGAAATTAAAAATATAATTTTATGCTTATTTATCAACAATGCCGTTAGCCATTCTTTTGCTAACTTCGCCCTAGATGTCAGCGACGATGCTTAAAGATTGTTTAGTAAAATGTGCGCTTCGAAACGAGTGGTTTTCTCAAGACTATGCCGACAAACACCATCAAGGCCATGAGTCGGAGAACAACATCCGCTTTGAGTGGGAAGATGAATTCATGGTTCGAGGAGTAACACACCTTGAATTTCTAGATGCCGGAACCTATCATATGTGCGGTGTTCATCCTACTATGGGAGAATTTGCCTACCCGATTGCCAATATGCAACTTATTTATTTGCATCACCCGAATGGCACACCTACTGCCTTAGCCTTCTCTCAAGATTTGATAGGCTCCATGGATCAGGAAAACGATCAGGAAAAGTTTGAGTTACGCATTGAATTATGCGATGCTGAACCTTTTATTAATCCTATTGCTGGGGTTTATATTGCCCATCGCGATATCCCAAGAGCTTTAAAGAATGCTTGAGATTCGTGGGCTTGGTCTGAGTTATGAGGATCGTTGTATTTTCAGCAACCTTAATTTTACCCTTAATGGCAATGTGGTTTACGGTATTTTTGGTCCCAATGGGACAGGAAAAACAAGCCTGCTGAATATTATCGCGGGGTATCAAAACCCAACTTGTGGAGAGATCATTCTAAACGGTGAGGTCTTGCCTTTAAGTTCTCATCGCCTCATTCCAGGATTTTCGGAAATGGCATTGGTTTCAGCGACGTATCACCTCGATTGGAATCATTCTTGCGTTGAAAATATTCGGGAAAGTATATTGGGATGGCCACAGGTTCTTCGAGAAAAAAGAATTAAACAATTGCTAAACGGTCTCTCCTTAAATCAAGTCAAAACCGTTCTTGCCAAACGTTTGTCCGAAGGGGAAAAACAAAGACTTGCGATTGCCAGGGCAATTTCAAACAATCCTGAGTGGTTACTTCTTGATGAGCCTTTTGGTCACCTTGATGTTGTGCACAAGGAGCGTCTTCTTCAACAACTTTTTTCGCTAGGAATCTATAACGTCGTGATTGTTTCTCACGACATACAAGATTTAATGGGGGTTTGCCACAAAATTGCGGTGTTAGGTGTCCGAGGTAAGCTTTCTAAATTTGAGCAACCGAAAAAAAAATATTTCAATTTTAAATCTTTGAATACGGCAAGGCTAATGGGGCCGCTGAATCAATTGCATTGGGAAGGAAAGCCGTTTTTCTTTCGCCCAACTTCCTTTTCACTTTCAAATGAAGGCGTGGAGCTCGTTTTAGTTCGCGCTTGGTTTAATGGGATGACTTACGTTCATTGTTTTAAGACCCTCAACAAGGAAGAAGTTATTTTGTATTTTCAAACCGCCTTACCCAAGGTCATAAAAATAATACCGCTCAAGGATGAAGCCGTTGGATCGAATTAAAAGTATAATCGCCCTTTTTAAGGAGACATTTGCCTCCTTTTTTGAAGAAAGGGCGCATTTGCACGCGGCAACGATATCGTATTACACCTTATTTTCAATGATTCCTTTACTTTATTTTATAGTTATTGGTTTCGGGAAAATTTTGGGTCAAGATTTTTGCATTCAGGTAATTACCGATATTTTTCAAAAAAATGTAGGGTTAAACGATATTGAAGTTTATACAGACTATTTAAAGAACCTCAATCAACAATCCAGGTCTTGGGCATTGAATTTTGTTATGATTTGCGTTTTACTTTATTCTTGTTCGGCTTTTATGGTGTCTTTAAAACACAGCATGAACGATTTTTTCGATATTACACCCAACAAACAGCATAAAATCAATATTTTTCTAGATGTATTGAAGTTTAGATTTTTTTCCCTCTCGTACCTTGCCTTAATAGCGTTGGCGATTTTTTTGCTCTATTTCTTGCAAATTTTTGTTTTTAGTATTTTCTCCTCCTGGTTTGCCATGTTGCATTTTGAATACCTATTATTGCAATATGTTTTTTCCATCGTTTTGAATTTTGTGGTGATAATTTTCGTGTTTAAATTCATTCAAGACGGAAAAATCTCATGGTCTTTGGCTTCGAAAGGGGCATTTTTAACGGCTGTTCTGCTCTTTTTAAGTCAGTTAATTATTAAGTGGTACCTTCAGCATTATTTCTTTTTGGGAAGGGGAGATCTTGTTGGCTCTATATTTATTTTAATGGCCTGGGTTTTTTACTCTGCTCAGGTGATATTTTTCGGCGCAAAGTTTACGTATATTTACGGAAAACGATATCCTTAACCAAAAAAATAAGGTTTATGAGCAAGTTGTTCAAATTATTTTTTTGTTGGGTGTGGGTGCTTGTCACAGCGTCCCTCTTATCCTGTAAAGATTCAGGGGTATTGGTAAAACCAAAATACGTCACAACCTTATTTCACGGCGAGCGAGGAGAAACGCAAGTAAATGCCTTCAATCGAAACCAGGCAGAACGGGAGAAAAGTCTTGCCGAAGAAATAGAGAAAGCGGAGCAAGCAATGAGGATGCTGGAGGAACAGAAGAAAATGTTTTATTCCATCGACTCCACAGAAAGAATTAAAGAAATAGAATTGCAGTTGGACCGGCTCCTAGCGAGAAGCCAACAAATCGTGACTGAACTCAATGAGACCGACCCTTTTTCTCCGAAAGGCCACGAGAAAACGTTAAGATTGGCCAAAGAGTTGAACGACTTGCTCTACATCTATGTGGTCCCTATGGGTGATTTGATTTCTGCGAATAAGGAAATTAATAACATTGCCGCAGACATCAGTTTTGAAACAGGAAGTTCGGTCATAAATGCGGAAGGCGTGAGGATGATTTCCCATTTGTTGGATTCTGTCAAAAATGAGGTGGTTTTGTGGAGAAAATACCTCGACCATCACAATGAAATGATTTTTTCAGAGGAGGAATATTCCACCATACTGATCATTTCAGGATACTCCGATAAGCAAGGTCTTGGGGATGAAAAAGTTCGCGCACAGCGAAATTTTGAACTTTCTGAAGCTCGAGCTCAAGCCGTTGGGAAAGAGTTTGAAAAACAACTTAATGCACTGGGAGTTGGTTGGAAATTGACGTATCGAATTTCCTTTGAAGGAAAGGGAGAAGAGCTTCCGCCTAATCAAGTTGAAGACAGTCGCAAAAATAATCCTAATCGAAGAATTACGACTGTTCGAATGGTAGTCGGTCCAAAAATTTTGTTGTACAATTCGGGAGATTAATCTAGAAAAAAGCGGGGGGTCGACGAACCTCGACTTTCGCGTCTTTGAACAAGGAGGATGTATTGCGAATACTCAGTAAAAAGCTTTTATTCCCCCCTATAGGTGTCCAATAGAAACTAAGCGCCCAACAGTGCATATTACGGTTCAAGGAAACATTCATGTTGGTGATTTGCTGGGTTTTTACATCGATGTTCAGGTTCGTTGCTAAATTCCAACGCTTGGTAAAGGATACATCTCCACTCATGGCTAAGGTTTGAACGATCAGGTAGGTCGAAGAGTTTGTGGCGCTTTTGTTGGTGTTTGCTACCGCAGAAAAAACATGAGAAAGATTCATTTTCCACGGAATGTCAAAGTAGATGGCTTGTTCGGGATGTAAAGCGAAGTAGGCATAATCAGCATTCCACACTTGACTCAATTCTTCCTTTTTTTGTTCGAGGATATCTCGGCTTTTTTTAGGGCTTAATGTCACTGTGGTATTTAATCCTGCATTCATGAACCTGCCAACTCCCTGGCCATTTTGCCAAGCGAAAACTTTATTGGATTTTCCTGAACTTAAATTCCAAGCATAGGGGCTGTACGAGGCGTTGGCAACGAAATTCATCCAGCGAAAGGGGCTGACTCTGAGGTTTAAGGATAGGTCAGATAAGCCCATGGAATCTTTTAAAAAATCGTAATTACCACTCATTGAGAATTGATCAATGATTCGGATTTTTCGATAACCGCTTACCGTATCTTTATCTGATTTTATTTTGAGTTCTAAACTGTTATTGACTCCAAAATTCATGAACGAGGACGCCTGCGTGTTGCCCACAGCGTAAATGCTCCTTTCAAAGGGAGAAAACGTGATATTGCTTTGGTTTACCCCAACAGCTTTGCTGACAAGATTATTTAATTTGGGGACATATCTGTAGCCAATAGTAGGGGTCATCAGATGGCGCAGGATAGGTTTATTTTTACCGATTAATTTATAGTAACTGTAAAATACCGTAGTAGCGTTGATACTCGTATTGAATTCATAAGCCGAACCAAACTTTTGTAGAGTATCCGTTGAAGTTGAATTTGTTGCTGCGGAATAGGTTTTGTCGATTTGTTGAAAGTTGAGTTTGTTGCCAATGTTGGCATTTGGAGTAATTTTTATGGCGTTTTTAAATACTCCAATGGTTGTCTGTACGCCCATTCCGTGGTTAATCCCACGAAAGAAGGTGGAGTTTATGCTCCGGTAATCAAAACTTTGTAGTAAACTATCGGCAAACGTGCTTTTATTTTGCATTTCGAAGTTGTAGGTAATGCCCAAACGTTGAAGAGCTTTTCCCCATTCGCTTTTCGGAAACGAAATGAATTTTTGAAAGGGGAATACACGGGTAACGTTGACATTAAAAACAGGAGCAATTAAGGCGATATTTTGGGCGAGGGAATTCTGCCTAACCGAAATTTTCGTTCCCATTGTTAATGGCTTACCGGGAAAAATTCTACTGAGGTTGATGTCGGAATTAAATGTATTATTAAAGTATTCCGGATTAATGGGATCAGGATTGTTTTTTGCCGTATTGTCGGAAATGAAATTCACATTTGAATTGAACTGCCATAAGGGGTTCGACTTCTGCTGTTTGCTGTGAGACCACGTTAAGGTAACCTTATTGTTCTTGCTGTAATTTGGAAAACCGTTGTTGAATTGCTGTATACCAAGTCCGAGTCTTCCACTATATCCGTAACGTTTGGCATAATCTAACTCGTTGCGCAACCCCCAACTGCCCCTGCTGTAAAAATTAGCATAAACCGCGGTTTGAATTCGATCGTTAATAGGAATAAAATACCCCAAATTTTGAAAGCCGAAACCAAAGGGGGAAGAAGGAATAATTTCCGGGAACAAAATTCCGCGATTCCTTTCCTTTTGTTGAGGAATGAATGCGAAAGGTAAGCCAAACGGGGTTGGTATTCCGCTTATCCATAGATTCATGGGCCCTGTAACGATCCGTTGTTCGGGAATGACAACTCCCCGAGAAAGTTGAAAGTGATAATGAGGTTCTGCTTGGTCGCAGGTAGTTAATTTTCCTTTTTTCAGGTGCATATCTTCCGTTGGGTAGCGTTTCGCTACACCCATGTAGAAATAGAGCTCATCTTGTTTGACGTTGAGCGATTCCAGATAGACTTTTTTGGTAGACGTATTAATGCGCAACTTTTTACAGGTTAAGGTTTCCGCTCCCTCATTTAACTCCGGAAATTCACATTCCTCACCCTTTGCATTGGTTATTGATGAGGCTTCAATTTCGTTGTTGGCCAGATCGATGATGATTAATCCCGACTTCATACGGGTAGTTTGGGTTTCTACATACGCCCCACCGTACAAATAAGCGCGCTTTGTTTTAACATCATAGTAACTTGAGTCACGCGACCCGTATCGAATTATTTCATCGAGGCTTGATTGGTCTCGGTACAACGTATCCACTATAATTCCTTGGCTGTGCAGTGACGAAAACCTTATTAACACTCCAACGAAGAAAAAAAAACGGATTGGCATAAATTTGGTTAAGCGTAGCATGTACTTTCGAACACACTATGCAGCATATTACAAAACTATTAAAAAAAGGCCGCAACTCAAGCCTTGTACCCCTCCTCTGCTTCATATCTATGGCTCTTGTCCCATTCCTTTCCTTCAATCAAACAACTGCAAAACTTAAAACAGTCGTAATTGACGCAGGACATGGCGGAAAGGATCCTGGGTGTCACGGCGGTTATTCGAATGAGAAAGATGTCTGCTTGTCCATGGCGCTAAAGTTGGGAAAATTAATCCAAGAGTCTTTTCCGGAAGTTAGCGTTAAATATACCCGGGAAACGGACGTGTTTATTGAGTTAATAGAACGAGCAAATATTGCCAATCGCGTTAATGCCGATTTATTCATTTGCATTCATGCCAATGCGGGAAGCACAACGGCATATGGAACGGAGTCCTATGTACTCGGTCTACACCGAACAGAATCTCAAAAAAAAGTGATGGAGCGTGAAAACTCCATTATTTCATTGGAAGATGACAAAGGGGCGAAATATAAAGAGTTCGATCTAACCCCTGACGCGATGATTGCGATACAATTACAACAAAACGTAAATCTCAATAATGCCATAAAATTTGCCAGCGCCCTTCAACAAGAATTCAAAACCATTGGACGCAGCGACAGGGGAGTAAAACAAGCTGGTTTTTTGGTGCTGTATAAAACGGCTATGCCGAGTGTTTTAATTGAAACAGGATTTTTAACCAACCCTACCGAGGAGGCTTTTATTGGTAAAACGGACGGACAAGACAAAATGTCTAAAGCCATGTTTAACGCATTCAAAAGCTACAAACTAAGTTATGAAGGAAAAACTCAGGCAGCGCCAAAAAACGATACTCCCAAACCGGTACCATCCCTCAAGACGGATTCAAGTCAAATCCTTCTTGCCTCTGACGTTTTTTTCAGTGTTCAAGTGATATCCTCGGTGGATCGCCTCGAACTTTCCTCCGCCAAATTTAAAGGTGAAAAAGTGTATGAGTACTCCCAAGATAATTTATACAAGTATTACACGGGAATTTTCGTTAAAGATTTAGAGGCTGCGAAAAAACATAAGCTGCTGATGCAAGAAAAAGGATTTTCGAGTGCTTTTGTTATTGCTTTCTCGCAAGGAGAACGCGTTAGTATTGAAAAAGCCATTAAATTAGCAGAAAAATAAACGTTGAGGCTTTCAAAAGAATTTAAGGCCGGATTAGTTGCCCTTCTGTCCATCGTACTGTTGGTGATTGGTATAAACTTTCTTAAGGGATACAGCCTTTTTGGAGGGGATAACACTTATCATTCGTATTATGCAAATTCAGGGCAGCTAATGGTTTCGAGTAACGTGACCTTGAACGGTGTGGTTATTGGAAAAGTACTGGATATTGACAACATTCCTAAAAACCCCGAGCCCCGACGTGTACGGATAAAATTCAGTGTCAGCGAATCCAATATCAAATTACCAAAAGGAACGACCATTGAATTGGGTTCGCTCGATTTATTGACAAAAGGGCTCATTGTAAATTATCCAAATTCCGATCGTCAAGGATACTATCATTCAGGGGACGAAATTCCGGGAACTTTGGCAGCGGATATGTTTTCTCAGGTTAAGCAATATGCCGACCCCATTTCTCAAAAATTACAATCTTTGATCATTCATATTGATGATATGGTGAACTCACTCTCTGGGATTTTTGATAAAAGTGGGACGAATGATATCACAGCGAGCATTCGTGAGTTGAAGTCCACAATCAAGAATATAGGTGAATTGGCAAAAGAAACCACGTCCTTTATTTCAGAGGAAAAAGTTCAATTCACCAAAATAATGGACCATGTGGAAAGCATTACCCGAAATATCAAAAATAGCAACGAGGCGATCGCAAAGGTGATCGGGAATTCGGGGAAAATTGCAGAGGATTTAGTCAATGCGGATTTTAAAGGCACCTTACTTGAAGCACAAACGACCATAAAAAAACTCAACTTTGTGCTGGAGGACATTAATCAAGGAAAAGGAACATTAGGGAAATTGGTCAAGGATGAAAAATTATATTCTGAGCTGGTTGAAACAAGCAATAAATTGCAAGAGCTCGTTGATGATATTAAAGTCAATCCCGGACGGTACATTCATATTTCTGCGCTCGGCCGAAAAACCAAAGGATTTGGCCTGACCAACCAACAAGAAAATAAATTAAAGAAAATCTTAGATTCAATTCCGGATTAGCATGACATTGTCGGCATGTATTTTTACATTGATTTTCCTCTTCTCCTTGGGTTTATTCGCTTGGAGAATGAAGTCGATTTTAGCACAAATTAAATTGGGACGACATACCAGCCGAAATAATCGTGGGAGAGATCGGTTAAAAACGATGTTACTCGTGGCCTTTGGTCAAAAAAAGATGTTCAATCGACCCTTAGTGGCAGTTCTCCATTTCATCTTTTATGTGGCGTTCATAATAACCCAAATTGAGTTATTGGAGGTATTCATTGACGGATTCTCAGGAAGTCATCGTTTTTTTTGGCGCGAAGGATTTGAGGGTTTCTATGTCTTTGTGATCAGTTCTATTGAAGTTTTATCAATTCTCACATTCGTAGCAACTCTGATTTTCCTAGCCCGTCGTAACCTGCTCAAAATTCCGCGGTTTACGATGGCTGAATTAAAGGGCTGGCCCAGGAGGGATGCCAACTTGATTTTAGGGTTTGAATTATTGCTTATTTTTTTCATTTTTACCATGAACACAGCGGACGAAGCGGATAAGACCTTGCGTTCTGGAGTTGGTTATGGTTTTGCCCTTAGTCAATACCTTGGGCCTTTATTTTTCTCCCGAGTTCACAGTTCTGAAACGCTTCATTCGATTGCTTTAGTGGGGTGGTGGGGGCATTTATTGATGGTTTTTGTTTTTTTGAACTATTTGCCCTATTCAAAACACTTACATATTTTAATGGCTTTCCCAACGACCTATTATTCGAACCTGGAGGCTAAAGGTAAATTCTCGAACATGGAAAGTGTCGAGAAGGAGGTGAAGATGATGCTCGACCCTGGAGCAGACCCTTACGCTGCACCTGCTAGCGATACTCCGTTGCAACGTTTTGGTGCGAAGGATGTTCAAGACCTTACTTGGAAACAATTATTAGACGCTTATGCTTGTACCGAGTGCGGGAGGTGCTCTTCAGTGTGTCCGGCGAATCAAACGGGTAAATTGCTCTCTCCACGAAAAATTATGATGGATACTCGGGACCGCTTGAGCGAAGTTGGAAAGAACAAGATGAATCTCGAGGACGGTAAATCACTCTTGGGCGATTACATTTCCCCCGAAGAATTATGGGCATGTACAAGCTGCAACGCTTGCGTGCAAGAATGCCCCGTAAACATCGACCCCTTATCCATCATCATTGATTTGCGGAGATTCCTCGTTATGGAAGAATCAAAAATGCC